>Ga0209737_10000150_pt1 | contig 61873 bp, 60 predicted proteins | sample TergutCu122P3_FD_187284 | JGI IMG/M metagenome (GOLD analysis project Ga0209737, IMG submission 187284) | Cubitermes ugandensis P3 segment gut microbial communities from Kakamega Forest, Kenya - Cu122 P3 (SPAdes) (version 2) | ecosystem: Host-associated > Arthropoda: Insects > Digestive system... | reverse complement strand
GCCCAAGGCGGCCGACTTGGGCATTTCGGCCACCGACATTGCCATGAGTTTGAGGACGATGGTTGCGGGCGAGCCGGTTTCCAAATTCCGCGAGGGCATAGAGCAATATGACGTCTGGCTGCGGCTTGACAAGCGCGACAGGAGCACCGCTGAGTTGATTGACGTGCTGCCCATCCTCTCTCCCTCGGCGGGACTGGTGTCGCTCAACCAGGTTGCGCGCCTTGCCGACGGGCAGGGGCCTTCGGAGATTACACGCTACAACCGACAGAGGATGGTGGCGATTTATGCGAACTACGATGGCATCGACCAGGGCAGCGCAGAAGCCGCCATGGCCAAGGCGGTGGAAGAGCTCAGAGAAGAGGGCAAGGTAGCAACAGGCTACGACACGGCAAGCACGGGGCGCTCAAAGGCCATGGCAGACACCTTTCGCAACATGCTTTTGGCCTTCGGCCTGGCCTTCATTTTCATGTACATTGTCCTCGCCGCGCAGTTTGAAAGCTTCCTCCACCCGGTGACCATTCTCCTCTCGCTGCCGCTGACGTTGCCCTTCGCCTTGTTGTCGCTTTTGCTGATGGGAGATAGCCTCAACCTCTACAGCATTTTGGGCGTCTTCCTCCTCTTTGGGATTGTGAAGAAAAACGGCATTTTGCAGATAGACTATACCAACACCCTCTATGTGGGCCATGGCCTTCCGCTGAAGGAGGCCATTGTGAAGGCGAACATGGCCCGCTTCCGGCCCATTTTAATGACGACCGTAACGCTGATTGCAGGCATGGTGCCCATCGCCCTGGGGCAGGGGCCAGGGGCCGCCTCCAGGGCGTCGCTCGCAAAGGTGATTATTGGCGGGCAGACGCTCTCGCTCTTTATTACCCTGCTGATTGTCCCAGTGGCCTACAGCGCCTTCGAGGGGGTGAAAAAGCGCTTCGGCCTGGGCAAGGCTTCACCCGCCCAAAGCGAAGGGGGGGGGGCTTGAGAAAATGAATGCACTGGTTTTATGGGGCTTTTTCAGGCAACCCCTTCGAAATTATTTCCAAGGGGTTGCCGAACTCAATCCCCACTTTTGAGTTTTCCCGTCAGGGCATCCACAAAGCGTTTGGCCCAAGGGGAAGCATTGCTTATTTTTTTGGGCCGAATGGACGCAAGAATTTTGAAGGAGTGTGGGCCTTTGGCATATGGTTTTTGGGTTTTGCAGCTTCGGGAGGCTTGCCCAAGCCCTCGGAGCACCTCTTCCTTGGCTACGGCTTCCACCATGCTTTGGGAGGGAAGCGCGCCCTCCTGAAAACCTTGTCCGAAAAAAGCAGCCAGGGCTTCTTTGTCCGCCAAAAACCAGCTTTCCATGACTTGGACCATCAGATGGCAGTTGAGCTCTGACGAGGAGACCGGTTTTGTCCAGTTGTCGTGGCGGCGCAGGTGCTCCCAGGGCCTCCAGCCTTCGGGTGGGCCTTTGGCAAGCACAGCATCCACGGGTCCTTCGCTGTCTACCAGAAGAAAGGCTTGTTGCCCTTGTCCAACGGCAGTGCAAAACCTGCTATAGGCGTCATTCCGGCTGCCACAGGCAACAATCCGGGGCATGGCACCATGCAAACCCGCTTTTTCAAGAAATTTTGAGAAAGCTTCTCGGCATTCAGTGCGCAAGGGTTTGCCGTCACCGCCGCCTTCGACATAGAGTTTGCACGCTACCATCGCGTTCCCCCAAGCTCGCCGCTTATCCACAATTCCCCCAGCCTATATTTTTCCAACCAAGGCTTCATTTGCTCAGGTTCCAGGCGGCGCAAGAGGCTTCCCCCAGGCGTTTTCTCGCAAACCAACACAGCTTCCGGCATATCCGTCATCGCATCCACCAGAATGTCGGAATGCGTTGTGACGACAAGCTGCATGCGGGCGGAAGCGTTTTTGAGCAGCTCTGCAACGGCAGGCAGCATGTCCGGGTGCAAGCCCAGCTCAGGCTCTTCAATGCATACCAAAGGAGGCGGGCTGGGGTGAAGCAGCACAGCCAGCAGGCTGAGGTAGCGCAAAGTGCCGTCCGACAAACGGGTGGCGGGGACAAGGCGGCGCCCTTCATGGAAGAAGAGTTGGGCCGTCCCACCTTCTATGTCGACATGATAATTTTCGATGCCGTCATAGAGCTCTTGGAGCGCTTCCAACAGCTTCTCTTTGGCCTCATAGTCTCTGCCCAGGCGGTTGAGGACGAGGGGCAGGTTGCTGGCGTCCGGCTCAAGCCAGTTGTTGGGCAAATCCGCTCTGCATGGGCGTCGCACGGCAGCATAAGGGCCATAGCTCCATTCTCTATAAAGCCGGATTTTTTCAAACTGCTCGCCGAGATAGGTGAGTTCCGGGTATTGCTCGGGGTCTTTGCGCTGCGCGAGGATGGACTTGTCGTCGTCGGCCTTCACCGGGATTGGTTTTGCACCCGTCTGCAGAGCGAGCGCATTCCGGATTTGTTTTTGACCATCTGCGTTGACGTATATTGCATCTGTATGCAGCAGTTTTTGGCCTTCTCTGACTTCATAATACAGCGCTTCAAAGTCAATGAAGAAAGGCCCTCCATTCCCTCCCCAACGGCCAAACCCTAAACCGTAGCGCAAGGTGTCTGCCACCTTCGAAGCGTAGGGCACTGAAACATAAATTTGTGCTCCCGGAGCGAGAGCCCCACCTTCACCCTCAAATAGCCACTGCTCAATGCCTCCTCCTTCGCGGATGGGCTTTTGGATTTGGCTTGGCGCGTGTTTGAGCAGTGCAAACGCTTCCAGCAAGTTGGATTTGCCCGAAGCATTGGGGCCAATGAGGACATTCAAGGGTTGCAAGACGACGGTTGCTGTTTCGGGAGGCGCGTTGCCATAACTCAGAAAATTGTGCAGGTATATGGAGTTGAACAACATAGCGCCTCGCAAGTAGGATTCGAGCTTTAAAATAAAGCCTCATGGTTGGCAACGTCAGCTTTTGGTTGCCGATGCTTAGCTTTTGGCCGCTCTCGGTGTTTTGCCAACCTCGTTTTCTCTGCCGACGGATAGCACAACCCTGCAGCACCCGCCAAAACAAAAAACCCCGCCAGCCTGGGCAATGTACAGGAGGGCGCACACGGCGGGGAAGGGCGCCCATCATTCAGCGAAGGCCAGGGTTTCTGCAGCCCACTGGTTCAGAGACTTGCCGCTTGCTTCAGCTTTCATGGCAATTTCAGCATGCAATTCTGGCGAAAGTCGAAGCATGACTTTGCCGGAATAAGGGCGCTGGGGCGACAAGCCTGCCCGCTCGCAGGTTTCCAAATAGTCCTCCACGGCCTCTTCGAAGGCGGCGCGCAACTCGTCCACGGTTTCGCCGTGGAAGCCCACGACGTCGCGGATTCCGGCGATGTGGCCTACAAAGCATTTGTCCTCGTCGCTGTATTCAATGCGGGCGGCGTAGCCCTTGTGTTGCATGGTTTTCATGGTGTTACTCCGATGGATTCCAAAAACGCCCGTGCGTCCCGCACCCGCAAGGGTGCGCCTCACCCCCTACAGGGGGTTGGGGGGTGAGAAACACAGCGCCCCCATTGGGGAAGCCCGTTGCTGCCTTTAAGCATAAACACTGCGCCAATGGCTTCCCCGCTGCTACAAGCAGGGCTTCTAGGGCCTTCCACTCCACCACTCCCGACATGGGGAAGGCAAAAACAGCCTGCAGGGTTTTGCGGTGTTTGTAAATTATGATAGCATAAAATGATAGCAAGTCAAGCTTCTCGGATATAACAAAAAACCCCTCGCCGCCTCACGAAGAAGCAAGCCCCGGTGGGGCTTGCTGACGGAAGGGTGGTGGGGAGGAAAATACAGGGGCATTAGGAGCGTCAACCCTTTTTTGACAGAATGCTTTCGTAGTCTCGGCCACCATAAAACACACCTAAAATGGAGACTTGGTTGTCATGGATGGCGAAGGCGATGATGGCGCGTTTTTTATAATGCGTTATGCGCAAGCCCGGCCTGACGTCGTCACGCTTCGTGCCGCGATGCGGAAAAGTTGCCAAACTTTCGCAGTGTTGCACAATGGCTTCCACATAGCCTGCTGCAACATCCAGCGAAGCTGCGCCCGCAACATAGCCATATAAAGCCGCAAGTTGCTCCTCGGCCTCTGGTGAGAAAACAATATGAAAATTCATTTTGCCCGGGCGTGCTCCAAAGCCAGGCGCGCGCGTAGGCGCTCAACGCTCACGCCGCGTGACGGCTCAGCTTTCAGAGCGTCATAAGCTGCGGCAACGGAAGTGTGTAGCCAATTTTCGACAGCCTGCTCGCACGCCGACTCCCCACATAAGCCTCCATGCGTTCCCTCGCCTTCCGTCTCTTTCGCCCATGCTTGTGCCTTCACCATCTCCTCCTCGCTTGCTATGTCGCTTTTTGTCTGCACAACAAGCGTAAATCTATATTGGTTTTATGGGGTTGTCAAGGGGAGTGTTGGTTTTTCAGAATTCATGTCGGTGACGGCTTGCCTGCCCCATAGCGCACTTTACCCACTAGGTTTTGCACCTCTTCTTCGTCGCAAACGCCAAAATCCTTTGCCGCCCCCGCAAAAACACTCCAAAACCCAAACTGCAACGGAGCAGGTAGGATTCGAACCTACGGAGGGCTTGCACCCTCTGCGGTTTTCAAGACCGCTGCCTTCAGCCGCTCGGCCACTGCTCCCAAAAATGAATCCGCAATGGTCTTTTTGTCCCCTGGCGAACGAAGCCTCGGTTTTGTTCGGGTCACGCACTGGAGTGCGCTCCCCTCTCAAAAGCCTCACCTTCGTCCACCAGAGAACAAAAATCCTCATTGGGGATTCATTTTTATCCTCCAGCACCCAAACATCTGCCAGAGAACAAAAATCCTCATGGAGGGCCCCCTAACATAACTTGTCGAAATTGCCAAACCGAAAGCAGATTGGGCTTTCAGGAGGGCAGAATTTCCGCCTGCCCGCCCATGAAGGGAACGAGGACCTCGGGAATTTTAATGGAACCATCCTCGCGCTGGAAGTTTTCCATGAGGGCAACCAAGGTGCGCCCAACAGCAAGGCCAGAGCCGTTGAGCGTATGCACAAGACGGGGCTTCTCCCCCTTGGCCACGCGACAGCGGATTTTGGCCCTGCGCGCCTGAAAGTCCCCACAGTTGGAGCAGGAGCTGATTTCTCTGAATGCAGCTTGCCCAGGTAGCCATACCTCAATGTCATAGGTTTTGGCAGAGGCAAAACCCATGTCGCCCGTGCACAACAGCACAACACGGTGGTGAAGGCCCAACTTCTCGAGAAGGAGGCAGGCCTGCCGAGTGAGCTCCTCGAGCGCGTCCATGCTGGCCTCGGGCGCGGCATATTGCACCAGCTCCACCTTGTGGAATTGGTGCATGCGAATGAGGCCGCGCGTGTCCTTCCCGGCTGAGCCGGCCTCCGCGCGAAAACAAGGAGAGAAAGCGCAATAGCGAAGGGGGAGGTTTTCAGCCTCCAGAATTTCGTCCTGGTGGAAATTCACCAAAGGCACCTCCGAGGTGGGAATGAGAAAAAGCTCCCCCTCCCTCCCTCGCCCTGTGCAAAAAGCATCCTCCTCAAACTTGGGCAGCTGGCCGGAGCCCACCATGGAGGGGCGGTTTACCAAATAGGGCGGCGACAACTCCTCATAGCCGGCCTTCACATGCTCGCTGAGCATAAAAGAAACCAGCGCCCTCTCCAGCTTCGCAAGGCCCCCGCGCAAAAACGCAAAACGCGCCCCCGAAACCTTCGCCGCCCTCTCAAAGTCCAAAAGGCCCAACCCCTCCCCCAACTCAAAATGCGCCCTGGGCTTGAAAGAAAAAACGGGCGCCTTACCCCATACGCGTACCACCGGGTTGTCATTCGCGTCTTTGCCCAGCGGCACCGAAGCGTCCGGTACATTCGGCAAAAGCAACAGCTCCGCCTCCAGCTTTTCTTCAAGCGCGCGAAGCTCGCTCTCCTTGGTTTTGAGTTCCTGCCCCAGCGCACGCAACGCTTCGCGCTTGGCCGCAAGCAAAGCATGCGACTTGGCCAGGGCCTTCATTTCCTCGTTGAAAGCGTTGCGCCTGGCCGCCAGCGCGTCGGTTTCAATGTAAAGGCGCTTGCGCTCTTCCAGCAGGGCCTGCAGGGGCGCAAGGTGGAGGTTTGCGTTGCGCGCCGCCAAGCGCTCGGCGACTTCTGAAAAATTTCTTTGCAGCTCTCGAATGTCCAGCATAGGTGGATGATTCTCATAAATCCGCTTGGCGGTGCAACAGGAGAAGCCCATGGCCTTTGAGACAAGCCTCTACATCCGCTTCAACCACGTGGACTTTGCCCGCGTCGTCTATTTCCCCAAATTCTTCGACTATGGCCACCAGGTATTCGAAGACTTCGTGCAAGCGGAATTCGGCCAAAGCTACCACAGCCTCATGGAGGAGGAGGGGGTAGGTTTCCCCATTGTCCACGCGGAAGCGGACTTCAAAACCCCCTTGCGCTTTGGGGACACAGCGCGGGTGCTGTTGGAAGTTTTGTCTCTGGGGAAAACCTCCCTCCAGTGCCGCTATACTTTTTTCCCCCCGGCCTCCTCCACCGCTGCTGCCACCCTCACCCTTACAGGCGCCTGCGTAGACATGAAAAGTTTCAAGCCAACACCCATACCAGAGCGTTGGAGAAGCATGCTTGCTGGACATTTGAAGACGTAGCGCCTAAATTGCGCAAACGTTTTAGAAGGCACGCTGTAGGGGCGACAAGCTGCCGCCCGTGGCGCACAGCACTGCAAAAGAGTCGACATTGTGAATTCACCTGTTTTGTCCACATGCCGCTGTCTTTGTCTTGCGCTTTCGTTATGCAGCCTTTGGGCATGCAGCAACGAAGCGGACAAGCTCGCCAAGAAGCGCATTTTCTCGCCGGAAGATCCGCCGCTGGCCGTTGCTGCGGCCCAGGAGGTTTTGCAGGCGGAGGCCCTGGCAACGCAGACGGAGCTTGTGCAGCGCGTTGTGCATATGGGAATTGCCGAGACGACAGAGCGCTTGGGGGCGCACCAATTTACAGCGAAGCTTCGCATGGAGTGGATTGGCAACCAGCGCAGGCAGGCATTGACGGAGGAGCGCGTGCTGTTGTCGGCCCAGGGCGGCGTATCCGGCGATTTTTATGCCCGGCTGCGCAACGGCAGAGGGCAAGGCTATGACATTTTGCGCATTGGCCACCAGGTTTTCGCCAAAAACCAGCATGGCACCTATCGACAGCGTTTGAGAGATCGCGGCATGGCAGAGCGCATGCGGCAGGAGGCCTTTGGCGTGCTGGGTGAAGTGGATGAGCTTTTTGAGCACCGCCTGTTGCTGCGTGCGGACGGCAAAGAAGTTGTGGAAGGCAGGCAAGCCCATCGCTTTCAGGTGGCATTGGGTGGAAACCCACGCGAGGAGAAGACAAAAACGGCGTTGCCTCCCAAGTGGGAGCCCCGAAAGGACTTGAGTGAAAGCAGTCGGCTGCGCCTGTCTTTTTTTGAGCGCCGCATTCCGGAAACTTTGGAAGGAAAGCTTTGGGTGGATGCCGACACAGCGGTGGTGCTGAAGGCGGAATTGCAGGGGAGTTTGAGAGTCCCTGAAGGAGAAGCCATCAGCACCGTTCTCATTCGCCTGGCGACGCACATGGAGCAGATAGGGAAGGACCCTCGGCTGATCATTCCGGAAACTTTCATTCCTGACGAAGACAAACCTCAAGGCATTGCCGCGGCGCTGGAGCGTTTTGGTTTGGGGAGAAAAACCCGCACAGAAACCGACAGCTCTACAGAAGCGTTTCCTGACGAAGAAGAATGAAATTTTTCGTCCAGTGAAAACAAGAGATGTCGACGAAATGGCAAAAAATTTGATCTGCCGTGAGAGGGCCTTACAATGGCCTTCGACAAACATTGAAAGAGGAAGACGACATGAGATCAAAGGGGGTTTTAAAGCGCAACGGCACAAGCCTGACAACTCAGGATGCGAAGGAGAGCTTTGCCGGAACACATGCCTTGAGCCAGTCCGAAGAGAATGCTTTGCGCATGCTGCACGGCATCGGCGCGAATGCGCAAGAGCTGTTGCCCAAAGCCTGCGGCGGGAATGAAGAAGTCGCGGATGAGTTGCTGCTGGTGGAAATGCAGTTGTTCCGCGCTGCGCGCATCCGGCGAAGCCAGGCTGGGGCTGCACGGCCCAGTCCGCAGAAGAGCAAAATCATTTCTGCCCTGCTGAACAAAAAATAGTCCGTCATGCTGCCTGCCAGAAAGCGCTGTCCATCCAGAAGGTGACGGGGCCGTCGTTGACAAGGTGCACCTGCATGTCCGCCTGGAAAACGCCTTCAGAAACCGCAAGGCCGCATTGGCGCAGCAGCTTGCAAAAATGAGCATATAACGGCTTGGCCAACTCGGGTGGACATGCCTGCGCAAAGCTGGGCCTTCGCCCTTTGTGCAAGCTTGCGCAAAGCGTGAATTGGCTGACGACGAGAATTTCTTTATTCAACTCCAAAGCCGAGAGATTCATTTTTCCCGCCGCGTCCTCAAAGAGGCGCAGGTGAGCTGTTTTGTTGGCAAGCAAAGCAGCCGTTGCTTCTGTGTCATTGTTGTCAATGCCCAGCAGCACCAGAATGCCGGAAGCAATATGTGCTGTCGTTTTCCCGTGAATGACGATGGAGGCTTGGCTGACGCGCTGCAAGACGGCTTTCATAGAGGAGGCTCATCCTTTGGAGAAGGGCTTAAGTCGACTTCGGGGTTTGGGGGGAGAGAAAACACGCGCTCACTTTTGGGGCGGAGGAGGGTTTGAAGGAGGAGGCCCAAAAATTTTGGGCCACGAAGCAAATAGCGCCGCCACAAACGGCGCGGCTCCTGCTTCAGGCGATAGGCCCACTCCAGTCCGCACCTGGAAACCCAGCGCGGCGCACGGCGCACCCTTTGGGCGACAAAGTCCAAGCTTGCGCCAATGCCCAATGCGACAGCGGGCGCATAGTGCTGGCGAAAACGCCACATCCAAATTTCTTGTTTGGGAGCGCCCAGGGCAACCAGAAGCAGGTCAGGCCTGGCCTTTTTTATTTTGTCCAGGGTTTCCTGGTTGTCTTCGAGTGTGGCCTCCACTGAAATGAAGGGCGAGTCGCAACCTGCCACCTTCGTCCCATAGCGCTCCTCCACCACCTGTTTTGCTTTGGCCGTCACTTCAGGACTTGCGCCAAGGAAATAGACGCGCCAGGACTTTTGCGCTGCCATTTCCAGAAGCGGCCACACCAAGTCCGCGCCGGAAATTTTTTCGGGCAATTTTTTTCCCACAAGAGGGCTGAGCCACACCAGAGGCTGTCCGTCAACCAGACTCAAGGAAGCATGGGCATAAGCTTCGCGAAAGGCAAGCTGGCTGCTTGCAAGCACCACATGCTCCACATTGGGCGTGACGACAAAGCCCCCTTGGCCTCTTTGGACAAGCCACGCAATGCGCTGCAGCGCCTCCTGAAACGTCAGCACGTCGATGGGGACATGGCCGATGGCAAGCCGCAGGGAAGGGGAAGTGCCCAAGGAAAAGCCTCACAGACAAAAGAAACGAAAGTTGGCTGCACAATTTTTAGCTGACGCAAAATTTGAATACTTGTAACCTGAACACGCTGATTAAAAAAGCCCGAAGCGCCAAAGGAAGGGGGGAGAGAGAAAGATGTGTCCAGACAGTTTTCCGGAATGCTCAAAAAATTTTCCGCCCCCAAAGGAGCGCTTTCCGATGATGTGGCGCCGGGGGTTTTTGTCGCCGGGGTTTTCTTCTCGCCTCCATGGGGTTGTTGATTTTTTGTGGCTGTTTGGCGCGCTTGCCCTTTCTTCTTGGGGGAGGATGAACCCAGGGTTGGGGGTATTTTTCATAGCAGGCTTTTGTTTGGTGTTGGTATGGCTTCTTGGAAGCATTGTCCTTCGCTATTATGACTCGACGGCAGAGCGTGCCCTGTTGGACAATTTGGCTTTGCTTTCTTTGTTGTCCTTATGCTGCACAGTGTGTTTGTTGCTTGTCGACGCTCTGATAAAGGACGAGAGCGCATTCCCCCATGTTTTGCCGTTTGCCTTCATCTATTGGCCCGTCTCCCTGCTTCTTTGCACCCTCATTCGACATGTTGTCGTCAAGCATGAAGCGCCGATGGATGAAGTCCTCATCATCGGCGTTGGCCCCATGGGACGCGTGACGGCGGAAGACATTCAAAAGCGCGGACGAAGACAGGTTGTCGGCTTTTTGAGTTTCCAAGACGAGCGCGCCTCTGGGCATTTGAAAGGCGCCATTCTGGGGCAGGCTGCGGATTTGGAATCCATTTTGAAGGCCCTCGCGGTGGGGGAGGTTTATATTGCCGGGAATGCTTTGCGCCGCGGCCAGGAAATGCAAGGTGCCATCCAAGTGTGTGAGCGCTTCGGCATTCCTTTTGCGTTGCCCGCCTATCCTTTTCGGCTGGACAGGGCCATGCCCGTGGAGGCGAAAGCTTTTCCCGATGGCTACATTCACTATGGCTCTGTCCACATGAAGCCTGTGCACATGGCTTTGAAGCGCGCTTGTGACATTGCATGCTCGTTTGTTGCGCTGCTTGTCCTCTCGCCTTTGTTTGCCGTGGTGGCTTTGCTGGTGAAGCTGACTTCCCGCGGCCCTGTTTTTTTCAAGCAAGCTCGCCTGGGCCTCCACGGAAAGAAATTTTATATGCTGAAGTTTCGCTCCATGGTGCCCAATGCAGAAGCCCTTCTGGAAAGCCTGGCGCATATGAACGAGCAGACAGGCCCTGTTTTTAAGATGAAGAATGATCCACGCATTACCCCGTTCGGCCGCTTCATCCGCCGCTATTCCCTGGATGAGTTGCCTCAACTGGTGAACGTCCTGAGAGGGGATATGAGCATTGTTGGTCCGCGGCCGCCCATGCCTTTGGAAGTGGCCCAATATGAGCCCTGGCAACGTCGCCGCCTCTCTGTTCGCCCAGGCCTCACATGCTTGTGGCAAGTTTCAGGCAGGAACCAAATTTCTTTTGAGGAGTGGATGTATTTGGACATGCAATACATCGACCATTGGAGCCTCAAGGGCGACCTCAACCTGATTTTGAAAACCATTCCGATTGTTTTTTCAGGCAAGGGTGCAAGTTAACGTGACTGCACCGCCGAAGGTTTCAAGCGAAGTCCTTCTTTCCATTCGGAACGCCTTCAAACTTGGAGGCTCCCTGATGGTGACATGGGGAATTGCGCTTTTCATTCTCCTGTTTCTCCCCAGGTGGCTGGGCCCCGAGTCTTTCGGAATTTTCTGTGCCGCCGATGCTTTTGCCGCCACCTGCTTTGTGGTGCTGAGCTTCGGCATGGATGTTTATATACGCAAAGAAATTCCCATCCGGCCCGAGCATGCCAACGAATTTTTTGGTGCGTTGCTGCTTTCCCGTTTGGGTTTGATGGCCTTGCTTTTGGGCGCCATCACCTGCTTCATGGGGTGGATGGGCATGGAGCCTTTGGCAATGCGCCTTGTGGTGCTGTTGGGTGTGGCCCAAACCTTTTCTCTCATGAAAGAAAGCCTGGCGGCGCTGTTGCATGCCCGCGGGACTGTGGATGGGCTGGCTGTCAACAACATTGCCGGAAAAGTCCTCTGGGGAGGTGGCGTGCTGGCAGCCGTGTTTGCAGGAGAGCGCCCCGTCCTCGAGGGGATTGCGCTGGCACTTGTGTGCTCAAAGTTTTTGGAGTCGCTGGGTTGCTGGTGGCTTGCCCGAAAGCATGTGGGGCTGCGCCTTGTTGCCTTTCGCGCAGCTGCACTCAAAGGCGTGCTTTTAAGTTGTTTGCCGCTCTATTTAAACCAAATCTTCCATACGGTTTATAACAAGGTGGATATTCCTCTGTTGAGTGTTTTGGTGGGCAACCAGGAAGCCGGTTGGTACAGCGAAGCCGCCAAGTGGGCCAACATTGCTTTGCTGATAACGCCCTTTTTGGGCTGGGTGGTGGTGCCTTTGTTTGCGCGAGCCCGCCACCAGCGCTCGCCGGAAGAATTCAACCAGGTATTGCGCAGAATGCTGGAGCTGATTTTGACGATGGCTGTCCCCGTTTCTCTGTTTATCGCACTGGGGGCGGATGTGTTGATTTCGGTGACGGCGGGCCCTGAATACTCGGAAGCGGCTTTGGCGATGCGCCTTCGCGCCCCCATTTATGTCTTCATATACATTTCCATCATCTCGTCGACAGCCCTGGTGATAGAGGGGCGCGCCTGGACAGTGGTGTGGATTTCCGCCGCGGGATTGGTTTTCAACCTGCTGTTGAATGTTGTGTCTCTGCGGGCCTTCGCACAGTGGCTGGGCCCCGGGGGCGCAGGTGCGGGCGCAGCCATCATCCAGCTTTTGACAGAAGGAGGCGTCATGCTGGCGATGTTTGCAAGCCTGGGGAAGCGGTGTTTTGACAAGCGCTCCGTGGAGGGGCTTGTGAAAACAGGGCTGGTTTGCGCCCTGGTGCTTGGACTTCACCAAGGGTTGTCGGCCTTCACGGCTTGGAATATGCTGCATTGCTTCCTTGTTGAGCTTGCAGCCTATGTTGTGTTGGCGGTGCTGTTGGGTGCCGTCAATGTGCGGGAGGTATATGGCTTTGTACGCATGGCATTCAAAAAAGAACGAGCCGCTTAAAACAGCTTCGCGCTTTGCTTGCGCAAGCATTTGGCTGCTGGGTTGTGTTGGCCTCAGTTTGTGCGCGGCATGCGCTGTCAAAGGCGACTATGTGCCTGTGGACAACTACAAAGACGAAAGCCCTTCAACGGGCGAATACCGCATTCGCATAGGAGACGTCATTGCCATTCGCGTCTTTCAGCATGACAACATGTCTGCGCGAGGGCGCGTGAGAGAGGATGGACGGTTGTCGATTCCTTTGCTGAACGATGTTGCGGTTGCGGGCCACACACCGACGAGGCTGGCACAGCAACTGCAGACGCTCCTCAAGGAATACATCAACGCGCCTTCTGTGACGGTGTCTGTTGAGGAAATAAATCCGCTCTCTGTTCCCGTGCTGGGCGAGGTGAAGCAAGCCGGCATTTATACGCTGACAAGCCATGCAGGTGTTTTCCAGGCACTTGCGGCGGCAGGTGGAATGACGCAGTTTGCCAAGCGAAGAATTTTCGTCATCCGCGAAAAACCAGGAGCTCCCCCCGAGCGGATTTTGTTTTCCTGGGAAGCCCTCTTTCGTGCCGAAGGAGAAGCCGCGCGTTTCAAACTCAGGCCGGGAGACGTCGTTTTGGTGGAATAGACATGGGAGCATTCCCCTTCCTCCTTCTTGGGTTGTTGCCGGTGCTTGCCTTTGGGCAATGGCAAGGCAGCTATGCGGTTTCTGCGCGGACTGAAGCTGCGGGCCGCACGCCCTACGCCCAGGATCTGCTGACGGCCGCGCATTCTGTGGATGTGGAGTTTTTCCCGATGGCCCAGACGGAGGCCTCTTGGGGTGCCTGGCATTTTTCAGGCGTCTATGCACCCACGCTGCGCATGCGCGAGGTGAATGCGGGGCCTGTTGAATATGAGGATGGACGCACGGCACTCGGCAGGCGTTTTGAGCATTACCACCGCCTTGCCTGGCTGAGTGACTACCGGCGTGAAGGAAGCATTCGCCCCTATATGCGGCAGGTTTTTTCTTATGGCCGCATGGACTTGTTGGCCGCATTCACAGGCCTGCCCTCACCGCCGGGTGCTCCCTTAAACCCGCGGCCCATCCCCAGTCAAAACGTGGGCCGCTTTGTTTTAGAGGACGTGGTGTTGGAGACAGAAACGGGCATGGACTTTCCGCTGTCGCGTCGTGGGGTGCTGACAGCCTTTGTGGGCTATTTTTGGGGAGGAGGTTTGACGCCGCAGGCCCGGGAGGTGGTGTCCATGGCACGCATGCCCTTGGGGGGGGTGAGGGCCCAGTGGCAGCTGACTTCGAAAGACACGCTGATGTTGAGTTTGGCTTCGCGCTATGGCTTTTTCCTGTCACACCAGGCCGAGGCGGGCGCTTTGGAGTTTTACAAAACGTGGAGACGCAGCTTGGATGAGCAAAGCACCTTGGAGCTTTCGGCGGGAGCTTCTGCCTATGGTGGGCGCCCTGCGCCTTTGGGCCCTGACTACCCGGGCACTCTGTGGGAACAAAAAGCGCCCTTGGGGTGGCAGGCCTCCCCTTATGCGGCTTTGCATTTTTTGCGTCATTTTTCATGGGGGGGACAGGGTGCGGCAGCAGAGCTGGCGGGGAAGGTGGCCCCTTTTGTGGACCGCTACATGGCTTTGGCCTATGAGCGGGTGGAGGCCAGTATAAACTTGCGGTGGTGGTGGGAGGACGTGTATGCCAATGCCCATGGGGGACTTGGAAGAGGTTTGGGTTTAAAAGCGGAGCAGTTGTCTATGACGGCTTATTTTGCGGAGGCTGCCATCGGTTACCGGGTGAGCTCCCATTTTCGAGCGGAGCTTCGAGGAAGCTATGCTTCGTTGCCTTGGGCACGGCTTGGAGGCGAAGCAGGAGAAAGTCCCTTCCTTCGCACAAGCCAATGGCGTGCAGCCTTGGGCCTGACATTGGAATATTCCGGGAGCTATTGATGGCTGCAGCAACCACAGAAACAGCCCTTTTGGTGGAGGACGATCCTTCGTTGCGCAAGCTGGTGAAAGGCTACCTGAGCTTATTGGACTTTGCCGTTGTGGAAGTTGCTGACGGCAGGCGCGCCATGGCTGCGCTGAAGCAGACGACATTCTCTCTGGTGGTTTTGGATTTGATGTTGCCGGAGTCCTCCGGCTATGACGTTTTGGAATTTATGCGAAGCGAAGCCCTCAGCCACACGCCCGTTCTGGTGATGAGCGCGCGGACTTTGCCTGAAGACAGAGCGCATGCTGAAGAGTTGGGCGCCAAGCGGTACATTACAAAGCCCTTCAGCAGAGCAGAATTCACTCAGGCCGTTGTTTTTGCCGTCCAGAAAGGAAATGAATTTTGAATTCGCCTCAAGCCCCCAGCGCTTTTTCATGGGAGGCGAATGAAATGCAAAAGCTGTGGTTTGCGACGCGGAAGCGGGCGTGGTTGTCATTGGCGGTAGTGCCTGCGACGCCGGGCTTTTCGGCAGCGCCTTTGGCCCAGGCTTTGGCGCAGGCGGGCGAAAGCCATGTGGAGCGCGTGCACCTTTTGGACGCTGAGGGCGCAGACATGTGCGCCGCTTCGCGCATGGTGGAGGAGATGCGCAGCCAGGTTGGCCACGGCCACTGCGTCATTGTCGCTGTGGACTCCCTCCTCCAGAATGCGGCAGGCATTCCTCTCCTGTTGGCGGCGGATGCTTGTCTGTTGGGCGTACAACTGGGCCAAAGCCGTTTTTCCCACGTTGAGCGCACCCTGGAAAGGGTGGACGCTTCGCGCTTCGTCGGCGTGGTGACTTTTCCGTTGCCGGGCAAAGCCTCCGACCCTCTTTAAGGGTGGTGCAGGGGAGAGCGCTGGTTTTCCAAAGCCTCCTCTTCAAGCGCATAAGCGGTTTCGAGCAAATCCAACAACTGCTCCCCCCAGGCCTCTCCTTCCGGGCATTGAAGAATAAGCTCCACCGGAAGGCGCTCCTCCTCCGGCACAGGCTCCACCTCCAGAGGCTTTCCTGAGTCGTCAAAAGTTTCAACCAACAAGTCCCCGTCTTTATGAATGCTGTACCGTTTTCGCATGGTGGACCTTTTTATCGCAGATGGCGCTTGCTTGTTATAAGGAAGCTTGCATGAAAGTGTGTATTTTGGGTGTCGGCTCCTACGGGACAGCGCTTGCGGCGGCTTTGGCGCCATTGCACAAAAATGTTGTGGTTTGGGACGAAGATCTCGAGGTGCTAGAATCCATTGCCGAGCGCAGGGAAAACAAGCGCTACCACCCGGGCATTACGTTGCCAAAAAACATTCAACCCGTTTTCACCGCCCATGAGGCGGTGGAGGATGCGCGGATGGTGTTGTTTGCGGTGCCCTCCCATGCGATGCGCAAAGTAGCCCTGCAGGTGGCGGGTTTTTTGCCCGCGCATGTACCCATCATCGCGGCAGCCAAAGGCATTGAAGAAGGCACGCTGATGACGATGACGCAGGTGTTGGAGTCCTGTTTGCCCGAGCCCTTTCACCCCTATATTGCGGTATTGTCAGGCCCCTCTTTTGCGAGAGAAATTCTGCTTGGGCACTCCACAGTCATGACGGCGGCGGCGCGCTGGGACAGAGTGGCGCGCAATTGTCAGAAGGCTTTTGCCTCGAAGGTGTTTCGCGTCGACATTTCCAGCGATATTGTAGGGGTACAACTGGGGGGGGCCTTGAAAAACGTGGTGGCCATCGCCGCGGGGATGGCGGAGGGTTTGGGTTTGGGGCACAATGCGCGGGCCGCCATTATGTCGGGGGGGATGGCGGAGGTGGCCTTGCTGGCAATACGGATGGGGGGAAACCCCATTACGCTGTATGGCCTGTCCGGCATGGGGGACTTGGTATTGACATGCACCGGCGCGCTTTCTCGAAACCGCAGCACAGGCTTTGGCCTGGGGCAGGGGCGCAAGCTTCCTGAAATTCTCGCACAGCTCGGACAAGTTGCCGAAGGCGTCAGCGCCGCGCACAGTGCCCATGTCTTGTCCACGCGAAGCAACATCCGCATGCCCGTATGCCACCAGGTTTACCAAGTCCTCTACGAGGGCAAGTCCCCCCACCAAGCCATTGCCGATTGGATGGCACAGCCTGCGCCTGAGTTTTGATGAGCCACATGTCCGGCCATATTCTCGCGAAAGCCCAGGGGCTGACAAAGTGCTTTGGGGTTGCCTTCGCCGTGGAGGGGGTGAGTTTCCAGGTGAAGGCAGGGGAGGTGCTGGGTATTCTCGGCGCCAACGGCTCCGGGAAGACAACCTTGCTTCGCATGTTGTCAGGGCTTTTGCGGCCAACATCCGGGAGCGTGCACATAGAGGGCATGGACGTGATGGATGCTTCGATGCAAGCGCGCCGGAAGGTGGGTTTTCTGACGGGCAACACGCGCCTTTATGAAAAGCTGACACCCAGAGACATTCTGCAGATTTTTGGAGAGCTCCACAACCTTGGAAAGTCGGCCTTGTCCGAGCGCATACTTCACCTGGCCGATGAGATGCAGTTGCATGACTTTTTGGACAAGCGCTGCGGCCAGCTTTCTTCGGGCATGCGCCAGAGGGTTTCTGTCGCGCGCGCGTTGATAGCAGACCCCAGCCTCTATGTTTTGGATGAGCCCACAGCGACCTTGGACCCCATGGCCTCCAACGACATTGTCGAATTGGTGCGAAAGGCCAAAGCCCGGGGGAGGGCGGTGGTTTTTTCCACCCACCGCATGGAAGAGGTGGAATATTTATGCGACCGAGTTTTGTTTTTGCGCAAAGGCCGCATGGCAACACAGGGCACATTGGATGAGTTGAAGCAGCAAAGTGCGCGCTCCAGGCTGACAGACATTTTCTTATATTTTGCACAAGGTGACTCATGAAAGGCGCGACGTGGGTGCTTTTCAAAAAAGAGCTGCGTGAATTTTTGCGCGACAAGCGAGCCATTTTTTTCACCCTGGTGATGCCGGTGCTGGCCATGCCGCTCATTTTTGCCGCCATTCTTTCTGGCACATGGTTTGCCAAGCGAAGCCTGGCCAACGAGACATTGCCGGCCAGCGTTGCAAGCTTAGAGATTTTGGATGCACTCCGGGGGCAGCCTTTAAAGCACACGCCTTTGGACGTGAAGACGCGCAAAGAGGCGCTTGAGCAGATAGCCCAAAAAAAGCGCTGGGCTTTTGTCGAGGCCGAAGAGCGTTTTGAAGAAGGCGACATACAACGCTCTTTGAAGTTGCGCCTTTATTATTCCAGGCAACAAGAGCGCTCCAAAGAAGTGAGAGACCGCTTGCGCGAAGCGCTGGAGGGCATAGGCCAGGAGCGCCTTCAGGCGCGTTTTGAGAAGATGGCGCTTTCTAAGGAATTCATTCAACCCATTGTCGTGGACGAAGTGGATGTGGCAGAGCAAAGCCCCTGGCTTGAAATGCTGGCCATCCTGGTGGGTTTTTTCATCGTCAACACTTTGTTTTTGACTTCTGCCAACTTGGCGACGGATTTGGTGACAGGAGAGAAAGAGCGCGGGACACTCGAGACTTTGCTGTCTGCACCCATCAAACCCGAGCACATATTGCGCGCCAAACAAGGCATCATCAGCGCCTGCGCCTTGTTTTCGGCCTTCTTAAACCTGGCTGTTTTCGCGGGGCTTTTGGCATGTGCCGCCTGGGTTTTGCCGGAAGAGACGTGGAATGAGCATTTCCAGAATGTGCGTTTCCAATGGGGACAAATGGCTTTTTTGTGCCTTTGCTTTGTACCCGCGGCTTTTTTGTCGAGCAGCATTTGCATTGCCCTGGCAAGTTTGGCGCGCACTTTGAAGACAAGCCAAACCACCACTTCCCTGGCGGCATTGGTGGCACTCATGGCCAGCTCCGCAGTGGTTTTTCCCGGCATGGAGCTTTCTTTCTTGTTGGCGTGGATTCCTTTGGTAAATTTGGCCTTGCTTGCAAAGGCTTGCGTATTCGGCAGCTTAGAATATGGTCCTGCAACCGTTACTTTGGCTGTTACTTTCGTGTTGGCTGCAGTGTTTCAAAAATGGTCTGTCCGTGTTTTTTTAGATGAGCAGAATGTGTTTGGTGCCCCCCCCCGGGGAAGACAACAATGAGATGGCCTCTGGCTGTGAAATAAGCCAGAACAAGCCATTGGAGTGGAGATGCTATGTGGAAGCGATTTACAAGAGCCATACGGAGTTTTTTTGGAGCTTTCGTCAATAAGATGGAAGATCCGGAATTGATTTTGGAGCAGAACATACGGGACTTGAATGACCAGGTACCGAGAATGAATGAGCAGGTGGCGATGGTCCGAGCAAATGTGTCTTTGTTGGAAAAAGAAAGAGACAAGCACGCTGCACAAATTCGCGAGCTGACGGCGAAGATGAAGGCGGGCATTCAGATGGGAAGAGATGATGTGGCAGCCCAATATGCGCAGCGGCTGCAGACGGAGAAAGCGGCTTTAGCTCAAGTTGAAGCCCAGTTGGTTTTGGCGAAGGAGGCCTATGAAAAGGCCTTGATGGTGAGGAAGGCGTTTATGCGGGAAAAAGAGCGCAAGACGCAGGAGGCCATGGCAGCCATTCGCGACGCGCAGCGTGCGCAATGGCAGGCGAAGGTGGCCGATGCCCTGGAGTCCTTCAAAGTGGCGGGGGTGGATGCGACGCACGATGAGATGGTGCGCAAGGTGAATGAGCGGGCGGCATTGAATGAAGCGCGCATGGCGATGGCATTGGAGTCCGTGGACTCCACTTCCGTCAACCTGGAGGAAGAGGTTGAGAAGATGCAGGCGATGGACTTGGTCAAGCAAATGAAGCTGGAGATGGGGCTTATAGAAGCTTCGCCCATCAGCGAGGTTTCAGAGGTGTCCGAGAAAACGCTTGGCAAAAAGGTTGATGTGAAAAGTTGAGCACGGAACCTTCCCCAAAGAAACTCAATTTTGGGCATTGGTTTGCATTGGGGTTTTTGTTTGCGCTGGCCTTGGGTGTGGCGCTTTTGTCGCATTTTGGCTTTGCAGAACAGCTGCGAGAACACATTTGGAAACAAGGCCCTGTTGTCGAAGCCGCGGACTTTCCGGCAGGCGTGACTTCGCCTGCCTACGAGAGAAGCTCACTGGTTTTGCGCCCCACCTATATAGGGACAACGCTGCGCGGCTCCACAGCGCCTTTGTTGTGGGCCGCCGGAGAAGAAGGCGAAGAAGGGCTGTGGAGTCAGTCTTTCGCTGTGGATGTCCGCATTCGTGTTTTTCAAAACAGTGTGGAATTGAATGAAGCCTTGGCCAAGGGAGGCGACAATGGAGGCGTGGACATGGCGGTACTCAGCATGCCGGCATTGTTGTTGGGCGCTCCCGACTTGAAGCCGGCGAGCCCGCGTGTGTTGATGTTGATGGGTTGGAGTCGCGGGCAGGATGTGTTGGTGGCAACCCAAGGTTTGCACCACCCCGCTCAATTGCGGAACAAGCGGGTTGCCGTTGAAATGTGGGGCCCCGGGCACCACTTGTTGCTGTGGACGCTTTCGCGCGTGGGTTTAAGGCTGAATGAGGTGGAGTTGGTTTTTCTGGATTCTGCATTGGATGCTGCCGCGTCTTTGGAAAATGGCAGCGCCGATGCGGCCGCCGGTTTATATGGAGAGCTGCTTGCCTGGGTGCTGCAGAACAAAGGAGAGTTTTTGGAGTCCACCGCGGATGTTCCTCATTTGGTGGCCTCTGTCCTGGTTGCCCGGGGAAGCTTTGTCGCGCGCTACCCGGAGGCTGTGGTGCGCGTCCTTCGCGGGGTTTTTGAGCTTGAGCACAACATGGGCCGCTACCGCAAGCGCATACACAAAAGCTTCTCTCAGAAATACCCGCAGCTTTTGAAACCTGAGCAGTTGTTGCACGAAGAGCCCTTGGCTTCGATGGAAGAAAACCTGGCTTTTTTTGGACTTCAAGGGCATGCGGCTGTTGGCTATGCTGAGCTTTACCAAAGCACAGTGGCCCTGGCGTCCAAACTGTATGAGAGGCCACCTGCGCCCAAAGTGGAAGAGAGTCTGGAATTAACACCCTTAAAACGGCTGGTCAAACTACAATAGTGCGTGGCGAGGCAAAGCGAAACAATGTGTGGAGCTCAGTTTTAACGTGAAAAAGTTTTCTGTTTTTTCGTGGCTGTCCATTCCGTCCGCCGGCATTTTTGCGGGCGCAGCGAGCATTGTGGCGGGCATGTCCCTGTCCGGCGGGTTGGTTTCAGGCTTAGGTGCCATGGCAGGCAGTGCCCTGTGCATAGGCCTGGGCACTTTGTTTGCGCGCGAGCGCAGTTTGCAAGGTGCGCATTCCCTGGCGCGCGAAGAAGCCGATTTATGGAAAGAGCTTTCCGCCTCGCAGCAGCGGCACTATGACTCTTTGCGCGCCTTAAAAGACAAAACGCTTCAAAGTTATGCGCGTCTTCCGGGAGGCAAACAGCTTCAGCTGAGCTCCGAAAGACATTTGAATGCTTTGCTGATGGCATTTTTGCGGTTGGTTGTGGGCCTCAACGTATACCGGCATTGTTTTCGGCCTGAAGAAAAGAAAAGCATTGAGGAAGAGTTGAAGGAAGTGTTGAAAGGCATTGTCGAGGAAGAGGGCTCTCGTTTGATGGAAATAAAGAAACGACGGGCCGAAATTTTAGAGAAGCGACTTGCCCGTTTTCAGTACGCTGAAGAAAGTCGCGAATGGATGAGTCACCAATTGGCCGGCATTGAGGATTTGCTTCGGTTGACCAACGAGCAATCCGTGAGCATGAGAGATCCGGAGTCCGTCAACCGCCAGTTGGAACTTTTGATTCAGCAGACCGTTTCCACGGAGGAAACCGTCAGAGAGATGGAGCGGTTTATGGAGTTTTCAGAAGAGCTCAACCATTGGAACACCCAAAAGGCAGGCATACGACAATGAACAGAAAAATGGCATACGCCGTGGTGGTTTTGACACTGGCGCTCGGCATGGGTTGCGCAAAACGGCATTCTGTCGTTGTCCCGAAGGCCCCTGAAAAAAATGTGGTGGATTTGGCTGCCTGGGTGCCCAGGGAGGCGGACGTGGTTGTGGTGGTTTCTTCCCTGGAGGCTTTGAAGACATCCTTCGAGCAGTTGAAAACCCGCTCGTCGTTCAAGCAGCTTGAAGAAGTTTTGGAGACGCTTCCCAAAGAAATGGAAGAGGAGGCGGGCATAGAATTTTTTACATTGTCCACGTGGCAGGAAATGGGGTTTGACATCCACGCCCCGCTGATGCTTGGCGTTGACACACGCGCAGAGACTGTGTTGCTGATGGCTTTTCCGGTGGCTGACCAGACGCAGCTTTTGGCTTCTATCGAAAAACACTTGGTGGCCAAAGAAAAGTGGGAGGCGCAACCCGGCATGCCCCAGGGGACGTACGCCTGGAAAGCGCGTTTCAACAATTTTGTTTTTTTAGAACAACAGCCTGGCCACGTACTTGTTTTTCTGGGGGATGACTTAGAAGCCTTGCAAAAGAGGGCACAGCTTCCCAAAGAAAAAAGCTGGGCCGGGCACAAAGACATTTTGCTCAAAATAGATTCGCGGCTTCCTGCTGGCCGCGTTGCCTCCGTGTGGCTCCGAATGGACGAGAATAAGGTGGAGGAGGTGGAATGGGTAGGGGCGGCACTGGTGACACACCCCCGGGTGAAGGTGGTGGCGGACATAACATGGCGACCGGGGAAGAAGCCTTTGTTGCCCAGGATGCAGACGGCGTCTTTTGAGTCCAAACAATGGTCTCAAGGTTTGGGCAATGCGATGGGAGGGCTCTGGTCTTCCGTCGAATGGGATTGGTATATTCAGCTGCTCAAGCAACACGCCTCCCGGGACTTGGGTTTTGAAATGATTGAGATGCTTGGAATTATCTTAAAGCAAAACCTGGAGCCCCCCGTTTTTGCTCGGGGCCTGACTCAGGCAACACAGGAGGATGAGGAAGCCTTCCTGGGGAGCGTGGACATTTTACTCAAAAAAGGAAGCAGCGCAGAACAATTTTTGAATGCCTTGGCTCCGCTGATGACTGAAGGAAAAATAGAGGCCACACAACTCAACGCCAAAACGTCGGTTTGGAAAACGCAGCTGGGCGGTCGAGAGTTGATGGTTCAGAGTTTAGCTCAGAACAAAATACGCATTTCAGACAGCGCATACAGCGAGGAAGAGGGTACGCCCAATGCTTTGCAAAAAGAGCTGATGCGGGAAATGACAAGCTACCCCCTAGCGGCAGCCCTTCACCTCAATGCTTTGCTGGAGCTTCCACAGTTTCGTTTCCTCTTTGGCCGCAGGCCGCTGGCGAGAGCGGAATATATATTGCTGGGGTTTCGCGCAGAAGAAGACCATGCTCAGCTGATGGGAGAGCATTTTGCGGAGGTGGGCCTGCGGTGATTTTTGTCCGAAACCTCAGCAAAATATTTGAAAAGGCGCATGCGAATGCCACGCATGCCTTGTCCATTTCAAACTTGGAAATTTCTGAGGGGGAATTTGTTGCGATGACAGGCAAGTCCGGCAGCGGCAAGACGACGCTTTTGAATATTCTGGGCGGTTTGGACTTGTGCTACCAGGGCGAAGTCCAGGTGGGGGGCTTCATGCTGTCAAAACTTTCTTCCAGGGAGTTGGCCAAATTCAGAGCTGGAACTGTGGCCAGCGTGTTTCAAAGTTTTCACCTCATTCAAGGATGGTCCGCGGAAGAAAACGTTGCCTTGCCTGCCTTGTTTTCCAAAATGCCCCAAAAAGAAATATTGCCCAAAGCTTTGCGAATGCTGGAAGCCGTGGGTTTGCAAGACAAAGCCAAGTCCACACCTGCGCAACTTTCAGGCGGCGAAAGGCAGCGCGTAGCCATTGCGCGTGCATTGTTTTCAGGCGCGCGTCTGTTGTTGTGTGACGAGCCCACAGGCAACTTAGACGCGCAGACCGCTCAAAACATTACGGAGTTGCTTGTACGTCTGAATGCCGAAGGCCTCACCGTGCTGGTGGCGACGCATGAGCCTTTGTTGCTGAATGCAGCCAAACGTCGCCTTGGCCTGGAGCGAGGGTGCCTGCAATGAAGCTTTGGGCTTTGCAAAAATTGTTGCGCTTGTCGCTGATGAGAAGTGCCTCGCTGGCCTACTCTTCGGTTTTTGGCATCAGCCTGGCGGTAGGCTCTTTGTTGTTTTTTTTGGGTGTTGGTTTTGGAATCACCACTTTCATTCAGCAGTTGTTTCCCGTGGAAGCCCAGAGGTTTGAAGTGCGCGCCCCCAAGTGGGTGGTGGGAGAAACAGAGCACCGAAAACTGGATGAGGCAGCTTGTGCAGAATTTCAAGCGTTAGAGCACGTGCGCACCCTCTATCGCAAAATGGAAGTGCGGGCCCCTGGCGTCACGCACATAGACAAAATTCTCAACATACGCGTCAACATGGGGCTGGAGGTGGTGGCCGTGGGGGTGGAGCCGGCCCTGTTTGAGGCGGAGGTTTCAAAGGAGGGGTTTGTTGAGGACAAAGAGGCCATACCCGCATTGCTCAACTCGCATTTAATTGAAGTGTATAACCAACATTTTGCCCCCAAAAACGGCTTGCCGTTGATGAAGGGGGAGATGTTGCAAGGTTTTGGTTTCGAGGTTTTCTTCAACCGGAGTTTTTTTGCGCGTAGCGCAGGTGAAACCCTGGAGCAGGAATTTTTTGTGGCAGGTTTTTCGCCGAAGGCCTTTCTGGCAGGCATTTCCATTCCGCTGGACTCTGCAAAGCGCATCAACCGCGCTTTGGGAAAAGACGCGGAGCAATATTCTTCGGTGGTGATAGAGGTGGAAGACAGCGCGCACTTGCCGAAAGTCATGGGGCAGCTGGAGCAGATGGGTTTTGAAGTGAACGACGGGGAGCGCACGTGGGTGCGACAGCTTGGCCTTGCCGTATGGGTGGTGGCCGGAGGTTTGTCTTTGCTGTCCCTTCTCATTGGCGCATTGGCCACACTCAACATTGCGCAGGGTTTGTTCCACTCCCTGCGCATACGCGAAGGCGAGTTCGCCATTTTTCGTGCGGTGGGGGCAAGGCCTGCGCAATTGGCGTGGACACTGACAGCCGAGGCCCTGGTATTGGCATTGCTGGGAGGCGGCCTGGGAACAGCCGCGGCCTGGGGCGGTGGATATTTGCTGAATATTTTCTTGTTTCGCGCCCTTGGTTCCCTTTCCTTGTTGCCGCAAAGTTTTTTTGTACTTCCTTGGGAAGTGTGTTTGGGCGGGCTTGTCGGGGCATTGTTGGCAGCTTTATTGGGTGTTTGGGCTCCCAGCCGACGTTTGAGGAAGATGGATCCAGCAGCGGTGTTGGCAGCTCGCTAGAGGGCCAACAGCTGAACTGAAGCCACAAGAGGACCCGAGTTTCCAAAGAAAAGTTGTTTTAGAGCATAGAAGGGTATTTATTTTGTTTTCCAGCTACCCAGGTTTTTTGTGACAGGCTCATACGAGATAATCAAGCCCACGCCTTTCGGGCAAAAATACGTTCTTCTCAACCACATCAAAAGTGGCGGCATGGCCGCAGTGTGGCTGGGGAAGATGCCCGTCTTTGGCGACGTTGAGCGTCTGGTGGCGATCAAACGCATTTTGCCGCACGTCGCGGAGGACACCGAATTCATTTCCATGTTCATCGACGAGGCCAAAATCACCGTTCAGCTCAACCACCCCAACGTCTGCAAAATTTATGAGCTTGGGCAGGACTTGGACGCGCGCTCCTATTACATCGTCATGGAATATGTGCATGGCCGGGACTTGCGCGCATTGTTTGATTGGTGTGAAGAGCGCCGAGCGCCGCCGCCCATTCCGGTTGTTTGCTACATCATCGCATGCTGTTGCGACGGCCTGAATTACGCGCATTGCCGCAAGGATGCACAAGGCAATGAGATGCGCATTGTCCATCGCGATGTTTCTTTGCAAAACATCCTCGTCAGTTTTGAAGGGGATGTAAAAATCATCGACTTCGGTATTGCCAAGGCGGTGAACAAGAGCACTCAGACAGCCGCAGGCACACTCAAGGGAAAATTTTCCTATATGAGTCCTGAGCAAATTTGCGGCCCGCCTGAAAAAGTAGACAGGCGCTCGGATGTTTTTGGAATCGGCATTTGCCTCTATGAGATGTTGACAGGCAAGCGTTTGTTTTCGGGCAAGACAGACTTTTCGGTGTTGGAGAAAGTCCGAAAAGCAGAAGTGGCGTTGCCGACGACGCACAACCGCAACATTCCTTTGGCATTGGAGAAGATTGTCATGAAGGCGCTGGCGAGGGAGGTGGAAGATCGCTACCAATATGCCAGCGAAGTAGGGGATGACTTATGGCATTTTCTCTATGGCTTGGAGGAAACTTTTGACCGTCGAGCTCTCGCCAAATACATGCAAACCTCGTTTGCACAACAATACGCAGACGAGAAAAAACATCTCCAGGAATGTCTGGCCGCACCTGTCCAGGCAGAGCCCAGCGGCAAATACCCCGTACTTGTCGAGCAGACCGACGAGCAACCTGCTCTGAGCGAGCAAGCTGCTCGAGACAAGCAGCCTGTGGAGCAAGCGGCTTTGGGTGTGGATTCGACCGTTCTTGTCGAGAAATCCTCGCTTTTGTCGGAGGCTTCGAAAGCGGAGCTGAATTCCATGCAGACAGGCCCAGTCGATGTTGCGCCCCCAAGGCACCCCGCAGAGGGCGTGTCCGCTTCGGGCGCTTCGCTGAATTTGAAACCTGCTTCAAAGTCTGCAGATGGGCTTTCGTCGACCCCCACACCTGTCTCTGTGCTGGGTTTGCTTGAGACGCCACACGACGGAAACAGACGCGCGCCGCCTTCATCGCCGGGCGCTTCTGCTTCAAGGCCTTCAGGCACCGCCAGCTCAACACGAAAGCCCAAGTCTGTCTCCGCATCCGTGGCGCGCTCCAAAGCGCTCTCTTCGAAAATGGTTTTTAGAGGGGCAGAGAAACGGATGCTGTTTGTGCAAAAGAAATACCTTTGGGTGTGGATAGTGTCTTTGTTGACGCTTCTGACGGTGGTTGTTGTGTTGTTATGGCCGGCGCCCATGGGCAATGTCCTGGTGGAAATTCCTGAAGAGCTGGCAGGAAGCAAGGTGCAGTTGTTTCTGAACGACAAGGAGATGTTGGACAAAGAAGGGAATCCCCTTCAAAGGTGGCCGCGTCTTTTCCAAGTCCCCGCAGGCAAGTTGCGCGTCTCCATGTCCGCTGAGGGCTATGAGCCTTTGGTTGTGGAGATGGTTGTGCCGGAAGGCCCCAGCTATGTTCGGCTTCCGCAGACTTTGAAAAAAAATTGAGTCTCAGCAGAGGGGTTTTTGATGGTTGATAAAAAGTCACTGGAAGGCTTGCCCGCGTGGGCTCAAAAATTGGCGCGCGCCTATTTCAGTCGAACCGTATGCACCTTTTTATTGCATGGTGCGGTGAGGGACTTGCACCCCCTGGGAGGCGGGGGAAACTCCAAGCGCAGCTATGGCCCATTGAGTGCATTTTTGGCGCAGGAATTGTTTTCGGAGAGAGACCATATTCTCTCCTACAACCGCTCCTCGGGGATACGCGCTTTGGATGCAAAGTCGCTGTCGGATGTTTCCAAAGCCATGGCCGGCTACGACGCCCTTCACGGCACTCAGTTTGCGAATGCGCTTCCGAAGGAGCCGGGCAAGGCTTTTCAGGTGCTGGAGACTTTTTTGCGTTTGCGCATAGGCGAGCGCAAGTCCGTCGCTCTGGTCATCGACTTTGCCGAAACGCTTGTACCGTCTTCGGATGGGGCGACTTTGTCCGCGGAAGATCGCTTCATATTGGTGACGTTGTTGCGTTGGGCGGCGGACCCACAATTTTTGGCGGCGGACCTGTCCATTGTTTTGGTCAGCGAAAGCCTGGCGGACATTTCTTCGCGCCTGGTGAAAAACCCCTATGTGACGACGGTGGAATTGTCCTTGCCCGATGAAGCAGAGCGGCGTCATTTTCTGCAGCACAAATTGGCGGGCCGAAAAATGACTTCGCTGGCCGAAGTGGGCCTTGACGCCTTTGTGAAGCTGACTTCCGGCTTGTCATGTCTGCACTTGGAGCGCCTCTTCAGTCTTTTTGAAAACCGCTCCCAGAAAATTTCTTTAGCGGCTTTAAAGGAAGCAAAAAAAGAAGCCATTGCAGCACAGTGCCAGGGCCTTTTGGAATTTGTGGAGCCTTCGTTTGGTTTGAGTGCGGTGGCAGGACACGAGGCGGCGAAGGCCATGCTTTTGGGGACAGCCAACGCCCTGAAGAAGGGGATGACGGGGGTATTGCCCATGGGCTATTTGGTGGCAGGCCCCGTGGGCACCGGAAAGACTTTCATGGTAACCTGCTTCGCGGGGGAGGTAGGAATACCTTGCGTGAAGTTTCTCAATTTCCGCAGCCAATGGCAGGGGGCAACTGAGGGAAACCTCGAGCGCATTTTTGCGGTGTTAAAGGCGTTGTGGCCGGTGGCCGTTGTGGTGGACGAAGCGGATGCTTTTTTGGGCAACCGGGACGCTTCTGGAGACTCCGGGACTTCCAGCCGTGTATTTGCTTCGATGGCTTCCTTCATGGGAGACACCCAATACCGGGGAAAAATTATTTGGTTTCTGTTGACGTGCCGTCCGGACAAGCTGCCCATTGACTTAAAGCGCCAAGGAAGAGCTGAAGAGCACCTTGCCTTGTTTCACCCGCAGACGGCCGACGAAAAAAACGCCCTCTACAAGTCCATGTGCAAGAAGTTGAAATTGGAAGTTGAAATTGAGAATTTCGCTGAGCTTTGCCAGGACAAAACTTTCAGTGGCGCCGACATTGAAGCTTTGCTGGTACGCTCTCAATTTTTGGCGGCAACTCAAGGCCGCGCCAAAGTCAGCAAAGCGGACTTGCTTGCCGTGCTGGAGGACTTCATTCCCCCGTCCTACCCTCTGGAAATGGAGCTGCAAAACCTCGTCGCCGTGCAGGAGTGCACGCGGCGCAGTTTGTTGCCCAAAGCCTATGCCGACATGGACAGAAGCCAGCTGGCCTCGCGCATTCAAAACTTGCAGCTCCTCCTCGGAGAAACCTAGCCCGCCCTAAAGCCAAACAGTCAGCTGCATTCCTGGCTGCAAAGCTTTGTGTTTGCCAAGCACAGCGCGGTTCCAGCTTTGGAGACTTTTTAACTCCACCTTGAATTTGCGTGAGATGGACCAGAGCGAATCTCCAGGGCGGACGCGATAAGCCACGGAGCGTTTTCCATGAGCCGGCCTGGAAGCTTGTGGGTACACATCGCCAAGCGCGTTGGCATTGGGGATGAGCAAGGTTTGGCCTGCGCGCAAAGGTGCGCTTGGGCTTAGGTGATTGAACTCGGCAAGGACTTCAGGATGCAGTTTTGTGTTGGCCGCAATTTTGCTCAACGTGTCGCCTTTGCGGATGAGGTAGGGCGAGGCAGAGGATTTCTCTTGAGCAGAAAGTTGAGCATACGCTTCCTCAAAGGAGGTTTTGGCGCCCCTGGGGAGGCGCAGGACATAAGGCTGCGAGGGAGAGGCCGGCGGCGTATAGTTGCGGAGGAGTTCCGGGTTAAATTCCTGGAGGAGGCTAAGCGGGTGGCCAATCAGCTTGGCGATGAGGTTTAAGTCGGTGGGGGCATCCAGGAGGACTTCATCAAATTCCAGGGGGGGTTGGTAGGAGATCTCCTCGCGCTCAAAACCAAAGGCCTCAGGGTGTTTGGCCATCAGCGCGGCGGCAATCAGCTTGGGCACATAGTGTTTGGTTTCCTTGGCCAGGTTGCTGATTTCAGAAAGCTCCCAAAAGTCCGCAGACGAATGGCGCTCCATGAGGCGCCGCACGCGGGTTTCGCCCGCGTTATAGCCGGCCCATGCGAGAAACCAGTCCCCCTTTTTGCGATAGAGCTCCGCCAAATAGCGGGCCGCAGCCTCTGTGGACTTGATGGGGTCTCTGCGCTCATCCACCCAAAAATTCTGTTTGAGGCCATAGTGGGCCCCCGTCGAAGGAATAAATTGCCAGGGGCCGGCAGCATGGGCCCAGGAATAGGCATAAGGAGAAAAGCCGCTCTCAATCATCGCGAGATAGACGGTGTCCCTGGGAAGCTGTGCTTGTTCCAGAATGGGACGCATGAGGGGCACATAGCGCGTAGAGCGCCCCATCCACCGCACAAACCATTTGCGACCGGCCCCCTGAAAAAACTGTACATAGTGGCCAACCAGAGGATGCATTTCCAAGGGAATGTCATAGCGCGCCTGAACATGCGCCACATTGAAAGCATTCATGTCCTCCACGGGCGGAAGAAGAAAGGCAAGCGCTTCGCCCTCATTTTCCCAGGCGTCCAGGTTGGATTTCAGTTGCCTGCGCAGGGCATTGGAATAGCCCAGCTCAGCAATGACGCCGCGCACAAGCGCATGGGCCTCTTTGGGAGCCTTGCTTTGCAAGCCCTCCACGCCTTCTGAGGAAGTCTCTGGCGGCGGCTCCCCTTGCAAGGCAGGGACAGGGGCTCCTGCAAGAAAGAATGTCATGAAAACCCATTGCATGCGTGCCCCCAACCATAAATGCAGAGCCTCCACAGGTCAAAGAGTATCCAAATGTAGTCGCCCTTAAACCAGCGCCCATGAGCTTGGGCCTTTGCCGGACTTTGCCGGAAAGGCATTTGTGCGCACGCTGAATATTTTTCGAAAACAGGTGAATATTTTTTTAAAATGCGTGTCAAAGAGAAGGAAGAGATTTGGGAGTTGACGATGACAAAAAATGTGTTTGCTGTTGCAGTCCTGCTTGGCGTGTTGGGAGCGACGGAGGCTTTTGCCCAAAGACAGGGAGGAAGAACGGATGGCCCCGAGGGCTCTGAAGTGGGCTACGGAGGCTATGCTCCCTTGGAAGTGAGGCGTTTTTCCCTGGCGGTGGATGGGGGGGCAAGCATAGGGCTCAAATCCATGGGCAAAGGAAACGGAGCCCCCCTGTATGTGGGAGGGACCCTCTCCTATTGGATGACAGACTGGTCCCTGCTGAGCGTGCACGCCAATTATGCCTTCAACACAGAGCGGTTGATGGCGTTGATTGGGCCGAGTTTTCGAACAGACACCTGGCCCGTGAGTTTTACGATTGGACTTAAGGCAGGCATTGCGCACGACGTGAAAACCCGCTTTGCCCTCTCTCCGGAGTTGGGGATGGACATGCTGTTGGCGCAGCGCTTTATCATCGGACTTTTGGGAGCCTGGGATCTGCCGATAGGAGAAGGCTCAAAACCTTCTCAATTGCGGATAGGCCTTCAGTTAGGATGGCGCTTCTGATGAAACCTTTCATAACCTTGTTTGCGGCCGTGTTTGCCTTGCCGGTTTTGGCCACCCCGCAGGCTGTTTCGCAGGCTGTGCCGCGGGCTTTTCCCTTTCCTTCCGGGAAAGTGGAGACCATCAACATTGTGCAGTGGAACGCCCAGGACTTGCCGAAAATTTATGAGCGATCCGCGCAACTTCCGCTGACGGACAAAGAAGTGATGGACCTTGTGCAGGCGCAATTTTCTGCGCAGATGGTTGTCAAAATGATTGAGGAGCGGCGTTGTGCTTGTGATGCGAGCGCCGAGGGGTTGATTCGGCTGAAAAAAGCCAACGTCTCGGAAGACATTTTGCAAGCCGTTTCCCTGCATGCCCTCAGGCCCAACCGGGAGCTTCATTTTCTTGTGAATGTGGACTTTGCAGGAAACAGCCGCGAAGCTCGAAAAGCCTACCTTTACTTTTTTATAGAAGACGGCGATCTCACACGCGTCTTCAGAGCTGACGTCAACGAGTTGCTGAGCAGACGTTTTTTGCATGAGGAAGAGGTGGACAGGAGCGATCTGATGATAGCCAGAAAAGTGCGACGAATTCGTTTGGGCAGCGCGATGCCGCTCAAAACCTATGGGAGCAAACAAGTCCTGGTGGTTTCGAGCGCCAATCCCTCGTTGAGCCATCCAGATCAGCTGAGCGAGAAAGAGAAAAAAGAAGCCAAGAGCTACAGCTTTGACTACCCACGCACTTCACTGCAGAGTGTTTGTCAGTTGACCATCGCCTACAGACAAGATTCGGTGTTGGCACACCAATGGCGTTTTATGGACAGCCGCTTTCAGTGCGAATGGAACTAGCCAGGAAAGAGATATGCGCGACAAAAAAAGAACATACGGTTTTATTCTTCTCATGGGTGTCCTCGTTGCAGGGTGTGGTGGTGGGTCGCGTGCGTTTACACAAGGCGCCTACACAGATCCCAACACCATTGAAATGCTTTCGGACCATTTCAACGAGAACGACTTGCAATTGATTGCCAAAAAAATGGTCAACTCTCTGGCTGAAACGGCCTATTTCAAAGCCATTCAGGGGCGGCCGATCATTGTCATTGGCAGGTTTAAAAACAGCACCTCCGAGCACATTGAGATGCGCTCGCTGGCGGACAAAATTCAGGTCAACCTTTCGCAGACAGGAAAGTTTGCTTTCCAGGACAAAGCAGCCCGCCAGGAAATTGCCGAAGAATACGAATACCAACAATCAGGTTATGTCGCTCCGGAGGCAGCCAAAGGGCCTGGGCAACAAGCCTCGTCGGACTACCTCATGACGGGCGAAATCAGCTCCATTGTCCAGGAAGTGGGCCGCGACAAAATTGTCTATTACAAAATGACAACCAAGCTCCACAACCTCCGCTCCGGCATCATCGAATGGACAGACGAGAAAGAGTTGCGCAAGAAGTTTGAAAAGAAAAAAGTTCGCTGGTAGCCAACCCGAATGTCTACGCACAGAAATGTGGAGCTCTTTGTGTGTGGAAAAACCTTGTGGTGTCGTGCTGTCTTGGGGTGTGTCGCCGCCTTGGGGTGTTGCAGCACCTTGTTGGGTTGTGCCAACACCTATATGACCAAGACAGCCGGTGCGCGTGAAGCCTTGGTGCACTACCAGCCCGAGAAAGCCGTCGACTTGTTGGACAAGGCCTTTCCCAAGGGGCCTGCAGAGAAAGACAATGTTCTGTTTCTTTTGGACAAGGGAACTTTTTTCAGGGCGGCAAAACGCTTTGATGAGAGCAACCAGTTTTTAGCCCGGGCTGAAAAACTCAGCGAGGCGTTGGATGTCGCCTCTGTTTCAGAAGAGGCAGCGGCGCTCTTTTCCAATGAAGGCACCAAAACCTACAGGACGGAGGATTTTGAGAAGCTGATGATGTCTGTTGTGCAAGGGCTCAACTATGCCGAGAAAGGAGACGAAGAGGGGGCCTTGGTTGAAATGCGTCGCGTCAACCAGAAGCTTCGCAAGATGGTGGCGGACGAGAAAAAGCCCTACCAACAGCTGGCCATCGCCCGTTATTTGAGCGGCATTCTGTATGAGAATGCCGGGGATTTGGATGCAGCGGCCATTGACTATATTCAAGCTGCCAAATTGCAACATTTGGGGTTGGCGGCGGAGCCTGCATTGCGTCTGGCCCAGGAGACGGGGCGTGAGGACGACTATGAAGCATTGCTGCGCGCCTACCCTTCGCTTCCGCATAAGCCCCTGTTGCCCTCAGAAGGCCAATTGGTGGTGCTTGTGGAAATGGGCCTCATTGTCGAGAAACAAAGCAGCAAGCGGAACGTGGGGGGAGATTTGCAAAGCACGGTTTTGGTTGTCCCCGTTTACCCGCAGGCGAGGCGAACATACCCCCGTGTAACCCTTGTTGTGGGCGGGCAAAGCGTTCAGACGGAAGTGGTGACTTCGCTGGACAAGGTTGCGCGCATCCATTTGAATGAACGAATTGATCGGATGGTGGCGAAGTCGGCAGCGGCATTGCTTGTCAAAGGAGGTATTGCCGCGGCGGTGGGGGCGGCGACGAGAAACACGGGGCTGGGTGCCTTGACTTTTTTGCTTTTGGCGTCGACGCAAGAAGCGGATACGCGCTCCTGGGGGAGTTTGCCGGCAGAATATCAGGTGGCACGACTGCGTTTAAACCCAGGCAAACATGTGCTAAAAGTCCGAACGCCGAGCAGAAACAGCGAGCACGAAGTTGAAATTAAACCAAGACGGGTGAGCTTGCTTGTACTAAGGCTGTTTTAATTTTAAAGGTGCTCCCCAAGTCGCCCATCTGGAGTTGGCGAGCCATGCTTCGCTTGAAGGAGTGATGTTGATGAAAAAAGTTCTGTTGTTGAGTTTCATGTTGGCCTTGCCGGTTTGGGCGCAGGTGAAGTTGGGCTATGTGGATTTGCAGCGTGCCTTGCGAGAAGTGGGTGAAGGCCAGCAAGCGCGTCAGAAGCTGGAAAGAGAAATTGAAAAACGCAAAAAAGAGCTTGAGACGGAAGAAAACAAGCTCAAAAACGAACAGGAAAATTTTCAGAAGCAAGCTGCGATGATGAGTGAAGCCGCCCGCGGCCAAAAACTGATGGAGCTGCAGGAAAAAGCCTCTGTGTTCATTCAAAAAGCCCAGAGGATGCAAGAAGAGATGGCTCAAATAGAGCAGACGGCACTTAGAAATATTTTTGAAAAGATGGACCCCATTGTTGAAGCCATCGCCCAGCGAGAAAACCTGACGATGATGTTTGAGAAGACCAATTCGGGACTTGTGTGGGCCGCTCCGAGCATAGACTATACCAATGAGTTGGTACGCACCTATAACGAGCGGCACAAAGCTGCAGCCGTCACCCCTTCGCCTGCTCCAGCCAAGGCATCTCCCACGCCTGCTCCAGCCAAGTCTCCCGCCAAGTCCACCACGCCTGCAAAATGAATGCTTTCACAAAAACGCTGGGAGAAATCGCTCAATTTCTGGAAGGAGAAGTTGAGGGGGATTCTCAGGCCCGGGTGACGGGTGTTGCCAGCCTGGAGTCCGCGGACAAGACGCAGCTGGCCTATTTCGCGGACCCCCACTACAAAAAAGCATTGCTTGGCACCCGCGCGCTGGTTGTGTTGGCCCGCAAAGATGCGCCTCATGTGGAAGGCATGAATTGGATACGTGTTGCCAACCCATCGCTTGCCTTTGCGCAAGTTGCAGCCTGGTTTTACCCGCGGGCCCAGTGGCCTTCCGGCGTGGATGCGATGGCGCGTGTGCACCCCGAAGCGCAGGTGCACCCTGGCGCATGCGTGATGGCCAATGTTGTTATCGGCAAAGGGGCTGTTGTCGGTGCGCGCTCTGTCTTATTCCCCGGGGTTTTTGTCGGCGAAGGCGCTCAGCTTGGCGAAGAATGTTGGCTCTATCCCAATGTTGTGGTGATGGAGAGAATGTTGCTTGGCAACCGGGTGACAATTCATGCGGGGGCGGTGATTGGGGCGGATGGTTTCGGCTATGTTTTTGATGCAAAGCAAAAGGCGCACGTCAAAGTCCCCCAGGTGGGCATTGTGCGAATTGAAGACGATGTTGAAATTGGCGCAGGCAGCTGCATTGACAGAGCGACCATCGGCGAAACGGTGATAGGGCAGGGAACCAAAATCGACAACCTGGTTCAAATAGGCCACAACGTTCGCATAGGTCCTCTGGGGCTTATTTGCGGCCAGGTTGGGATTGCCGGCTCCGTGACAATTGGGGCGGGGGTTGTTTTGGCAGGGCAAGTGGGGGTTGCCGATCACCTGAAAATTGGAAACCGCGTGACGGCGACGGCCCAGTCGGGAATTGGGAGGGATTTGGAAGATGGCGCCCTGGTTTCCGGCTTCAATGCGTTTAGGCATCCAGATTGGTTGAGGTTTATGGTGTCTGCTCATAAACTGCCTGAGCTGCTAAAAGAAGTGAACCGTTTGAAACAGCGCTTAGAAAAACTTGAAAAAAAGGAAACCCCGTGAGCATGGACATTTGCGAAATCCAGCGGCTTCTTCCTCATCGCTATCCTTTTTTGCTGATAGACCGAGTGGAGACATTTGAGCCAGGCAAAAGCTTGGTGGCCTTCAAAAATGTGACATTCAATGAGCCATTTTTTGGAGGGCATTTCCCAAACCACCCTGTGATGCCGGGGGTACTCATATTGGAAGCCCTGGCGCAGGCCTGCGCCATTTTGGCCTACAAAACAACGGAGCTTTCTCCGTTGGAAAATATTTCTTATTTGATGGCGATTGATCAGGCGAAGTTTCGCAGGCCTGTGGTCCCCGGTGACAAATTGCTGCTGACTGTCAATGTGCTTCGTCACAAAGGCTCTGTGTGGAAGCACAAGGGAGAAGCCACCATAGACGGCCAGCTGGCGGCCGAAGCAGAGTTTATGGCCACTCTCAAACGCAGGGACGCAGGGGATTTTTTATGAGCATTCACCCAACGGCGATTGTTCATCCAGAGGCGGAAATTCACCCCGAAGCGCAGATAGGCCCCTATTCCATTGTGGGTCCTCGCGTTCGCATAGGCGCGAAGACGCGTGTTGGTCCGCATGTGGTGATAGCGCAGAACACCGACATGGGAGAGGAAAACCAAATTTTCCAATTTGCTTCCGTGGGCGAAGTGCCGCAGGACTTGAAATACGCCGGGGAGCAAACGAAACTGGTCATCGGCAACAAAAACATCATCCGGGAATATGCCACGCTGCACATTGGGACGGGAGGAGGCGGAGGCTGCACTCAGCTGGGAGACGGCAATTTGGTGATGGCCTATTCCCATGTAGCGCACGACTGCAAAATTGGAGACCGCTGCATATTGGCCAATGCCGTCAATTTGGCGGGACATGTGGAGATGGGAGATTGCGTCATTATGGGCGGCCTTTCCGCCGTGCATCAATTTACACGCATCGGCAAGCACGCCTTCATTTCAGGAGGCTCCATGGTGACGATGGATGTACCTCCCTATTGCATTGCACAAGGAGACAGAGCCGAGCTGGCAGGGCTGAACAAAGTGGGCCTGACACGCCACGGTTTTCCTCAAGAGCAGCAAGAGCGGATTAAAGAAGCCTACCGCATTCTCTTTCGCTCCCAACTCAGCTTGAGCGATGCGCTGGCGCGTTTGCAAGCCGACTATGAAGGGCATGAGGAGATAGAAGAGCTTGTTCGCTTTATCTCCGAAAGCAAGCGCGGCATCACTCGCTAGACTGAGGACAAAAAGAGCTCACTTGGGTGTGGCGTTGAAATTCACCGTCTGCGCATCCGCGGCTTGTTTGATCTGAACAGTTTTCACCTCTTCTTTGGAAGGGTGCGAAAATTTGATTCGATGAGTCCCGGGAGGCAGGCGGAATTCTCGTCTGCCGATGACTTCCACAGGCTTTCTGTTGTTGATGCTGACCATAGCCCAGGGGCGCGCATCAATGGTTATTTTCGCTTGCTCCGGCGGTGGTATAACAACATGAGACTCCGGTTTAGGAGGCTCCGGCGGCGGGGGTTCCGGTTTAGGGGGCTCCGGCGGGGGCTCTGGTTTAGGGGGCTCAGGCGGAGGTTCCGGCTTAGGGGGTTCCGGCTTGGGGGGCTCCGGTTTAGGAGGCTCCGGCGGAACAACAGAAGAGTTCTGGCCCGTGTTGTCATGGGGGCGAACTTGAAGCGTCACATAAACACCAATGCCCGCGCTGATGATAAGGGCAAACACAATGGCAACAGGGTGCCGAAGAAAGTTGGCGAGGCTTTTGTGTTGCTTTGTTGACGCCGCGCTTTCCGAGGCGGGAGCGAACTCGTCGGTTATAACGGCGGGGCTGATTCCGGAAGCCGATGAAGGCGCAGGTGTCCTGCTTTTGGGTTGTATGAGGGTGGAGGGTTGCGGTTTTGCCGACTCAGAAGGGGGAACATACGCCGACTCTTCCCGTGTATAAATGGGAGAGAGTTTTTGGGACGAAGGAAACGAAGAAAGCGCAGGCTGCGCAGAGGAAGCCGCAGGCACAGGCGGCGTATACGTACGCGTCAGGGAGTCTTTCTTCTCTGCGGGCGCAGCGGGGGCATCGCCATAAACCGCTTGGAGGAAATGGCTGATGTTGGTGTCATCCGCAGAGCGTGCGTGCGTCAGAATAAAATTGATAAGCGCGCGTTCAAATTCTTGCGCTGTTTGATAACGCTCCGCAGGATTGCGATTCAAAGCTTTGAGGACAACACGGTCAAGCTCTTCAGGCACCTCAGAGTTAAAGCGGGAAGGCTGAACAATCAGGTTTTCCTGAAGCGCCTGCAGCGCGTTGATGTAGCTGTCATACTCAAACAGGCGCGAGCGCGTCAGGGCCTCCCAAAGAACGATGCCCAAAGCGAATATGTCCGTGCGCGCATCCACAGCCTCACCGCGCGCTTGCTCAGGCGCCATATAGGCGAACTTGCCTTTGAGCACACCCGGCGAAGTGTGCTGCGAACCTGTTTTCGCAATGCCAAAATCCGCCAGCTTAATGTTTCCGTCAAAAGACAAGAGAATGTTGTGCGGACTCACATCTCTGTGGACAATGCTGAGGTTGTGTGCATAGTGCAGGCCGCGGGCGATGTTGGCAGCAATTTCGCTTGCCATCAGGATGGGCAAGGGCTTGTTTTTCTCTTTGGTTTTTCGCAAGAAGTCACGCAAAGAGGGCCCGTTGACAAATTCCATGGCCAAATAATAGGTGTCTTCGTGTTTGTCGAAATGGAAAATTTGAACAATATTGGCATGGTTGAGTCGAGACGCCAGGCGTGCTTCTGCGATGAACATTTGGATAAACATGTCATCATCGCCCCAGAAGCTTCGAATGCGCTTAATAACAACTTCTTTTTCAAACCCTTCCGGGCCCTTTGCGGTACATAGGTAGATTTCTGCCATCCCGCCTTCTGCAAGCTTGCGTTTGACGATATAGCGATCTCCAATGACAGTATCAGGGTTCAGCATGATGTGCTTTAATAAGGCGAGCAGCTCAAGAAGTTATTTATGGAGAAGGAGCATGAGGAATTTGGGGAAGTACTTAGGTGTGAGATGCTACTGCCTGATGGAGATGTTAAAAAGAGACATGAAGAAATATTTAGGCGTCTTCATTATTTTTTGCTCGACGACCAGTCTTGCTTCGCCCAAGACGTTGATGATTGGAAGTGGAAACTGTTCAGATGAAGCGTTTTTGAAAAACATAGAGCTGCTCACGACGATTGCTCAAGGGAAGAGCGACCTAGACCTTATTCAACTAACTCCACTTTTTGAAGAAAGAAAGCTTCTCTCTCCCAAGCAAACACAAGAAGAGCAACGCATTCTGGAAACGGTACATTCTAAGATTCTTCTTGGGGATTATGCCACTGCCTTTAAAGACATAGAAGAGATTTTAGATGCTCTTGAAAAAGCCGCGCCTTCTTTTGAGTCCTGGCAGCTTATCGCAAAAGCTTTAGCCATGAAAGGATTTGCGCTGAACAAACAAAAGAAAGCGCGCCCCAGCGAAGAGGCCTTTATGGCCATTTTGAAGCTGGATGCCAGCTATCAGTTGGATCATTTCATTTTCCCGCCGACGGTTGTCCTGAGCTTTGAGCGTTTGCGCGAGACATTGAGCAAACGGAAGAAGGCCACATTAAACCTGACGTCGACGCCCGGCGGAGCCATGGTGTTTGTCAACGGAGCGCCTTTGGGACAGACGCCCTTGGAGCGAGAATTGTTGCCAGGCCCCTACCGCATTATTCTGGAAAAAGAGGGCAAAATTTCTGGCCCGTTGATTGTGGATTTGAGCCTTGAAAGCCCCACGCAGCTGGAAGTTCCCTTTCGATGGGAAGCAGCTTGGCGCAAGCCTTTGTGCATTCAATCAGAGGACGATCGTTCCATGCTTGTCCCCAAGCAGATGGCCAAGAATTTTGGGGCCGACTATTTGGTGAAAGTGGACATGCTTCCTGCCGACTCAAAAGAGATGGGTGTGCGGGCAGCCCTTTTTGATGTGCGCCGGGACGAGAAAACACGGGAGGGGGGCGTTTTTCTGGGGAGGAGCCAACAAGAAGAGCGCCTGGACAAGCTGATGAATTTTATTATTTCAGGAAAATTTGAGAGGGGTGAAACCATTGTTTTGCCCGTCGACGACAGAGGCTACCTCATTCCTCCCATTGCTTTACAGCTTCGTGAGGACAAGCCCCTGGCAAGAACTGTTCAAGGCGGCGCTGTTCGTGCAGTCAGTTGGGTTTTTATTGGAACGGGCAGTGCCCTGGGCGCGGGAGGTGTCGTCATGTATGCCTATTCTTTGAAGCCCGCTTCGGATGCGAAAGAGATTTTGCAAAAGAACGGAGGTGATGAGGCTCTCGCCCAAAGCTCCCGCGAAGGTGCATTCTACAGAGCGGCCGTCGACCGAAAAAAGGACAGGCAGAATAAAGCCGTTCTCCTGGGGGCCACGGGAGCAGTCTCCTTGGCGACAGGGTTGGTGTTGTTTTTTGCTTTGCCTCCCAAAGTGGTAGAGCCCCATCCGTTGGGTGTGTTTCCACATTTCGGAAAAGATGGGGGCGGCATTGCGCTGACAGGACATTTTTGAAGAAGATGCGTGTTTTTTTGCACAGCACAGGTGTTGTTGGATTGTTGTTGGCAGGCAGCCTGGCCTGTGCCCCCTTGCAAACATCTCTTCATATGCGGGAAACCGAGCGGGTCATGCGACAAGCCAAAGAGCAGGAAGCGGCTTGGCGCTCGCCCTATGCCTGGACGATGGCAGAGCTCTGTTTGGAAAAGGCAAAAGAAAAAAATGGCCGCTCGCAATATGAGCAAGCCATGGAATACTCCAAAAAAGCAAAACAGTGGGCCTTGACTGCCCAAAGCGATGCCATGAATGTTTTCGAGGAGTCCCCATGAGGGGGGCATGGGCTTTGGTTTTTTCCTGCATGTTGTTTTCCTGTGTCTCCTTGTCGCCGCAGCAGATTGCAGATCAGCATCGACGCATGGAGGGGCTCAAACGACAGGGGTTGGGTTGGTGTTCTCCTGTGCAACTTGCGCGAGCAGAAGCTCATTTGGATTTTGCAGAAGCAGAGCAAAGGCGTGGGCAATTGCGTCGCTCCATGGAGCACCTGAAAACGGCACAACAAGCTTTGGCAGAAATTGAAGCCCTGGAGCGCTCCAGCTGCCACCATGGGCCTCCCAACCACCTTTTGGCCATTGAAGGGATAGACAGCGACGGTGATGGTATTTTGGACTCAGAGGATGCCTGCCCGCGACTTCCAGGGCCTGCAAGCAACCAAGGCTGCCCCGAAGAAGCATTGGGAGACCCGCAGGAGCCCTAATCCGGTCCCGTCTGAGAACATGGGGCTTCGTCCATCAGCTCGTGGATGACAGAAGTGGCATAACACCCGGGTGCCAGAGTGAATGAGAGTGTGAGTTGGTTTTCTTCAGCTTCAAAAGAAGCCTCTTTCAGAAGCGCCCTCAAAGGCCGGCGCGTTCCGCGTGAAAGGTAGTCCGTTCGCTTAAAGTCGCCAGGAGAAAGGTTGAACGCCGCAAGCGCCAAAGCCTCTTTGTCAGCCGTTTCTCCTTCGGGGAAAGTCATTTTGGGACCATAAATGGGGCCTGTGGTCGAAAGCTCAAACTGCTCAAAGCGCACCTGGTCTTCATGCGCATTGCGACAAACAAATTCGCCGCCGGTTTCATATTTTTTGAGCACATCTCCTTCAAGCACAGTGAAAAAAGTGCCTTCCTGAAGGCGCTGATTCAGAAGGTGATTAAACAGCGCTGATTGAACTGTCGAGAGGTACATTTTTTTTTGGAAAGCATTCCACCGGATGAAGCGTTCTTTTTTAAGAAGGGCAAAGCCGCGTCGAAGGTTGTCTTGTCCAAAACGTTGCTGTCCAAAAAAGTTTGGAAAGCCTGTCTTGAGGAGCTGCTCAAAACAGAGGATTGCCGCCTGCACATTGCTCAGCTTGCGCAGCACAATCCTAAAGCGATTGGCCAAAAGGTGTCCTGTCCTCAACTTGTTGCGATGGCGTTTCATGGAGAGAATGCGCAAGGCAGGGTGGGAAAACTGGGCCAAAGCATCCTCTGCCTGTGCAGGCAGGCAAAGCGTTTGGCTGCACAAAGCAAGTTTGTCCTTGAGGCCTGCCCAGCTTGGAGAAGACTCTGGAAGCTTCGCCGCTTTTGCCAACAAGCTTGCGGCTTCGACCGTGGTGAGATTGGTTTTTTCAATCCTGACAAAAAGATGCTCCCCTTCGCCGCAAGCTTCATAGGCGGGGATTTCATCGACTTGAAAGTCCTCAGGGCGTGTTTTGTATTGGCCGGTGGAATGGGAAAGTGCGTGTGTCAGTCGGAAATTCACAGGACATCCAACATAGCGAGAAGTTCTCTCACCCGTTTACACAAAGCTTCATCCTTTTCGCGACCAAGAATTTCACCTGCCTGAAATAAAAGAAAAAACATAACATCTGAAAGAGCTTTTCGAAGGGCGTGAATTTTTTGGCTCTCGTTTTGCGCCTCCATTTCGTCCAAGCGCTGCAAAAGCAGTGTTGGTTGAATGCTTCCGTCAGGCTCGAAGCGCAGCTGATGGATTAAGGGAGAAGAGGCAAGTTTCTCGTCATGCAAGGCGGCATTTGCACGGGTGAGGAAAAAGTCGGATTTTCCCTGGGCGGCAATTTCATCAAAAACCTCTTTGAAGATGATGTTGAAGACGCGCAAAGTTCTCTTGCTTTCCATCCAAAGAGGAGGGTTTTTTTTCGAAGAAAATTCCGAGGGGGTGTTGGTTTCCACCAAAGAGGCTTTCAGCAAAAGCTGTGCATGGCCGCTCTCCATGAGGCGATATACGCGGGAGGTTGCTTCAAACTCAGAAATTTGAAGTTTGAAAGCGATGTCCAAAATGCTGTTGTGCCCATCACACAACTTGAGAGCTTTGAGTTCTTCTTCATTCAGAAACTCATCCGCAGCTTTTTTGGTGATGGGAAAAGTATTCGAGTTCGGAATCCGGGTGCGAAAATGCGCCATTTCATCCATTTTCCGGATGGCATCCATGAGCAGGTTTTGCGTGGAAAGCTTGAGCGTGTGCACAGGCTGAGCTTCATCCGGTATTTTGTTGAAGAGCACAAAGTTGCCGACATGCATTTGAAGGATAGAGCTGAAAACCTCTGCCGCTTGTTCATTGAGTGCTTTCCACAAGTCATGAGACTGAAGAAGGCCGGCTTCCACCAAATATTTTCCGATGCGCTCTGGTGTGCTGCTCAGCAGAGCTTTGTTCAGTTGAGCTGACTGAACAAGCCGGAGGTTCTCCAAAATATAAGGCAGCGAAAGCGTTGTTTTGCTGGAAGAGACAAAACAGACTTCTCCCGCCGTAAAAGCCACTTCAAAAACATGCTCATCGGGAGCGAAAATGCGCAAGAGGCCCGAGAAAGAAAGTTGGTTGATGAAATTAATAATGTCCGGCATCAATATGCGCGCGACATCTCCCGCAAGAACAACCATGGGGTTTTCTAAGGCCGTCGGAACATGCTCCGTCGACGCATGGCTTGTTGTGAAAGAGAGTTTACGAAGCAGCATCCAACTGTCGGAAGTCGGAAGCAGCCCCCATTGTTTTTGTTGGATGGGGGAAGGTTTTTTTGTGTCCTGGAAGAAGGGGAATGGGTGGTTGTCTTTGCCAATTTCAATAAGGTGTTTCACGGGGCCCTCCACAGGAGACATTGCTATGCGTTGCTACACACTTCTTGAATAACGCCCAGGCGTCTGCTTGCTTGTCTTCCATCCAGAAAAGAAGGGCTGCGCGAGAATTTTGTTTTCTGCTCTCCCTATACTTTGTGAGATAAGCATTCTGTTGAATAAGGGTTGATAATGTAGCCCCAGCGGGCTCCACTCATCGTGAATGCGTTATGCGTCTAAGAGCTTATGTGTTGTTCCTATTCTGGTGCCCGGGGTTGGTCTCGTTTGCAAGCAACAACACGACAGAGCAAGCCCGTCAGCTGATCATGGAAGTCCAGCAGAAAACGCGCTCGCCTGCTTCCGCCGGCAACCGCATTGAGACACTGAAAATCCAAAAAACGGTTTCGCTGCTGTTATTAGAGGCGCTTCAAAAACCGATGGACACGCAGACGCGCCATCGCCTGGTGGAGCTGTTGGCTGTGCTGTCTCAACCTGCTTCTGCAAATTATTTTCTGAACTCTCTTGAAAGCGAAGACGCTTATTTGCGCATGTTAGCTGCAACAGCCCTTGGCAAGTTGCGTGTCCCGGAAGCGCTGCCAAACCTTGTACAGCTTTTGGAGGATGAGCGCTTGGCTTTGCGCCGGGAAGCGGCGGTGGCTTTGGGGCGACTGAAGTTGAAACAAGCCGGCAAGCCGCTGACAGCAGCGCTGCAGGTGGAGGATGAGCCGGAGGTTCGAGAGCGGATGTTATGGGCTTTGGGCATGCTGAATGACAAAAAAAACCTTTCTTCCATTCAAAGTTTTTTGACGCATTCTTCTGAAAGCACGCGCTGGGCGGCCGCCAAAGCTTTGCTTGCCATGGGAGAAGCTGGCGGCTGGAAATGGTTGAAGCCCCATTTGAGCTCCAAAGAAGACAGCGAATGTGCATATGCCCTGCTAAGTTTAGAAGAGGCTGTGCCGGACAAAAGTTGGAAGCCAGAAGCGCTTGTGTCGCTGCAAAAAATTATGCAGGAGCGCGAGGCCTCATTGGCAGCTTCGGCCGCCGTTTTGGCTGTGCGCTGGGGGGACAAATCTGCTTATGTGTGGCTTGAAAACAGGGCAGAGCAAAGTGAAGGAGCACAGCTGCACATTTACGAGGACGCCTTTGCCAAAGCGCGGCACTTTTTAACCAGACCACAGGCACGCGGGGAGAAATGGTTTTGAGTGCTTATTGGCTTTTGGGAGTTTTGTTTGCATTGCCCTGGTGGCAAATGGAAGAAGACGCGCGCCTGCAGCATTGGAAGAAGTCAACGCAGCATTCTTTGCCAAAAAGGGTGCTTGAAATAAGCGCCGGCTTTTTGGGCACGCCGTATGCGTTTTCTCCGCTGGGAGAAGGAGAGGGTGTGGATGCAGATCCGCTCTTTCGCTGGGAGGCAGTGGACTGTTTGACTTTTGTGGAGGAAACCATGGCGCTGAGTTTGGCGGACACGTGGGAGGAGATGTTGTCCATCCTCAACGACATTCGCTATGAGCGAGGGAAGCCCAGCTATGAGGCGCGAAACCACATTATGGAGGCGCAATGGCTTCCATTCAACCTGAAGAAGGGTTATTTGAAAAGCTTGGCAACTTCTTTGCCCGGTGAGCATGTGAAGCAAGCGCAAAAGCAGCTTACTTCAGAAACTTGGAGTCATCCAGAAGGTCAATCTTTGAAGCTTCCGGTCAGCGCGCGTCCGTTGGGCCGTTTTGGCATGGAGATGATACCCTGGGAGCAGGCCTTGCCGTTGTTTTCAAAAATGCCTGAAGGGAGTTTGGTTGTTTTTATTCGAGCAGACTCGCCCAGGCGCATAACGCGCATTCGCCATCTGGGGTTTCTTGTACATGGCCCCAAGGCGCCCATGCTTCGGCATGCGTCGCGCACATTCAAGAAAGTGGTGGATGAGCCGATGGAGAGTTATATTCGCCGCAACCTCGCCTATGCCAGTTGGACGATTGAAGGGGTTGCGATATATGAGTTGAGAAAACCATCCAAGGCTAAGTCTGAAGACAGTATGCAAAAGCCACCTGAAGCAAAGCCCGCAGAAGCACTCTAATGAAGGGAGAGAAATGCTGAGGTTAAAGTTTTTTATTTTTTTGGGAGTGACCATTGTTCTCGCTTGGCTTGGGTTCTCGCAGGTTTTTTCAAAGTGGGCAGACCAGGCCCAGGCGGATGCGCAAGCGCTGACTTTGCAAACTGCGCGTGCAGTGGTTGCTCAACTGCCTGTTTCCCCCTATGCGTCTTTGGCGCGCGCTCCAACGCTGAAACAGGCCTTGGCTGCGTTTCCAGGCCCCAATGCCACCAAGGCAATGCAGGAGCTTTCAAAGCGCTTGCCTGAATTGTTGGCAGAAGCATTTCCTGGTTGGGGCGCAGAAGACATTGCGCTTCTTGCGGAGAAAAATTCTGACAAAACTCAGTGGCTCAAAGGCTACCATTGGCTGGAAAAAGCTCCTGAGGGCTACCTCAGGCACGTGGTTCAGGACGCCGCTCATCGTCGAGAGGCAGTTGAGATGGGGGATGGTTTGAAGATGTTTTTTTCCATAGAGCCGCCTGCGGGGGTGGACAGCAGTCTGAGTTTGTGGATAGGTGGCCCCGTCATCCGCTCCTGGGAATCCAGCCTGGGCCAGGAGCTGAGGCGCACATCAGCCCTGGGTTTGGGCGTTGTTGCTTCAGGCAAGCTTGTCATGCAGGTGGGCCAGTCTTCGCAACCCAATTACCTTTCTGCGCTCAACAAGGTTGTCTCCAGCATTCAGCCTGACAGCGCGGGTGTATTGAAGGGCACGAAGGAGCCAGGGGGAGGTTTCATCTCCACATTGTGGGGCACGTCCAAGCAGTTTGCCACAGATAAGATGGCAGCGCGTCAAAGCATGGATGCAGGCAAGGTGGAGTTGGTGGTTGTGCTTGGCAACAAAGCCACACAGGAGGCACTCCTGGGCGCCCAGCAGGGGGTTTTTTATGGGTGGTTGGCAATTCTTCTGGTGGGTGTTTTGGTGGGTTTTGTTGTTTTTCCTTCAAAGCCCAAGGTTGTCCCCAGCGAAGACATGACAGAAACGATGGAGCAAATTGCATCGCCTCCTTCACACCTTTTGGCGGCGGATGAGCCCAAAGCCTTGAGGAAAATAACCCTCCCCCCGGCGGAAGACTTGCCCCCTTCTCCCCCCGTGGTTTCGGAGGAAATCACAACCCTGAAGGAAACCGGTGCGCTGGAGGTTGTTTCCGAAAAACCAGAGACTGAGCCGATGGAGCAGGCGTTTGCCTTGCCTTCTTCGCCGCCTTCGCGCTCTGTGTTTGCGCCCTCTTTTGTGGTGACGGAGGGCGCCAAAGCTTTGGAGGAGGCAGCCCCCAAAGCAGAAGGGTTGCCAGAAGAGGTGTCGTTGCCGGATGAGCCGTTTTTGTCGTCCAGGCTGTTGGAGTTTTTGAAACCTCACGAGCCCCAGGTGTCGCCTGCGCCTTCTTTAGAATTGCCCAGGCTGCAAGAGGAGCCCATTGCCGTGGGTTTGCATGGAAAAGCTGTGCAGCCGGAAGAGCTTTTGGGTGTGGACCATGCGCCTCATGAAAACCCGGCCGCTGTTTTTGAAGCCACTTTGCGCGCAGAAGCGGAGCGTTTTTTGGGCGCAGATTTTTTGCCGGAGCATTCTTCTCTGGCCGGGGAAGCGCTGAGTGCCTCTGCTGCTGAAGGGCCGGAAATAGCAGAATGGCGGAATGTGTTTGCTGAGTTTTTGCGTGTCAGAAAGCAATGCAACCAGGACACAGAAAGCCTCAACTTTGAACGCTTCAAAGCCAAGCTTGAAGTCAGCAAGAACAATCTTCTGGCCAAACACCATTGCAAGACAGTGCGTTTTTTGGTGCAGATTAAGGACGGCAAGGCCGCCATAAAAGCCATCCCCGTGCGGGATTGAGTTTAAGTGCCCTGGGTGTCCATGAGGAATTGCGAGGGGTCCACATATTCTCGGGGTTGGACACTTTCTTTGGGCTCCGTCCCTGCAATGAACCACTCGAGCCGCCCGGGAACGGCATCGCCGGCCAGAAGACCGCTGCTCGGATCAATCCTCTCCTGGACGACGCCTTCGGGCTCTGGAAATTCTTGCACAGGCTGGCCTTGGAGCGCCTTTTGGGTGAATGCCAGCCAAATGGGCAAAGCCGCGCGTCCGCCGGTTTCTCCGCGCCCCAGGCTTTTTCCATCGTCAAACCCCACCCAGGCAACAGCCACCATTTCAGCGGTGAAGCCTGCAAACCATGCATCCTTATAGTTTTGAGTCGTGCCTGTCTTGCCTGCGATAGGTCGCCTGAGTTGTTTGAGGCTTTGAGCTGTGCCTTCTTCGACAACAGCGCGCATGAGAGAAGTGGTGACAAAGGCAATGGCGGGCTCAACACGCTCTTCAAAACTGGCTCTGTGCGCTTCGAGAAGCTTTCCCGTATTGTCTTTGACGGACAAAACCAAAATGGGCTCAGAGAATTGTCCATTGCTTTGCAAAGTTGCATAGGCATTGCAAAGCTCCAATACGTCCACTTCGCTGGTGCCCAAAGCCAAAGAGAGGTTGGGCTGCAGCATGGATTTGATGCCTGCGCGCATGGAAAAGTCAATGACGTCCTCAGGCCCCAGGGCTTCAATGAGGCGCACCGAAACTGTGTTTTTGGACTGGGCCAGCGCTTGACGCAAAGGCATGGGGCCTGCGAAGCCGGACTTTTCATAGTTTTGGGGTTTCCAGGTATTGCCTGTCCATGGATCTCGAATGACTTCGGGAGCGTCGTTGACGATGGAGGCGGCAGTGTATTTTTCACTCTCAATGGCAGCCCCATAGAGGAAAGGTTTGAAAGCGCTGCCGGGTTGGCGTTTGGCGCGTGTCGCGCGGTTGAAAGGGGAGCGGGTAAAGTCCTGGCCTCCCACCATGGCCACCACCTGGCGCGTCTGGGCGTCAACGGCAACCAAGGCAGCTTGTGCCAAGGGGCGTTGGGCGAGCAAGGCTTGCAGGTGACCGTTGGCCTGTTTGCCTCCCAGAGAAACGCGCACCAGTTGCCCTGGCTGCAGCAATTCGGACATGCGCCCGGGTGCTGCCCCGAGGCTGCCATCCAAGCTCAACGGCCTGGCCCACGTGGAGTCCGACAGCTTGAGTTCGGCTTGGATGGAAACCAAATCGACAAGAGCTGTTTGTTGAGCGTCGTTCACTTCTGTGACGATGCCGACCACTTCCAATTCTTTCGCCAGAGGCACCACATCCAATTTTGCGACAAGCTGCTCATCCGGTGTTTCCTGAGCCCAGGCAGTTTGCTCTTCTTCTGCTGGCAGCAGGTTTTCTGGAGGGAGGGGCTGTGCGGCAGAAATCAACTTTTCCATGTCCAACAACAGAAACTCATCTGCACGGCGCTTGCCGGATTCGGCAATGCGGCTCAGCATTAAAGGGTGAAGTGTTTTCCATCGCTCCAATGGAAAGCTGCCCAGGGCGCCTCGGTAGCCCTGGCGTTTGTCCAGCGCGCGCAAACCTTCCAGCACCGCAGCTTCGGCCATGGCTTGCACAGGGGCTTTCATGGCCAACTCAACGCGCAAGCCACCTTCGAGGACTGTTTTTTCGCCATACCGCCCAATGAGAATTTTGCGCACTTCGTCCGCATAATAAGGGCCAATGGGGGGCTCCGGCCTTGCCCCGAGGACAATGGGCTCTTCCATGGCTGCCTGAGCGAGCGCAGGTTCCACAAAACCTTGGCGTGCAAGTTGCTCGAGCACATAGCGCTGGCGTTTTTTTGCTTTGACAAGGCTTGTGAGAGGGTTGATGCGGTGGGGAAGTTGAGGTGTTCCCCCCAGCACAGCAGCTTCTGCCAAGCTTAACTCAGCGGCGCTTTTTGCGAAATAAAAGCGCGCCGCCTCTTCAACGCCATAGCGGTTATGCCCGAAGTAGATGGTATTCATGTAGAGGTTAAGAATCTCATCCTTGGTGAGGGTTTTTTCCATGCGCCAGGTGAGGATGATTTCGCGGATTTTGCGTGACAGCTTGCGTTCCTGGGAGAGGAGCAGGTTGCGGCAAGCTTGTTGGGAGATGGTGGAGGCCCCTGAAAACCATTTGCCGCCGGGTTTGAAGCTTTTTAGCGCTGCGCGCAGCAAACTCAAAAAGTTGAGTCCCTGGTGCTCATAGAATTTGGCATCTTCAGCGGCCAGGAAAGAAAAACGCACATGGTCCGGAAGCTGGCGAGCATCCACCCAGGTGCGTCGCTGGGAAAAAAATTCTGCGCACAACTCTCCGCCCTGGCAATAGACTTTGGTAATTTGCGGCGGCTTATAGTCTCGAAGCTCTTCGACAGAAGGCAAACTTTGGGAGAAATGGAAATAACCTCCCACGACGACGAGCGCGACAAGAAGGCATAAGAGCGCCACAGCCAACAACAGGCGGCGCAGCCATTTGAGGAGTTTGGATTTCTTCAAGGCATTTGAATTTTAACACCCTCAGAGGCGCCGGTAAACTTTCGTTCTTCATGACTCAATATGTCTTGGCAAGCGTTGCTTTAAACGGATAAGCGCAAGGCGCCATGTCCGAAGAAATGGAACAACAGATTGCCAAGCGCCGTACCTTCGCCATCATCAGCCACCCCGACGCGGGAAAAACAACGTTGACTGAGAAGTTGTTGTTGTTGGGCGGTGCCATTCATTTGGCCGGCAGCGTCAAAGCGCGAAAGGCCAAAAAGTTTGCAACCAGTGACTGGATGGAGCTTGAAAAAGAGCGCGGCATTTCCGTCACCTCTTCGGTGCTGCAGTTTTCCTATGGAGGTTTTGCCGTAAACCTTCTGGACACACCGGGGCACCAGGACTTTTCCGAGGACACCTACAGGACGCTGTCTGCCGCGGATGCGGCTGTCATGTTGATTGATGCGGCCAAGGGCGTGGAACCTCAAACCATCAAACTGTTTCAGGTGTGCAAGCTTCGCAAAATTCCTGTTTTCACTTTCGTCAACAAGTTGGATCGCTATGGACGAGCACCTTTGGAGTTGATGGATGAGGTGGAGAAGGTGTTGGGCATTGCGTGTTGTCCCATGAATTGGCCTTTGGGCAGTGGCCCCGAATTTCGAGGCGTCTATGACATGGCAAAGAGGAACCTCATTGTGTTTCGCGACAACAGGGAGGGGGACTTCCTGGTGAAAGAGCGGGAGGTGTCATTGGAGGCAGCCCAGGAGGAGGGTTTTGTGAGCGCAAGCCAGAGGGCTTCTTTGTTGGAAGAAGTCGAGTTACTGGAAGGGGGCGGGGTACTTTTCTCCAAGGAGGCGGTGGAGAGGGCGAAGTTGTCCCCCATGTATTTCGGCAGCGCCATGACGCAATTTGGCCTTCGCCCTTTTTTGGATTCGTTTTTGAGTTTGGCTCCGCCGCCGCAGGGGAGAAAGTCCTCTTTGGGGTGGATAGAGCCCTCCAGAAAAGCCTTCAGTGGTTTTGTATTCAAAATTCAGGCGAACATGGACCCTTCCCACAGAGATCGCATGGCCTTTGTACGCGTGGTTTCCGGGAAGTATGAGCGAGGCATGCAGGCTTTTTGTCCGCGCCTGCAAAAAGAAATTCGCCTGACGAACCCGAGTCAGCTGATGGCGCAAGAGCGCACGGCGGTGGACGAAGCATGGCCTGGGGATGTGCTTGGGTTTTACGATCCGGGCATTTGGCACATTGGCGATGCGCTTGTGGAGGGTGCAGACTTTTCTTTTGAAGACTTGCCGAGGTTTTCTCCGGAGCATTTTGTGCTGGTGCGGGCGCAAAACCCTTTGAAGCGAAAGCAGGTGGAGAAGGGGCTTTTGCAATTGTCCGAGGAAGGCACCGTGCAGGTGTTTGAGCGTTGGAGGATGGGCATGAAAGACCCCATTGTCGGCGTGGTGGGCGAGTTGCAGTTGGAGGTGCTCAAATTTCGCATGCAGCATGAATATGGCGCGGACATTGTGCTGGAGCGTTTGAATTTTTCGCGCGCGCGCTGGGTTTTGGGAGAGAAGTTTGAGCCGGCCTCCTTTGACTGGGAGGGCAACCGTCAGACAGTCCAGGACCGGGAGGGCCGCCCCCTGGTGCTTTTTCGCGACGAGTGGGCCTTGGAGCATGCGCAAAGCCAGCACCCGGAGCTGAGCTTCTTGTCTCACGCGCCTTTAGGCTAAGACGAAAAGCATTCAGCGGGGCAAAGGACAGAAAGCTGCGCGCGCGGTGGTTTTTTTGCCCTTGCGGTCTGCGGTTTCGGTGAAGATGTTTTTCGAAACGACAGCATCGTCTTTGAACACGACGCAATATTTGTCGCCATATTGCCAGGTGACATAACCTTGTCCATGGTCAAAAAACGCCGTCGGCCTTTCTGGGATGGTTTCTCTCACCTCGCGTTGCGTCATGCCTGGCGCCACAGCCATGTATTGACGGTGAGGTGCGCATGCGGACAAAAAGAGAAGGCACCCACAGAGCAAAGAAAAAAAGCGCAAAGAAGAAAACATAAGAGTCTCTAACTTAGGCGAGCAAGGCTCACCAGGGAAGGCTTGAGTCGACTTGCCAGCAGTTTGAGTCGACCTGCCTTGAAGGCCGCCGCCGCTTCTTTACCCACCCAATAGCCCTTGGGGTGCCCCCTGCGGTAGCTTTTTTTGATGCGGGACTCTATCTCCAAATAGAGTGTGCGAAAACCATCCGCCGCCGCAGTGCGTCGCCCTGTTTCCGGCGTTATTTCCAGTTGCGCCCACAATTGTCCGCACACCAACTCTCCGGGCGTCTCTTGTGTGCAGCGCTCCCAAAAAATAACCGGAGAGCGGATTTCATCCACGCGCAATTTCCCCTTGTCAGGGCCGCGTTTTATTTTGTCCACCAACAAAGGAGCTGCCTGGGGGAGCAGCAGATAGAGCGCTTCTGGAGGGAGGCGGTCAAAATGCTGGGGGCAGACTTTGAAGCTTTCATAGTCGGCGCTGATGCGGCGGGGGAAGGCCTGAAGGGCATAAGGCTCCAACATGTGAACGAAAGCCTTTTCGTCTTCAGGCAGCATAAATACGAGCAATTGGTGGGCCATGGTGTCAGGTAGCGGAGGGGTTTTCACACATTGTTTTTAAACGTCCTTGCCATCCACCAAACTCAAAACTGTTTCCAAAGTGGTGGCGGCAAGCAGCGCCGACCGGAAAGAGGCATTGCGAAACAAACGAGAGATGCGCGCCAATGCCTTGAGGTGAGAAGCGGGAGCGCTTTCAGGAGAAACCAACGCGAAAAAAAGGTGACTGGCTTTTTTGTCAAAAGCATCAAAGTCAACCCCCTCCTGGCTGATGCCCAGACAGCCGACCAAAGTGCCCAGCTCCGCCAGCTTTCCATGCGGAATGGCGACGCCTTCTCCCAAGCCTGTGGAGCCGAGTTTTTCGCGCGCTTCGAGGGTTTGCAGGAATTTGTCTGCGGAAATGTTGGGATGCGCATGCGACAAGGTTTGGGCGAGCTCTCGAAGCAAGGCCTGCTTGTTTTTGGCCTGGAGGTGAAGGCAAATGGCTTGGGGAGAAAGCAACTCAATAACGCGCATGTCAAGCTGCTTCTAATCAGCCTATTTCCTAAGCGCAAGCCCAACAAATGAGATAGAGCTTGGCCTTGTGAGATATTTTCAAATTCTGTGTTGCCTTGTTTTTGTGGGGGCCTGCTCCAAGGCCCCGCAAACGCGCGCTGAGTCAGCCGTGCCAAACTCTGCCGCTCCTGCGCCAACTTCTGTTGTTGAAGAGACGCTCAAACCAGCGTTGTCAGAAGAGGAGGTGCGTGTGGAGGCTCTGCTGTCGAGGATGAGCCTTCCAGAAAAACTGGGGCAGATGATGATGGTGGGTTTTGCCGGGCGCGAGCTGGACGAGGCCACCACAGAAATGTTGGCGCGGTTTCATGTGGGAGGCATATGCCTCTTCAAGCGCAACATCAGCTCCAGTCTGCAGGTAGCCTCGCTGAATGATGCACTGCACCAACTCTTCGAGGGGAAGGTGCCACCCTTCATTGCGGTGGACCAGGAGGGAGGAAATGTCATTCGCGTTGATGATTCGCCCATGTTGCTGCCCAGCGCCATGGCTTTGGGTGCAGCAGACTCCGAAGAGCTGGCCTTCAAGGCAGGCAAAGCCATGGGGGAGGACTTGCGTCTTTTGGGGTTTAACATGAATTTGGCGCCTGTTGTGGAGCTGGGCCTCAACTTGCGCAACAATGTGATGGGTACGCGTGCATTTGGAAGCAACCCGCAGATGGTTTCCAAATTGGGCAAGGCCTTTGTGCGTGGGCAGCAAAGCACGCAGATGGTGACGGTTGCCAAGCATTTTCCCGGGCATGGCCATTCGTCCATAGACTCGCACAAGGACTTGCCGATGCTGGAAGAAACAGAAGCCCAGATGCAGGTCCAATGGGAGCCTTTTCGAGCTGTCATAGAGCAGGGCTTGGATGCGATGATGACGGCCCATGTCTCTTTGCCCAAAATTTCTGGAGACTTGGTACCGGCAACGCTTTCGCCAAGGCTGTTGGGCATACTCAGAAACCAGCTGAACTTTGAGGGGGTGGTGTTGACCGACGAATTGGAGATGGAAGCCATTGCCAAACAATATTCCGCGGGAAATGCCGCCGTCATTTCCATTGAAGCCGGCGCTGACATGGTGCTGATTCCCTGGCAGGCACAAAAGAAAGAGGAAGTTTTTCTCGCGCTGCAAGAAGCCGCCATGCAAGGCCGCCTGTCGGAGGAGCGCATCAACGCTTCTGTGCGGCGACTCTTGAGGGTTAAATGGAGAAGGGGCCTGTTGGAGCCTTTGCCGCCTCTTGCGGAGCGCCAGAAGCATTTTGGAAAAAACAAAGCACTCGAAGAGCAGATTGCGCAGGCGGCGATAACTTTGTTGAAAAATGACGAGCAGCTTTTGCCCTTAAAGACACAGCTTCGCGTGGTTGTTTTTGCGCAGGACAAAGCATTGACAGAGCCGCTTTTTCAGAAGCGAAAAGCAGAAGTTTTTTCTTTGACGCCTTTGCAAAAACCCACCAAAGCCGCAGCCCCCCCCAAGGCTTTGGAGCATGCAGCCCAGGCGGATGTGGTGGTGGTTGGCATCAGCAACATGCGCCAGCTTCCGGCGCTTCGCCGCATTGCGTTGGTGTCCAAAAAACTCGTGGTGGTTGTCCTGGGCAACCCCCTCCTCTTGGAAGAGCTTCCCAGGGCGGACGCTGTCCTCGTGACGTACTCCTATTTGTCGGCCTCTCAAAAGACAGCGGCAAGGGCCCTGCTGGGCGAAATTGAAACGCCAGGGAGGCTGCCTGTGGCCGCAGGGAAATTCCCCCGAGGCCACAGCCTCTCACTGCATCCCTGAATGAGGTTGCTTAACTGGGGGGCGCGTGGCCTCAATCAACCCGTAGTGCCCATCCTTGCGCCGGTAGATGACGTTGAGCTCCGCGGATTGAGTGTTGGTGAAGACGATGAAGTCATTGTCGAGCAAGTCCATCTGCATGACAGCTTCATCCACCGTCATGGGCTTGGTGACAAACTCGTTGGTTTTAATAACGCGCGGGTTTTGCGCAATGCCGCTCTCTTCCGCCACGGAGACTTCCATGACGTCATGCCGAATATGCACCTCATGCTCCTCATGAATGTATTGAGGCGGGCGCTCACGTCGGTTGTGGTTTTTGAGGCGGTCTTTATAGCGACGCAGCTGTTTCTCAATGCGCCCCATGGCTTTGTCGATGGAAGCATACATGTCCTCGCTTTTTTCTCTCCCGCGAAGGACAAATGGGCCGGAAGTGATGGTGATGTCAGCTTGGTGCAAATGCCGCTCCAGCGAGAGAACGACGTTGGCTTCTCCCGCCCTGTCCAGGTATTTGTTCGCTTTCTCTACCTTTTCTTGGGCATAGTTTTTCAGACTGTCAATCGGGTCCATATGGCGAAAGGTAATGTTCAATTGCATGCGGTAGCGTCTCCAATGCAAGCGAGCCAGAGTTGTTGAGAAAAATGTGTCGAGAAAAATGCCTTGGGAATGTTCTTCAAGTTTCGTCGTATTCCAGGTTTTGCAAGAGTCATAGAAATGAGAACGGCTTTGGGGCACCCTTGAAGTCTACATGTTTTTGCGAAGAAAACCTAAGTTTTGCTTTCGCCTAAAAATAGCGTTTGCGTTTCCCCGAAGGGAGGATGCCAAGCAACTCCCTGTATTTTGCAATGGTTCTTCGCGCAATGTCGATGCCTTTGGCTTGGAGGAGCTCCGCGAGTTTTTGGTCTGAATAAGGTTTTTGGGGGTGCTCTTGTGCCACAAGTTGGCGGATATGGTTTTTGACAGCCTCGCTGGCGAGGTTGTCCCCCGCGCAGGAGGAGATGGAGGAGTTGAAGAAATATTTCAATTCAAAAATGCCTTGGGGGGTATGCACATATTTGTGGGTGGTGGCGCGGGAGATGGTGGACTCATGCATGCCGATGTCATCGGCGATGTCGCGCAATATGAGCGGCTTTAGGTGCCCGACGCCTTTTTCGAAGAATTCGCTTTGAAATTTCAGAATGCTCTCCGTCACTCTGTAAATGGTACGCTGACGTTGGTGAATGGAGCGGATGAGCCACAGAGCGCTTTTCAATTTTTCCTGGACAAAGTTTTTGGTAGCCCCGGGCGACAAGCTGCCTTGTTGCAGCGCATTGCGGTAGGCGCGGGAGATGCGCAGCCTGGACAAGCCATTGTCGTTGAGCACAATGGTGAAGTTGTCGCCATGCTTATAAATGTAGACGTCCGGCGTAATGTGGGGAGCCTCCTCACCGGAGTGGTTGCGCCCTGGTTTGGGGTCCAAAGTCCTCAGCAGTTTGGAGCAGTCGATGATGGTTTCCAAAGGGAGTTTCATGTCCCGCGCAATGGCTGGCAGGTTGCCGGACTCGAGGAATTTGAGGTGGCGCTGAATCAGCGTACTTAACAAGCGGGCCTTGGCAGAAGGTTGTGCTTTGAGTTGCAACAGCAAGCATTCTTGCAAGTCGCGGGCTGCGCACCCCAAAGGCTCCAGGCGTTGAATGCGCTTGAGCACACGCTCTGCAAGCCACAAAGGGACGTCGGCCTCATGCGCCAGCGCAATGAGCGGATCTCCCTCCAGGGTAGGCAGTACCAAATAGCCGTCGTCGTTGAGGTTGCCCAAAATCAACAAAGCGATGCGTTGCTCTGCCTCGTTGAAGCGAATGAGTCGGACTTGAGCAAAGAGGTGCTCAAAGAGTGTGACAGACTTGACGAGCTGGGCTTCAAAGTCGGGAAAGTCATCATCTAAAAAGGCCTTTTTTTCTCCAGGCAGGGTTTCGCGGAACTGATCGCTGTTGAGAAAAGCATCCCAGTCCATTTCCGGGGGGTTGTCCTGTGCCGTACACTCCGGGGCATTTTCAGGCACCGGGGGCTCAAACCCAGGCGGGCTTTCCGCGGTGTCCGCCTCCAAAGAAAACTCCCCGGGCATATAGTTTTCGGGCTCCGCCTCGAGCTTTTCTTCGGTAGCTTCTAAAATAGGGTTTTGCTCTATTTCCTCTTGAAGTTGCTCGAGAAGCTCTGGCTGGGAGAGCTGAAGCAGTCTGATCGCCTGCTGCAGCTGGGGCGTCATGACCAGCTGTTGGGCAAGCTTCAAACTTTGTCGCATTTCCATGGCCATGGCTTGTCGTCGTTCTCCCTAAAGGCTTGGACAAAAATCGTGCCAACAAAAGAATAGCAAAGGAGAGGGGCAAACCCCAGCCTTATTCATGAGTGGCTTTGGTTGAGGGGGGTTGGAGCTGAAAATGCTCCCCGAGGTAGAGGCTGCGCGCGAGTTTGGACTGGCTCAGTTTTTGCGGGGGGCCTTCTTCGAGGATTTTTCCATGGACGATGAGGTAGGCACGGTCACAAACGCGCAAGGTGTCCTGCACATTGTGGTCCGTAATGAGTATTCCCAAGCCCTTGGCGCGAAGGCGCCCAATTTCTTTTTGAAGTTCAGCAATGTTGATGGGGTCCACCCCGGCAAAGGGCTCATCCAGAAGGAGGATGGAGGGGTTGGCAAGCAAAGCGCGTGCAATTTCCGTGCGTCGCCTTTCTCCGCCCGAGAGGTTTTCGCCCAGGTTGTCGGTGACATGCTCCAAAGAAAACTCCGCCAACATGCTGTGGGCGCGCGCTTCGCGTTGGGCTTGCGTCAAGCTTTTGTCCAACTCCAGGACAGCAAGAAAGTTTTGCTTCACGGTGAGTTTTCTAAAAACGGAAGCTTCCTGCGGCAAATAGCCAAGCCCCAGGCGCGCGCGCCGGTGCAAAGGCAAGCCCGTTAAATTTTTGCCAGCCAGGTGCACCTGGCCGCCATCGGGTTTGAGCAGTCCGACAACAAGGTTAAAGCTGGTGGTTTTCCCCGCCCCATTGGGGCCCAAAAGGCCGACGACTTCCCCTGGGGAAACAGAGAAAGAAACCTCATTCACCACCCTGTGTTTTCTAAATTGCTTCACCAGCGCATTGGCTTCCAGGACACCTGACATGCAAATAAAACTCCCTACCTGACAAAAGAAGTTATTCGTGGGTTTTGCAAGTTTTCATGAAAAACTCAAGGGTTGGATACCTCAAAGAGGGTTTTTGCATTTTCAACGGTTAAAGTATGTTTGCCGGTGACAAAGCTGATGCGGCTTCCGCGCAGGTGGTTATTTCCTTCTTTAATTTCAGGGTTTCCTGTCAAAATAATGATGCCTCGGCGGTTGTCCAGCTGGGCGGTTTGGCTTTTGGCCCAGCGAAGCTCATCCTGGACTTCGACGCCGCCTGTGGCGACGGCTTTTTGAAGCCGGCCCTTGTCGTCATAGAAGGCGCGCAGGGAGGGGGCAAGCATGAGCAAAGAGCCGCGGCGCAGCTGCACCTGGTTTTCCCATGTGGCCGTTTTGCTGTCGCGCTCCAGTTTGAGTTGCTCAGCCACAATGTGCACCTGCGTTTCCTGGGGGCTGCCCTGGGTTTCACGCAGCAATGTTTGAGGGTTTTCAACCAGGGCCTCTTTGGTGCGCGTATTGAGAAGCACTTTGCTGCCGCGGACAGTGCCGCCGGCAAATTGGGCTTCGGGGTTGCCGAGGACTTCAATGAAGCCGGTTTCATTATAAAAAAATGCCTGCTCTCCCTTGGCCTGGTTTTGCTGGTTGGTGGCTTCCACATGGCCATGCGCTTCAATGCGAAGGACGGTGCGCTGCTTGCTGTAAAAGACAAAAAGCTCGTCACAGCGAAGCTCCATGTCCTCGCTGCGGACATGCGCATTTTCCCGGTAGACGCTTTTATTCTCATGGCCAAACACCTGAAGGCGGTTGGCAGAAATTTCGATTTTTTTGGCAGGCTGCGGACTGGCCCCCAGGAGCAGGGCAAGCAAAAAATAACTCATGGCGCGCCTCCTGAAGGTGTTGTCGCCGAAAGTCCGCATGCTGCTGTGAAGAAAAAGTCTGGCATTAATTTGCCTTGCTGAGGGTTGTTTTCACGGCGCCTAAAAACTCACAATTTTTTATGCTGACTTCGCAGTGTGCCTCTTTTGCGCCAAGCGCGTTTTCATGTTGCCACAGCCGCAAGGGCTTTGGGGTGCGCGCATACATGTTGCCGAGGCTGTCTTTGTGCCCATAAGCGTCGGTACCTTCGCCGAAGCTGTCGTCCTCGGTTTGAAATTTCCAATAAGCGGGGGCCCAGGCCTCCTGAGAGTCCAAGCGCGCATCCAAGTATTCTGCTTGGAAGAGGAGTTTTTCTGCAAGCCACCAAATGCGAGCGTTGCTGGACTTCAGCAAGCGTTTTTCGGCGCAAAAGCGGACTTCCGCAAATTCTCCCAGCAGCTGCAATTGGCTGCCCTGGGCGCTGTGGAGGCGGACATTTTTCAACAAAAGCCCGTCTTCATTTTGCGGGGGCGGCACAGGCAAAGGCGGCATTGGACAGGCGGGCAAAAGCAGCGCCAGGAGGGAGAGGGCGAAGGCAAGGGTGAAAGGAAGCCGAAAGCGCATGAGGAAAGCGGAGGAGGGTGTTGAAAAAAGCAGCTTCTGTGTAGCACAAGCAAGCGCCTTTTGACAAAACGGCTGGTTTGGGTAATGCGTTGCTCCGACAAGTTGGCGCTGCTTAGTCCATAGGCAGGTTTTTCTCCTTCCTTTTTCTTGTACCAAAGTGAACGAAATATGTCCCTAAAGTCTCTGGTGGTTGTCGAGTCCCCGGCCAAAGCCAAGACAATTTCTCAGTTTCTTGGCAAAGACTGCACCGTGCTGGCCAGCATAGGCCATGTGGTGGATTTGCCGGAGAGCGGTTTAGGTGTGAATGTTGAAGAGGACTTTGCCCTTTCCTATGAGGTGAAGAAAAAGGAGGTGGTGGGCAAGCTTCGCCAGGCCCTGAAGGGGGCGGATGAGCTTTTTCTCGCCACCGACGAAGACAGGGAGGGGGAGGCCATTGCTTTCCATTTGGTTTCGGTACTCAAGCCCAAAATTCCCGTGAAGCGGATGGTTTTCAACGAAATAACCAAGAGGGCCATTTCCTACGCCAAAGAGCACTGGAGGGACATAGACTCGCTGCTGGTGGATGCGCAGGAAGCGCGGCGCGCCTTAGATCGCCTCTATGGCTACGAGGTGTCGCCCGTGCTGTGGCGCAAGGTGAAGACGGGGCTTTCTGCCGGGCGCGTACAAAGCCCCTCCATTCGCCTTCTGGTGGAAAGAGAGCAGGAGCGCATGCGTTTTTGCGTGGCTTCGTTTGCCGACGTACAGGCGCTTTTTGCGGGGCCGCCCGCCTTCCAGGCGCAGCTTGTGGCACTCGACAAGAAGAAAATTGCGCAAAGCAAGGACTTCGACGCGCAAGGCCTGTGCGCCGCGCAGGCCCTTGTGCTGAAAAAAGAAGAGGCCAGGGAGTTGGCCAAGGCACTCAAAGCGCAGCCCTTCCTCGTCACCGAAGACGTGCAAAAGCCCAGCCGCTCTTCTCCGAAGCCGCCGTTTATGACTTCCACTTTGCAGCAGGAAGCGGGGCGCAAACTGCGGCTTTCGGCCAAGCAGGTGATGGGGCTTGCGCAAAGCCTCTATGAGCACGGCTATATTACCTATATGCGCACGGACTCCTCGCAGCTTTCCCCTTCGGCCATGGCTTGTGCGCGCGGGCACATTGAGGAGTTATTCGGCAAGGAATACCTCTCGCCCTCGCCCCGGCAATTTGCCAAAAAAGTGAAAAAAGCCCAGGAGGCCCACGAAGCCATTCGCCCTGCCGGAGAGCGTTTCCAAACGCCCGAAGCCCTCAAAACCCGGTTAAGCCCCCTGGAATGGAAACTCTATGAGTTAATATGGAAGCGGACTTTGGCTTCCCAAATGGCGGACGCGCAGGGCATAAGCCGCACGCTGAAAATGACAAGCCGGCTGGGTGCAACGAAGCTTCCATGGAAGGCGGCGGAGTTTGTCGCTTCCGGCAGGACGCTGACGTTTGCGGGCTATTTGCGCATTCATGCCGACGCGATGGAAGGCGAAGAGGGCGAAGTGGACGGACTGGACAAGCCGCTGCCGAATGTGCGTTTGGGCGAGGCCTTTGTGCCAAAGGAGGTGGAGGCGCGCACGCACCAGACGCAGCCGCCCGCGCGCTATACGGAGGCGACGCTTGTGAAGAAGCTGGAGGAGTTGGGCATTGGCAGGCCCTCCACCTATGCTTCTATTTTGGAGACGTTGAAAGCCAAATACGTCACCAAGCGCGGCCAGGCTTTGGTGCCCAGCTGGACAGCCTTTGCGGTGGTGCAGCTGTTGGACAAGCACTTTGGGGAGTTGGTGGACTATGCGTTTACGGCGCGCATGGAGGATGACTTGGATGAGATTGCTTCGGGCGAAAAGCAGAAGCTCCCCTATTTGAAACAATTTTATTGGGGCGACGGAACGCCCAAAACCCCCGGGCGCTCGGGTTTGTTTTCCTTGGTGAGAGACGAGCTGGACGCCATTGATGCGGCGGAGGTGAACAGCATAGTTTTGGGCAAGGACGAAGCGGGGGAGTTGGTGGTGGTGAAGCCGGGCCGCTTTGGCCCTTATATTAAGCGCGGCGATGAGACGGCCTCGTTAAGCGAAGAGGTACTCCCGGACGAGTTGACGGTGGACAAAGCCCTGGAGCTTTTGCAGGCGCCCAAAGGCGACAGGGTGTTGGGGACAGAGCCGAAGACGGGCAAAACGGTTTTTTTGAAAGCGGGCCGCTTTGGCCCCTATGTGCAGCTGGGGGAGGTGGAGGACAAGCAAAAGCCCAAGACGGTTTCCTTGTTGAAGTGCCAAAAGCCGGAGGCGCTGACGTTGGAGGAAGCTTTGCAATTGCTGTCTTTGCCCAGGTTGTTGGGAGAAGCGGAGGGCGAGGAGGTATGGCTGTATACCGGGAAGTTTGGCCCCTATTTGAAGCACGGCGCCCAAAGCCGCAACTTGGGCGAGGCCTATGAGGACAAGCTTTTTGAGTTGTCGCTGGAGGAGGCGCAGCGTCTGTTGAAGGAGCCGCACAAGCGCATGCAGGGCGGCATGGCTAAGGAGCCTGCGCAAAGTTTAGGGAAGTGCCTTGAAACCGGCCGCGACATTTTCCTGAAAAAGGGGCGTTTTGGCCCCTATGTGACGGATGGGGAAAGCAATGCCTCCCTCAGGCAGGGGGATGAGGCTTCCTCTTTAAGCATAGAGCGCGCCACGCAGTTGCTTCAGCTCAGAAGAGAGTGGCTTTTGGCCCACGGCAAGACAAAGCCCAAAGCGAAAAAGGCGAAAGCAAAGGGAGCAGTTAAAGCAACAGCTAAGGCAGCAGCCAAAACAGCGCCCAAAGCGGAACCCAAGGCAACGGTGAAGAAGGCGACAAGGAAGGCGGTGAAGAAAGGGGCGAAGGTGGTGAAGGCAAAGGCAAAGAAGGCAGCCCCAGAGAAAACCGCCCCTAAGCCGAAGTTGTTGGCGGCCAAAACAAAGGTGCGAAAAGGAGTGAAGAAGAAAAAGAAATAAGAGGGGGGGGCACCGCCCCCCCTCGGACCCCCTGGCTTTGTCGCCTTCGGCGAAGCTTTGTGATTGCCACCACACGAGCCTTTCTTTTTCGCCTTTCGGCGATGTTATTTCGCTTTTCTCCCCTCGCCCGCGAAGCGGGAGAGGGGCCGGGGGAGAGGGTGTTTCTTGTCGACTTCGGCCCCCCTCCGTCGCCCCCGCGAAAGCGGGGGTCCAGAGCTGCGTTTCTTTTTGTCGACTTCGTCGAAGCTTCTCCTTCGCCCTAGCGGGCGCCCCAT
>Ga0209737_10000149_pt1 | contig 61973 bp, 46 predicted proteins | sample TergutCu122P3_FD_187284 | JGI IMG/M metagenome (GOLD analysis project Ga0209737, IMG submission 187284) | Cubitermes ugandensis P3 segment gut microbial communities from Kakamega Forest, Kenya - Cu122 P3 (SPAdes) (version 2) | ecosystem: Host-associated > Arthropoda: Insects > Digestive system... | reverse complement strand
TCGCTCCACCGACGGTTATTCACGTCGTCGCACCTCCGGCGCTCCAGCGAACGAAATAACGCAGCAATATCAATGTACTTTGACTTTGCGGTTGCCCTGGGCGGCCGCCCCCTGCGAAAAAGAAAATGCTGCATGTGTGTGATCTTCCTTGCCAATGTGGTGGATTTTTGTAGATTTCGTTGGCTCCTGGTGCAGCAGGTCTGGCGAGGGGCGGTTGGTGTATTATCGTGGAGAGTTCGAATGTATCGTGTTGCATTGGCTTCGGCGGCGGGAGAACCGTTAGATTTTATTGCGCTTGTTGCTAACTCGACGGGTGCGATATTGGTGGTATTGGTGGTGTTGGTGGCGATGAGTCTGATCAGCTGGTATCTCATTGCCATTAAGGCTGTGTATTTGGGCAGGGCCAAGCGGCAGTCGGAGGCGTTTCAGGAAGTCTTTTGGCGTTCCAAGCGGCTCGACAATACTTACAAGGAAGCGGATGCTTTGCGAAGCAGCCCTATTGCGCAGATGTTTCGTGCGGGGTATGTCGAGCTGACCAAGCTGAAGAAGGGCGAGAAGGAGAAGGACAAAGAGGCGGAATCGATGGAGCTGTCGGGGATTGAGAACGTCGAGCGGGCGCTTCGCAGAGCGAGTGTTGCGGAGACGACGGAGCTTGAGAAGCAGCTGTCATTTTTGGCGACGACGGGTGCGACGGCGCCGTTTATTGGTCTTTTTGGGACGGTGTGGGGCATCATGCATGCCTTTGTGAATATATCGGCGAGCAGTGGCGATTTTGGCATTCAAACGGTGGCGGGGCCTATTGCTGAGGCACTTATCACGACGGCCATCAGTTTGGTGGCGGCCGTTCCGAGCGTCATGGCCTATAACTTTTTCAGTCAGCGCATCAAAGTCCTGCAGGCTGACATGGAGAGTTTTTCGAACGATTTTCTCAATATCGTCAAGCGTCATTTCTTTAAGTAGAGCCAGGGGGGAGGAGGGAGCATGGCTGGCGGAAGGATCAGTCACATCAACGTGGCGCCCCTTGTCGATGTTTTGCTTGTGCTGCTTATCACCTTTATGGTGACGACGGCGATTGCGGAGCAGGATCGGGTGGATTCCAGAAAGCAGGAGAGTGTTCAGGACAGGACCGAGTCTTTGGTCAGCCTCAATCTGCCTGTGACGCCGGATAATGCCTTTCTGGCCGATCCGGATACATCCAAGCTTGTCATGGTGATCGACAGGAACCTGCGCGTTTTTGTCGTGCGCGGTTTGTCGGCAGTTGCTGGCCAGGATCCCATCGTCGACTGCTCGCGGTCGAGAGAACCTTCTCAGTGGGCGGCCTGCTATGATATCATTGCCAGGACGCTTGGCCAGAACCAGCGCATGCTGAAAGAGGGCCTCTATCTTGAGGCCGATGCCGATGCTCCCTATGGGTTTGTTTCGGGTGTTCTTCAGGCTTTGCGTGCGCTTGGCCTTGAGAGCGTCGATATTGTCACGAATCCAAGCTTTGCAATTGCCCTTGATGTCACCTCATAATTTCATTCTTTCGCACTGCGCCCCGGCCAGGCCCATCAGGGCTGTTTCGGCCAAAAAAGAGGCACCAGCCCTCGCAATGATGCAATACTAGCCATGGCATATCACGCAAAACCACATACCCCGTCGTTTGGGCAAAGAATTGGAGGCAGCGCTTTCTCCGTTCTTATCAATGGCGGGATGTTTGCACTCTTTGCTTTCAGTTCCGGGTCAGTGTCGCCGCCCATCGGTCAGGAGGTTTCCGAGCCGAAGGTCGTCTTTTGCCGCTACATTGATGATGGAAGGCTGTTCCAGGTAGAGGTCAAGGCTGAAGACTGGATCTCGGCCGAAGAGATGGTCTGTGGCGCCGATTTGCGCGGCGTCCGGCTCGGTTCTCTGTTGCTGGAGGGTGCAAGGCTGCTTCTCGAACACCCGACAAAGAATGCTCTGCTCCTGGCACAGCGCGAAAGCTGCTCCTGCTCGGACGAAAACCAGGTGCCCATTTTGCGGGATATCGGCATTGTTGAGGCGCCGAGGTTTGGTTCAGATGCGCGAAAAACGGCGCTTCCGCGCATCATCAACACGCCCGAACCCACCCAGCAAAACGTCATCAGGACCACACCGACGACAGAACCTCCCAGGAGGGATGACAGGCCCGCAAGGCGAACCCCAAGCATTGATGATCTTCTGAATGCCGCCACCAACTTTGACGATGCAAGGCCCGTCAGCAAGACGGATTTGGGTGGGTCGCCAGACGGCTCAAGGCTTTCCAGATCCACGACCGGCGTAGGCGATCCCTATCTGCAGTCGGTCAAGGCAAGGCTCGATAACACGATGAATGCGCCGCCAACCATTCCCAAGGCCCAGCTCCAAAAGCTTTCGGCGCGCCTTTGGATAAGAATTGGCGATAATGGCACCATCTGGGGTTGGGACTTTACTCAGAAGAGCCAAAATGCTGCCTTTGACAGGATGATCGAGATGACGATGAAAATGTTCATGCAGGGAGGAAACATGCGCTTTGGGCCGCCGCCGCCGGAATGGCGGCTGCAGACGATTCCCATCGTCGTCGAAGGCAAGGATATCCGTTAGAGCATTTTCAGTTTTATTGTTTACGTGGGGGAACTTGTTCCCCCACACCCCCTGCGAAGTAGAGACAAGGCATGCCTTGTCTCTACGTCTTATCCCTATATCGCTACAACGCTGAGGCACCATGACCCCGGAAGAACTGAAGCAAACCCTGGATGGCCTGAAGGCCAGGTTTACCGACGACAAAGAACATAATCTGCAAATTCTCAGAGATTTCTGTGCGACGCTCTCAGATTCGCCCGAAGATATGGCCGCTCTCAGCGCCATCGCGCATTTTGCCGCCGCAGAGTACCCGGACGCCGATGTCCAGGCACTCACAGAAAAACTCTCCCAGGCCATCACCGACTTTCATAACAAGCTCACCCAGGCACAAATGCTGGCGAAGGAACGCAACTTCGAAGCGGCCGCCAGCCTCTTTGCCGAAATCACCGGTGATCTGACGCCAAAAGATGATCCCAAGCAGCGGCGCCTGGCCTTCAGCCACCCCTTTGAGGAAATGCTCTTTCGCGCCCAGGACAAAGATCCGCGCCCCATCGTCCGGGTTTCGAACCTCTCGCAGGTCATTTTTTATCAGTATGGTACCATTTTGCTCGAATTGCGCCGCCTGGAGGATGCGCGCACCGCCTTCAACCACTGCCTTACCCTTAACCCCATTGACGTGCGCGCCATGTTTGAACTCGGCGAAATCGCCAAACTCGAACAGGACTTCGACGGCCTCCGCGCCCTCATGGTCAGAGCACACCCCCTCATCTTCACCCGCCATATGCTCGCGCGCTACTACCGAAACCAGGCATTCCTCGCCAATTTCGAGGCCAAAATGTCACTCGCCGTTGCCATGGTCTACGTCAGCCTCGACTACGAAGAATCCCCCCTGGCCCGCGCCCAGCTCAACGCCCTGGCAAAGATCAAAGGCGTCAACCTGACCAGGCCAAAAACCGACGACGTCAAAGCGCTCGTCCAGGGCACAGACATCGTCCTTGGCCCTAGCGAAACCGTTTATCACCTGGCGCTCTCAATCGCGCAAAGCACACGAAAACAACATCCCCAAATCGCCAAAATGGCCCTGAGCATCGCCTACGACATTACCCACTACCAGCCTCTGCTCAAAGAAATCGCCCAACTTGGCGGGTGATTTTTTCTTTTTTTTCGGGGGAGCTTGCTCCCCCGAACCCCCTGCAATGCTGCGCATTGCTTGTGGGTGGGAGGGCGAAATGATTCGTTTTTGGCTAAGGAACAGTTTCTCGCTTGAGATGACGGGTGATTTTTAGAACTCGACGGCCGTGAGCTTGCTCCCCCGAACTCCCTAACGGGCGTAACATGCTACGCTCCTACAGGCATTGCCTGTTTCATAAAATTCTCTGCATGTATGTTAAATAAAACCTTTATGGCGTTTTCAGGTTAAATCGTTACACAGTCAGACAGCGATTCTTTTGCTTGCAGGGCGAGGAATGTCGCCATATACAATAACACTTTGCCACTTCACCCACAAGCGATACGCAGTATCGCAGGGGGTGTGGGGGAACGGGTTCCCCCACGAAAAGAAAATGCGCTATTTCCCTTTTTGTATTTCCATGCCGGGTTTCCAATTGTCGATGACCGTCACAGATGTCGCATCGCCGAGCAGATTGGCAAACCCGCCAAAGAGCTTTGACGCGATGCCCTTGTACGAACCTTCGTTTGCCCGTATCTGGGTGTTGAGGATCTGTCCCTTTCGCCCCTTGTGGAGCTCAGGAAACTTCAGATTGAGATGAATCCGGCGAATTTCGTTGCCCTCGTAAACCAGAACTGAAATGGTTTCGTCCGCGTCGATGGCTTCTACAATGCCCACCAGCGTGTGCCAGTCGTTCCAGAGGCCATCGCGGTTTCTGTCAGTCGTATTGTGGAAAAATGCCAGATCACCAATGGCAGGGCGCGTATTCTGATAAACGAGCTTTTGGCTGAAAGCATACTGATAGAGCTCGCCAATGGAAGGCATCATGCGCTTGGGCGAGGCTTTTTTCAGGTCAACGCCATTGTGTTGATAAATTGCCGAAATGTATGCCATGGCAAGCGTCTGGGGTGCAGACGATGGGTCGGGCGCAGCGGTTCCGGTCTGTTTATTGGACGTTGTCTTTGCCAGACTTGCGCCTGAAGGTGTTTCTGCAGTGGGTTTTGCAGATTCTGCAGTGGTTGCAGAAACGACAGGTTTTGTGTTGGATTGAGAAGCAGAAGCAACTTCTGCAGTTGGTTTTTGTGTTTCTGCAGTGGCTGGTTTTTGTACAACTTTTGTGTCCGATTGTGAAAGCGCTGCCGTCGGAGTCTGCGCAGGCGTCACCGGCGGTCTTCCTGCGCTTGCTGCCGGGGGCGCCTGTGCAGGGCCTGCAGCTGCCGGCGCCTGAGCCTTCGCCGCTGGTGGTGTGCTTTTCGCAGGTGCAGCCGCCGCCTCAAGCAGGCTGTCAATGTCGTTGGTGGTCAACGTTTTAGGATCGCCAAGAATGGCGCCCACCTCCTCAAGCGCCCTCATGGCGGCGAGAATATCCGCATCCGCCGCCGACTCGGCACCATTGTGCGAGCCTGCATAGGCCAGCCACTCTTCGCCCCAGGCCGGCGCCGCCTGGCCAAAGGCCACTGCCAGCCCAAGTGCCCCAAAAAGACGTGTATATCGCATCGTTAGCATCCTCCTGATGGTGCGTTGGGCACCAGGCCCACCCCCGGCAACCTACCCCCGGGAACCAAAGGACGCGAATTTTTGATCTTTTGATTTAGGGCGGCCTATGGCTTGCGCCATACGGCTCGCCCGCCTCGCTATCTGCGATACGCTCGGCTTTTATGCGGGGGAGGAGAACGAACGCCTGTCTTCGCATTCTACCCAAGTAATGCGTTGTAGGGCGTAGTGCGTTACGCCCGGACAGGGGGTGCGAGGCCGCCGAATTCTAAAACCCTATCCTCTTCGCAAGCGATAAATTTTCCCAAGAGACGAGTATTTTAGCCAAAGAACGAATGATTTCACCATTTATCCACAAGCGATACGAAGTATCGCAGGGGGTGTGGGGGAGCTGGCTCCCCCACAAAAAACCGAAAGCGGGCGTTGCGGGCCGGCGTTTGAGGCCCGCAGAGGGGGTAGCCGCGTATCGGCCACGCCCCCTTTTTAAAGGGGGTGGCGCCGCAGGCGACGGGGGGTTGTGGCCGATAGCGGCGCAGGGGGACACTTCCCCCCATTCATCCCTGCGGTGGGGTCTGTCATCCTCACCTTCCCCCATGGTCCCCGCATCTTGGACATGGACGCCCACCCGGATCGGAGGCATGCAGGCAAAGGTTGGCAGCCTGATGTGAATAATTATGAGTTTATGAATAATAGTAAAACTGTTCTCTGTGTATTTGTCATTAAATCATGAAATTTGTGTAGGTTTATGTCGTTGGTGTGTCTTCGTGGAAAGCCGCTCAGAACCCAGGTTTTTTCCTCGTTCTGGAATGATCTTTGCTTGTTTAGATTGAGGTTTATTTTCTGCGCCCCTTTAGGCGTTAGAATGTCATCCCACGAAGGAGGGAGTTATGTCAGGTTTTGAACTGGATCTGGTTCGGTCTCAGACGCAGCAGACGCTGTCGGAGGGGGCTGGTGACGTGTCGAGGCAGGCGGAAGGCAGCGAATTGTTGAAGCAATTGCGTCAGTCTTCGGACATTGCCCGGGATTTGGCGGCGTTGTACTCGGACAGGCCGTATGCCTATGCGCGCGTGATGCAGCAGCTGGGCGGTGTGCTGGGTGGTGCGAAGGTGCGGCGTCTCCATTCGGAGGTGATTGGGCGTGCCAAGGAGCGGTCGATTGACTCGGCGAAGAAAGGCGTATTGCGTTCGACACGCAACGTTGCGGCGCCCAGTCAGGCACCGGCTAATACGAACACGGCTTCTGGCGGCGAGACGGAGGCAGCGGAAAAGACGTTTAACATTTCGCTGTTTGGTGTTTCAAAGGAAGTCAAGGTAAGTTCGGGTGGCGGCAAGCACAGCTTTGAGTGCAGCGACTGGAATATTCCCTGTCTTAAAAACCTCAAAGGAAGTGCGGAGGTTGAGGGAGGGGATGTCAAGCGGGTCGAGCTCGGTGCGAAGCTTAATGCCGAGCATTTGGAAGAGGCTGATGTGACTGTGAGGCTGGACAAGCAGCCCAGGGGTGGTTTTGCACCCTCGGCGGCTTTTTCGGCGAAATTTGACATACCCGGTATCAAAGATTTCAGTGCAAACTTTGAGATTTCCCAGCGTGCGGAGTCGACCTCTCTGACTGGAAGGCTTTCGAGTGCAGTGATTCTTGGATCGCTGAACGCGGCGGTTTCGGGCGAGGTGAGGATAACCGATACGACGCATGTCTCCGGGCAGATGTCAGTGTCCAATGGTGCGGGTGCTGGCCGTGGTTCGGCTCAGGCTGGTGCTCAGAGCACGGGTGGCCTGAGTGTCTCCGGCAATGTGTCACTTGAGATCAATGGCAAGGATCTTACGGGCATTGCGGGCGATCTTAACGTGGGTGGTTTTGGCCTTTTGGCCAACCCTGATGACAAGGTGGTGCTCAATGTCGGGTATGCAGAGGCGGAGGGTTTTTCGGCATCGCTTGGCGGGCCGGTTCGGTTTGTCCGTCAGGACGATAAGCATGGCGTGGAGTATGCGCTGACGGTTGACAGTGCATCGTACACGGAAGAGACGCAGTTTTCGGCCAACGCCACGCTTGGGGTGAAGATTGGCGACATGTTTGAGGGCACTGGCAATGTCGTGTTCGAGAACAATACCTTTGAGACAGTTATTCTTGATATGACGGCCAATGATTTTGCCCTTCCCAAGAGTAATGCCATCGTGTCCGGGTCGCTTCAGGGTACGGCTGAATTCACTAAGGAGGGTTTTGCGGGCGCTGATATCGCGGGAGATCTCATTGTGTCGTTGGGTGGGGTAACAGCGGATTTGAACCTGGCTCAGCTTAATGTGTCGGCCGAAGGCGTGGTGGATGGCGAAGTGTTGCTGAACGAGCCTTGTACGCTTGGGTTTGTGACCATCAACACGCTGCAGGTGTTGTTTGATACTTTGGATGGGATACAGGCACTTGATGGCAAAGTGGTTCTTGACCATCCCAACATTAAGAGCGTCGATGAACTGGTGATTGCCTATCACGAGGAGGTGCTTACTGCCGAGGGTGCGGTGGCGCTTTGCCGGACGGGCGGGGATGAGATTGCCACGTCGGCATTCAGCATTCAGATGAGCAGTGACACTTTGAATGCGCAGGGCAAGTTTGAGTTGTCGGCGGATTTGGGTCTGCCCAGTGCTGAGTCGAAATTCAAGCTTAAGGAAGGTACGACGGCGGATGTGATCGTCGTGGATGGCGAGCTTCAGACGATTACGGTGAATGGCGAGTATTCGTATGGCGTGAGTGCTGAGGGTGGGGAGCAGGAGGCTGGTGCAGGCGGGGTAGTTTTTGATGGAGAGTTAAAGGGGTGTACGATCGACCTTGAGGAAGGTACGTTTAGCGGTACCGTGGATGTGAATCTTCTTTCTGACATTGTCCTTGGCAAGGGGAAGAATAAGGTTACGATTTTTTCAAAACGCCGTGCTCACGAGACGGCGCTTAGTATTACGTTTGAGAATTCTCAGCCTACCCGATTTTCGGGGGTAGCGATTGGGATGGCAAGTGTTGTCGTGGGGAAGGATACACTTGAGCTTCAGACGACGGTCGACAATTTTGATTACGATGTGGTGGAAAATAGCTTTACGGGCGAGGTTCGCACCAAGCTGAACTCGGATTTCGATGTTTTAAAGGAGCCGACGGCCGAGCTCGTATTGAAGGGTAACCAGGTCTGTGGCGTCAATTTGTGGTTTGTAGATAACGAAATCACGAAGATGGATATTGACGCAGTGGCGAAGCTTAAGCTCATCAACAATGCGTTTAAGAAAGGCTCAGGCAAGTTCGAGTGCGGGTTTAATGATGCGAGCATTGATTTGGAGACGGGAGCGATATCGACCCCGAATGTCTTCATTAAAACGGCAGAAGAAACGGTATTGTTGGCGCATGACAAGAAGACGGAGGTTACCTTAACCAAGGGCGACGGCGCAAAGGCGTCGATTGTCGATGGTCAGGTTTCGACGTTGGATGTCAAGTTTGGCTATACAGGGGAAACCACGGCATTGGGTTCAACGGAAAAGCTCGTGTTTGCGGGTTCAATTAATGCCGAGATGAGCAGGCTCGACAGTGAGGAGCCGTCGATTGATGGTTCGCTTGTCTTTGAGGTGACGAAAGATTGTCTGTTGGATGAGATCGAAGGTGAGGACAAGATATGGCTTCTGGAGGGTGCCAATCTTAATGTTAAGGTATCTGCGGAGGGGTTGGAGAAGATCAGCGGTGGTTTTGCCGTTCGTTATGAGCGGGAGGCAGGAGGCATTCTTGAGAAGAAGCTGAGTGTTAAGCTGTCAAGCGATGATTTGGTTTATGATGTGCCTAAGGGTGACTTGTCTGGGAATGTCAAGCTTGTGTCTGAGTCAGCGATTGTGCTGAAATTCGGCGATGAGGATTCTGGGGCTGTTGGGGTGACAGTGCCGGAGGGTGCAGAGTTTGGTGCTGAGATAAGTAATAGTCAGCTTACGAAGCTGACAGGCGATATTGATCCTGTCGATATTGTGCTTAAGAACGCGGTATTTGAAGGGGGTGAGGCATCTCTCCAATGTGGATTTACAGGAGCGGTGGTCGATTTTGTGGGTGAGGATGGGATAACGTGCCCGAATGTTTATGTCAAAGCGGCAGAGGATATGACGCTTGTGACGCACAAAGAGGATACGAAGCTCACGATAGAGGCTGGCAGTACGATAGTGCTGTCGGTTGAGAACAGCCTGGTGAAGACGTTAAATGCGGAGATAGCCTACAACGGAGAAACGAAGGTACTGGGCACTGAGCAGCCGATGGTGTTTAAGGGTACAGGCAATGCCAGTATGACTGGTCTTGATGGCCCGGATGCGGATATTAAGGGTAATTTTGCGATTGAGGTGACGAAAGACTGCCTTCTGGACTCTATCCAGGATGTCGATGAGATATGGCTTTTGGAGGGCGCTCATATAGAAACAGAGTTCTCGGAAAAGGGGATAAACGAGGTCAGCGGGGGCATTGCCATTCGCTATAAGCATGGGGCAGTTGGCGTTTTGACAGACGGTTTGGACGTAACACTGTCTGGTGATGAGCTTGTATATAATGTTGGTGCGCAGAAATTCTCCGGGGATATTTCGCTTGTGCCTAACAAGGCCATTAAGTTTGCGTTTGTGGGTGAAACAACAATTATTGATGTGACCGTGGAGACGGATGGGACGACGTTTGACGCTAAGATTAAGGACAACGAATTGACCTATCTTGGTGGCAGTATTCCGACTGTTAATGTTGAGATTCGGAACGATGTGTTTGAGGAAAAGGTTGGGCATTTCCAGTGTGGCTTTAATGATGCCAGTGTCGATCTGCAGGGACAGGGCGGCGTAGACTGCCCGGATGTGTATGTCAAAGCTGCCGAGGACGTGGTGTTTGTCACGCACGATAGGGAGACGTTCGTCACGCTGAAGAAGGACAGCGGTGGAAAGCTGGAGGTTGCCAATAGCCAGGTTAAGAAGCTTGAGGGTGATCTGAAGTACACCGGAAGAACGACAGCGCTGAAGACGGAGGAAGAGCTTACGTTTGAGGGTTCTGGTCGTGTTATGGCGACGGGCCTTGATGCAGGCGAAGCTGATGTCAGTGGTGATCTTAACATCAAGGTGTCGCATGACTGTCTCTTAAAGAAACTGAGTGGAGGGGCCGAGATTTCGCTTTTGGAGGATACGCGTGTAGAGACGCGGTTTACGAAGGAAGGGATTGGCGTTGTGCAGGGTGGTGTAGGCGTTCGGTATGCCCTTAAGGCGGGTGGATTTAAGGGGTTGACGAGCGATCTCAGCGTTAAGCTTTCGGGCAGCGACCTGGCATATGATGTTCCGGCGGGTGAATTCTCTGGTGAGGTTGATCTCGTGCCAGAGGCTGCCATTGCGTTAGAGTTTGGCCAGGAGGGCGGAACCAAGGTTGCGATAACCGTGCCATCTGAGAAGGCTGGGTTCAAGGCAATCATTGCGAGCAACGAATTGACGTATCTTGGCGGCAGCATTGAGGATGTTGCGGTAGATATTCATAACAAGGTGTTTAAGGACGATGTTGGCAAATTCATTTGCGGGTTTAAGGATGCAGAAATGAATTTGCAGACAGGGAAGATATCCTGTCCGGTTGTGAGTGTCGAAGCAGCCGAGAATGTGACCCTTGAAGCGCATGGTGGGGATACATCGCTTACCCTGACAAAAGGTGGTGGTGCACAGTTGTCGGTTGTCGAGAATGCCGTTTCGACGCTGAATGGACAGATTGAGTATACCGGCAGCACCAAAGCATTGAAGACAGTAGAGCCCGTTGAGGTGGCTGGCTCGATGAATGTCGAGATGACGGGTCTTGATTCTGATGTGGCAGAGATCGAGGGCAAGTTTAACGTTGGGTTGACTTCGAGTTGCGAGCTGGCAGATGTCGCAGACGTTAAAATAACGCTTTTGGAAGGCACGAATGTTGAGGTTGAGTTCTCGAATGAAGGCATTGAAGAGGTCAATGGCAAGATCGACATTCTGTTTGCGAAGGGGCCGAGTAAGGCTTTGCCAAAAGGTATCAACGTCAAGCTTTTGGGCGATAATCTGAACTACAAGGTTGAAGAGCGGCTGTTCTCTGGGGATGTGTCGCTTGAGACGGTGGATCCGATTGAGTTGACGTTTGGTGGCGATGACTTGGGCGTTGATTTTACGCTTGAGAAGGGTGATTTGAGAGCGACGGTTGAGGAGAACCAGCTGACGTCGCTTGGTGGTTCGGCAGAGTTTAGTGCTGTGGCGAAACTTGGTGATGCGGGTAATATCGAAATCAACCAGGGTCAGGCGCAGCTTGAATGTAATGTTTCGGATAGTTCGCCGTCGCTGTCGAAGTTGGATGTGACGTGCACGGTTGAGCCTGATTTGACGTTTGGTCCTGCGAGGTTGCATGGCGGCTGTGGTGTGGAGTGCAGCTTCGATAGCGAAGGTCTCAATACGGCGAAGTTTGAGGCTGGGCTTAATTTAGACGTACAGGTTAACAATAATCTGGTTGAGCTTACGGCAACCGGTGAGGTGTCTTATAAGCGTGAGAGCGGGATTGATGGTGAGATCACGGTCGCTTGTGCGGAGCAGTCGAAGCTTGGCGATATTAAGCGTAACGAAATGACCTATGACTACGGTTTGGGTAACGGAGAAGGCGATGCATTATCCGTAACGCTTGAACTGAAGGATAGCGCCATGAAGCGCGTTCATGGTAAAGGGGGGCTGTATCTGGAGCAGCAGGCGGGCAGCGGTGATGGCGATGATCTTCTCAAAATTCAGGGCAATATCGAGTTCGACTATGATGCTGTCGGAAATGTGCTCACAAAGGCCGAAGGTGAGGTCAACATTGCACGCAAGAATTTGGCAACAATTGGCGGAGAGACGCTTGTTTTGGGTGAGTCGACGGCAAAGCTGACGGTGCTGAACAATGAGCTTCAGAGTTTGTCAGGTGTTGTGACTTTGTTGCTGAATGATGGTGATGACGATTATCTTAGCTTCATGACAACGGGTGAATTTGACTGTCTTGACGGTAAGACCTTTACGGGTGAGGTATCGGCGAAGCTTCTTAGGGATAAGAGGATCGGCGACGGCATGCAGACCAACCTTGGGATGGTTCAGTTTTATCTGGCGAAGGAAGGGGATGGTGGGCAGACAGGGTTTGACATTAAGATCACCGAGAATAAGATCGATGCCATTAAGGGCGCGATTAACTTCTTAATGAAGCGTGATAATGAGGACTTCTTTTCTGGTGCGGTGGAGGGTACCTATTTGGCGGCGTCTGCCGAGGGAAGTGGCGGAGAGGCGCAGCTTGATGCGAAGGGTAGCATTAAGCTTTTGAGTGACATTGATTTCCCGCTGGGGGCGACGGCTCCCATCTTTACGCTTCTTGGGGGGAAAACAGGTGGTGAGGTTGTCGTCACGAAGAATGAGATAGACACGATCAAGGGCGAGGTTGGTGTCAGGCTTAAGGCACCTACGGTCGGTGATGGAGGTGAGGAGCAGTTTATTGAAGTTGCAGCAAGCGGCACTATTGATGTGAAAGAGGGCAAGGTTGTTGAGGCGACGGGATCCGTTAGCTGCGATAGCCTGAGGATCATGGATGGCTTGGCGATCACGGGTCTTAGCGCCGAAGTGACGGTGAGAGACAACAATGTTGAAGAGATTAGGGGCTCTGCGGGTGTCAAGTACGAGAAGAATGGTTTCTGCGTAGAGGGTGGCTGCGAAGAGTTTGTCTGGAAGAAGCGAGAGGATGGGACCGATGGCATTAGGTTCGTAGGAAACCTTGAGGTCACAGCCTTTGAGGGCAAGTTGCGTGGCAAGGTAGACGTTGAGTACGATACCCTGGAGAATCCCGATGCTGCACCAAAGATCAAGGGCGAGCTGGAGTTCCAGATAACGGAATGGCTCGGCGGAATGGTTGGCATTGAGTTTGGCGAGGAAGGTTGGGCTGATCCCATTTTGAGCGGTCGCATTGATGTGACCAACGCTCAGCTTCTTGCGGGTCGTCAATTATTGGGATTTGCGAAAGATTTGGGGATAAGCATCCCCGTGTTCCCAGGTGTTAATATTGGCGCTGGTATTGGCATTGGGTTGTCAGTGGACTTGCTGCCGCTGATGTTCAACGCGAGTGTTGGCATAGAGAGGTATCGCATTAGGGAAGGCGGGATGCCCAACTTTGATGCGAGCATGGAGATCAGTTCTGGCCTTGGCCTGAGTGCCTCAATTTCACCCTATGCGCAGATTTCGGTGGGTGTGCCGAACGTGATTGAGGGTGGTGTTCGCATACGCGGCGTGGCAAAGCTTAGCTGCAATGCAGGCTTGAGCCTGGGTGGTTCGTTGAAGGGCGGAAAAGATGGTCTCACGGGCGATCTTGGTCTCGGGCTTGACATCAGCGGTCAGCTGACATTGTCGGTCGTTCCGGAGTTGTTTGCGACTCTGCTTGGGAAGGGCTTCAATTACCAGATTACGACTTGGGACTTCGATCTTGGCGAACTCTTTAAGTTCAGCTGGGGCAAGGGCATCAAGTTCGATGAGGCTGGTAATACGACGCTGACGGATGGTGGTGGCAATGCGGAGCCCTTGCAGCCTACGTCGACCCCGCAGAATGTAGAAGCGACGCAGGGTATGGAGCAGGAGCATGCGCCGACGGAAACCGGTGGCAAAAAGGAAGGCGATGCCTTTGAGCTTCCTGGTTCGAAGGATGTTGCGGATGATGCTGGTGGTAATGAGGTTACAGAGGAGAAGGCCGGTGGGGTTGGCGATAAGATGCAGCAAGCTGCTGATATTGCAAAGGCCATTGGTGCGATTTCCAATGCGATTGGTCTCATTGCCGGCATTGTCACGTCGGCCGTTATCGGCGGCCCGATTGGCCCCATTGTCTTCCTGGCCATCAAGATCATCAAGGGCGAGTTGTCGCTTAGCATCATCAAGCAGATGATCACGGATATCAAGGATGGCATTGCCGCGCTGAAGCAGTTGCTTGCGGATAACGAAGAAGCGATTCGTGGCTTCCTGCCCGATTGGCTCAACGGCATCATCGACTTCTTCCAGCAGGTTGCGCAGGATGGTCTCGTCAAGGTGATCGTCGATCTGATCGATGAGAAAATCAATGGGTTGGGGTCGCCCATGCGAGAGATCCTGCAGCCTCTCGTCGACTTTGCGAGGAGACAGGAAGCGAAGATCGCCGAGATTGCCGAGTTGTTTGCCAGTGGCGGCGCAGGCAACATCATCCAGGGTGTGTTCAGGATCCTCGGGTTTGCTTTCTCAGCAGTCATTGACATGATCAATATGTTCAAGGAGATGTGGAATATCTTCCAGGGTGTCGTGGCGACTTGCGTCAGGTCAGGCTCAATTTATGTCAAGTATAAATCGAATCTTATCTTTGATGAATACTTCTGGCAGTTCGCGATCCCTGGCTTGTGTAGCTTCTCAGGTTCCGGAAAGTTACTTGCCCGCGGTGCAGCAGAACTCATGTTGTTGTTCTTTAAGGGTGCTGGCTTGCAGAAGGAGAGGATTAATTAGTTTTCCCGGGTATGCCGGATGAGGGGTTTCATGCCCAAGCCGGCAAGCTCGCCGAAAGGTGAGAAACGCCATTTGAACAACAGACAGATGGGCGGCGACATCAGGTCTTCGCCCATTTCGTTTTTTCGATTTCCGATGACGAGGTTGTCCAACGATGCGGAGGGGCACCCGTTTTGTGTGAGCGTGGTTTTGTTTCATATTGATAGCGTTTTCAGCTTAAATTCTTACACAAGCAGACAGTGTTTCTTCTGTTCGTAGGGCGAGATTGTTGGCACAACAATAACATTTTGCTTTTCCCCCAAAGCGATACGAAGTATCGCAGGGGGGGTGGGGGAACGAGTTCCCCCACGAAGAAAATGCTATAAAAAATATGCGCGGGCGTATTTGGCCATAGGCCAGATAGCCTGCGCCGCACTCGTATTTGCGCTTTGCGCAAATAGAGTGCGACACCAGATAAAGCGGTATAGCGCATGTTTGATTTACAAATGGCATACATGGCGTGCCTGACGGCGCCCGACTTGCTGGCAGAAGAGGCCGTCGCCGTGGCGCTGGCGCATACGCGTGCACAAATTGCGGAAGGGGGGGATGGCGAGCTTGTGCCCGAGGGCGCATCGCTCGAAGTGTCGGCTTTGATTCGGTGTTTCGATGCGCTTGTGTGTTGCGGCGCTTGGGGGGAGGGTTGGGCGCGTGTCGGGGTCGAGGCTTGGGAGCCTCTCCTGGGCAGGCATCGGCGTCATGCGCTGGGGGCTGCGTCCGAGGTTGCGACGCCTGCTGCATTGGCTTCTCTTGTGCACGAAACGGCTCGATTTCTTTTCGCGCATTCCGAGGCTCAGGAGGCCGGGCGAACCATTGCAACGCTTTCGCTTCAGATCACGATGGCCATTTTGAGTCTGATGCGTGCGCATGCCGTACTCGAATCGCGTCGCCTTATCATTGATACGATGTTGGTCGAAGGTGAGGAATCGAGTTTGCACGCACTAAGACGGCGACTGGCAGCGTTTGAGCCCAGCCAGAATCGCGACGTCATTGCCTGGCGCTTTCAGCGTGCCGGCTGGGACGAGGCCGATCCTGCGATTGGGTCGTTCTTTGTTGGCGATGCTGCCCTGCGATTCGAGGCGCTGACGCCTCATTATGCCGAAGATTCGGCCTGTTTTGAGGCTATGGCAGATTTTTTGACTTCTGCACGCGAGCCCAGCGGGCTGCCCATGCGCGAGGCACTTGCGTCCTGGCTGCATATCAGCGCTTTTTTACCTTACGATGTTCTCGTTCAGCAGTTCCTTGGCATGCCGCAGGCCGCCCAAATGGCCTGGGCTGAGTACCTCCAAACGCGTTTTCCTGCGCTTCCCCTCACAAACTCGCTTGCCTGGCTCATGGCTCAGGCGACACTTGAACGAGCGCTTGGTTTTCTCATCCTTGGCGACTTCGAAGCCCTGGCGGGCGTTGCCGGCCGCGACATGTCACCCGAACAGACGCAAACCCTGATAACGCTCAAGGCCCTGGGGCTGCGCGCGCAGGGCGCGCCTCGGTGGGCGTCAAACCTGCTTCGTCATCCGTTTGACCCGCCATCGTTGCCCGAGCTTTGGCCAGATCTGTCGATGATTTATGTCTCCCTGCGCGCCGAGGCCTGGTGCAGCCAGGGCGCGGCAAACCGGGGAATCGACGAACTCAGGCAAGCTTTGTCCCTTGGTTTGGAAGGGGGCGACCTGTCGTTGGCCTTTGCAGTCTGCTACCTGCATGAGGGCGACTTTGGGCAGGCAGAGTCATGGCTTGATACAGCAGCCTCTGCGCTGGATAGCCAGAGATTTGCCCCGCGCCTTTTGGCAGCAAACAGCGACATCGCTCGCGCGGCCCTTGCGCAGGCCAGACGCGCCCGCGTCGTCGAGCTCCCCTTCCTCGAATTGGCTATGAAACGCGGCGACGCAGACACCTTTGCCCAAGCCGCCCTCTGCTGGTTCGACAGTCAAAGCGGCGCAGATAGGCTAGCCATTTTTCTCGCTGAGGCCAGGCCAGAACACCGACGCGCATTTGTTTCAGCCCTCGGCGCCCGAAGCGCCATCGACTGCGATGCCGTCCACGAACTCAACCTGGCCCTTTCTGCCCACTCCCCTCATTCTCACGAGCTTCCTTTCCTGCAGGCACTCGCCGGCCTCGATAACGCGTACCAGGCCCCGGCACTTTTCCTGCACGCTATGTCAGCCTATATGCCATCAGATCCCTGCTATTGGTTCAGTGCAGAGCGCTATCTTGGCCTCTGCTGCGAGGCACGCGCCTTCGACGAGGCCGCCCGGGGCATTGCCCCCGCTCTGATCCACGCCGACGATCCAAGGGCGCAGCGCCTGCTCAGGCTGCTCCTCGCTCAAACGCCGCGCGATGCCCTCATGGTGGTTCAGCAAACTCTGTGCGACAGCCTTGGCATGGCCGAGTGCAAAGCCATCTTCTCGCACCTTAAAACGCCCACGCCTCCCCCCGCCGAACCGTCGACCACAGATTACCCCCTCGCTTTCATGAGCCCCCCCCTGGCCTGGCAGGTTTTTTACCGCGCGGCAAACCTGCTGCGCGCAAAAACTCAACCTGAGCGTGGCCCTGACCAGAATAAGCGTACGTCCTCGCGCCCCGTTGCCATGCCCGAACCCACCGAAGCCGCCTGGCAGCTCCGGCGACAGGAACGCGCCAGCGATGCCTTCGACGCTTAGTTTGGTGGTGAGGGGGCCGCGCCCCCTGCGCCGCTATCGCACTCGCCTTATCGACCTGTCGCGGCGTCGAAATGGTGCAGATTCCAGGAAGCACCGACCACAACGACGCCGCTGACGCCGACAATGCACCGCCTCGGCGAGCGCGATACGCGTCTACCCCCAAAGCGGGGCCTCAATCGCCGGCCCCGCAACGCCCCGCTTCGGGGGAACCAGTTCCCCCGAACCCCCTGCGATGCTGTCGCATCGCTTTGGGATGTCAATGATTACCTTTGGATGACCAGAGTTGCCCCTCTGACGATATTGTTTCCGAACGAAAACCTGTAGGGGCGACAATCTGCCGCCCGTCACCCTCTGCATTACATTGCTTGTGGTATGAAAATTCTATTCGCTATTATGTTTTTCGATGATGCTGTGTATAAGGATATCCAAATCTAAAGGCATATAATTCGTGTTTTCCACCGATACATTGGTGTAATGCTTTTCATCGCTATATTTTAGCTTATGGAGGTGACCGTGGATATTATGACAGTGCGTAAAGTTGCTCTTCTTAAGGCCATTGCCTTTAATCTCTTCGGAAATTGGTTCGTTTGAACAAAGAAAAACAGGTTCATGGCTTAAAATGAAGTAATTATCGACGATAACCGGGTATTTGGATACAAATTCAAATCCCATACCTGTCCATCGTTTGACAAAATCACCCTCGGCGTTATCATGATTTCCCAAAACAATATATTTGCGGCCATGAAGTCTGGATACGATGGATTTTATGTAGTCATGATTTGATTTCAGCGAAAAGTCACCAAGGTGCCAGATAATATCGTCTTTAGACACCACGCTGTTCCAATTTTTAATCAGAACCCTGTCCATTTCATCGGCATCTTTGAACGGCCGTCCTTCGTATTGGATGATGTTGGCATGTCCAAAATGGGTGTCACTGATGATGAATCTTTTCGTGAGCATTTGTTTTTATCCTTGCAGTCGATGAGCGGGATACAACACTTTGGCATGATGGGTTTCTTGCCCGGTTCATCGACATCATCGCGGTTGCGTTTCGCCAGAACACCGGCATCAATGGCGATATATCAGAGAATGACGCGAAAATGTTCTTCTCGGAACTGATTTCGGTAAAAAATCAGTCCACATGGTAAATATTTTGTCACAAACGATCCAGTCTTGGCATAACATAAATGAGGATTTGCGTTGGACCTGTGCTGGCTTACATTGCAGAATCCTCTCTGAAAGGTTTTCAGTAAATTAGGAATAGTCCAATCGGCTGCTGTCGAGGAATACCTGACAGTTCAAATGGTGAACTCATGTGGATAGCATTTGCCCTGGCGGGCGCATTTTTTGCCGGTGTAATGTCTATATTGGCAAAAATAGGCATTAAAAACACGGATTCGAATTTGGCCACGGCGCTCAGAACGATCGTCGTGGTCGTTTTTGCATGGCTGATGGTTTTTGTCGTAGGCTCTCAATCGACTATCGCAGATATCGATGCCAGAAGCCTTGTTTTTCTCGTCTTGTCGGGTTTAGCCACAGGCGGATCGTGGCTTTGCTATTTTCGAGCTTTGCAAATCGGCGATGTGAACAAGGTCGTTCCCGTCGACAAATCCAGCACCGTCCTCACCATGCTTTTGGCCTTTATCTTTCTCGGCGAGGGGTTGACCTGGCTCAAAGTGGCAGCCATGGTGTCGATTGGCATCGGCACATACTTGATGATAGAGCGAAAAGAAACAACACCAGGGGCGGAGAAAGGCCATCGGTGGCTGATGTATGCCGGTCTTTCGGCAGTGTTCGCAAGTCTCACCGCGATTTTGGCCAAGGTTGGCATCGCTGATGTGGAGTCCAATTTGGGCACAGCCATAAGGACTGTCGTTGTCCTTTTTATGGCGTGGCTCATTGTTTTTGCACAGGGCAAGCAACGCGGCATAAAGCAGATTGACAGAAAAAGCTGGTTATTTATGGGGCTGTCCGGTCTTGCTACGGGCTTGTCATGGCTATGCTTCTACCGGGCATTGCAGGAAGGCCCCGCCAGTGTGGTTGTGCCTGTCGATAAGCTGAGCATCGTGATCACTGTTGCCTTCGGCTACTTTATACTGCACGAAAAATTGAAGGCAAAACCACTCGCCGGGCTTCTCATCATCGTCGCAGGCACGCTCAGTCTTTTGATAGTGTGATGAGGGGGGCGACTTGCCGTTCCCCCAACGAAAGGCTTTTACAACTTTGTGCGCCCAATATATCATTCCTGGCTGGGGGGTGTATGATGGCAACGAATGCAGCGGTGGGCAAATGATGGTGGTGGGCACAAAAATCTATGCATACGATGCAGTCATCCAAAAGGATGATGGTATGGATGCTGCGTTTGTGGTGTTTCCATACGATGTCAGGGCAGAGTTCGGAAGAGGGCGCGTGAGGGTTCATGCGACTTTTGACGGGGAGCCTTACGATGGCAGTGTTGTCAACATGGGCGTGAAGAATGCAGATGGTTCGGTTTGTTATCTTATTGGTATCCGAAAGGACATACGGGCGAAGATTGGCAAGCAGGCGGGGGACAGTGTTTGTGTGACGATAAGAGAACGAACATGAAAGGGCAGGTGTGATGTGATTATCGTTTGGAGAGGTTTTGGTTTTTTTATTTTTGATTGTGTGGGTGTGGGGAAACGCGTTCCCCCACAAAAAGAAAACTGAAAATGCTCTAAGAATGATGGGAGACGCCGTATATGAAAATTTCTAAACGAAACATCTTTTTCTTACTCGGAATTGTTGGTTTGATAGTACTGCTCATCGGTGCCTTCACCTTCTACCGCTGGCGTACGTCCGATCGCGTTGCAGATGCTCGCCTTGAGAAGGAACAGCTTCTTGTTGAAAACCTCAACAAGAATGGTCTCGCCATTGACGATGTTCACATTTTGCTTGCAGCATTCAAACAAGAGAAAGAATTGGAGCTTTATGCCAGGAAAAAAGCTGACGAAGTCTACACGTTGATTGCCAGTTATACCATCTGTGCTGTTCCGGGGAATCTTGGGCCAAAACGCCAGTCTGGCGATAAGCAGATGCCAGAGGGCTTTTATCGAATCGACCGATTCAACCCCAAAAGCCGGTTCCATCTTTCACTGGGCATCAATTATCCCAACGAATCCGACAAGATTAAAAGCCAGGCTGAGGATTTGGGCGGGGATATCTTCATCCATGGGTCATGCTATACCATTGGCTGCCTGCCCATGACCGACGACAAAATCAAAGAAATCTACCTCTATGCTGTCTTTGCGCGCGACAATGGACAGAGCAATATCCCCGTCTACATTTTCCCCTTTCGCATGACAGACGATAATCTTCAAACCCATGTCTCGCTGTACGCCGACAATCCAGCGCTCACGGGGTTTTGGGAGAACCTGAAAATCGGTTACGACAAGTTTGTTTCTGAAAAGAGAGCGTTGAATGTATCGGTGAATGAACTTGGGGATTATGTTTTTTAGGTGGTAAAAACAAGGTAAATGAATATTTTTTAAGATAGTGAAATTTTTTCTCTATGCAGAATTCCCTGTTCTTCACAAACATAAAAGCGAGCGCGTATTCGCTTGCGAATAGCGCTCGCCGCAGCCCGTATTTGCGCCTCTGGGGCGCAAATAGGGCGCGTTTTTTAATCGTTTTAGACATTATAAAACGATTGACTCGTGAATATGTACAGATATAATCCTGAACGGGCTTTCAGATAAGGAGTATCTGTATGGCAAAGTACGTCACACCGCCCACATCCTACCGAATTCCCATTTTGCCAACGCTTGCGGCGGTGGGATTGAGTTTGCTTGTGTTGCCTGCCTGCGGTAAATCGCAAACAGATGTGCCAGTGGTTTCCTCAGATGAGGCAATGGTGGATGCCAAGCTTGAAGGTGAGTCTCCAATGGAGACTGCGGAGGATGATGTCTCTGTACCGGTTGAGGATCCGCCAGAAGTGGCCGTGCCCGATGTTGAGGAGCCGCCGGCGGTTCAGCTTGCAGGAGATGTGGTTTTGCTGCCTGAATCTGTGGAGGAGGCAATACCCTTAGATGTTGTTGAGAAGCCATCGAAAGTGCGTCCTGAAAAGCCGCCGGAGGTGCATATTCGTGGTAGAATACGCGGTCCGAGCAATCCGAGGTTTTAGACATGACCAAGAGAGTTGCACCCCCTTCGTCTTATCGTGATCCATTTTTGCCAACACTTGCGGCTGTTGGTATTGGTGTATTGGCGAGCGTTGGTTTATCCGCGTGTATGGGCGCTCCGCCAGTGGATCGCTCTCGCCATGAGAATCCTCCACCGGCGGTGGATGACGATAAAGCGGCACCCTCGCAGGTCGAAGAGGATGTCACACCCCAGGAGATCGTACCTGAGGCGCCGCTCGCTGGTGTGCCGGCCTCAGGGTCATGGCACCCCAAGGTGTCTGAGGATGTCGCACCTGAGGAGAACGTACCTGAGGCGCCGCTCGCTGGTGAGCCGGCCTCAGGGTCATGGCACCCCAAGGTGTCTGGGGATTAGGTATTCGGTGCGGATGCGATATACGATTTGACAACGCCGTTTGTCTTGCTATTTTGTTCATGTGATACGTCTCGCAGATGGCCTGCTGGTTTGTTCTGGCACTTGGCTTTTCTCCAGGAGAAAGATAATGGCGAAAAAAGTTAATCCTCCATCGAACTATTGTGCTCCGATTCTCCCAACGATAGCAGCCCTGGGCATTGGGGTGATGGTAAGTGTGGGTTTAACTGCTTGCGATGAGGAGAGTCATGGCATTCGCCTTGCTGGGGATATTCCTTGTTACGATTGTGAGCCTTGTGAACCTTGTAACCCGTCGAGCATTTGTTTCGATGAAAGTAATCCCGAGTGTAAGATAGATGGGGATCTTCCACTGCCCTGTGAGCCTTGTAATCCGTCGAGTTACTGTTATGACGAGCAACACCCTGAGTGCAAGCTCGGGGGCGATCCTCTGCCACCCTGTGAACCGTGTAACCCGTCGAGCTGGTGCTACGATGAAGCGAATCCCGAGTGCAAGCTCGGCGGTGACCTTCCTGCGTGTGAACCATGTAATCCGTCGAACTGGTGTTACGATGAGGAGAATCCCGAGTGCAAGCTCGGCGGTGTTCCGCCTGCGCCATGTGATCCCTGTGACCCAGTGAGCTGGTGTTTCGATGCGCAGCATCCCGAGTGCATTGGCCCCACAATGGGTGTGCCGCCATTGGATTGTGATCCCTGTGATCCAGCAAGTCTTTGCTTTGATGCGCAGCATCCCGAGTGCGTTGGCCCCACAATGGGTGTACCGCCTATTGATCCCAGCGATGGCGAATAGCCGTGGTCGTCGACCTCATGTTTGAGGCATAGGTCATTTACTTCGAGAGAGTTTAGGGAAATGACGAAAAAAGTTTATCCGCCATCGAACTACCGTGCGCCGATTCTCCCAACGATAGCAGCCTTGGGCATTGGGGTGATGGCGGGTTTTGGTTTGACGGCTTGCGATGAGTCTATAACAACGGTTGGGGTGCCTCCCCTGGATTGTCGCGACCCTTGGCATGATCCTTGTGATCCGACAGATATTTGCTACAACGAACAGCATCCCGGTTGCGAAGAGCCCAAATGTGCAGATGATGATTGGGATTGCTATTTGCAAAAGGAGTGGCCCGATTGTCCAGAAGGTTGTGGGGACCTTGACCGATGTCCCGTGACTTGTGGGTTGCCTCCCCTGGATTGTCGCGATCCTTGGCATGATCCTTGTGATCCGACAGATATTTGCTACAACGAACAGCATCCCGATTGCATTGGTCCGACTGCGGGCGTGCCGCCCATTGATCCCGGCGATGACGAGGAAATCATCGAAGAGGATCCGCCCGATGTCCCCATTGGGGGGATAGCCCCGCCTCCGCCCGATAAACAGCCGTGAACGTTAACATTATTCAGCAGGATCTGTGATGCACGTGACACTGTGTCTCACGCACGATTGCACGTTGCGTTGTGCGTATTGTTATGCGGGAAATAAGCACAAGCGCGCTATGTCGCGTGAGACGGCACTTCAAGCCATTCACTTCGGAATTGAGCGCGCCCTGCTCGAACCTAAGAAGCATCTTACGATGGGGTTCTTTGGCGGCGAGCCGCTGATGTGCTGGGATTTCCTGGTGTGGGCGCATGGGGAGACGGTACGGTGTGCGAAGGCAGCGGGTGTTCGTACTTCGTTTACGGTGACGACGAATCTTACCCTCGTCGATAAGGCTAAGGCAGACTGGCTCGTCGAGCATGGGTTTTCTCTGGGTCTGTCGCTCGACGGCAATGCGGATATGCACAATCATTACCGCGTCTACCCTGACGGCAGTCCCTCGCATGCCGATTGTGTCAGGGGATTGAAATTCCTGACAAATCGCGGGGCGAAGGGCGAAATCATTGCAGTTTATCATCCGGGCACGGTTCGGCATCTTTTCGATTCCGTCAAATATCTTGCCGAGAATTTTGGCTTTATGATTGCGCTCAATCCAGATTTTTCTGCCGAATGGGAAGACGATGACCTTGTGCTGCTTGAGGCACAGTATCGGGCCATCGGCGAGTATTATCTTCATCGTTATCGCAAAGGTGCGCCCATTCGCATCAATTGGCTGGATGGAAAAATTCGCACGCATCTTAAGGGCGGGTACAGCGATTGCGACAAGTGCACCATGGGCAGCGGGGAAATTGCCGTTGCTGCGTCTGGTAATCTGTATCCGTGCGCCAGGCTTGTGGGCAATGACGATGACGAGGCGATTCTTTTGGGAAATGTCGAGACCGGCTATGACGAAGCAGCCTTGCGCCGCATTGTGTCGTGTCGCGGCAATCGCAATGAGGCGTGCCATCATTGTCCTGTCAGGCATCGGTGCATGTGCTGGTGTGGCTGTGTCAATTATGTACAAACCGGTGACATCGGCATTGTTGGCGCATTTAATTGTTTTCACGAAAGGCTCTCTGTCGAGATTTCGGACAGCATTGCCGATACCTTGTGGACAGAGCAAAATCCCTGGTTTATTGCACGGTTTTATAAATCTGTCATTAAGAATAGCTAAACCTTGGCATGGGGCTTGCACTTCGTATATAACCATATAAGTGCAGGCATTGGTTTGGTGCAAGGGGTTTGCTTCAATGTTTGCGTTAACGCCTGGAGGAGATGCTATGAAAAGGATTGGCTTGTTACTTATCGGATTGTGTATTGGCCTGATGTCAATGGGATGCGGGCCAAGCCTGAAAGAGCATTTTGCCCAGGCGCAAAGCTATTCCAGCAGCGTTGCTGCAACGTCGAAAGTCGATGTCTGGATTGATGCAGAACACCTTCCCGGTGGCAGAAGCAGAGGCACGTTGGGCGCAGTGATTTCCACTGTGAATACGGTTTCAACGGTGGCTTCCTACGCCGTCGGTGCCGATCAGAAAGCGCGTCTGCAGGCTTTGATCGATCCAGCCATCCTGGCTGCCCACGTCGATGCATCTTTTGACGAGACATTTGTGGCGCGGATGCAGATTCCCGTTGTCGATAGCGGCGAACCCACCGACATTCGCATCATGATGCGCATCGTCAGGTTTGGCCTGTATGCGGAATCACTTGCAGCGCCCATGATATTCTACATTGCCACGGAAGTGAACGTCGTCCACGTGGCATCCATGACCACCATCTATGAAGACCTGATTGTGATCGAGCGCTCTGCCTCTGACTTTCCGAGGCTGAACTCCATCGCCGGAGGCATTGCGGGTGCGGCTTTCAATATGACGAAATTTTTCGGACTCACTGACGAACAGGTCGCCGAAATCTTCGACATGATGGCATCAGACGCTGGCACCGTGCTGGCCATGCGCCTTGCCAAAGCCATCTACAGATAGCATTGAATAGGAGGCCCACACCCCCTGCGATACTTCGTATCGCTTGTGGGTGAGAGGCAACATGTTTTGTTTTTGGCCTAACTCAGCAATGCGAACGGGGAATGGTATGGTGTAGTGGCAACCCTTGCGGTTGCCCTGTTCTGACTGAGACTGTTTCCTCTGTAGAAAATGTTCCACCCTCTATGGGCAGCTTCCTCTATGCCTGCCTTTCGAAGCCTTGCGTTCATTTGAACATAAAAAATGTTACGTAAATTCAATTTTCGTGATATATTTCCGAGAGCAGGGTTGTTTTAGGCAGGGTGAGCATGGCTTTTGGAGGATGGCAATGGGTAAGGACTATTTCCTGGGGCTGGATATTGGCTCAACGTCAGTGGGTTGGGCGGTTGTCGACAACGATTATAAGGTTGTCAGGAAGTCTGGCAAAGCCCTTTGGGGTGTGCGTTTGTTTGACGAGGCCCAGACGGCGGAGGATCGCCGTAAATTTCGAACCGCTCGCAGGCGCGGGGATCGACGAAAGGTGAGATTAGGTTTGCTGCGGGAGTTTTTTGAGGAGGCCATTGGCAAGGTGGATCCCTGGTTTTTTATGCGCCTCAAAGAGAGCAAGTTTCATCATCGGAAGCTAAAAAATGATGGCACGAGCGACAAGAGCGATCCCATTCAGGATGTACCCTGGATCATTTTCGATACGTGGGAGGCTGAGAAGGCATTCCACACGACCTATCCCACCATTTATCACCTGCGTAAGGATTTGATGTCGAGCACAGAAGCAAAGGATCCACGCTATGTGTACTTGGCGATTCACCACATCCTCAAGCATCGGGGCAACTTTTTGCGCGAAGGCACGTTTAAGGAGGCCCAGGCATTTGGCCCGGTGTGGCAAACTCTCTGCGAAGCCATCGAAGCAGAGTTTGAGGTACAGATTGCGAGCAAAGAAGATGAGACAAAGATCTCTGATTGTTTGAAGCGCGACGAAAAGAAGGAAGCCCGGAGCAAATCTTTGTTGAGTTTGCTAACGTTCGAGGCATCGGAAGGTGCAGAGGATGCGCTTGCTTCGGACAAAAAATTCCAGGATGCGTTTGCAGGTCTGCTGTGCGGCCGAAAAGTGGATCTTGTGTCCATTTTTGGCAAAGAAATTCTGAGTGAAGAGGAAGAAGGGGAGAAAAAAGGCTACAAAATCACCTTCGAGGACGATTTCGATGCCAAAGCAGATGAGCATTTACGAGCTCTGGGTGATGACAATAACGACATTTTGCTCAAGTTTAAGGCCGTCTATGACTGGTCAGTTTTGGCCAAAACGCTTGGAAAGCATAATTTTCTTTCGGAGGCCAAAGTTGAGGTTTACGAAAATCACCAGACGGATCTTAAACGCCTAAAGAAAGTCCTCAAAGCGTATGGCCCAAAGGTTGCCCGCGCCATGTTGGCGCAGGATGCCAAAGACAAGGAAGCCAACTACTGCACCTATGTCGGCAGGTGCCACGTAAACCGGCAGGACGTCATCCTAAAGAAACACAGCACACAGGAGAAATTTTACGAAAGTCTCAAAAAAGTTCTCAAAAAGATTGAAACAGAAAAAGCCGGCGTATGCTTTGCCAAAGAAGCCAGTGAAATCCTTACTGAGATCGATCTCGGCAAATTCCTCCCCAAGCAGGTTAATAAAGACAACGGTGTCATCCCGCATCAGATTCACCTCATGGAGCTTGAGCGCATTCTCGAAAATGCGGGCACTTATCTGCCGTTTTTGAGTGAAAAAGACGATGTTGGTTTATCTGTGGCCGACAAAATCAAAAAACTCCTGACATTCAGGATTCCCTATTATGTGGGGCCGCTAAACCCAACACTTGCAGATCCCAAAACAGGCAACAGGATTTTCAACTATGCGGAGTCGCTCAACGACAAACATAAGCAGGAGGGGGACGATGGCTTTAGCTGGATCGCCAAGAAAAAACCCGACGTTCCGGTTTTGCCCTGGAATTTCGAAGACGTCGTCAACGAAGAAGAATGCGCTAATCGATTCATGCGCCGCCTGACGAGCAAGTGCACGTACCTGACAGCCGAGGACGTGTTGCCCAAGAATTCGCCCACGTACCAGGAATTCATGGTGCTCAACGCCATCAATAATCTGAGCATTCATGGTTCGCGAGATAGTTTTACCCCCGAACTGAAGCAAAAATTGTTTCATGCGCTATTTCGAGAAAAATCCGGCAAAGTGAGCAAAAAGAAGATTGCCGAGTTTTTGCGATGTGATTTCGCCGGTAAAATTGAAGCTGAAAACATCGGCGGCATCGACGATAAAGTCGAAGCAACACTCTCGACCTATCATGCGATGAAGAAGATCTTTGGCAACGCGATGCCAAGTCTCGAAGAGCAAGAAGAAGCCATCCGTTTGCTGGCCATTTTGGGTCAGGCCCCCAAAATGCTCAAAACGCGTATGGCAGTGCTCTTTTCACATGCAGACGAAAAGCAGCTAAAGGCACTGTGCGCCATTCCAGCCGGTGGCTGGGGACGCCTTTCGATGAAGTTTCTTAAGGGCATCGTGGGTTGGGATAAGGAAAGCGCTGGCGAATGCTTCTCCTTGCTCGAATTGATGTGGCAAAGAAACAAGAATATGATGGAACTGTTGCATGGTAGCAACTTTCTCAACGTCATCAACACGGAAAACAACAAACAACCTGGCCACGACCGCCTTACCTACGATGCCGTCGATTCACTCTATGTCTCGCCAGCCGTCAAGCGTCCCATCTGGCAAACCCTGACGATCATCAAAGAGCTGCAGCAGATCCTGGCGGACAAGAAAGGGGAGGGGGAGGAGAAATTTACCTTTAAGAAGGTTTTCATTGAGGTGGCGCGCGATATCGACGAGAAAAACGAAAAAAAGAAACCCAAATCGAGAAAAGACAAACTCGTTGAGCTTTACAAAAAATGCAAAGAGGAAGAACGAGAAGGTCTGCTCAGTTCACTCGATAACAAAGCCGATGAAGATCTGAGACAAGATAGACTCTATCTTTACTATACCCAGCTTGGGCGCTGCATGTATACTGGCAGACATATTGATATCGAAAGCCTCAATAACTTTAATGTTTATGACATCGATCATATTTATCCTCAAAGCAAAGTTAAGGATGATAGTCTGTCGAACAGAGTGCTGGTGTGCCGCGAGCATAATGCACGTAAAGAAGACAAATATCCTCTTCCGCCAGAGATTCGCGACAATATGGCTGACTTTTGGCAACTACTGCGTGCCAAAGATCTCATCTCGAAACCTAAGTTTGAACGCCTTAAACGGCAGACGGACTTTACGGCGGACGAAGAGGCAAACTTTGTGGCGAGGCAGCTTGTCGAAGTGCGCCAAAGCACCAAGGCCGTAGCCGAAATTCTGAAACGTGCGATGTCCAAGACAGAAATTGTCTATTCGAAAGCAGGAAACGTGTCTGACTTTCGACAACTTGTGTCCGGTAATGACGCAGACCTCGGCGGACACCTCGAATTCGTCAAACTTCGGGACTTAAACAACTATCACCATGCCAAGGATGCTTACCTTAACGTCGTTGTGGGCAACGTGTATCACGAAAAGTTCACAGCCGATCCCCGCGTGTTCTTCGCCACCATGAAGGACAAGGAAGGATACAGCATGAAACCCAAAAGCATCTTTGGTGCTGATCTTGAGCAAGGCAAAGACGACAACAAAAGGCTCATCTGGACGTGCGGCCGGGAGGGCACCATCCAAACGGTGGCAGTTCAGATCGCAAAGAACAACATCTTTGTCACGCGAATGGTCACCGAAACCAAAGCCGGGTTTTACGACCAGATGCCGGTCAAAAAGAAGGATTCGCTCATTCCGCTCAAATCGAACGATCCCAGACTCCAGGACACCACACGATATGGCGGATACAACAAGGATTCTGGCGCGTACTGGATTCTGGTCGAGCACACCGTCAAGGGGAAAGGCAAAAAAGCGAAGGAGGAACGCGTCCGCTCCCTTGAGTACGTGCCCGTGCGCTATGCCAAAAGCGTGGAAACGGATGATACTTTTTTGCAACAGTATTGTCGTGAGGAGTTGGGGTTGGAGAATCCAGACATTCGCCTTGATAAGATTCGTGCAAAGTCAGTCATCAAGATAAACGGTTTCCCGTTTTGTGTAACAGGGAGATCGGGGGATGGCTTGATATTTCATCACTGCGTGGAGTTGTGTTTAGCACCTGATGAAGTCAAGTGTCTCAAGGCTGTGTTGAAGTTTGTTGAGCGGCGAAAAGAAGCCAAACGCAACAAGCGAGAGCTTGGCTATCGAGTCGAATACGATGGCTTCACAGAAGCCGACACGCTACATTTGTACCGGAGTTTTTTGAAAAAATTTGAAAGTGGAATTTATAAAAAAAGCAATACGCTCAAAGGGTGGGCAAAGACTTTGAACAGTGGTGTAAACCATTTCGATGCACTCAGCATAGAAGAACGTTGCGATGTACTTGCGGAGGTACTGTTTTTCTTCCAATGCAACCGTGTGTACAGTGATATCAGCAAGATCGGCGGACAATCCACGACGGGAAATATTAAGATTTCGAGAACAGTTTCAAACCTTGACTCCGCCATTCTCATTCATCAATCGCCGACGGGGTTCTATACCCAATATGTCGATTTGCTGACGGTGTAGCCATGGTTGCCGCTTAATATCAAACGCTGATGCTCACTAAACCACCCCGCCCTTCGGGTACCCCTCCAAAGGAGGGGAATTTGGAAGCTCTCTTGTTCGACATTTTTTGCCTATCACGAAGCCTGTCGCCCTCTACCCCAAAGCGATACGCAGTATCGCAGGGGGTGTGGGGGAACGGGTTCCCCCACAAAAAAATAAAAGAGGGTCGCGATGAGTTGGCGAGTTGTGGTGATATCGGGCATTGCCAAGTTGGAGTTGCGGCTTGGTTATCTGGTGGTTCGGCAGGAGACGACGACGCGCATTCATCTGAGCGAGATCTATGCGCTCATGGTCGAGTCAACGGCAGTGTCTTTGACGGCAGCTTTGCTTAGTGCCCTTGTCCAGAACAAGGTGAAAGTTATTTTTTGCGATGAGCGCCGAAATCCCGTGTCGGAGCTCATGCCATGCTATGGGTGCCACGATACGAGCCTGAAGATTGGGCAGCAAGTCAAGTGGGATGAAGCGCGAAAAGTCGAAGTCTGGACAGCCATCGTTGCCAACAAAATTAAGCAGCAGCAAAGGGTACTTCTTGCTTTGGGACAGGGCGAAGCTGCCGGCATGCTGGAGGAATACATCGCGCAGCTTTTGCCCGGCGACACGACCAACCGGGAGGGCCATGCGGCAAAGGTCTATTTTAATGCTGCGTTTGGAGGTGCGTTTGCGCGCGGCAAAGAAGGCCCCATCAACGCGGCACTCAATTATGGCTACAGCGTTTTGCTGTCAGCCTTTAACCGCGAGATCGTCGGGGCAGGTTATCTAACGCAGCTCGGATTGTGGCACGCCAACCGCTTTAACCTCTTTAACCTCTCGTCCGATTTGATGGAGCCCTACCGGCCGCTTGTCGACATCGCTGCTTTGCGCCTGAATCCGGAATCTTTCGGGTCAGCCGAAAAGCGAGTCATGGCAAACGTGCTCAATGGCGGCATTGTGATGGATGGCAAAAATTACCACGTCATCTATGCCATTTCACAGTATGTCAGAAGCGTGTTGAATGTGCTCAACGAAGAGGCAGAGATTGCGGGTTTGAAGTTTTACGAGCATGGTAAGCTCGAAATGGATGCCTTTTTGGAGCCATCGTAATGCACGAAACCCCTCGTTCCCTGGGGAATGAGGGGCTTGTGGTGTGTGCAGAAAACACTCGCTTGGAGGCATTTATCTAGTCATAGCATTCAACTTTTCCGTAATTAGCAACGCAAACGCCATTTGGCGTTTTTGCACACTTGACCTGGCCATAATTGGCTTTGCAATCGTAGCCACAGTCGCCTGTGCCGTAATTAGTGAGACAGCTTGCTCTTGGCCAATTCCATGCTCTCCTTGCATTAAAATATGTGCAAAATATTTGTCCATAGTTAGCTTTGCAGGCGCCCGAAGGTGTATTTGCGCACTTGACTTGACCATAGTTGGCAACGCAATGGTAGCCACAAGCCGTTTGGCCATAATTTGTAATGCACTGTCTTTCCTGCGCCGAAGCGATAGAAGGCAGGATAAAGAGAGTGGCGATGAATAATAGTGCAGTAGAAAGACGTTTCATGGGGACCTCCAAAAAAGCATTCGATAAAGTTAAATGATGACGCTCCGAGGTGAAGCGTTTCATGCCTGACGAGCCGGTTTGGCTCACTGTTTTGGTTTTTGCCAGAAGCATGCCAACTCTATGACAAAAATGTCACCCTATTTTTGAACAGACGGACGCGCTGCGGTGCCCCTCCTCTACAGCGACGAAGCATGCCAGACGATTTGGAACCCTCTTAATGAACATCCTCAAGCACTAACTTTCATGCGGGCTGTCTGCCGCCATTGTGCCAAACCGCTTGTTATCTGCTGGTATTTTTATTCGCGAGGATAATAATCAATGCTTGCGGCAAGAAAAGCCAAAACCCGGAACCTGGTTCAACGACACACCCAAAAATCGTGAATATCAACAGGCTGTAACCAAAAGACAGAGGCGCAGGCTTTTGTTCTTTCTTGATGTAATGATGCAGGACTTGGCCGAGAAGGATAATAAAAATCCCACAGATGAAGAACCATATCGCGAATGCACGTGTATAATCCAGCGATGCGACGTTGTATAGTCCGTCCTGAATGATTTTCAAAAATGCTTCTTTTCCGAGAGCAATCGCTACAATAGTATGGAGTATCCCTGTCGCAACGAGGAATATGCCACTATACTTCCAAATTTTCCTGTTTTTCATTTATATGTCCCTGGGAAATGTTCCGCCATGAACTGACTGTGGAATGCCTCATAGCCTGCATCGTCTTTTTCAGTCCTCTCAAACTCAGGTGCCCAGCTGTCATGTATTCCGCCGCCGGCAAGATAGCCCGGTTTAAGCTCAAACGCCATAAAGGCATCCGCCAACGAGCCATCCGCCAGGGCAAGGCCATATTCGAGCGCGCGCCGGAACCCGAGCTTTGGATAATAGGCTGGCACGCCCACGATCAAAACCGCAGGATAGCCCATCTCGCGCGCTTTACCCATGCTGTGTCGAACCAGCGCCGCACCGATGCCTCGCCTGTGCAACTCAGGCAAAACCGAAAGCGGACCAAAAGTGATGGTATCAGCTTTCGACCCGTCCGTCCGCCTGAATGCGCTCTTTGTATACAGGATATGGCCGACGATCTTTCCTTCATACTCTGCCACAAAGCAGAGTTCTGGTATCACGTGGCTTGAGCTTTTAAGCAGATGAATCAGAAAGTGCTCGTCCGTCCGCCGCCGGCCGGGATAGTGAAGCGTCAGAAAGGCTTCGTAAGTAAGCCTTAAAATGTTTTCATAATCGTCTGCGCATTCGTTCCGAATGGTAATATTCATACATTCCTTCCATAATATTGCATGCGTATACTACGGTATCCCCATGGCATGAATCTTTTTACTGCCTGATGGCCGAATAGACCAGTCCGGTTGTCTGTTCCCCGGACTGCATCAGCGTATCATGTTATGTAGATTTTTGGAACCATCTGAATTCGCATCAATCATAATGAAGTTGTATTAAAACAGGATTACAGTTAATTGGAAATTTCTTCCAGACAGCCTGTGTTATATATTTGATGCCTCTTAACCTGCGGCGGCATTTCATTTGACATTCTGTTTTACATCTTATAGGGGCTTGACTGAACTGTTGTCGCGGTTCGACAGACAAAACGCTTCGTTGCGCAGGATAAACCGGCGGAATCCACCCGTTCACGAGAAGAGAAAATGATGTCTGAATTAAGTAAATTTAGCTTTACGAAAGATATTGCGGATATTATCGAAAATTGCAAAAAAGTCATTATACCTAAAACCAGACCTGAGCTCGTCGAATTGGCGCTCGGAGGCGAAGGGGCCGACGTTTTTACAGTGGAGTATGACGTTAACGGAAAACCATTCACAGAAGTTTCTGTGGTACGCTGTAAAAATGGCGCCGTTGTAAACTTTACTGAAGATTATATGCGCAGAAGGGATCCTGACTGTCTTATCATTGCCGACGATAAGCCTACGGACAAGCCAAGTTTTAAGAATCTTTACAAAAAAGATTTTGAACCTGTCAGAAAAGAAACCTTTGAATGGCTTAAAGACCAGGAATTGCTTCTTGTTCCTTTTATGGCAGGCGGAAGCGAATATGGCTACGAAGCGCTGTTGATTGCGCCAAAAAATGCAGGTTTTTTTGCCTGCGGACTCGCAGATTTGCAATATTTTATCAATATCGATGATCATAAAGGCGAGTTCTCGCCTAAAGTCGTGATTTATCTGGCGCCTCCTTTCAGGCATACGCATTTCAACGGAAAACAGATCGTTGCACATAACCGTTTGGATGATATTTATGAGCTGTTCTCATATAATCTTTATCCCGGACCAAGTGCCAAAAAAGGGATATACGGGTTTTTGCTCGACATTGGTGAGCGTGAGGGGTGGGTTACGGTGCATGCTTCGGCGGTCAAAGTCACCACGCCGTATCAAAACGAAATTATCATGATGCACGAAGGCGCTTCAGGCGGCGGAAAAAGCGAAATGAACGAGAATGTGCATCTTGAGCCTGACGGACGCATTTTGGTTGGACAAAACCTTGATACCAAAGAGAAATTTTTTATACGCATAAATAAGCCGTGCGAATTGCATCCGATTGCTGATGATATGGCGCTCTGCCATCCGAATATGCAAAATGGAAGCAAAAAACTGGTGATTAAGGACGTCGAAGCGGGTTGGTTTTTGAGGGTTGACCATATTAAGGAATATGGAACGGATCCTTCACTGGAGAAATCATGTATCCACCCCAAAGAACCTCTTGTTTTTATGAGTATGCAATGCCAGCCAAATGCCACGGCCTTAATTTGGGAGCATATCATTGATTCGACCGGTATACCCTGTCCTAACCCACGGGTTATCTATCCGCGCCGTTTGATTAAGAATATCGTGGATGAGCCTGTCGAGGTTGATGTCAGGTGTTTTGGCGTCAGGACGCCACCAAGCTCGAAACTCAATCCCTCTTATGGTATTATGGGCATCATGCATATTTTGCCTCCGGCGCTCGCCTGGTTATGGCGCCTGGTCGCTCCGCGTGGGCACAATAACCCCAGCATCGTAGAGACCGAAGGCATGACGAGCGAAGGCATTGGCTCATACGGATTCTTTTTGACCGGATCTGTTGTCCGCCAGGCTAACCTGTTGCTGGATCAGGTACTGAATTCGCCCAATACGCGTTATGTTTTAATACCAAACCAACACATCGGTTATTATAAAGTCGGTTTTATGCCGCAGTGGATTACGCGTGAATACATTGCAAGGCGAGGTGGGATTAAGTTTAAACAGGAAGATATGGTGAGGGCGCGTTGCGATTTGCTGGGGTATTGTCTGGATTATATGGAAGTCGAAGGACAATCCATCCGAAAAGCATTCCTGCAACCGGACACACAGTCAGAACTTGGCCCGGATGGTTATGACAAGGGCGCAAGGATACTGACGGATTTCTTTAAGCGAGAGCTCGTCAAATTTAATACGCCCGAGCTCCACCCAATTGGCAAGAAGATACTGGATTGTTGCTTAAATGATGCCAAATTGGATGAATACCTCGATATTATCCCGCTAAATTTCAGCTATAACTATCGAGGATAAGTTTTCGGGGGAACTTGTTCCCCCGAACCTCCTGCAGGGAAGTGTTCGTCACTGGGAGTGCGGGCATCTTGCTCGCTTCCAGGAAGAAGACGCTACTAAAGTATCACCAAATAAATCGAGCAGCGTTTTCCTTTTCATTTATCAATTTATCGCGTTCTTTTTGTTCTGAACTTCCGAAGGATAGTTCGATTTCGTGAATCGACGTCTTTATCAGATCCAGCACTTCCATCAATATAGTGAGTTCCTTCTGATCTCTATTTTCGAAGGATATTTCGATTTCGCTGATCGACGTTTTTAACTGTCCCAGTAATTCTGTTAATTTGTCGAGATTACTTTGATCTGCGCTGCTGAAGGGGACCACAATCTTTTTTAAATCAGCCCCTGCTGCATTAACGACAGCTACAGATAATACAAGATCATCTTTGTTTGCCAGCTCATGGTTACCCCATCTTGAAAATCTGTTTGGACTCAGCTTCAGATGCTGCGACTCATTAGGTTCAAGCCCTCCTTTGAATTCGTAGTTGAAGTCTTCATCAACCCACGGAATAGACCTTCCAGGCGATGTCAACGTTCCATGAAAGTAAACTGCAGCGAGCGGTATAGTGGTATTATTGGTGATTTTGAAATCAATGACAGGGTCTTGAGAAAAGTAATTTTTGCTAAAGTAAAATTTTGGATCAGAAATAAAAACTCCATCAATTAATTTTTGATATTCTGGCTGTTTGTCTTTAATTTTTTGTAAATTGGTAATTTTCTCTTCGACGGCAGCGAACTGAGATTTAAGTTTTTCTTCTTCTATTTTTTTTTCCTCTGCAATACGGATATTTAGAGCGACAATTCTTTCTTCTGTTTTAGCGAGTTGCGACTTAAGCTCTTCTTCTCTTACTTTCTTTGCTTCTGCAATGATTTGGTTGGGAGTCTTACCGTCAATCCTGGCTAATACGAGCTGCACTTTTTCAGGAGAAAGCATTGCCAAAAACAAGATAACATTGCCGATGTCAGGCAATTTTAGTATTTCTAAAGCGCTCGTGAGCTGCTCTTTCTGTTCTGTGGTGATATTATCATGTATTTTTTGAAGGCCTTTTTGATAGGCTGCAATAGAGGTTCCATCTAATTTTGTGTCCATTGGACCAGAACAACCAGCGAGCAGAAAGATGTAAAAAATGAAGACGGTAAAGTAAAGTTTGAATTGATACATTTTTAACGCCTTTTTCCCTTAATTATGTTGCTCATCCGGTGCATTGTTGTTTTGGAACCTTCTTAATTAACATCACTCTCAAACTATGCAGCTAGCGTATTGCACGTCTGGATCGTTTTGGAACCTTCTTAATTAACATCACTCTCAAACTCCCGCTCGTGTTAAGATGCCTCCAGACAGGTTTTGGAACCTTCTTAATTAACATCACTCTCAAACTGGAGGCTTGAGTTTAATAGAGGCCTCCAGTTTTGGAACCTTCTTAATTAACATCACTCTCAAACAGGTTGACCTTGTCGAATGAGCCGTCCCCGTTTTGGAACCTTCTTAATTAACATCACTCTCAAACCGGGATGAGTGCCGAAGTGCTGCGATCAGAGTTTTGGAACCTTCTTAATTAACATCACTCTCAAACAGACGAAACCGGCGGCATGGCCGCAAGATGTTTTGGAACCTTCTTAATTAACATCACTCTCAAACGGGGGAGTGGACGATCCGGGGCTGGGCCAGGTTTTGGAACCTTCTTAATTAACATCACTCTCAAACGTATCCCGCATTTTTTAGCCAGTTGGTTGTGTTTTGGAACCTTCTTAATTAACATCACTCTCAAACACTCCGCCTGCGCTTCCGGCGATCTACGGGTTTTGGAACCTTCTTAATTAACATCACTCTCAAACTGGGGTTGCCCACAGCCTCGCGGCGGGCGTGTTTTGGAACCTTCTTAATTAACATCACTCTCAAACAGAGGATCGCGTCCCTTCTACTTATGAGCGTTTTGGAACCTTCTTAATTAACATCACTCTCAAACTGCGTCTCTTGCAGCGAGTGCTTTTCGTGGTTTTGGAACCTTCTTAATTAACATCACTCTCAAACGTGCATCTTTTCTTGCGATTCCCGCACAGAGTTTTGGAACCTTCTTAATTAACATCACTCTCAAACGGTTAAGATCGTTCATCATGCGACAAAACGGTTTTGGAACCTTCTTAATTAACATCACTCTCAAACGGAGCTCCCTGCCGAGGAGGCCAACCAAAGGTTTTGGAACCTTCTTAATTAACATCACTCTCAAACCGGGAGTCCAACCTCGGGAAGTTCAAGATGTTTTGGAACCTTCTTAATTAACATCACTCTCAAACTGCTCATCGCGAGTGAACTTGTCTGAAAGGTTTTGGAACCTTCTTAATTAACATCACTCTCAAACCTGCTTCGAGGCGTTCGAACGCACCTGGCGGTTTTGGAACCTTCTTAATTAACATCACTCTCAAACGGCCGGCATCGTGATCAACTTCGACCAGATGTTTTGGAACCTTCTTAATTAACATCACTCTCAAACATCCATATTGAGCACTGTCGAAGTGAGCGTGTTTTGGAACCTTCTTAATTAACATCACTCTCAAACAGCGGTAAAGCGTATGGAACGGATATCAACGTTTTGGAACCTTCTTAATTAACATCACTCTCAAACCTCAAATCAGAACCTGAAGTCTCCCGAGAGGATATCAACACGCCCATCACAAAGCGCCAAGAAGGCCAAAGCCAACCTGTTGTGTACTATACCTCATAGAGGTGGATTTGTTCAAGTGCGAAGGGATAAAATTCTTTACCAATGAAGGCAATGTGCCACAGGCGAAATTCTTTGCCACTTCACCCACAGGCAATGCCGAAGGCATTGCAGGGGGTGTGGGGGAACGGGTTCCCCCACAAAGAAAAAACAAAAACTCTCTCTATGGGTAACGGATTTCACACAGATCTGGGTCTGTGATGATGACGCGTTCGGCGGCGAGTCGCGGGCGAGTTGTGGGTTCGAGCAGGAGGAGATGGAGCTTTTGGGTGAAGGCGTCCTGGTATAGCAGGGTCAGGGCTTCTGGGGTCAGGTAGGCTTTGAGTCCGACGAAGACGACGACAGCGGTGCGCATGAAGGCCTGGGCTGCCCGCATGAGGCTGCTGCAGCGTTCGAGGAGGGTTTCGCCCTGTTCGATTTCGAGGCCAAAGCATTTCATGAGGGCGGCGGCATCAATGGATTTGCTCAGGCTGAGAGGGTAGTCGATGGCGTCAAAGAGGCGGTAGGCGTAGGACAGGATCTGCGATTCGATGGCCGATGTTTCGGCGTAGGCATCGTGGATGGCCACCGATTTGATTTGGGCCAGCATGCCGTTAACGAGCCGCTTGTCTGTGTTCAGATCGATGCCCGCCGGGTCGCGCACGAGCAGCATGGTTTTGTGCATCAGGCATTCGGAGCTGTTTTTCGAAAGCACGAAAGCGCCAGGCATGCCTTGGTCGATCTGGTGTGTCAGCGCCAGAACGCATTCGGCAAACAGCGGGATGTTTTCGATGACCCAGGTTACGACTGTGTTTTCTTCAAACTCGATGGGGGAGCTCAGGGCAGGGTGCATCAGCTTCATAGGATGACGAGCCTCTCATCGCTGTTCAGGATGTCTGATGTGTTGGCGCCAACGACGTATTCCATGCGAGAGAACTGCTTTTCGGTGAGCACCAGCATTTGGACGATGCCTTCTTTCGGTGCCTGTCGCCGGACGGTATCCTTGACCGCGTCTCCCACCACGGCGTTCGGCACCAGCTTGCAATAGACCGACTCCTGCAGCATCATGAACCCATTTTTCAGCAGGTAGCGGCGAAACGTGCGATAGGCAGCTCGCTGGGCCACCAACTCTGTGGGCAAATCAAAAAAGACCAGAATGCGCATAAACCGATAACTCATAAAAGATTACCAAAGCATCAGGCGGCGATCTGTACCAACGATGCGTGCCGCTATGCGCGCGCATCCGTGTTGTCCATCACACCATGATTAGCATGACATTTTATGACAGACAAAAATCCTGGCTTGCAACAGCTTCCTCTGCACCTGGTGTTTAGCCGGGCAATAACGCGTATCTGATTCCTGACCTTCTTAAGGCTCGATTTTTTGATTGCCCTGCTCATTAAAAAAGCTGTCAATGTCAACGTAATACTTCGAATAGTCGTTTTCCTGTACATATACGGGCACATACACTGGCGCGCGGGGGTCGTAAAAACATCCCGTGTAAGAAAAGTTCTCCGTTTTCCAAAAATGCTCACTTTTAAAAGTGTAAACAACAGAACTTGCTTTGTCCGTATACTCACATACTAAAAAAAAGCACCGTTTCTCCTCCTCATCAACAAAGTTGCCTTCAACCAATTTTCTGAATTCCGCCATGATCTTCTTCCCGTTTTGAAGTAAGTGCTTTCTCCGTCTGGGCTTGGCGAATATGCCGCCAGCCACCATACAGCCGACGCCGACTATCGAAAGGATCACAGTGGGTATATGTCCACTCGCCGCAGCATAGCGGAATTTGCGAGGATTGTGTGGGGCATAGAATATTTGGACTTTGCCGCCTTTTCTCATGCCGGGGTGATGATAACCAAGTTTTCCGCCGTATTTTTTACCGTCAACCTCAAACGTGACATAAACTGTGGTATCTTCATCAATGTCATGAATGCCAGTTATCTCAGCGGTTGTCTTCACCGCAGTTTTTTAAAAGAAGCGTTGTTGACGGCATAAATAACAGCTATAATGAGTATAATTATTCCGAAGACTTCATACAATATAAATGAAGCAGTATGTTTGTTTATCTTTGGTTTCATTTTAAATTAGAAAATCCGTATAAATCTGATGTTTAGCCGTATAAACGGCGCGTGTTTGGTTCCTGGTCTTCACAAAGCTCAATTGCTGTATCTAATCCATTAAAGAAGCTTTCGATGTCGACGTAATACTTCGAATAGTCGTCCTCCTGCACATATACGGGCACGGGTGTGTCCTCTAATTCCTGGACAGAAGGACAATTTGTCATCAAAAAAATCTTACTTTTAAAAGTATAAACAACTGAATTTATATTATCGTTGTACTCGCATACTAAAACGCAGCGGCATTCACTGCTGTAGACAGATGTGGTTTTGTTAGTCAACGTCAGAAATTTTGCCATGACCATTTTGCCATTCTGGGTCAGTCGTGTATTTTTGCAGAAAAAGCTGTCAATGTCGACGTGATACTTCGAATAATCGTCCTCCTGCACATACACGGGCACGAGCATGTTTTCTAATTCTTTGTCCGATGGGCGTCCTGTTATCCAAAAGTTTTCACTTTTGAAGGTATGAACCACTGAATTTGCTTTGTCCCTGTATTCGCATATTAAAATGCGGCTGCGTCTGTTGTTTACGGTAATGTTGCCATAAGACAATTCAAGAAATGTTGCCATGATCTTTTTGCCGTCCTGAAGCAGGCGGTTTTTTAAAGCGTTTCGTCTGAACATGGCGCGTAAGGGTATAATGCCAATTAACGCAGAGACTAAGCCAAACAACGAGAAAAACACAGCGCTCCAATAGCCCCCCCATTCCGGCGTAACGAAAGTTATGTGGGTTATTCTGTGCGTAGAATATTTGGACGTTTCCGCCTTTTCTCATTCCTGAACTGTAATGCTTAAGCTCCCCACTGTATTCTTTGCCGTCAACGTCAAATGCGATGTAAACGTCATACCTGTCGCTGTCGTCATCGCTGCCCTTATGAATGTGAATATCCGTTATCACAGCGGTAGTTTCAAGGGCTGTTTTTTTGAAATCGGCGGTATCGAAGGCAGAAACAGTCCCTACGATAATGAACACTATCCCGATGGCTGCAAACGGCGTGTAAATCCACTTAGCTTTGTTTGTTTTTGGCTTCATTCTATATTCCAAAATCCATGCATCAGGCAACTTGCCGAGCTATACCAAACGATGGCGCATGGCACGTGCCGTTACGCCATCCACCGCAATATCATCTCAGTATGTGCCCTGCGTGACAAGGAGGAATCCCGATTGGCGAGAATTTTCTTGACTTTTTTGTTCTGTCAGGATAACCGATTTTTGTCTTCGGAGTTGGAACCTTCGAAATTGACATCACGCGTTCAAATAAAATTTGTTCACATCGCCGATTTATCGGTAACTTGCCCGCTGTGTATAGCGGGCTTTTTTTTGTCCTCCAAAAAGGTGCGCGGCGTATCTGAGCAAAGCGCAGATAGCCGCGCGGGCGCCGCGTATTGCTCGCAGCAGGCGAGCAATAGCGGGCCCTCCCAATGTGCTCAAACCATGGGTTTTATTTTGCCGATAGTGCGTTGATGGCGGCATCGACGAGGAGCCGATCGTAGTGTTCGCGGTTGTCGAAGGTGTGTTCGAGAGGCACATCGATTGGCAGAGTGCGTCCTTCGAGGAGTTCGCCGGTGGTTCCGCTGAAATCTCTTGAGAGTGCAAAGCGGATGACGCCCAGATCGACCTGGGTGTCAGGTGTTATAACGCGATGTTCGAGGCGGTAGGAGGTAAAACCCGACGCCGCGGGCTCGCCGATGAGCGTTGCGAAGCCATTCTCCTGCATGTTGTGTGCGAAGTCGTCGCACGAGCTGACACATCCAGGCCCTACGAAGAGTGCCAGTGGCAGCCGGGTCACCTGGTTGGCGGGAACATAGCGAGTGTCGCCGTCGCAGGCTTCGTTTCGGCAGAACATGGGGCGTCTGAGAAATTGCTGTCCGGGTGAGCGGGCCTTGAGTGCTGCGAGATAGCGATCGATTTCGTCGCTGCCCCAGCCGGTGACACCTGCCTGTTCGAGTTGTGCTCGATCGGCGAAATCGTCAACGAGCAGCAGTTCGGTGATGTTGTGCATATAAGGTTCGGGTGCCCACCAATCCAGAAAGTAGGTAGGTCTGTTGCCGCCACTGTTGTCGCGGAGGTCGATGAGGACAGCCTTTGCGCGGGGGAGAGAGGACAGGTGTGTGCGCAGCAGGTGATGGTCGAGCCGCAGCAGCTGTTCGAAGGCATGTCTGCTTGAGTACATGAAAGAGAACTGGCGCACGATTGGATAGGCGTCGTAGGGTGAGGTCTGGGAAGTGTAGAGGCAGAAGTTGACGCCGGTGGCCGTGAGTTCGTAGGGGCCGTAGTTGCGCGGTGCGAGCTGTTCTGAGCATTGGAACGAATAGTCGATATCATTCGATTGCGCTGTGCCGCCTGATTCGAGTGGGCGCCATTGGTGTGTTGCCGAGACTTTTTGCCCCGAGGCTCGCTGGACAAGCACGAGTGAGAGATTGTCACCTGGTTCGATGGGGGTGAGCTGACGCCTGCGACGTCCAAGGAAAGCGGCGATGTCTCTGGCCAGGGAGTGGCGCTGGTTGGCATTGGACTCAAGGTGGAAGGCCTCCATGAATTGCGTGGCCGGGATGCCGTCGATCTCGTCGATGAAGTCGCCGGCTGAGATCATTTGCGCCAGCTCTGGGTCGTCGATTCTGCTGACGTAAAAGCGCGGCTGATCGTCGATCCACTCGACATCCGCCGAGAAGCCTGCAGTGATCCATTGACTTCGGGATGGCGGAGTGTACCTGCAATGTGCGTCGTGGAGGGCGTTCTGGAAGTGGTTGACTGCTGTGGCCAGGCGTTCGATGTTATCGGCCTGTGCGAACTCGCGTTCAAGACCGGGTAGATCGTCGTCGAAGGTGCGGCCAAGATTCTTTTCGGTATTGGCAGAAAAGACGTGCCGGGTGCGCGTCGCCGCAACAAGCGAGTGGAAGAGTTTGAGCCGCTCCGCCTCGTCGGGGAATGGTGCTGCGGCAGGGAGCAAAGAGGCTTCTTCTGCCTCCAAAACGACCGCCGCCGCTGTTTTAACTTCGGCCGCCTGATGCCTGCAACCTGTCAATGTAAGCAAGAGCAGGAAAATTGCGGCTATTATCAACCTTTGAGTTAACATGTGTGCATCTCCAATCAAGGAAGTGTTTCCTCGAATTCTCAACCCCAAGCTCCTGCATCACTTTAGGGCAAAAATGGTTGTCTTTGGAAAAAATCCTTACCCCTTGTGATGATTTTTTGTCCATTGGGTATAAATATATTTTAAGGACGGGCAACCGGGGCGGTCGCCCCTACATGTGTTTGGTCTGTATGTGGGCTTTTTATTTTGGGGGCAACGCCCCCTGCGCCGCTATCGGGCCGCATGCGGCCCGATACGCGTCTACCCCCTTTGCGGGGCTCAATCGCCGCCCCGCAACGCCCGGCTTATGGTTTTTTCGTTCGAAACGGGCAAGTGTTTACAATGCCACGAAAATATCCTTCGTGAGAGGCAGGAAAACCTTTTAGTATAGCACAGCGTTGCCTAAAGACAAACAATATTCCTTGACAAAGACGCCGGCGACAGCCACTGTAACGGGCGGAATCGCCAGCAGGGTTTCTGTACAAAGGGTAGACGTTCTTTATTGAGTGAAGTATGAAACCAATTATTTTAATCATCATTTTCACCATGACAATGCTGCTTAGCTGCACACAAAACAAAGATTTGCTTCCCGCCGGCACAGTGCAACCGATCACGGCAGATGACCCAGCCAGCGAGACAGACAAACCAAACAGGACAGATATGCCAGCCAGCGAGACAGATATGTTTCCCGTCGGTGCAGTGCACCCCGTACGCGATGCGTCCAATGAAACCGATCAATCAGAGAGGATTGAGATTGCGTCCATGAAAGTGACTCAAGAAGGCGAAACAGTAGCAATTGACATCCATTACGAAGGTGTTGCCGAGGCGTATTGGCGTTTCAAGCTGAAAAATATCCGAAGGGAGAATCATATCGTAACCGCTGACTTAGACAGCAGCATCAGCATGGATTCTTGTCCGCAGGGTACTTCCTATCCAAACGTATGCTGGGGATATTCTGACAGCAATGCGCGAGGTGTTTTTACTTTTGACCGGCATACGGGCATTGCAACGCTCGATTTTTATTTTCATATTTACCACGATGAAATTCATCATGTCATCCGTTGGCGAGCTCTGCCGGTGTGACCTGAATCGCATTGAATCATCGGACTGGATGCTCTGGTGAGATTATTTTCATGTGGATGCAAAAGCAAATTTTCTCAGACTAAACTTCCCTTTTTTATCCGGCTCAAACAAAATCCGCTGGTAATCCCAATCTTTGGAAGCCATCTTGCCAAGATACATGCGCTCGTGATCCGGTACCGCCTCATAAGCTTCACGCAGCCGCTCGCGCGTGGCTTCGCAGGGATATTCGAGATATTCATGGTAGATTGCCATGCAGCGGTCTCGGGCGGTACCTCTTTTGTTGAGCTTGTTCGGGTAGTCCAGCAGCTCTTTCAATTTTTCAGCTGGTTGTGCTGCCCGAAGAACATCCGCGATTTCGATTGTGCCGAGCGCCATAATGTGTACGGACATACCCAACGGCGGCTCACATACAAGCAGGTTTTGTTCAATGCGGGCAGCTGTACAGAGGGCTCTGCAGCGCGCTTGCAGGCACAGCGACTCACGATAGCAGAAATGATCCAAAACCCGACAATTCGACACATTTTCTTCGCTCCGGCGTGCTTTAGGATGGTATGATGCTTCCATGCCAATACCTCATTGTGATATAATACTTCCTTAAGCGAGTACCTCATAGTGGTACTCCATAGAGCATTACAATATCTTCGAAAGTGTCAGGAGACTTGAATGTATTACTGTGACAAGGCTAATTTCGAGGGGCTTCTTGGTTTGGCGTCCGAACTCGAAAAAACGCCCGAACTCGGCATGTTAGCGGAGTATTGCGTTCTCAGGGAGAAAGGCTTGCGCTCCAAGGCACTGGCGCGGCTGGACGATTTCCTCAGTGGGGCTGCTTTGTGGGAAATCGGTCTTGCGCGGCGCAATGTCCTGATCATTCTTCAGGCAAACGAACGTACCCCCGCAGCCCGTCAATTTATGACACATCCGCTCCTGATGCGTTTGATCCATCCAATTCTGGATCAATGGATAGACGATGATCCATCTGCGTTTGAGCCATTGCGCTGGAGCGGATTATTGCGGTCGGATTCGAATGCTCTCAGGTGTGCGCTTTCTCTGTCGCTGGGCGACATTCCGCTGCGTCGCCGGCTGATAGAGAAAGCGCTTGATGTTGTTTATTACGCAACCCATCACCTCAGCGAATCGATGCTTCTCCTGAGCATTGAGGAGACGCGCGCAGCGATTGCCACTGCCAGACAATGGATCACTTCTGCGCCTGACATCAGTTCGTTTGCCGATTTGTCTGCAGAAACCGACCAATACGAACAGATGGTTGATGACTGGGTAGCCTATCGCCAATCTCCAGTGGGTAAGCTGGATGTGTTTCCACAGTGGTGTCAGGCAAGAAGGCACACTTATTCCTGGCCTGCGGTTTTTTACTATAAGGACTGACGGTGCCGCTGAATTCCAGTGTTGACCCACAGGCCGGTTGAGGGCTTCCGTGAATCCCGGCGTTTTTTGCCGGGATTACGCCCGCGCCTTATCCCGACTACGTGAGCGCTCCCTGCAGCGTTGTTTATTTCCGTGCATGGATCACCGCGCCCTGGCGGCGGACCACCCGCAGTCCAATAATTTCCAGGCTGTGCACGAGATCGGCGTAGGAAGTTCTTGCCCAATCCGGGGCACTGCGCACCCATTCGTCCTCGAATGGCAAGTACACCATCCGAGGATCTTCACAGCCTATGTTGCCCGGGTGGGGAAACAAGAACTCGCCGTCTAACCCAAGCACGCGAACACCATCTGTCCACAGGACGCTGTTCGAGGCGGCGTGCACCACCACGGATTCCTCGTGGTAGCACTTCGGGGGAGTGAGGGAAAGGGAAGAGGAGTCAAGCGCCAGCACTCTCGTTAGTTTCATTTGTGCGATGCAGTTCTCCACCTTGTTCCATGTCGTGTCGTCGATACTCGTCCAAATCCACAGGATCGGATGATCGCCCGACGTCTCAATGCTCGCCCGATGGTGATACACGGACGCGAACGCCAGACAAGAATCATCACGAGCCGCAGAGCAGAGTGCCTCGACCGCTTCCAGTCTGTTTGGATTCGGGTCGTGTGGCTGTATTGCGCGACGGAAGGTCAGAAATCGCCTGAGATGATCCCAGAACGACGGTGTGCTTCGCAGGGGCGCCACAACCTTAAAGGTGCCACCAATAGCCTGCAGGATCGTCCGGACGAGTTCCGAGTACCACGATTTATCCATGTCAGCGAAGTCATGGTGCTCGGCTTTGGAAAGGCACGTATCTGAGTTAACAGGAAGCGGCACCACCGCACGCAGCGTGCCGAGGTTGCAGCCGCTCCAGCGCGTGCCAATGACGACAATTCCGACTTCCTTAATCACTGAGACCTCCATTGGCGAGACTATTGCGTAACACAGTCGTGGCATGGGATAACAGTCCGTTCTGCACTGAATCAAAAAGCACCGCTCCCCTACCAGAGCTTCTATCATGATCGGGACCGAGGCACCAGGTGAGCAGGCGCCACTCTCTTATCCTTCAGGTGGCGGGAGGGCACTCCCATTTCCAGTGCAGCTGCGTGTAGGTTATGGGTAGTCGTGCCGACTGGATGCTCGCCGACGAACCGGATTAACTCCAGAATGGTGTGAAATACTTTTGGTTTGGGGTCGGCAAAGGATCACCCCCGCGTGTGCGGGGAACAGCTGAGTAGTGCTTTCGCTCATGCTTTTCGCACGGGATCACCCCCGCGTGTGCGGGGAACAGCGCAACATTTCTCAAGCCCGCGCTGTTGTTAAGGGATCACCCCCGCGTGTGCGGGGAACAGTAAACCCCCCTCCTACCAATAATTCTTCTTGACGGATCACCCCCGCGTGTGCGGGGAACAGTCTTTACTCCACCACCGTATCCCATAAACAATAGGATCACCCCCGCGTGTGCGGGGAACAGCTAGTATCTGTGCGGGTTTTAGAAATGTTACAAGGATCACCCCCGCGTGTGCGGGGAACAGCAAGGTGTACAAATAATTGGGAATAGTTGCAAAGGATCACCCCCGCGTGTGCGGGGAACAGAAAAGCAATAAAAAAAGATAAACGCGGGATGGGGGATCACCCCCGCGTGTGCGGGGAACAGTAACTGCATATAATTCTGTTGGGGCTAGTCACAGGATCACCCCCGCGTGTGCGGGGAACAGACAGCTGTACAAACTTTATTAGAAAAAGCTTTAGGATCACCCCCGCGTGTGCGGGGAACAGTTTTTGCTGCAAACAATTCCATTGACTTTCGTCGGATCACCCCCGCGTGTGCGGGGAACAGCATGCTTTATACATAGAAATGGGGCACATTGGAGGATCACCCCCGCGTGTGCGGGGAACAGAATCTTTTGTAGACCAATCACCGCCTGAAATAAGGATCACCCCCGCGTGTGCGGGGAACAGTCTGAACAATCAACGAAATTATTATCTTTCGCCGGATCACCCCCGCGTGTGCGGGGAACAGTGGAATCCGCCATCCATCATGCAATTAAATGCAGGATCACCCCCGCGTGTGCGGGGAACAGTGTGCGAGTATATTAGCAGACCCTTTTCATCACGGATCACCCCCGCGTGTGCGGGGAACAGTTGTTTCCCATCACCGCAGTCAATAACACTTACGGATCACCCCCGCGTGTGCGGGGAACAGATTGGGAATAGTTGCAAATTATATCCAACGGGAGGATCACCCCCGCGTGTGCGGGGAACAGTAGCACTATCAATTTCTCTCTTTGGGTCAACAAGGATCACCCCCGCGTGTGCGGGGAACAGCTTCGAACCCCGCGCCATTGCTTGGTATCACGGGGATCACCCCCGCGTGTGCGGGGAACAGTTGTTTTTTTCGTGGCTTTCCTCGTTCGTCCGAGGATCACCCCCGCGTGTGCGGGGAACAGTTTTTGAATCCCCAGGCGGGGGCGGGATCAAGAGGATCACCCCCGCGTGTGCGGGGAACAGTGAACGAGTTCCGCCATGGCAGTTCTCCAAGACGGATCACCCCCGCGTGTGCGGGGAACAGGACGACGAGTAAATTCGACAACACGATGCCGAAGGATCACCCCCGCGTGTGCGGGGAACAGTTTTACCAGATCGGTATCTTAGCGCTTGACAAAGGATCACCCCCGCGTGTGCGGGGAACAGGGCATGCCCCACGAGTTGGATCCACTGCTTTTGGGATCACCCCCGCGTGTGCGGGGAACAGAGCGCTGGGGGCAGTAGAGGGCTTGATCATTTCGGATCACCCCCGCGTGTGCGGGGAACAGGGCTGTCGGGATGCGCGCAAAATGCATTTCGCAGGATCACCCCCGCGTGTGCGGGGAACAGGCTGGCCCCGCCCGGCTGTCAGACGGCAATGCCGGATCACCCCCGCGTGTGCGGGGAACAGGTACGCCTCGCGAAATATGGACTCCGCTGGTCGGGATCACCCCCGCGTGTGCGGGGAACAGGACCCTCACGAAAACCCGCAGCTCGCATGTTACGGATCACCCCCGCGTGTGCGGGGAACAGGATTGCCACCAAAGTCGATCACGCGGCATACGGGGATCACCCCCGCGTGTGCGGGGAACAGAGCACCACATCCACAGTCGGTGTAAAGCTGGCGGGATCACCCCCGCGTGTGCGGGGAACAGCGCATACTCTTCAAGCGCGGGGGCGATTTGACAGGATCACCCCCGCGTGTGCGGGGAACAGCCAATTCCCCGCTCTTGATAGCCCAAGTATACCGGATCACCCCCGCGTGTGCGGGGAACAGACGAAAAGCCGAAAAATTCATATTCTGTGGAAGGGATCACCCCCGCGTGTGCGGGGAACAGCGTTGATCGTCTTCGTGGCACCGGTTGCGCCAGGGATCACCCCCGCGTGTGCGGGGAACAGCGGCAAACAAAGTCTCGGAAGCGGAAAAAAAAGGGATCACCCCCGCGTGTGCGGGGAACAGGCGATTTTATGAAAAAGATCTTGACTTTGGTACGGATCACCCCCGCGTGTGCGGGGAACAGTTGAGTTTTCGCGCGATCATCATGCAGGCATGAGGATCACCCCCGCGTGTGCGGGGAACAGGGAAATGAAAAAAACGCACATGCTTAAAAATAAGGATCACCCCCGCGTGTGCGGGGAACAGGGGCGCATCCTACTCCAGACCGTGACAAAAAAAGGATCACCCCCGCGTGTGCGGGGAACAGTTGTGCTGGCAACCGGCGCGGGAAAAAGCCCGAGGATCACCCCCGCGTGTGCGGGGAACAGGGATGGAGGTGCCTCCGTGGCTTCGTCCGTAACGGATCACCCCCGCGTGTGCGGGGAACAGATGCCTTAACCGCTTCTGTCGGAATGCCTGTAAGGATCACCCCCGCGTGTGCGGGGAACAGTGATGAAGCATGGCAAGAGTTTTGGTCGGAGGAGGATCACCCCCGCGTGTGCGGGGAACAGAACCAAAATCCGTCGCCTTTAACCAGCATTTTAGGATCACCCCCGCGTGTGCGGGGAACAGAAGATTCTGACGATGCCCCCCGGGAAACAATAAGGATCACCCCCGCGTGTGCGGGGAACAGCCGGCGGGATCCTCGGCACCCCGCAAGCGCTTGGGATCACCCCCGCGTGTGCGGGGAACAGAATCCTTAACCGCTTCAGTCGGAATGCCTGTTAGGATCACCCCCGCGTGTGCGGGGAACAGTGCAGACATTTTGGTTTTCGGCGCAGAGGACTGGGATCACCCCCGCGTGTGCGGGGAACAGGCCTTTCAAGATAGTCAGTAAGATCTTCTGCCGGGATCACCCCCGCGTGTGCGGGGAACAGAGGGTACCAAGTGCCCTTGATCCACCAACAGGCGGATCACCCCCGCGTGTGCGGGGAACAGATTGTAAGCATAGAAGATTCTTCAGTTGAGCGAGGATCACCCCCGCGTGTGCGGGGAACAGCCTCTTGCTTTTGTTCGACAGCCGGAGGCGGTAGGATCACCCCCGCGTGTGCGGGGAACAGGCAGTCTTTTACGTCATACACTGGCCAGTCTTGGGATCACCCCCGCGTGTGCGGGGAACAGACTACCACCCGACGCAGCTTCGTCCGATTTCTCGGATCACCCCCGCGTGTGCGGGGAACAGCGTCCCTCGCTCTTGATATCCTCAGCATAGCACGGATCACCCCCGCGTGTGCGGGGAACAGAATCGTCTGCGGGTAACCAAAGCGCCGCAGCGAGGATCACCCCCGCGTGTGCGGGGAACAGAATGTGAATTCATCGAATTTCGTGGATACGAAAGGATCACCCCCGCGTGTGCGGGGAACAGAAAACAGCAGCAAAATCCATGAAAGCAAACGAAGGATCACCCCCGCGTGTGCGGGGAACAGCTCGATCAACTTCGAGGATCAGAGTATTGTCGAGGATCACCCCCGCGTGTGCGGGGAACAGTTTTCATGTCGGTGTCTCCTGTGACGGGGAGGAGGATCACCCCCGCGTGTGCGGGGAACAGACACACAGACCAACACACAGACCATCATAAGCAGGATCACCCCCGCGTGTGCGGGGAACAGTTCGTCCACGAGCAGTCGGCCGTGGTGCGAAACGGATCACCCCCGCGTGTGCGGGGAACAGCGCTCATACGCAAAAACATAATCATTGGAATACGGATCACCCCCGCGTGTGCGGGGAACAGATCCCGCCGGCTTCGCAGATGAGCCGCGCGATAGGATCACCCCCGCGTGTGCGGGGAACAGGTGGCGATCTTCGCGGCTACGTACTGAGCGCGCGGATCACCCCCGCGTGTGCGGGGAACAGAGGCTTTGAGCGTCCAGCTTATCGCGAGGGCCGGGATCACCCCCGCGTGTGCGGGGAACAGGTCTTTTTCCTGAGCTCGAAGCCGGGCGCGCTGGGATCACCCCCGCGTGTGCGGGGAACAGCCGCGTTTTCCTCTCGCCCGGTGGCGGTAGATCGGATCACCCCCGCGTGTGCGGGGAACAGGTGCTGTGACGAAAACATCAAAAACGCCAGATCGGATCACCCCCGCGTGTGCGGGGAACAGGGGACGCATTGAATACGAACAAAAACTTTCGGAGGATCACCCCCGCGTGTGCGGGGAACAGCGGGGTCAAAACGGGCGCCCGTGTACGTTGAAAGGATCACCCCCGCGTGTGCGGGGAACAGCTGCTGAACTTCTTTGTTCGCACTCTGGCTCGAGGATCACCCCCGCGTGTGCGGGGAACAGTTTACTGCAAAATCCCACGCACCATACCGAATTGGATCACCCCCGCGTGTGCGGGGAACAGGTCTTGAATATGACGAAGATGCCTGGCGGCACCGGATCACCCCCGCGTGTGCGGGGAACAGGGACGGTTGCTTAAGACTAAAACATACCCGCCAGGATCACCCCCGCGTGTGCGGGGAACAGTCTGCTCGGCAGTGTCACTGCGGAAATCTGATAGGATCACCCCCGCGTGTGCGGGGAACAGCCGTCAAAGATGATCTGGAGGTTCGAAATCACGGGATCACCCCCGCGTGTGCGGGGAACAGCGAGTGGAGGCTATGCCGAGGCTCGCCGCGAGCGGATCACCCCCGCGTGTGCGGGGAACAGATCTGCTCGACGAGGCTCTTTGTAGCTGCGTTGGGATCACCCCCGCGTGTGCGGGGAACAGAAGCGTTCACCGAGAAATATTCCAACGATTATGGGATCACCCCCGCGTGTGCGGGGAACAGAACGTGGCGGCGAAGTCCATGAAGGCGTAAGAAGGATCACCCCCGCGTGTGCGGGGAACAGCAGCAGAAGGCACCCTCGACAGCTGGCGTTTAGGGATCACCCCCGCGTGTGCGGGGAACAGAGCGGCAATACCGTGTGTGATCGGGGCGGCACCGGATCACCCCCGCGTGTGCGGGGAACAGGAAAGGCGGGATGTGGTTGCGGGGTGCACACCAGGATCACCCCCGCGTGTGCGGGGAACAGTTAACTCCCCGCTCTTGATAACCCAAGTATAGCGGATCACCCCCGCGTGTGCGGGGAACAGCACGCTCATACGAGAAAACGTAACCCGGGGCGGGATCACCCCCGCGTGTGCGGGGAACAGCTCGCGCTCCTCACCCACGCGCTTAGCGATTGCGGATCACCCCCGCGTGTGCGGGGAACAGGTTGTGACACCGGGGGACACGCCAAGGGGCATAGGATCACCCCCGCGTGTGCGGGGAACAGCTCGAGTGCGCCGCACACATAGGCGAATGTCGAAGGATCACCCCCGCGTGTGCGGGGAACAGTGGGCTTTTGCCCGGCTCGCACTGAAAACAGAAGGATCACCCCCGCGTGTGCGGGGAACAGGTCCCCGCGTGGGCGTTGCGGGCTTCAGAATTGGGATCACCCCCGCGTGTGCGGGGAACAGGTCCATGAAAGCGAAAGAATTTCTACACTTTTCGGATCACCCCCGCGTGTGCGGGGAACAGTAGCAGCGGGAGCTTTTTTCCTCGTTTGTATAAGGATCACCCCCGCGTGTGCGGGGAACAGAATATGAAGTTCCTGGCCGGGCGGGGACTAACAGGATCACCCCCGCGTGTGCGGGGAACAGTGCACGCGACGTTTTGGAAACGTGCGGAAAAGAGGATCACCCCCGCGTGTGCGGGGAACAGTGAATTCCCCGCTCTTGATAACCCAAGTGTAGCGGATCACCCCCGCGTGTGCGGGGAACAGAAGAGTTCAATGAGAAAAACGCCGCGGATTATGGGATCACCCCCGCGTGTGCGGGGAACAGAGGTCTTAAACCCACACCGGGGGCTTTCTACAGGGATCACCCCCGCGTGTGCGGGGAACAGCTCAGTTACTCTCGCGCCAAATCCGACGCGTCGGGATCACCCCCGCGTGTGCGGGGAACAGCGGGCGCGACTCTCGAAAAAGTCGTACTTGCTCGGATCACCCCCGCGTGTGCGGGGAACAGCGCTCATACGCAAAAACATAATCCTTGGAGTACGGATCACCCCCGCGTGTGCGGGGAACAGTTGATCGCTTTTTCGGTGCGTGGCTTTTTTTCCGGATCACCCCCGCGTGTGCGGGGAACAGTTTGGCACATGCGTCCCTACAAACATCATAAGCGGATCACCCCCGCGTGTGCGGGGAACAGAAAGATGTCAGGATTAGAAGGATCTACAGTTTAGGATCACCCCCGCGTGTGCGGGGAACAGGGCGGGTGTGATTGGGTGGGTGACGGTTGCGTAGGATCACCCCCGCGTGTGCGGGGAACAGAAGAATCTGACGAAGCCCCCGCGCGGGAGACGAGGATCACCCCCGCGTGTGCGGGGAACAGGTCTTTTTCCTGAGCTCGAAGACGGGCGCGCTGGGATCACCCCCGCGTGTGCGGGGAACAGCTGGATCGACGATGCGGGTTCCTGCAATCGATAGGATCACCCCCGCGTGTGCGGGGAACAGCGTCCCTCGCTCTTGATAATCCGAGTATACCGCGGATCACCCCCGCGTGTGCGGGGAACAGGCTCTCTAACCTGGATCACGTTGAACGGGTAGCGGATCACCCCCGCGTGTGCGGGGAACAGGGCGGGTGTGATTGGGTGGGTGACGGTTGCGTAGGATCACCCCCGCGTGTGCGGGGAACAGCTGGACGAGCTCTGCCATGGCAGTTCGCCAGGCGGATCACCCCCGCGTGTGCGGGGAACAGGAGCGGTACTTGCTGAGACCACGTCAGCCATGGGGATCACCCCCGCGTGTGCGGGGAACAGGGCTTTTTTCGCCTGTGCTAAAATAGCTGCCCAGGATCACCCCCGCGTGTGCGGGGAACAGGCATACGGTTCCGCCCCAAAATGACGCGTCGGAGGATCACCCCCGCGTGTGCGGGGAACAGTGATGAGGCCGTACCGTGGCTTCTCGCGCTCGAGGATCACCCCCGCGTGTGCGGGGAACAGGCGCGCCGCGGGGATGAAACGCCCTTGGGTGGAGGATCACCCCCGCGTGTGCGGGGAACAGGCTGTTCGATGAACGCCGCGGGCGGTGAGTAAAGGATCACCCCCGCGTGTGCGGGGAACAGGAATCGCGCTTTGCTTCGCATCCAAGTCAAAGAGGATCACCCCCGCGTGTGCGGGGAACAGGCCACCAGTTCGTTCAGCTCCTCTTGCGTCATGGGATCACCCCCGCGTGTGCGGGGAACAGCTGTCGATCAGTCCAGGTACGATGCGCGTAGAAGGATCACCCCCGCGTGTGCGGGGAACAGCGGACTATCGAGTTACGTACAGCGCTGACGGTAGGATCACCCCCGCGTGTGCGGGGAACAGTTGGTGTGATGAACAAGCTGGCGGTCAGGTCGAGGATCACCCCCGCGTGTGCGGGGAACAGCGCCGCGCGTGTCGTGACGCCATGTAACGTATAGGATCACCCCCGCGTGTGCGGGGAACAGTCTCGGATGCGCAGGTACAGTCTTTGGCCAATCGGATCACCCCCGCGTGTGCGGGGAACAGGCATGGCACCGCTACGCGGCTGGCAACTAAAGGATCACCCCCGCGTGTGCGGGGAACAGAGATCAACTTTTCGACAAAAAAAAAAGCACCCAGGATCACCCCCGCGTGTGCGGGGAACAGGGCAGATAAAAAAAGTTCAGAAACTTTTGAAAAGGATCACCCCCGCGTGTGCGGGGAACAGTCGGTTTGAAAAGTGCCGAGGGCGGAAGCAAGAGGATCACCCCCGCGTGTGCGGGGAACAGACGAATTACGCTTGGGAGCTATGATCCAGGCCCGGATCACCCCCGCGTGTGCGGGGAACAGGATCCACTGCTTTTGTTGACCGAAAAGATCCAGGGATCACCCCCGCGTGTGCGGGGAACAGTCACCCGCGGGATCAGAATCCTGGCTAAAGATCGGATCACCCCCGCGTGTGCGGGGAACAGGACGCCGCCTGGGCCCGCGCCGTGGCGATACGGGGATCACCCCCGCGTGTGCGGGGAACAGTCATCGAACCCCCAGGAAGTGCACGTATACACCGGATCACCCCCGCGTGTGCGGGGAACAGTTCATGGGCGGTTTGGGGTCGGCTTTGGTCACGGGATCACCCCCGCGTGTGCGGGGAACAGCGTCGGAAGACGGAACCGCGCTCAACATCCCAGGGATCACCCCCGCGTGTGCGGGGAACAGCTTCGACCACACTAAGCAAGGCGGGATCTTGCAGGATCACCCCCGCGTGTGCGGGGAACAGCCTCAACTTGGGTTCCGATCATGGGTGCTAACCGGATCACCCCCGCGTGTGCGGGGAACAGCCTCCGGCAATTCGCAGCCGTTGTCTATATGTAGGATCACCCCCGCGTGTGCGGGGAACAGCCGGCAGAGGGAGGACGGCGATCTTGTTTCGTAGGATCACCCCCGCGTGTGCGGGGAACAGATCGTAGGCTCACCGAGCGTTTTTTTAATGTGAGGATCACCCCCGCGTGTGCGGGGAACAGCCAAGTTGAGGCCAGCGCGCGTCGCGCTTTCACGGATCACCCCCGCGTGTGCGGGGAACAGTTTTAACCACGGAAACCTCGCTATCGCTCAAGAGGATCACCCCCGCGTGTGCGGGGAACAGGAATAATGTACGAACAGGGAATTTTTTTCAGAAGGATCACCCCCGCGTGTGCGGGGAACAGTTTGCAGTAAATTGCATGATCTTGACGAAAGGGGATCACCCCCGCGTGTGCGGGGAACAGGGCGCAGTTACGCCCCCTATCTGCTGCCAACCGGGATCACCCCCGCGTGTGCGGGGAACAGGACGTCGCTTGTCACTTGCGGCAGCGATTTCGAGGATCACCCCCGCGTGTGCGGGGAACAGGATTGAGAAGGAACTTCGGTCTGGTGCGTGGGAGGATCACCCCCGCGTGTGCGGGGAACAGTTTTGCAGTAAATTGCATGATCTTGACGAAAGGGGATCACCCCCGCGTGTGCGGGGAACAGAAGTTCTGGAAGTCGCTGCTTGCGCGAAGCGCAGGATCACCCCCGCGTGTGCGGGGAACAGTTTTGCGCGTCACGCCCGACAAAGTCACAGGCAGGATCACCCCCGCGTGTGCGGGGAACAGTAAAAGTGAGAACTACGATAAGCGATTTTTGGGGGATCACCCCCGCGTGTGCGGGGAACAGACAAAAAGCGCGTAGCGATCTTGCCACTGTGCAGGATCACCCCCGCGTGTGCGGGGAACAGGTCGGGAGCGCTCATCCATGATTTGATCATACAGGATCACCCCCGCGTGTGCGGGGAACAGGGGTGATCGACTTTGGCGGCAATCTGAATACGCGGATCACCCCCGCGTGTGCGGGGAACAGGTTTTGGGTTCCGTATGTACGCCAGGTCGACCAGGATCACCCCCGCGTGTGCGGGGAACAGTGGGTATACCCGCGGGTATGATCGAACGTGTTGGGATCACCCCCGCGTGTGCGGGGAACAGGCACAGGCAAAAAAAGCCAAGCGCGTGATCGGAGGATCACCCCCGCGTGTGCGGGGAACAGTTCCCTGTTTTTTCGCCCTCTCCCCAAAGCGTAGGATCACCCCCGCGTGTGCGGGGAACAGGTCTTGAGTACGACGAAGACGCCTGGCGGCATCGGATCACCCCCGCGTGTGCGGGGAACAGTCGCTTATCGTAGTTCTCACTTTTAACTTTCCAGGATCACCCCCGCGTGTGCGGGGAACAGTTTGGCAGGTAGAAATGCAAGATCCCGCCTTGCGGATCACCCCCGCGTGTGCGGGGAACAGAGCGGGTGTGATCGGGTGGGTGGCGGTTGCATAGGATCACCCCCGCGTGTGCGGGGAACAGTTAGGTATCGGTCAGTACCTGAAGGGCGAATTCGGATCACCCCCGCGTGTGCGGGGAACAGGCGCGCCGCAGGGATGAAACGCCCTTGGGTAGAGGATCACCCCCGCGTGTGCGGGGAACAGTGCGAGCTGCGCCGCGTAAAGACACAGATTCGAGGATCACCCCCGCGTGTGCGGGGAACAGACCAGGCAGTATACCCGCAGTTCCCCGTGCAGAGGATCACCCCCGCGTGTGCGGGGAACAGAAAAAGGATCGTAGGTTTGTTGTGGCGTTACCGGGATCACCCCCGCGTGTGCGGGGAACAGACTCTTCGGTTTTGTTACATTTGGCCCGTTCTAGGATCACCCCCGCGTGTGCGGGGAACAGTCGAAAGGGGCGCTGTGTTCTGCCCCAACGAACGGATCACCCCCGCGTGTGCGGGGAACAGAATCGAGCCCTTGCCATTCCCCGCACCCTGCGCGGATCACCCCCGCGTGTGCGGGGAACAGGAAGAAAATTTCGTATCCTCGGAATTCGATGAAGGATCACCCCCGCGTGTGCGGGGAACAGGCGTGTTTGCTATCCGAACATGGGGCAATCTGCGGATCACCCCCGCGTGTGCGGGGAACAGCGACCAAAAAAGAGAAGCAGCTTCTTTATAGAGGGATCACCCCCGCGTGTGCGGGGAACAGGCTCGGCCTCGAAAGAGGCATTCCAGGCGGCAAGGATCACCCCCGCGTGTGCGGGGAACAGATCTGCGCGCTGTTTGATGCAGGCATCGAGTACGGATCACCCCCGCGTGTGCGGGGAACAGGTTTCGACGCGCCCATCGTAGACGGAATCGCGCGGATCACCCCCGCGTGTGCGGGGAACAGTCGCTTATCATAGTTCTCACTTTTGACTTTCCAGGATCACCCCCGCGTGTGCGGGGAACAGGCGTTTACTGGATCATCGGCCGCGTCCGCTTTGGGATCACCCCCGCGTGTGCGGGGAACAGGCCACTGCCGATGCTTCAAGAAAGGAACCAAAAGGATCACCCCCGCGTGTGCGGGGAACAGCTCGGTCAACTTCGAGGATCAGAGTATTGTCGAGGATCACCCCCGCGTGTGCGGGGAACAGTGGGTTAAGCCAGACGCACGAGAACTCAAAGCCGGATCACCCCCGCGTGTGCGGGGAACAGGTGCGCAGGGAGCTTCATACGCTCGATAGTACAGGATCACCCCCGCGTGTGCGGGGAACAGATCGAAAACGGGGTGATGACCGCGGGGCGGGAAGGATCACCCCCGCGTGTGCGGGGAACAGGCAATATCTTCAGCATGTCATTAATCGCATTCTGGATCACCCCCGCGTGTGCGGGGAACAGATCGTAGGCTCACCGAGCGTTTTTTTAATGTGAGGATCACCCCCGCGTGTGCGGGGAACAGGTGATGCGTATAAAAAATTTCAATCGTTTTCCGGGATCACCCCCGCGTGTGCGGGGAACAGGCGAGTTGGAGGGAACGCGTGACCGCGCTCGTGGGATCACCCCCGCGTGTGCGGGGAACAGGCAGTTCGACGTACTCCTCGGACGGTGAGCAAAGGATCACCCCCGCGTGTGCGGGGAACAGCGGGCGCATCCTACTCCAGACCGTGACAAAAAAAGGATCACCCCCGCGTGTGCGGGGAACAGATGCCGAAGCTCGGGTTCTAGATGATCCAGACAGGATCACCCCCGCGTGTGCGGGGAACAGCGGGGGCGCTGCCGTCATATGACTTGATCTTAAGGATCACCCCCGCGTGTGCGGGGAACAGTAATTTACTGCATACAGCACATCCCAAAGGACAGGATCACCCCCGCGTGTGCGGGGAACAGTCATTATCATGTCTCCTACGACCGGCGGGCCAAGGATCACCCCCGCGTGTGCGGGGAACAGGACATGCGCAGCATGCTCGGTGACCTCCGGCAAGGATCACCCCCGCGTGTGCGGGGAACAGGTTAATGAGCGATTCGTGCTCGTCGCGAGTGAAGGATCACCCCCGCGTGTGCGGGGAACAGTTCATTATCATGTCTCCTACGACCGGCGGCCAAGGATCACCCCCGCGTGTGCGGGGAACAGAAGCGTGTCAACACTAGAAAGATCTACAGTTTAGGATCACCCCCGCGTGTGCGGGGAACAGTCACCCGCGGGATCAGAATCCTGGCTAAAGATCGGATCACCCCCGCGTGTGCGGGGAACAGAGATCGGCGGCGAGGCTGTCGGGCGAGAAAACAGGATCACCCCCGCGTGTGCGGGGAACAGCCAATTCCCCGCTCTTGATAATCTGAGTATATCGGATCACCCCCGCGTGTGCGGGGAACAGTGGTTTGCGAAGTGCTCGACAAGGATGTCGACAGGATCACCCCCGCGTGTGCGGGGAACAGCCCGCCCAGGCATGCCCCGCCGCACGAGTTCGAGGATCACCCCCGCGTGTGCGGGGAACAGGCGAAAAAATATTTTCTTTGACGAAGCGAGGCAGGATCACCCCCGCGTGTGCGGGGAACAGGCGGGAATGCGCGCGCAATGTGTTGTGTCATTAGGATCACCCCCGCGTGTGCGGGGAACAGCGGATTTTGGTTATTGACGGGGGACATGACGAGGGATCACCCCCGCGTGTGCGGGGAACAGAGATTGCCAGCGAGCAAGTGCGCGATACGTCGCGGATCACCCCCGCGTGTGCGGGGAACAGCAGGCAGCGGGAGAACGGCGATCTTGTTTCGTAGGATCACCCCCGCGTGTGCGGGGAACAGTTGGTGTGATGAACAAGCCGGGGGCCAGGTTGAGGATCACCCCCGCGTGTGCGGGGAACAGTTAGGATCGGCCTTACTGACTTTCTCGCTGAACGGATCACCCCCGCGTGTGCGGGGAACAGCGCCGCGCGTGTCGTGGCGCCATGTGACGTAAAGGATCACCCCCGCGTGTGCGGGGAACAGACTAACGATCCCTAGGTGCCGTCTATATTAAGAAGCCTACTCATTCAAGAATTTTATCAGTTTCTCGTACAGCTGCGATGTCAAAGACTGGAGGATGGGCAATAGGGCAAGGAGGATTTCGTGATGACGTGAGTTTGGCTTATTGCGTTCGTGATAGCGTTTGTCGTTTGGTTTGTTTTACGCCAGTGCCCACGTCTTCTTGCAAATCTAAGGGTTAGCGGTGGCGAGAGAGCCCAATTCTGGGGTTGATAACACTTCACAGGTACGTGAGCGTACCCATACGTGAGCGTACCCATGTGTTTTTCTGGCTTCAAGACGGTTGTGTTAGTATACAGTAACCAGGTGTATTGTAAACGGGTTTATCCAAAGCTCTGGAGTTCACCATGCAGGAAAAAAAATCCAAGGATGATGCTCAAAATCTGAAGCAACAGCCAGCTCTTGGGAAAAAGCAGACCCGTGCTAAGGCAACTCTCTCAAAAAATCAGGATACCAGGGAGGTTGCTGAACGCGGCGTCGAGGCACAAAAGCGCGAAACGCTTGGCGGCAAGACTCAGAAATCTGCTGTTGCCAGGGGTAAATCTGCCACGGAGACCAAGGCGCCAGAGGCGCAGCAGAGCCATCCGAACCATGATAAAGATGCTTCTCAAGATGCACAGGGTGTGGCCGCAAATACGGCAAACCCCCGCCCCTCTGGGGCACCCCCTTTGGAAAGGGGGCTGGGTGAGGCATCTACAAAGGCCGTTGCTTCACCCGATGTCGGGCAATCCGCTCCTCAGCATGCCGAAGAGGCCACGAATACAGTCGAAGAATCGGCTGCAGGGGCGGCCATTGGCCGTCCGTCCGAAGAGGGCGCCCCCCCTGCCATCGCTACCGACGCTGTCGAGGTCACATCTGTAGGGTCGACCTCTGGTCGCCCGTCCGAAGAGGATGTCCATTCCAAAGATGCCGCCGAAACAACCACCCCGCCCTTCGGGCACCCCTCCAGGGAGGGGAATTTGGATGACGCCCAATCGGAGGGTGCCTCTGCAGTGGCGGCCAGTGGCGGCTCGTCCCATGATGCCAAAGATGCCTCTGTAGGGGCGACCTGTGGTCGCCCGTCTCATGCCGCATCAGAAGGCAAGGCGCCCGCCACTGGCGGTGTGGTGGCGATTCCTGCGCCCAAGCAGCCCAACCTCGGTGATGGTGCCGTGGGTCGATGGGCGGCACCGGGCATGACGGGGCGCCTTAAGGCATTTTCGAAGTTGGGTGAGAGTTTAGGCGCCGATGCCGGACAGGCGTTCGACGATAGTGATGCCAAATTGCCCGACGAAGGGAAGGCAGAAGAGAAAGTTGATAACAGCGCTGCACAAAAAGCCAGGGCCGGCGAAGGCGCAACAACGGTCATGATTGCCGCCCAAAATCGCCAATCGCCCGAGCTGAAGGCTCCCCAGCAGGTGGCGGTCAAGATGGCGGGTTCCGATGATATCTTGGGTGCCAAACCGCCTGTTGAGGCAGATTTATCAGCCATTGAGGTAGCAGCCCAGTCGGCCGATTCCGAAAAGGCTGCTGCTCAATCCGATGGCGCCACGGCACATGCCGACATCGACCGAACGCTCGAAACACGAGGTTTTACCGACATCGTTGCCGAAAAGATCGACATCGAAAAGCCTGAGTACAAGGCGTCTGGCGATATTGATGCGCAGGATCTGGACCTTGTCGAGGGCGAGGCTGCGGAGATTCTGGACGCAAGCGAATTCGCCGAACAAAATGTCGATAGCCTGAAGGCAGCACAGGAAAGCGAAAAACAAGCCTACGAGGCGCATGCAAACTCTGTCGATGACTCGGTTAAACAATACGACACTGATGCGGCGGCGGCGCGCGATAAAGCGCATGCCGACGAAGAGGCCGAAGTTGCGCAACATGGGCAGGAGCTCAACAGCCAGCTCGACAGCGAGAAGGCGGGTTTTGACAGCGAGATCGAGGGGAAAGCGGCCGAAGCCAAGGCGGATACGGAAGCAGCGCGCGCCGAAATCGATGCCGAAAAGGCCCAGACGCAATCGAAGGTCGATGCCGAGTACGATGCGGCGAAGCAGGAAGAAAGCGCTGCTGCGAAAGAGGGCGAAAACAAGAAGAAATCGTTGTTTGAAAGAGCCGCCGATGCCCTCAAACAAGTCGGCGATTGGCTCAAGTCCAAGGTTAAGGCGATTTTCGACAAGGCTCGCCAGCTCATCGACAAGTTGGTCGAGGGCTTTATCAACTTTGTGGCGAAGATTAACAAAGACCTGGCCGACAAGCTTCGTGCGCTTTACGAGGCGTTAAAGA
>Ga0209737_10000148_pt1 | contig 62389 bp, 67 predicted proteins | sample TergutCu122P3_FD_187284 | JGI IMG/M metagenome (GOLD analysis project Ga0209737, IMG submission 187284) | Cubitermes ugandensis P3 segment gut microbial communities from Kakamega Forest, Kenya - Cu122 P3 (SPAdes) (version 2) | ecosystem: Host-associated > Arthropoda: Insects > Digestive system... | reverse complement strand
GCTTGGATATTGGTGATGGTATTGTCGTTAAGCCAGCGGCCAAACATACAGGCTTTAGGATCCAGTGAGCCTTCAAAGCGGGTGCGGGTCAGTACTGCTTCTGTCATTTCCTGTTTCCAGAATAGGTGTTCATTTACCATTTGTCCGACGATGTGGGCTTCATTTAGCATTATTTCAAATGAAGCGGCGCGGTTGGCGCTGCTATTGGTTAAGCCGATTCCGATTACACCTAAAAGCACTACCATGGTGATGAGGAGGGCGGTTAGGATTTTTAGTTTGCTTGATAGGTTTAGGTTGTTCCATTTTGATCTCATATCGATGTCCTTTAGTCCGTAAGGCAGGGGGGGACTTTTGTGGTGCGTAGTAAGGCAGGTAATGAAACTCTCTTAGCCACTACGGTCTAATTGGTTCTGATTTATTTGTTACCTCTCTAGAAGGCGACCTAAGGTGGCTTCGAGATGTTTCATTACCTGCCTTACTACGCATTCTGCTTCTTTGTCCTGCCTTACTCATCGGTATTGGGGTTCGAGCCATGACATTTCGTCTAGGTAGCGGTCGATGTTGGCAAGGGTGATTTCGATGCTGCCGGTGTCGGTGTAGTCGGGGATGGAGCGGCCTTCGACAAGGCTGTTCAGTAGTAGGAGGACGCCTTGTCCCCAGGTGTTTTGGCGTTGTGATACGATGGCTTTGATGTATCCGTCGCGTAAGCCTTGTAGGTTGTCGGGCATATCATCGAAGGTGATAATCATTTTACCCTTGGATTTTAAGTCTTTATCTTTCCAAACGGAAATGGCTGCTGGGCCGGCGGTGGCATCAATGCCGATAATTGCATCAAAATCGGGATATTTATCAACCATTTCTTTGGTGACGGTGATGGCTTTTTGCATATCTCCTTCACTGGATTGGGTATCGAGGATTTGGATGCCGGGATAGTTTTCGGCAAGGTATTCTTCGATTCCGCGTATTCGTTCGTTGAGGCTCAGTTGGGTTGACAGTCCTGTCAGTATTAAAATTTGTCCATTTGTACCGAGGGTCTGCCCGATGACATAACCCATGTGCCGTCCGGCATTGTAGTTATTCGTCCCGACATATCCTACCCGCTTGCTCAGGGGGGCATCGGTTTCAAAGCAGATGACTTTGATACCGGTATCGATGGCTTTATTGATAACTTCAACTAATTCATTGGGGTCGGTCGGTCCAATGGCGATACCATCAACTCCTAATGCAATTAATTCTTCCATAATTTCGATTTGTAAGCGGTAATCGGCATATTCAGGTGCTCTAATCAAAACATCCCAGCCATATTCGCTGCCAAATTCCAATGCGTCTTCACCAACCGGCTCAAAAAAGGGATGGACGATGGGGAATACTACGGCATATATTTGCTTTGGTGTCTCTGTTACCGGGTTTGCTTCGGTTGTTGGGGTTGTAGTTCCCTGACCGGATTTACAAGCGGTAAGTAGGGTTATTAGTAAAAATATGGTGAAAAATTTTAATATTTTCATATATTACCTCCATGTTATACCAAATACTTGCGTAGTATTTCGAGGACTTTTTCGAAATCCAAGGGTTTGCCGAGGTGTCCGTCCATTCCGGCATTTATACATTCTTCGATATCGCTTTTGAAGACATTGGCAGTGGTGGCGATAATCGGAAGTGGGTTCCTCCGTTTTGTAACCGAAGGCAGGGCCCGGATACAGCGGGTCGCTTCGAGGCCGCTCATTTTGGGCATCTGGACATCCATAAAGACAATATCGTATTTGGCCGGATTTTTTTTGACCATCTCGACCGCTTCGACACCGTTTACCGCACATTCAATGGTTATTCCGGTATCTTCCAAAAGAGCTATCAGGATTTCGCGGTTTACTTCTACGTCTTCGGCAAAAAGCATTGTTTTGCCGGCGAATTCACCACTATGTGCTTCCTCGACTTCAATTTTCTTTTGGTCAGGTTTTTCGTTTTTTCCACCATGTTGCACTTTTATGGTAAAGACAAATTTTGAACCTTTTCCAAGCTCTGAATCTACCCATATCTTGCCATTCATCAGTTCGACGATTCGTTTCGATATGACCAGACCCAGACCGGTCCCGCCATATTGCCGACTGATGCCGGAATCTGCCTGTTCAAAAGCTTGGAACATCCGCTCATGTTGCTCCGCGGAAAGCCCGATACCTGAGTCGGTGATACTAATCCGTATTTCGCAGTTCCCGTTTCGTTCCGAAACCAGCGTGGCTTCAAGATGGATTTTGCCTCCGTCAGGGGTAAATTTGGTAGCGTTTGACATCAAGTTCGTAATGACTTGGGTGAGGCGCTGTTCATCGCCAAAAATAATATTGGGAATCCGCTTGTCAATATCAACGGATAAGGTCTGTTTCTTTTCTTCGATCCGGAAGTTACTGATTCCAATGACCTTCGTAAGCATCTTTTCGAATTCGAATTCGATAGGTGAAAGTTCCATTTTATTCGCTTCAATCTTGGCAATGTCAAGGATGTCATTGATGATGCCAAGAAGGTGGGTGGATGCGTCTTCGATTTTGGTCAAGGCATAGTCTTTTTCCTTGCTGTCCCGCGACTTCTTGCCGATGGCGGTCATTCCGATAATCGCGTTCATCGGGGTACGGATTTCGTGGCTCATCGTCGAGAGGAAGTCACCCTTGGCTTTGCTACCCGCTTCCGCTTGGATAAGAGCTTCTTCAAGTGCTTCCATTATTCGTTTGTATTCGCGCAAATCGCGGGTATATCCCGCCAGCATGAAATCATCGCCATAGGGAATTTTTACTACTAAAGCTTCTGTAGGTACGATAGTGCCGTCAAGTAGTTCATATGTCCATTCAAAAATCCCGGTACTTCCTTCTTTGACGGCTTTATCAAGAAGTTTCGTTATTTTTTCCATGGAACGTTGCCCATCGGGTTGAAACTCAGGATAAACCGAGGTTGAATTTAAAAGGAATATTTCTTTGGTTTTGAAACCAAATAAACGGAGCGCCTCTTGGTTACAGTCGATTTTTTTGTACGCGCTGTTAAATAATTGGCAACACATCGGGGTAGAATCGAGCAGCATCCGGGCACGGTTATTCGTTTCGGTAAGCTCTTCATTGACTTTTTGTAATAATTTGTCACGGTATTCTATTTCTTCTATCTTTTGCCTGATGTCAGTCAGGTCGGTGGCATATTGGATATGGACTTTCTTGCCGTTTGGCCAGTCGATGTAACGGTCAGTTTTGCGGTAATAACGGTTGGTAACAGGGTTATGTTCTTCCCAGACGACTGCTTTGTCCGGTTCTTTATCCAGTTGGTGGCGGGGACAGAAGTCACAGCGCCCTTTTTTTCCGTCTTGGAAAACTTCGTAACATGGTTTGCCAAGAACATCTCCTTTTAACCCAAAGTGTTCCTTCGTATAATCGGTGATGAAAACTATTTCGTATGTATTAATATCATTGGCGTAGATGATGGCTTCGGCATTATTTAAAACACTGGTAATATTGGCAAGGGCACGCTGGGAGGCACTGTTTTCCAATTGGCAGCGCATCATGTCGTATTCAACCTTGTGATGGCTGATTTTGAGCTGGTTTTCGATTCTTAATTTGATTACGGCAGGTGAAAATGGTTTGTTGATATAGTCGGCGGCTCCTAACTTGAGTCCTTTTGCCTCACCTTCGAACGTGGTAAGCCCGGTCAGAAAAATAACTGGGATATTTTGCGTTTTGGGCGTACTTTTGAGGGTGGTTAATACGGAATATCCGTCTTTTCCCGGCATAATTATATCAAGCAAAATAACATCGGGTTCATATTTTTCGGCGGTTTCGATGCCGTCCCAACCGTTTTCTGCCGTATAAACGATATAACCTTGTTCCTCCAAAATAGCGGAAAGCGCTGCGATTTCCGTTTTTGAGTCGTCAATAATAAGAATGCTGTTTCTTTTGTTTATGTCCATGGGTCGTACCTTTACACAAGTAAATCAAGCCGCAGAATGGCTATGATTTTATTTCCAGCTCGACACTAAGCCTTTCTATATCTATTTTTCCAGTTTACATTATAAATAGGAAAGTGTCAATGATATGAGAGGGAAAAGTGGTGCAAATGGGTTTATTTTCTTGTGTTTAACAAATTTCAGTGATATACTGAATATGCGACCGAAAAAATGAAAGGGAACTCACATGGCTGGTTACTCTTCATCCGATAAACGCATCAAAATGATGCTGGATTCTTCCCCAATGTGTTGTGAATTGTGGGACAGCAATTTCAATCTCGTCGATTGTAACGAGGCGATCATCCGTTTTCTTGGGCTTAGCGACAAAGAGGAATATTTAAGTGGTGTATACAATTTTGCCCCGGAGTTTCAAGCTGATGGTTTGCGTTCAAATGAGAGAATGGAAATCAGTATCAAAGAAGCATTTTACAACGGCACAAGTAAATTTGACTGGCTTTACCTTTTCCCAGATGGTTCTTTGGTACCAACTGAAGTGACATTGGTTGCAATTCAAGATGACTACGGCGACAATGCGATTGTCGCATATACCTTTGATATGCGGGCCCATAATCAGATGATGGATGAGATAAAGTTGCAAAGAAATACCTTGCAATCCTTAATTAATTCGATGCCTGATTTAGTTTTCGCCAAGGACTTGGAACATCATTATACGCTGGTCAATGACGCGGCGGCAAATTATCTAGGTGTTGATATTGGCGATGTTATCGGCAAAAATGATCGTGATGGTTTCAAGTTTCCCACCGCGGTGGCAGATGGCATGATAGCTGCCGACAAAGAGGTTTTTGTAAGTGAACAACCGGTAATCACTGATCACTGGATACCCGCACCTGACGGCACATTACGGTATTTTGAAACAACAAAAGCCCCTATCCGGCATGAAGGCGAAATCATCGGGTTGGTCGGAGTATCCCGTGATATAACCGAAAAGCACCATATGCAAGAGGAAATGGATATTGCTTTTGACCAAGTTGTGGCGGCAAGTAAGGCGAAAAGTGATTTTCTGTCATCAATGAGCCATGAAATGCGGACCCCGATGAACGCGATTATCGGCATGACTGCAATCGGCAAAAAATCCAAAACCATCGAAGACAAAGATTATGCCCTTAACAAAATAGCAGAAGCTTCTTCCCACTTGCTTGGGGTAATAAATGATATTCTTGATATGGCAAAAATTGAGGCGAATAAACTGGAACTAACCCCGATTGAATACCACTTTGAGCGGATGATTCAAAAGGTAGTGACGGTAACCAGTTTCAAGCTTGATGAAAAAGAGCAGACATTATCTTTGTCCGTCGATGGAAAAATACCCCGCTTTGTATTTGGTGATGACCAACGTCTGACCCAGGTAATTACCAATTTGATGTCAAATGCGGTGAAATTCACCCCCGAGGGTGGAAGAATCAACCTTAATGCTTATTTATTAAATGAAACAGATAATGAGTGCGAGGTTCAGATAGAGGTTATAGATAATGGTATCGGCATCTCCCCCGCGCAACAAAAACGCTTATTCCAAGCCTTTGAGCAAGCGGAAAGCGGAACAAGCCGCGAATACGGTGGAACGGGGTTGGGTCTGGCAATCACGAAAAAACTGATTGAGCTGATGGATGGCAAAATCTGGGTTGAATCTGAATTAAATAAAGGCGCCAAGTTTGCCTTTACAGTCAAGCTTAAACGCGGTGCAAACAATCCCCGTTCATTGCTTGCCCCCGGTGTGAACTGGGATACGCTGAAAGTGCTTGCCGTTGACGATATGCCGGAGGTACGCGAGCAGTTCCTCGATATGTTCAGTTTGCTTAATCTTAAATGCGACGTGGCGGAGGATGGACTTGATGCCTGTCGGATCATTGAACAAAATGGTGGTTATGATATTTATTTTATTGACTGGCGGATGCCACGGATGGATGGTATTGAGCTGACCCGAAAAATCAAATCAGAGGTGGATGGGCGACCTTCGGTTGTTATCATGATAACGGCGATGGACTGGGAGCAAATTAAAGAGGAAGCCGCCGCCGCCGGGGTTGACCGGCATATGCTCAAGCCGCTTTATTCAACGACAATTATCGACTGCATCAACGAATGTCTTGGCAGGGTAGGCCTTGAAGCTAATGAAGAAAAACAATGTTTTGGCGAATTTGCCGGAAAACATATTCTGGTCGCCGAGGATATAGAAGTAAACCGTGAGATACTACTGGTACTGCTTTCCGATACGGGTCTAATAATCGACTGTGCAGAAAATGGGCATGAAGCCTTTACAATGGTTGAAGCCGCTCCTGATAAATATGACCTAATCTTTATGGATGTCCAAATGCCAAAGATGGACGGTTATGAAGCAACCCGTTTAATCCGCGCTTTACCAGCTTTGCAAGGGAAAAAACTACCGATAATCGCCACGACTGCCAATGTTTTCCAAAGTGACATCGACAAATGTATCGCCGCCGGAATGGATGACCATCTGGGTAAGCCGTTGGACATTGACAAGATGCTGGAGGTGCTGAGGAAGTATCTGGCGTAGTGGTTAAGACCCCTATTGGCAAACGGAGGTATAAACCTTGATGAAAAAAGTGCTTAGATTCATAAGCTTTACCCTAATTTTATCGCTCGTTTTTTCGTTAAGTGTTTTTACGGCACCCAAGCTAATGCCTAATGGCGAGAAGTTTGATGCCGTTTTTTATGCCGCTGCATATCCCGATGTCGTAAAAGTGCTGGGAACCACTGAAAGAGCTTTATATGGTCATTATACCCGGCATGGCAGAGCAGAAGGCCGGTTGGCATATGCCAATGCCGGTGTGGAAATCGAAAGCACCACAGAAACAAGAGAATCTATCACAATTCATGCCAATATCAAAAGAGGCATGACAACGGCAGAGTTCGATGAAGCTTATACTATTGCCGAAGCACTGGTTGAAAAACATGCACATCTAGAGCTTGAGGAGCAACTAAGAGCCATTGCACAAGAGTTACACGAATTGCGGGTTCAAATTCCTTATAATGATAAAATTAAACATTATAACAATGTCTACGGATTTTTTGTTCTAAAAGAAGGGATATCCTGCGCAGGTGGAACGAGGGCTGCCATTTTGGTTGCCAATATCATGGGCTTGGAAACCCAACACCGAAACGAAAGCAAATGGAAACACCAGTGGGCAAGAGTCGATGTCAATGGTGTCTGGTGGGCACTCGACCCCGACACAGGGTTGGCGATGCCGGAAAAAGATCTGCCCCGGGAATATCATAGGTTTATGTAATCCGTTTTATGGTAATTCTTTTCTATATAGGTAGCTTGCTTTTTTGTAGTCCATGGCTCCTTCATAAAACCGGTGTGCGTCATGTCTTCCAACACGGGAAGACAAAGCAACACACTTAAGGGAGTTTTCTTTTGCTATCTCTTCGATGTATGATAATAAAAGTTTTCCGTATCCTTTGCTTCTTTTAGCTTCATCGGTGACTAATTCATACACCCAGATATGGTCGCCATAGAGGGTTAGTATTCTGGCAAACCCGGCATATGATACTATCCGGCCGTCTTCAAAGAGACAGGCAATTCTGTAACCATCTTTTGACATCTTTTCAATTATATCGATAAAATCGTTTAGTGTTAGCTTTGTCCGGAGTTGATTTACAATCGGGAAGGCTTCTTTTAATTCGCTGGGTTCGATTTCCCTGATTAGCAGGGTGGGGGATATTGTTTTGTGGGGTAGGGTCATTGGGAGGTTCCTCATTTTACTATGCGTAGGTATTCTATTAATGCTGATTGTAATCTATTAAATAAGCTAGATCACTAGTGGTCAGCATTTTTCTCGTATACTACATTGAGCTTTCCAATAGTATCAAGGTTCTTCGTCTTGTATGCTAAATCTGCCGGGGTAACAAAAAGTGCATCAATCGGGATGTTGCATTGTGTTTTCGCAAGAATTTCTTTTAGTTTTATATAAAAAGCTGATGACGATGAAATGACCGTACGCGCTGGCGATGACGACATATCCAGTAAATCAATACTATCATCCATAAGAGCCTCATACAATTCTTTGGCGAGTTCTTCATCCGTCGAAAGCTCAGCACCTACCGCTGATACCATGTCAAGCTGTGGTGTATCATCTAACAAATCAATCAAACGGACAATGCCAGTATCGGCAGATGAATCCATATCCACTGCCGCTTTGAAACGGGAGCTATCCATTTCTATATGGTATTTTTTTCCGCAGTCTTCATAAACCTGATAAACTAACTGGGAGCACACCATTGCTTTATCAGGATTCTTTAAGATAAGCTTCTGAACTATCTTGTCAAGCTCAATGAATGCTTTTTGCATGATACGGTCAATCACGGCACTTAGCAATTTTGTCATACGAAACTCACGACTGATAAGCAAAAATGCGATAAACACAAGCGCCGGAAAGTCATAACGTGTTTTGCATTTTATGTACACTTGAGCTGCATCCATCAGCGGCTTTGCCCCCAATTTATCAATTTCAGTAAAACGCAGAAGAATTTGATTCTCGCCATCTTCTGCCCTTACATCACTGACGGACAATCCCTTGGCTCCCATTTCCACTACCTTTCCGCCCTCCAATACTAAAGAAGCGTGACTGACATCAGATTTTGTAATGAGTGCTATTGATTTGCTGAGCCAGTGGTTTCCTGCTTTGTAGACTAAAACATCTCCCGGTTGCAATTTGATCATAATTTTCTCTTCCTTTCATCAAAATATTTGAATTATATCAATTAACTTACCCTTCCTAATTACATACCACTAATATTCCCCCTTCCTTAAAATTCCTATGTGGGTACTACATAATAATACAACTTTTTTGCGTATTTTACAAGTTATAAACAAGTTTTTCGACATTTTATTGTAAATATTCTAGGATTCAAGTGGTTTTCTTAGAATTAAGCTGATTTTCTGCAGATTTGGTTGTATATTTACCATTTGACTGTAATATATGGATTATTTTCGATTATAGCTATTATAGTTTTTAATAATCACTATTTACTCCGTCATCCAAAACATCTCTGTGCTTTGATTGCGCTTTGTTTTGCACTTTCTTTGCCACATCAATATTTAACGTACTACGACATTTCGGAAACTTCGAACATCCAAAAAATTCTTTACCTATATTTGCTCCTTTGGTCGCTTTACGCTTTATCATATCGCTGCCACACTTTGGGCACTTATTTTGATTGATCACATCATTTATGGATATGATATTGTTTAATTCCTCAGTTACCTTTGTTTCTGTTACCGCATTACGATATTTTATAAAATAATCTTGAGGATTGTCTTTATGGCAATCAAGAAAAAATTGACCTAGATTAAGCATAACCTTTTCTGAACTAATGCCAAATTCGTTTTCATGGTTTGCTTTCTTAATATATGAAATCAATTGGTCAGCCCTAATTACCTGTTCTCTTATTTCTTTTCTTGCGTATTTAGCATTCAATACTGTTTTAGGATTTGCCAATACCACAACTGAACGATATATTTTTGAAAAACTAGAATCAAAACTTGCTTTCTCAATAAAATTTTTCGTATCCCCACGTAGCAATCTTATCACTTCCAGATGTCTTTGATTTTGAGTAATTGGTGAATATATACCTTCTTTAACTTTTGTTTTCCCATATGTAAATGTTCTTATGAAATTACCTGAATTATCAATCTCAATATTCCCAAATAAATTTTTGCATTCCAAAACAAAATTTATCCCTCTTGTCACAACCAAATAATCAATTTGAGCCGAAAAACCATCTTTTTCAAAATATAAGTCATGTAAAACAATCATTGGCATATGGCTATTTTTTAGTTCAAACTCTATTTGCTTCTCTCCAATAATTCCTGTTTCTAATAATTTTATGTCTTTTTCAATTTGCGATTTATGTTTACTGTCTACTTGATGATAAAGCTTCTGTAAATCCTTTAATTGCTTTTCTGCCGAGCTGGTTTCTTTAAGGAAAATTGGCTCTTTAATCTTATCAAATAATCCCATATTATATATTCCCCAATCAAATAAATTTCGAGTTGCCACCTATTTTCATTGTTACGTTAACATTATACAGCGAAAACTTGATTTAGCCAATGGATTTTTGATTTAGATGAGTTAAAAAAACCTCATCTGACATTTCGTCCACTTCCTTGCTAATATGTGGTTGGTTCATCTTTGTCTTATAATTTTCTCGTGCAAGCTTGATAGCCTCCACATCCAAATGCTTTAACTCCGCGCCATCCAATATCTGTCTAGACCAATCCAGTTTGGCTTGGGCGCGGATTCTGTCGATTTTCTCTTGTGAAAGCGGCTCTAAGCTTTCACCGGACCGAGAATAATATCTATTTTTCCATCCGGTCGGCATAGCCGTAACCGCCGCAGGTATTTGAAACATTAAGACACGATGTTTTATATCATTAACCAGTGGAGTTAATTCGATAATATCAATAAAAGTAATACCGCCTGTTGTTCCTTTTGCTATCTCATACTTAAACTTTTCTAAATTTCCAGCACTACTTTTGAATGATGTTCCAACCGGCACTTTTCATTTGATTCACTCACACCAAGAACAAACCAGCCATATTGCTGTTGCTTTAGGTTGGCTTCATTGCTGATAGCTGAGAAATAGCGGCCAACTTTATCTGTATCGTATTGGCCTTTGGCTTCTTTAAACTCAACTATTTCGTATTCCCAACGCTCCATAAGGGTATGGAGGATTTCATAGTATTGAGCGTTGGTTGATTTGGTGTCGTAGTTAAAAAATTTCATATTCATTTCCTTTTAAATCATATCTAGCAAATTGCATATTATCTACGATATTTTCAATTTTCTTAAACTCAAGCAAGCCCTCTTAGCTTTTCATTCATTAATTCTATTTCTAGTAGATTCCTTCTAATCTTAGTTAAATCATCGCTATAAACTAAATCATAATCATCAAGATTATCTAATAATAGATTATACTCCAAAGAATTTTCTGGTTCTTCAAACCCCCATATGTATCTATAACTGGATGATTCTGCTAAAAAATGCAAAAGGCTCGGCAAAAACCTAACTCGGATTCCATCTCCACGAAGATTTAATCCAACATATTCTCCCGAATTCTTAGTTTTTACACTTAATGTTGTTACTAATTCAGCAAAATCTTGTGGAGTTACAATCTTTGTCTGTATGCCACCCTTTACACTTTGGCTGGTTACATTCATAAATTCCTCATTCAATTTTGCAGTAGCATTTTCTATTTCGCTATCAACAGATTCCAACGCTTTTTTTATGCTACCACTTTTTTCAAATCTTTCTGCAAAAACAGTATCCCTGAGTCTTAACATCATATTGTCAAATACATGTGCGTCTTTAATTGCAGGCACATATATATACTTAAAGCCGTTTAAGAAACGCGTAACCTCTGCTTTAATTCTTGCAGAAGGTTCTCGTTTTTCTCTACGCAACCTCAAATTTGTATCATCAGTTTGCTCAAATTCAAAACGATACCACTTTTTTGTCACAATAAATTCATGTGGCAATACACGAGATGGATAACCTGTAATAAATGTAATGCTTATTGCAATAAATTGTTTTTGCTTACTTTTAGTATTTGCATACTCCTTTTGACTTTGATTGTAATCAATGTCAAAATCGAACCGTTTTCCCAAATCAGTTTCACTATTAAAAAATAAATTCAATGCTTTAAGTATATTTGATTTACCAACATCATTTATTCCGCTAATTAATGATAAATCCGTTATATTATTTATACTCACATTATACAACGAACGAAAGTGCTTTATATTAATCTCCTTTATTGTCAACATATAAATTTCCTTTCATGTAATTTATTAATAAATTATCAATATTTGTTTTATCTTACATTTTCTTTATTTCTCCTACCCAAATATCTGCCACATTCACCGCTTGTTTCATCACCAATTCAACTGCTACCGGTTGCTTGTCTGGCGGATAACCATGTTTATTGAGAATCCGGCGGACGATGACCATCATTTTCGCCCGGACACTTTCTTTGATTGTCCAATCAATTGTTGCATTGCTTTTGACTTTTTCGGCAATTTCACGAGCTATCGTACGTAACTGTTCGTCACCTAATACTTTAACAGCACTATCATTAGTTTCTAAGGCATCATAAAATGCTAATTCATCATCAGACAAACCCATATCAAACCCACGCTTATCAGCATTATTAACTTCGCGGGCTATACGGATGAGTTCTTCCAGTATTTCTGCGGTTGTCAGAAGATTATTTTGATATCTCTTTATGGCATTTTCCAGCATATCCATGAGAGATTTTGATTTAGCCAAATTCGTTTTAGAGCGTAATTTTATCTCATCATTTAACAGTTTCTTCAAAAGTTCCATCGCGACATTCTTGAACTTCATTCCTTCTATTTCTTTCAAAAATTCTTCTGATAGAATAGATAGTTCCGGTTTCTCAATTCCCGCCGCACTGAAAATATCAACAACTTGCTCAGATGCAATCGCTGAATCAACTATATTTCGAATAACTGAATCGTAATTATTTCCTTCACTCCGTTCGCCCGATTCGAATTTTATCAACCTTGCTTTAACCGCTTGGAAAAATGCTATTTCTTCTGCGTTTGCGAATGTTAGATGATGTGGTTTGGCAAGTGCATACGCCTGACTTAGCAGTAATACTTCCTTTAAGTAACGAGACTTTCCATCTTGAACACCAAGAATGAAATCTTCTGCATGCAAAATTAAAGATAGCTTGTCCTTTGTCTCACTGGATAAAAACATTGAATAATCAAATTCTCGTAATATACCTCGAACAACTTCAAGCTTCTCAAGCATTATATCAACAGCTTTTTGGTGGGTTTCGGCAGGAACGCCTTTTCCGCCATTTTCAGCATAGAAACCAAGTGCCTTCTTTAAGTTAGTAGCAATACCTATATAATCTACAATCAATCCGCCAGGCTTGTCTTTGAAAACACGATTAACACGAGCTATAGCTTGCATAAGATTGTGGTCTTTCATCGGTTTATCAATATACATTGTATTTAAGCATGGTGCATCAAAGCCTGTAAGCCACATATCCCTTACTATAACTATTCTTAGTGGGTCATTTTCATCTTTTAAGCGAAGTGCCAGTGCTTTTCGTTGTGTTTTCGTCGTATGATGCTTTTGCAAGATAACACCATCAGAGCTGGCTGATGTCATAACAACTTTAATTACCCCTTTATCTAATTCGTTACTATGCCATTCAGGACGTAGCTTAATTATCTCATCATATAACGCCGCCGCAATTCGACGGCTCATTGCTACGATAATAGCTTTCCCATCAAAAACTTTCTGTCGTTCTTCATAATGGGTTACGATATCATTCGCAAGGGTGGTTACTCGCTTTGGATTTCCCACGATTGCCTCTAGCTTCGCCCATTTCATTTTTGCAGAGGAAGCTTCATCAATCTCATTAACCTCTTCAAGTTCGGTATCAAATTGTTCAATAAGCTGCTTGCCTTCTTCGGTTAAGTTTACTTTTGCAAGACGGCTTTCATAAAAAATACGCACCGTAATTTTATCTTCTACTGACTGTGAAATATCATATATATCAATATAATTGCCAAAGACCGCCGGAGTGTTTGCATCTTGCTTTTCTACCGGGGTTCCAGTAAAACCGATAAATGTGGCATTAGGCAAGGCATCACGGATATATTTGGCAAACCCGTAAGCAATACGTTGTCCGACTGTTTTACCATTTTCTTTTATATCGCGAATCTTCGCGTCAAAACCATACTGTGTCCGATGCGCTTCATCAGCAATAACAACAATATTATTTCTGGCTGATAACAATTCATAAGCTGATGCGTTATTAGTAGGAATGAATTTTTGGATTGTACTAAATATAATCCCCCCAGAAGCTACCTTCAAGAGTGTTTTCAAATCCTCGCAATCTGTCGCTTGCTTGGGTGATTGGCGTAATAGTGAACTATTTTCTGCAAATGTATCGAATAGCTGTTCATTTAAATCATTTCGGTCAGTTATAACAAATATTGTTGGATTATTTAGAACACGGACTATTTTCCCTGCATAAAATACCATTGATAGTGATTTTCCCGCTCCCTGGGTATGCCACACCACACCCGCTTTGTGGTCACCCTTTGGTTGGTCTTTGGCACTAGGAAGCCCATAAGCCGCCGGGTCTTCAAATCCAATAAACTCCCATTTCCCACTTGCGCGTATTGTTTGCTCAACCGCTTTATTAACTGCATAATATTGATGATATGCTGCAATCTTTTAACCATTTCTACTTTTATTACGCTTGTAGTTTTATCTTCTGCACTTGATTTTTCAAAAGTAACGAAGTTATGCATATAGTCAATCAGTGTTTCCGGCGAACATAAACCATGTATTAATGTCGATAATTCATTATCATATTTTGATGCTTCCCTCATCCCATCTTTTGTTTTCCAAGCACTATAACGTGAAAATGATGCGGTCAAAGAACCGGCTTTCGCTTCTAAACCATCAGAAATTACACAAACTTCATTAAATGTAAATAACGCGGGGATTACTGCCTTATAAGTTTGGATTTGTTCGTATGCTTTATAACAAGTGGCATTTTCGTCAGCGGGGTTTTTCAATTCAAATAGTACCATCGGGATGCCATTAATAAATAATAATACATCGGGTCTTCTATTATTATTGTTTTGGATTATTGTATATTGGTTGATTACTAAGAATTCATTTTTCTCATACTCATTAAAATTAACAATAAAAACATTGTCATTAACTAGGTCACTACCTTTACGATACTCAACCGGAACGCCTTCAATAAGCAAACGATGAAATTCTTCATTATCGGCAAGTAAATTTGATGTTGCAATACGCGAAATCCGCCTAATTGCACTTTCGATAGCATCTGTTGGGATATCAGGATTAAGCTCTTTTAATGCCGTACGAAGCCTATCAACTAAAAGAACATCTCCATAACTTGAACGCTCTGCACTGGGTGAATCGGGTGCGAGGTCAACGCCGGATATGTAGGTATAACCGAGGGATTCTAATTCCTCAATTGCCATTTGTTCGATTGATGATTCGTAGAGTTTGGGCATGGTATTACCTCAATTATTAAATGTTTATAAACAATATATAGTGGTGTATTGACTTTAAATAATTTATACTTTACATCAATTTATCGAAAGCAATATTTTAGCCACTTGTGAAATGATTAGGTGGCTTTTGCTTTTGTTTTCACCTCACCATTCATAAGTTTTGGAAGCAATGTGTCTCGAAGTTTTATTATTGTTCTAATTTGAGTATTATTTTTTTCTATTTTATCAATAAGTGGATTCATTATATTATTCATTATAGTTAAATCACATTCATAAGGTACAAGTACCTTTGCATCATTTAAATGACTACGTTGAATATGACCCATTGTTGTTGCTTTCGATTCTGCTATTACACGAAATTCTGGCAAATGATATTTAATCCAATAGTAAAAAAACCATTTAGGATATTTATCAGATGTAACTTTAAATAAATGCTGGTTTAACGCACCTTTATCATGTTTCCATATATCGACAATCAAACTACCAGACCACGAAAACACAACATCCCCGGATTCAATGATATATTTATCAGGAACCTCGGCAGAGCAAATATCTGTACCTTCTGAGTAACCGTTATTTAATTCCTTTATCTTTATAACAAATAGAGGCGCACCAGTTTTATATGAATATTTTTGTAATGCTAATCCATTTAAAAAATCAGCTATTTCGTCGAGTCCTTTTTCTTCCCAATCCTCACTTGCTTCTTCGATAAACTATTGCCGAAAATATGTCTGTGCCAATGCTTCTAGTGTAACATTCTGACGATTTAACAAATCTATTTTATCGTCCAATGTTGATAGAATTTTTGCAATAGAACGCTGTGTATTTATATTTGGAAGCATAATTTCATAATCTAGTAAAGCATTAATTTGCATATTAGGTTGTGTTGATGTGCCACCAGAAATATTTTCTATATGTCCCCAATAATCATAGAAACGCATTGTATAATTTATATACGTGTAATCTGCTACTATTTCGTCAATTCTAAGCCTAATAAGCCCATTATTGTAAACAGAAGAAAGGTCATCTTTTATTAGCAAATTAACACCTATGGACGCACCTGTTCTTGCAACAAATATATCCCCCTTTTTAAGCTTGAATCTATCATAATTGCGGTGCTCAACAATGCAAAATCCCTAGTCATCAAACGATTTCTTTTGCGAAACATCTTGTATTCTTAGACTTAATACCTGTATCTTTTTCGACAATTGGCGCTCTCTTTATAGCGTCTAAACCTGTGTTAGCCGACTTTATTACATCACCTAGCTTGCATGATTTCCATTCACCCAAAATTACCACCATTTTTTCCACTTAACAAATCAATTCCATCTTTTCCTGATTCAGAAATAAGATTAAAGAATCTTCTCATTTCCTCTACTTCATTGTAATTATCTAATGTTAACTCAGCACTTATTTTTGCCGCTGCGCTTATTGCATCAATAGCACATTTTGCATCTTCCTCGGTAAATGCACGTCCAGTAGCAATACAATGCAATGCTTTACCAATAAAATCAGCAATATCCAAGAAATCACTTATAGTGTCCAAATTATTCACATATCACTTCCTCCATTTTTCAATTTTTTCTCCATCTCCTTCAGCGTATCCAAATACGCTTTCTCAACATCAGTTAGTTCATCTGAAATTTGCGCTCGGTATTTATCATATTCTTTATGTGCTTTCTTTACAGCATCATCATGGCTGATATATCCTGAGCCATGCAAGACACCCATTCCGAAATCCTTTGTAAACTTGTCCAATGTTTTGACCCAGTCGCGCATATACATTGGTTCTTGCATTGATGCTTTTAATTCCGCCATATCGAAAAAGGCATTTACCATTCGGCGTAATGCAAATAATTCTTTTTTAGTCATATAATTTTTGGCAACAGTAACTTCACTTTTAACCGGGCGGTTTCCTTTGAACACGGTTAAACCCATAAATGGCAACTCAAAATTTGCGCGTTCAAAGATAATCTCACTTGCGGTATGCCCACTGGCTGCATAATGAAGCTTGTTTTGCACTATTTTGAAAAATTCTATCGTTTCCGGCATGGTAGCATCGTAATCAAGGCTGGTAGCATATAAATCAAGGATTTGGCGATACATCACCTTTTCGCTGGCGCGAATATCACGGATTCGTTCTAAAAGCTCTTTCCAATACAAACCACCACCCATATTTTTCAATAGGTCGTCGTTCATGGCAAAGCCTTTTTGTAAGTACTCATGCAATATTTTTGTCGCCCATTGCCGGAATTGGGTTCCGCGAATTGATTTTACACGATATCCCACTGCAATTATAACATCAAGGTTATAATACTTAACATTACGTTTTATTTCACGTTCACCTTCATTTTGAACTGTCAAGTAATCCTTGACAGTTGATATTGCATCAAGCTCCTCTTCCTTAAATATGTTATTTATATGAAAACTTATGTTTTGCTTTGTTGTCTGAAATAACTCAGCCATCTGCGCTTGAGTAAGCCAAAGCGTTTCCCCTTCCATTCTGACATCGATTTTTATTAATCCGTCTACAGTTTGATATATAATTATTTCATATTTATCACTCATTTGTCCAGAACCTCCACTTTTGCGAGGTTTTGACGTATACGTTCATCGAGGATTAAACCCTCTGCCATCTGTGCTTCTAATTCCGCAGTCAGGGTCCGGATACGCTCAGCGAAATCAAAATCATCTTCTTCATCCGCAAGACCGATATAGCGTCCCGGAGTAAGGACATAATCCAATGCTGCAACACCGCTTTCACCAGAAATAGAAGCCGATTTACAAAATCCGGGAATATCTTCATAACCTTTACTGGTTTTCCAGTTGTGATATGTATCAGAAATAGTACGGATATCTTCATCGGTAAGCTCGCGGGTACGTCGATTTATCAAGGTTCCCATATTGCGGGCATCAATAAATAAAATTTTGTCCCAACGTGGATGTTCTGGATTTTTCTCTTTTTCACGACTTACAAACCACAAGCAAGCCGGAATTTGTGTATTTAAGAATAATTTAGTCGGCAAATTTACGATGCAATCGATTAAGCCTGCATCAATCAGTGCTTTTCGTATTTTATCCTCACCGCTTGTTTTACTCGACAATGAACCTTTCGCCAGTACAAAACCAGCTGTCCCTTTTGGTTTCAAATGATAAATAAAATGCTGAATCCATGCGTAATTGGCATTACCCATAGGTGGCGGCGTTTCGCGGCTATATTGCCAACGCCCATCAGTCCTAAGTAAATCACTACTCCAGTCGCTGTCATTAAATGGGGGATTGGCAATGACAAATTCTGCTTTCAAATCGGGATGTGCATCATTCAAAAATGAGCCTTCATTATTCCATTTCACATTAGAGCTGTCGATACCGCGTAAAGCTAGATTCATTTTACACAAACGCCAAGTTGTTTGATTACTTTCTTGACCAAAAACAGATACTACACTATCAAAAAGTTTATCTATTTCTTTTACTTTCCCATTATATCGGTCGGCATGAGCTGCAATAAATTTTTCGCTTTGGACAAACATGCCACCAGAACCGCAACAAGGGTCAAATACACGTCCTTCATATGGTTCTAACATTTCTACGAGGAGCTTGACAACACATTGTGGCGTATAGAATTGACCACCTTTTTTTCCTTCTGCAAGAGCAAATTGTCCGAGAAAATATTCATAAACACGACCTAATACATCGTTTGAACGAGATACAATGTCACCTAATGCAATTGTGCTGATTATATCTATTAATCCCCCAAGTGATTGCTTGTCCAGTTTTTCTTTTGCATACTCTTTAGGTAAAACTCCTTTCAGCGATTGATTATCTTTTTCAATTGCATCCATTGCATCATCAACATCTTTTCCAATGGTTGTGAATTTCGCACGGTCGCGCAAATAATCCCACCTTGCTTGTGGAGGTACAAAGAAAACATTTTCGGCATGATATTCATACGGGTCATTTGGATCAGCTCCGGCATAATCACCTTCGCCATTTTTTAGCTTTTGATATAACTCATTAAAATTATCAGATATGTATTTAAGAAACACCAGTCCAAGAACAATATGTTTGTATTCGGCGGCATCCATATTTTTTCGTAGCTTGTCAGCAGATGCCCAAAGTACCTGCTCAACAGGTTGTGGTGCCGCTTCTTTTTTTACTCGTGTCACTAGATATTCCCCTTCCTTCAGGATTCCCTTGTTGGGTATTACATAATAATACAGTTTTTTTGCGTATTTTACAAGTCATAAACAAGTATTTCGACATTTTCGTTACAAAATATGTAAATGGTTAGGCACATTTCCATCGTACCTAGCTATAAAAGAAACTCTATCCTTTGATTATTGCTATAACTCCATCTTCAACTTCCTCATCGCCTCACATACCCCATCATCATCTTCCAAATACTCCACTACCCCTACCCCGTTCATCTTCATATACTCAATCCCTAATCTTCTGGCAGTTGCATTAATATCCTTAAAATCATCTTGCATGGAAGGACTGATTACATCCGACATCAACCTTGCACACATGAAGTAATTTCCTGCTGCAATAATACCAACCATAAAGAACATCGATGCTAGGCGATTAGCTTGTTTGCCCATTTCAGCTTTGATTTCTTGCCGCATAATTCCTGTTAGGAAGCCGATGTTTTCCTGATAACCCTCGACCGATAATCCTTTTTGGATAAAGTTACGAATTACATCCGGCATATTTTGATGCCTTGAAGCCGCTACCATTCTTACACTTTTATACATATCTTGTGATATTACTACTGTTACTTGCACGTTTCTATCTTTTCTTACCGGCATTTTGCCCTCCTTTTTTGGAACATTTATTTTTCGGGAATTGTTACTCAAAAATGTTGTTGAAAGCTCTGCTTTCAAGCGGTGTTGAGGGAAATGGAACATTTCACTATTCCTGCCATTATCAAAATGCTTGATAATGATGTTAAATATCCAACGAGAAAAAGGAAGTCATCTCGGCACCAGCACTAGCTCATTGATTACCATTTCCTCAACTATATCTTTGTGTTTGTTGTAATAGCGTGTCTTTTCGAAAATATCATCAGTTATGGGAAGCGGGTCTTTTTCAAGTAATTGTTGAGACAATGCAATAACCCTTTCATTCGCTTCTTCATCTAGTCGAAACATCATATCCAACAGTTCACCTTTCATCTCCAATAACATAAATCTTAGTGGGTTGGTTTCATGCAGATGTTTCATTGCAAACCATTCATGCAAAAAACCACCCTTTTCAGAGTGGTTTTTGTTTTGCCTTAATCGCTGTAATCCTTGATTTTACTGGCTTTCTTTGAGTGAGAGTGCGGAGGTTCGAACTCCGGACAACTTGATTAAAAGTTTGGATTTTGTTCATTGCTCACTTGCTCCCACTTGCGAAGAACGCCTATTTTATGCGGTTTTCAAGGTTTGTGCTTGCTGTCACTTACCGCCATTTGGTGCTATTTCTACCCACCTATTACGCCATTTTTACGCCATCAGTTTTATTTAGACCACTTGACCGAAAAACAAGTTGTCCGACCATCTCGCCGATTTCGGTGTCCACATCGTCCATAGGGTCAAAATAAAATGCCCTTGTGGTGTTTGGGTTGCTGTGGCTCAACTGGTCAGCTACCCTCTTATCGTCAAGGTTTTTAATACGCCTTAAAAATGTCCCGGTCGTGTGTCTTAGTCCATGCAGTGTGATGTCGGGTAACTTTTCGCCGTCCGGCGCGGTGCTATTGTATCTTTTGATGATTTTTTTGAACTCATTTGTCGGAGTTGATTTATACATCTGCTTGCCGTTATATATGCCGTGTTCGTTTTGGATAAATAACCAATCGCCAGTATTTTCCCATCTGTCACCCATGATTAACTTGATTTGGTTTTGTTCCTCCCGGTGCTGTATCAGCAACGGCATTATTTCATTTGGTAATGCTAATCTGTTATATGTCTTGGTCTTTTCTTCGTATATGTTGACTGTGCTGTTGTCAAAATCTATGTCTTGCCATTTCAGATTTAATATACCGCCACGCCTTGCCCCGGTAACTAATGCCAAGCACACAAATACTTTTAGTTGCAGAGGATAGGCAAAATGTCTTACTTGCTGTTTATATGGGATTTTCTCGCCGTTTTTGTCTAGTTTGAATTTCCCGCCCTTCATCTTGAAACCGTCCCTTTTGTTGGTGACGGTAAAACCCTTGTCCAAGATGTCAAGTAATAAATGGGTCTGCGCGACCGTCAAACCCTTTGTTTCGTTGCTTTTAGTTTTGGTCGGTGTTATCCTTTTGGTGCAAGGATTCTTGCTGATGATTTCTAGTACATCGGACGCGTAAGCAAGGCATGACCTCAAGGCGTTATATTGTGTCAATACGCTTGCTTCGGAGCGTTTCTTTTGGGTTTCGATAACCGCGCCTGTTATGGTGTCTTTCTTGGTATATATAACAGGCTTGTCTTGCCATATTTTGATTAGTTTCGTGACCTCTAGGGCTGTGATTTCGGTCAGTTTTTTATAGCCGATTTCGGGCAAAATGTGGAGTTCGTAAGAATTTTTTAAGCTGTCCAAATATCCCTTGCTCTTTTTGCCTTGATTGACTAACTCTTTGATGTACGGTAAATAAAAGTCATTGAAAAAGTCATGTAACGTAATCTTGCGACCATCGACTACTTGACTGTTTTTGACCCGGTTCTCAAAATCCACTTGCCGGAACATCAATTCTTTTTCGATTTGCTTAGCTGTCATGTTTGCCGGGGGGGTCCATGATTCGGAATACCGTTTCGGTTTGCCGTCTTTGTCCAAACCGTAGCAAATTTCAAATCTGTATGAATTTCCTCTTTTTCTTGGTTTCGCCATCTGCTAACCCTCCCATGTAAGATGATACTATGTAATATAATAAGTATATCTTACATGGTGTCCGTTTGTTTGTACTTTCATATTCTTCTTCTATATATTTCTTCTATATTCTCTTATATTAATATAGAATGGGGTTAATTGTCAACGTGTAGGGGGATTTGGTATGTGCTTCGATGACATAAAATTTGTTGTTGCATTTTGGTATTACCCATGATATACTTGTTGTAACAAGTCCGCAAGGTGCGTGTCAAGCGCGTGCCACAACCGTATATGCTCCCCCCATCTTCGGAGCCGATTATAACAGACGATGATTAATTATTACCCTTGAAATGGGTATGTGTAACATCGTTTTTTTGTTGCTTATTGGCTCGATTTTAAAGATAAGGAGTTAAAAATATGGAAAATAAAATCGAATGTCTGACTATCAAACAAGCGAGCGACCGCTATCGGCTGAGCCAGCATTATATTCGTAATCTGGTCAAGTCCGAGCGAATCCGCACTATCGACCCCACAATCCGCACATATCTAATCAATACACGTGACATAGAAGCGTTTCTCAACGGCGAAACCGCCGAGAAAGGAGCAAAAAAATGAATGACCGCGAACGTGATTATGATACCAAATGGTTACAAATGCACGATTTTGTTGAGGATTTGGGGGGAGCAATAAAATTGCTCGGCGATGGTCGCATATCCGCCATATTTTGCGTTGATGAATTTCGTTTTGACCTCGTCGACCCCATAGACCCCACAAAAAAATAAAAACGACCCTGGGCAGAGGTCGCTTTGGTAATGATATATGATAATCGTTGCTCACGATATGTCTGATTATATCATTATTGACTACATCAGTCAACATCAAATTACCTCTGCTCATATCCCTAACTTTGATGTATGGTTTTGTATTCTTAAACTATAGTTTATTTAGTGACCGTCCAAAGTGGCGGTAGAAAGATAAGGTGTAATATGTCAAATCAATTAATACAAGGCAAATATCGCCCTGACGATGTAGTTATCCAATTCCCGGCTGTGCTATCCGGTCGGACTGTCACCCATGACGAGGCAAAGTCATTGTTACGTGGTGAGCGTATACCGTGGTCGGCTATTAGCAAGAGTGGCAAGCCATATTCTGCATACATCAGCTTGAAAAAGGAAGATAACAAATGGGGTTTCGAGTTCCACAATGATTCCGGCAGTACACAACAAGATAATGTCGTCATGATTATTGATGATGAGGATTAATCAAGTGATTTATATTGTGATTTTGGGTTTGTGAGAATTGCGAGAAGCTACAAAACACCGAAAACCCTTGTAAAATGGCACTTACGCACGCTCTAAACTCCGTCATAGAGCGTGCGTAAACAGCCGAAGTTGTGAGATTGGGTAACGTAAAGTGTGGGTTTGCAAGGGGCGGAAAATTAAAGTTGTGAGATTTTTATTGGTAGTTTGTGAGATTTTTTGTGAGAAGAGAGGTGATGAAAAATTGAACCAAATAATATATGATACCATTGACAAAATGATGAAAGATGAAGTGGAGCGGTTGAAATCATTACTGACCGATGATAAATATAGGGACATTGATAAACAGATAAAAGCCAAGTTGCCGAAACTTGACCCGGACGGAAAAGGTCGGGTTCGGTATTATTTTTGGCAATGTAATTATGATTATGATACACAGGACGAAAACAAAGTAAAGGTTGTCGATATAACCGGGGACGAGTGGAAAGGTTATAAAATCCGGCAAGTTGGCGAATTAAATGCCATTTATTCTATTCTCATTTTCCATTGGAATGATGGTGACGGTCATGGTGGTATTGTCGGTTTACAGTGTCATGGTGTAACTTGTTTCAATGACCCGGTTTATACTCACGAAGCGCAAGGGCGGTTAGGTACAAGCAGTTACAAAAATACCGGGTGGACTAAAAGCCCCCGGAATGGCGCGAGGTATCTGCCCCATTGGGGCGATAAGCCGTTGAGTGATTTTAAGTTTCCTTATTTGTCATTTGAATTGATTTTTTTCGGTAAGCCGACAAAAACCGCTGACCATGATTTTAATATTGATGATTACCGCAAATTGATTATGAAAGCCGACAAAGAAGAATCAACCATAGACCGTGACGCGGTTCGCTCGGCAATGATGGACGGCATGACGATATTACAAGCCCGTCAAAAATATCCCGAAATATACCGTGATGACTATAAATATATAGCCGGCTTGCGTGGTGACTTCCTAGTCCATCAGCCACCCCCGGAATGGCGGATTAATATATTGTTGGTCGGTGGTAGCAGACTGGGCAAATCAGCCATGACCGAGGTGTTACTTCGCGAATTTTATAAATTACTGAATCCTAATGCCGATATCAGCAAATTACACAATGACGAAATGTTTTTGTATGCTGGTGAGGATAAAGTGGATTACCAAAACTATGACGGTCAACCGGGCATAGGTCATGAGGAAACACGTTCCGTCGATTTAGTGTGCGATAAGGGTCGCGCCAAAATTCTGAAACTGGTAGATTTGTATCCGAAAAAGTACGCTGCTAACATTAAACATGCAAGTACAAATTTAATCCATCACCTGAACGTGTTTAATACGATAGAGAACCCTATTGATTTTCTGAATAACCTAGCCGGGGAATACACTGATAAAAAAGGTAATTTCCATAAATCCGAATTACCCCACAAAATACAAGTTTATGACCGATTTCGGATCATTATTGATGTCGGGCAGACACACTATAAAATATTGTTGAACAATGGATTTTACGGCAACGGTGATTCTCTGACATATACGGAAATCAAAGGGGTAATCGGAAGTATGCGGACGATATTTGACCCGATGGGCAACCGCCGGAAGATGAGCGTTGAGCAAGAGCGTAAAGCACAAGCCATGATGGTCGCCCCGATTATGTATTATGTGCAAAAACTGATTGATTCTGCGACAGTCCGCGAGCCTTTGACCGAAGATGAGTTTGACGCGACTTTTGGTGATTATGGTCAGATTGATGATGATTTTTATGGTCATGAATATGATGGTTGCGATAGTTATCCCGGCGAAGGTGTTGACGATGATTCCGACCAGATTGACCATGATTTTTATGGTTATGAATATGGCGATTACGATGATTTTGACGATGATTTTGACGATAATATAAACCATCAGTACAGCATATATTATTATGGTTTGCTACGCGATTGTGACACGTTCATAATTATATAACGCCTGTTATGTAATGCGCCGTCTGTCTTTGCTTTTGCTTCTGCCGTCCGGCAGAAGCCCCACACCTACGGAGTAGGTATAGTGGGTTATACCTACTTCGTAGGCTTCGTAGGCAAAGCTAAACTTGTATTTGACAAGCACATGACTATATGCTAAAATGTATTTAATCTCATATTGCGAGTGGCAACTGACAGGTCGCGTGGTAATTGTTATTTTGGTTACTGTTGCGATTTTTTTGTTATCTTGTGAGGTGATGATTATGAGTGATAAATATACGGTTAGTATCAGAATTGAGAAGATATCAGTCGCGCAAGGTATGGATTACGTTAAGCACCTAGCCCGCGGAGCTGATAACTCTTTTGAGACCCACAGCAACGCGCAAATTGACCCGGCGAGGACGCAAAATAACAAGACATGGCTTAACCATGCCGACACGTCGGACGGTTGGCGTACAGAAAGAGTTGCCGATTGTAACGAGATTAAGGAGCAATGGAAAAAAAGGCTTGATACCGTTCAAAGCAACAGGACTAAAGAGGGTAAGTTGAAAAATAACGCCATACACGCCCTTAACATCGTTTGTCAATGCGGTTCTGTTGAGCAACCTCTGCCCCCGGATTTTCCGCAAGGGAAATTTAACCGCGCCTGTTTGGATTTTATTACAGAAAAATTATTCATGGGTAAAGCTGAAAACATAATTTCTTTCAGTATACACTATGACGAGAGTACACCTCATATAGATGTTCTAGGTGTTCCGATTACCCCCGATGGTCGTCTAAGTGCAAAAGAGTGTATGTTGCAAGGTCATAAAAACCAAGTTGAATTTTTACGGCAATTTCAAGCCGATTTCAAGAGTTTCACCGCTGATTACATGGCACAGTATGGCATTGAGATTGATACAGCCAAAAAAGAACCGCACCGCAAGCACATGAGCATTGATGACTATAAAGAGTATAAAGACACGCAAAAAGCTAATGCAGAGGTGTTAGAGCAATCTAAGGCTAATATTATACTTAATGAGCAACAACAAGCCGAGATTGCCGAGCGTGAAAAGTCATTGCATGACCGGGAGCGTGAGTTTGAAACCCAAAAAGAAGATTATGAGCGTAAATACAAAGCCAAGACTGCCGAAGTCGAAACGCTGACGGATAAAGTCCGCAAGATAATCTTGGCCGTTGCCGAAAAAAACGGCGAGTTAGCCAAGATTCTCGCTCATATGCGAGTTTTGGCGCATTTATTGACCGCCCGTGAAAAAGAAGAGGTAAAACAAGCTGAAACGGCAATGTCAAAATCATCGGAAGCTGTTACAGACGCTCTAAACCTTTTTGATTCCGATTATGAAGATGAATATGAGTTTGAAAAATCTGAACCCCAAATGTCGATGTAGTTTTTGAAAGGATAGGAAAATATGACAAAAAGTGAAGTTGCAACATATTATGCACAAAAAATATGGGATAAAATCGCGGAATATTACGCCGGGAAAATCCGAACTAGACATTTGCATGAACATTATGCCAGTTATCCGCAGAAAAAATATTACGAAATTATTTTGGACGAGGCGGAGGATAAGCACAATGTCCGGCGCGGAAAATCTAAAAATACCGATGATGGCGGACGTGAATTTCTGCGTGTCATCAACAATGCCCCTAGCATGGAATTATGATAATAACTCACCTCTAATGGTTGGTTATCTCCTTTTTCCCACGAGGGTTGGGTAGCTCTCGTGGGATTTTAATTTTGAGAAAATCCATCGGCGATTAGACCGATAGCCAAGCGATAACCGCTAAAAAAATATTGCCGGTGATACTCGTCTTGTATATCTGCTTGTAAGTCAAGCAGTTTTTCAAAATCTTCTGCTTTGTCCGGCGGTAGTGTTGCCTTAAATTGTTCCATAACTTCATGTAGTTTCTTTTCGATTTCTCTTTTGTGGTTTGATAGCCTTATTTCTTCCGCGATGTCAATTTCGCTGTTGTAAAGCCTGTTTAAGTAATCCATAGTGTTTATCCTTTCGCATAATATAGACCGTTATCGGTTATTATTATCATAATATACCCTTATGACAATCACAAGGGACTGACAGTCTATTTTGAATAATATTAACCGATTTTGGTCAATATTAGTAATGACAACATACGGTTATTATTTGATTATGATTAATTATGATAAGTTATGGGTAACGATGAGGGATAAAGGTATAACTAAATATACCTTGATTCATAAATACGGAGTTTCACCGGGTCAGCTTACCCGGCTAAAACGGAATGAATCTGTTTCCACAAATACGATTGATAGATTTTGTAATATTCTGAATTGTCGGGTCGAGGATATCATGGAGCATACGCCGGAGCGTTCGGACGGTCAAGTATAAATCTTTTACTTTATGCCTTGACGGTCTGTAAGACGATGAATAATTATTTTTGAGGGTATCTTAATCACTTTTTGAGATACCCTCTTGATTAATATAAAATACGCCTTTGCAAAACCTATTACGCCATCATTACGCCATTTCACCAAAAAACCACTCTTTTCAGAGTGGTTTTTGTTTTGTCCTAATCGCTGTAACCCTTGATATTGCTGGATTTTCTTGAGTGAGAGTGCGGAGGTTCGAACTCCGGACAACTTGATTAAAAGTCAAGTGCTCTACCTACTGAGCTACACTCCCGTGTTATGTTGTTGTGCTAAAGAGTCCTTGAGAGCTGTTGCTCAGTGCAATTGTGCATTTGTGATGCGCAAATTGCTGATTCTTTAGTAACTGGGATAGATGGATTTGAACCATCGAATGCAGGAGTCAAAGTCCTGTGCCTTACCGCTTGGCGATATCCCACTGTATGATTATCTTGTAATCATTTGCTGAGGGTAATCGCATTTGCTACGGCGGTAGTACCCTCAGGGTGGATAATGGGATTTGAACCCACGACTTCCAGAACCACAATCTGGCGCTCTAACCAACTGAGCTACACCCACCATATTATTCCTCTTCATGCAGGGTACTGGGCATCCTACTGTACTCGAAGGGATTCGAACCCCCGACCCACGGCTTAGAAGGCCGTTGCTCTATCCTGCTGAGCTACGAGTACATAAGCTTGCGTGAGTGCGGAAACCCTACATAGGGCATTATCACCGCAAGCGGTGATGGTGTAATTAAACTTGCATCGAAACAGAGTTTGTTAAACCCTTACATATAATATCACCGAATTATTTATAATGCAAGCAAAAAATTATTTTTTTATTCACTTATAATATTATAACAAATTTTATTTGGAATAACCAAATAGACTAAAATCGTCTGATTAAATGACAACGCGTAAGCATTCCAGACGTTTACCAATTCATCTTTGATATCATTTTCTAATCTGGTTCGCAGTTTCCGATATATTTGATAAGGCGGAAAAATCGCGGATCTGATTATACTGAATGTCAAGATATACCATTTTCGTCATATTCGCCAAGGCCGTTATATCACTGATTTGATTAGTCTGTAAAATAAGCCATTCCATCTTAGTCATTCCTGCCAAGGCAGATATATCACTAATTTGATTATGACTAAGCGACAGCATATATAATTCTGTCAAACCCTTTAAAGCTGTAATATCGCTGATTTGATTCGCAAATAAGCAAAGACCAGTCAGTCCTGTCAATTCTGCCAAGACAGATATATCGCTGATTTTATTTAAACTAAAATCAAGGTATACCATTTTCGTTTTACCTGCCAACGCTGATATATCACTTACTTGATTACCATACATATTAAGATGTATTAATTCTGTCATGCCTGCCATGGCAGATATATCGCTAATATTATTGTAATGTAATATAAGGAATTCCATGTTAACCATATCTTCCAAGACTGATATATCGCTGATTTGATTATATGGTAATGAAAGAGCTTTCATCTTAGTCATTCCTGATAAAGCCGATATATCGCTGATGTAATTTTCACTAAAGCATAGGCTAAGCACTTCAGTCTTACCTGATAAAGCTGATATATCGCTAATTTGATTCATCCCAGCATTAAATCTTCTTAATTTCATCATACCCGACAAAGCTGATATATCGCTGATTTGATTAACACTTACATAGAGATCCATCATTTCTGTCATACCTGATAAAGCCGATATGTCGTGGATTTTATTACATTCTAACTCAAGAATTGTCATCTCAGTTAAGCCCGCCAAGGCGGATATATCGCTTATTTGATTATTTGTTATAAAAAGCTTTCTTAAGTTTGTAAAGTTCTTTAACCCTGATATGTCACTTACATTATTATTTTCAAAATTAAGTTCTGTCAATTTGGTCATACCTGATAAAGCCGATATATTATTGATTTGATTATTTTGTAATTCTAAGCAAGCAAGACATTAATAGCAATATTGGCATCAATTTTTTCATTTTTCACCTCATCTTAGGGTTTTGAAATTATAACGTTATAACATATTCAATATTACATCATTTATAAGGAAAAGGTTATACAAGGAAAACATAAGAAATATCGATTTCAGAGTTAAATCACATATATAGGTAATAAACCTATAATCTCATCATGCAAGACATTGCGAGCGGGTGATGGGAATCGAACCCAAGCGCGAACACCTGTTCACCCGCAAAACCTTAGAGAAAGGAGCTTTTCAGCGTCTCGTCCTCTCATCGTACCGTAATCGTACCACAATCGTACCGATACTATTAAACTGCTCTAAACACAACACAATAGATATTATCACAGGGGTTTGTAAAAGTCAATAATAAAAATTCACAAAATTACCCGCCCGGGCTCCGGGCCAATTCACCCGCTCCTATTTCATTCATATTACGTTTCACCATCTAAGCGGATGCTGCCACTCCCGCATAACCAATGCCTTTTATATCTGCAATAAAAAGAATATCTTCAAGGTCAATAGCTTCAATATTTTTATCGGTCTTTATGCCGAGTGCCGCTTTCTCACCGTCTTCTTCCCAATCTTCATTAATAATGTCGAGTGCAAACTCACCTTCTTTAAAAGTCCCGTTCTTAAGTCCTACAACTACCCGACGGCCAGCTCTGAAACTGCTAAGCTTTAATTTTTCGTAATTACTCATCACAGCCTCCTCCCTAAATACTTTTTTTGTACGGTAAAGCCGGTACAATATGTACTCCGTTCAATTTTGAATAGTGGATTACGCCATTCTTCGTGGACTCCGATGCATTTCCGTCTTTAGATTTCCACTCGCCTATAAAATCAGTATGTGTAAATCTTTCTTTTCCTATCCAAACACCGTTTACGACAATAGGTTCACCAAAACCTAAGTATCTGGCAAGTAGCATTTCCGGGTCTGCTGTTAGTACACTTCGCCCATGGATGTATTCTGTTGTGCCAAGTAGATGCCTGTTTTGTTTACTCCAGTTAATATCTAAATTATAGCCTTTTATGTCCAATCCGTCATGCTCCCTTCCATAGTAATAGTATAACCTACCTGATAGTATTTTTCAAGCAGTACCTACCATACATACCTTTTTCATCAGTCTTCTACCTCTATTAGCTCGTGTTTTACACCCTGGCCAGCATTTAAGGCTGCAATCCCGCGACGAATAGGCTCCATATTAACTTCAGAATAAAAAGGAAAAGGCTAAAAACTTTTCCTTTTCTTTTGATGATGCGATGCTCTAAATAATTAAGCTTTTCTTAAAATAGTCAGATTGCTTTATATCTTCATAACATTTATATCCATCATGTTTATTTGCAAACTCCAATGCTTCAGAAAACTCCATGCCAAATATTAGTATATACATTCTCACAATGTGAAGATAATTTTCATATCTTTCATATGTAGGATTTGATGAAAGTTCCCTTAGTGTAGATCTGGACATAATAGGGTTTCTATAATATCCATCGGGGTCACAAAAACTTTTTACAATATTTATGTTATTTTCCATTACCTTTTTCTGACCATCAAGAGAACCGTTCATTTTGTTCCAAGGAGGAAAGTACCCATATTTTCTTCGATACGACTCCAACAATATTCCTTCTACTCTTTTAATATCATTTATACCAACATCACTAAAATGGTCATTGATAGGTGAATTTGTTTGTTCTGCAAAATCTTTATATTGTAACTTATTTCTATAGGTAAGAGGTTGCGAAAGTGAAGATTGGACAAAAACTGTAAAGCCTAAGCGTTCATTCTTTGTAAAATAATTAGCAATTTCAACTTGCTTTGATCCGTTTTCTGCCGATAAAATCCCGTTATGCTGTTTAAATCGTATACATAAATCACTTGCTAAACCCATATATAATATTGCTTCCGCATAATAATCCCAAAAGCAATATATGCCAGCAGAAGCCCAGCCATAGTGATCATTTGGACTACACAAATCCTCTAAAGCATTCGCTATTTCATATTTTTCATCTTTTCTATATGCGTCAAGTATAACTGTTCCAAACATTTTTCTTCCTGCAACGTGCCAATATGTAACACTTCTAATTTAATAGCTATTAAATCCCATGCTATATACCTTGCTAATTTTTAGCGTAATATCAACCATATGCTATTTATTCTAATTCACTCTCAAAATCATCTCGCCCGTAACCGCAAACAGTTCCAAGTTTATAACCACATTGTAAATCCAGATCAAAACTCTTGAGCAAGAAAAGGATATCATGACTACCGCCTCGTTGAGCAATATCAGTCCCACTATGTATGTTAGCGTGCGCGAGTATCCGTGAGTCTAAATCTTCTATTTGGCTGCTTAGCTTTTTATACAACTCCAATAATAAGTACTTCCCATTTCTAAGCGCATATCTGCAAAATATTTTGTAGCCAGTTCTTCTGCCTTTATATCAAGGCTGTTTGGCTTGTAGTATTCCATTATTTTTTCTCACTTTCACAATATTGTAGGTTCACAAGTAGATTAATAACATCGTTTAAATAATCTGCTTATTGCATTATACTGCAATTAACTTGATACATAAAGAAAAATTTTATTTTAAATTCGGAAGTAAAGATATTAAATTTATTGATACCCCTTATATAACGCAATAACACTTTTTAAGTGAGTTGTTCGCAAACAGTAAAATAACGGAAAAATATCAGATTAGGCAGTTTTGTCTAGTCTGGGCCAATGCTCAAATTTGAGGCATAAAGCCGCTTTATATATTAGCTGCATATCAAAATGTCATTAGGACAGAAATAAAGTATAATTCGACAATTTCATTTTTGCATACATCTTGTTCAACAGTTAGCAGACGTCCGCCACTTGATTTTGAAATGGTTTCTTTATTAACATAGGCAATACGTTTATATCCCAGCTCTCTTTTCAAAACATCAAAATAGCAATCATTAGTTTTATCAATTTTACACGATGTTCGATCAATAATATGATATGGAACTGCTTTAAATTGCGCAATTCTGCCAGAAAGCCATTGTACATATTCCCCATATGATGATTCTGGATTTTCTTTGATATCTTCCGTTGTCAATCCATAATCCAACATAAAAGGCAAATAATACTGAATCATAGATTTACTCCAATATGTACCTACATTCCAACAGATAACGACATCAAATTCCTGACTGATAAGTTTTTTCAGGAAAACTTCATTTGCTATATCATTGCAGATAAAAATTACATCCGAGGGTGTTGTTTCAGAATATGAATATCCATTTGCAACAATCAACTCCTTGGCTTTATTAAGGCAGTATTCATTTTTTTCTATAGAAATAACTTTATGTCCCATTTTTAACAATGCTAGCGTTGATTGACCAGTTCCACATCCGACTTCCAATACCTTTTTATAGGGAGCAATGTGGCTACCCATCCAACTATACTCAGAATTATCATAAAAAAAGGAAGCACTTTTATCCCATTGTTGTGCATAGTTTTTCTTATCATTCGACATTTCAAAACACCCCTAATCTATTCATTCATAATAGTATCTTTAACAGATAATTTGTTCTTTCCAAATAGTTCTTTATGTTCTGACACATCAGAAGCGTAATTTTATTGATGATGGCTTTATCAGTAAACCATAACTTTTTCTCTCAAAATATTTAATACTCCATCAAGCGAAGTGTAGTGGTATACCGTGTCGCACATTCTCTTTCTCCATAGCGAAATCTTTTGTAAAGTAATAACTGTTAAGTTCAAACTATATATCCATCTTCTTATATTTTCGTAGAATAATACGTAACTTAGGTGGCTTTAAATTTCATAAACATGCTAAACTAGAAAGCAAATTAATTGCTATATATTGCTCATAACTTAGCTTACTACCGAATATGCCCATTTATACGCAGTAAATCTAGTTCATTCTGTGCCAATTCAAATCCTTGGTTTGCGGCTTTCTCGAACCAATATGTTGCTTCTGTGTAGCTTTGCTCTACCCCATATCCAAAAGCATACAATCCTGCTAAACTATACTGAGCCATTGCTAATCCCTGTTCTGCCGCTTGTCGGTACCAATACGCCGCTTGATTAAAATCTTCTGGTACAAATTGACCTATATAATACATCGCACCTAGATTGCTTTGTGCCCATACTTCCCCTTGTTCTGCCGCCTGATGGTACCAATATATGGCTTGCTCAAAGTTTATATCTACTCCTTGACCAAGATGATACATCATTCCAACATTATATTGCGCTTTCATATATCCTTGTTCTGCCGCTTTGTAGAACCATTGTAAAGCTTGTGCATAATCCAGCATTACGCCCCGACCACGATAGTACATAAAACCAAGTTTATATTGAGCTTCAGCATAATCTTGCTCTGCTGCCTGACGATACCAATATACAGCCATAACATCATTGCGAAGCACTCCTTCACCATGGGCATACATTTCTCCTAAGATAAACTGTGCACACTTATTTCCTTGCTCCGCTACTGGGTTAAATAAATATGCAGCACGCGTATAATCTTGTTCTACATCAAGACCCAAATAATACCGCGCACCTAACTGTAGCATTGCATCTTCATATCCTTGTTCTGCTGATTGTTGAAGCCAATAGATAGCCTGTGCATTATCTTGATGAACCCCAAGACCTAAAATATACATGGCTGCAAGATTATATTGTCCCTGCATATGTCCTTGTTCTGCGGCTCGGTGGAACCAATACGCTGATTGCTTATAATTTTGCGCCACAACTTCACCATTAAAATACATAACGCCAATATAAAATTGACCCATTTTGCTTCCTTGTTCCGCTGACCGACGAGCCCAATATTCAGCCTGCACAAAATCTTTTGGTGTACCTATCCCATGATAATATAGTTCACATAAGATGCTTTGTGCTTCAATATGTTCTTGACTTGCTGCCTCATAAAGCCAAAAAAATGCTGTCGCATCGTCTTGCTCTATACCATCATGACCAAATCTATACATCAAACCTAAAGAGTATTGTGCTTCTGAATATCCTTGTTCTGCATTTTGTCGAAGAGTTAATATATCATTTTGGCTATGTTCCCAAAAACTATCTTTGAAAAAATATTCCATTCCCTTGCGAATCATTTCTTCAACAGTATCTTTAGTATACTGCTGAGATAAGTTACCAATACTTATTAATAAATCTAATTCAAGAAACTGCTCGGAAATTTCTTGTGTAATTGGATTTTCAACCACATTATTGGGTTTGTTTATAACATAATTGAAGACACTCCAAATAATTGCCCATGCAAGGGCAATACATGGAACAACAACACTGATAACTTTGAGTTTATGATTTAGTTTTACTTTTTTTTCTATTACATCGGGTTCCATATAAATTTTTTTTTCAAAAACTAACCCACACCCATAGCATATTAACTCATTTGGTACTATAGATGAATCACAAGGTCTTTTTGTTTTACAATTTGGACATATACAAAATAAATCGGAAATGGTTCAACACCTCCTTTTTAATCAATTTTATCCTATTCATTCGGATGTTTATCTTATATTTCTATATCAATACAAATTTTACTTTAAGTTTTCAATCTCCTACAGCCACAATCACCCTTATAATCAGCTTCCTGTTATTCGCTAATGCCAACTTGCATTTTACATTATGTACCCTAACAGCATAGCCAAACTTCCTGTCTACATCCGTCAATAAAGTTTAACATTTTTAGATAACAAAATCAACACATCAAGATATTAAGATTTTCAACGTGTACTTCAACGATTACTATTTTTTGCAAATAGATATCCTTTATATAACGCAATAGCATGTTTTGTAAGTGAGTTCTTCGCAAACAGTAAAATAACGGAAAAATGTCAGATTAGGCAGTTTTGTCTAGTCTAACCCCATATTACAAATTTGAGTACAAATACTCTCAATTGTATTGCCAAAACATAATGAAAATAAAACCCAACAATTAATTAACAAACTCACGCATGGAGGAGAATTATATCATGAGAATATCAGAAGTAAATACAATTGGCGATTTCAAGCACTACGTCAATAACTATGAAACATCACTGGATAATTATGATTTGTACAAGGAACAAATGGAAATTGAGTTAATGAAAATGGTATTAAACATCCGTGACAGTGCTATCTTTGAAAGCGATGATAAAGCTGGCACCTGGATTAAGCTGGGCGAGAAGACGAAAAACTTCCTGAAGAAATCCCTTGAGTGGTTCATCCAGTTCGTATCGAAGGCAATAACCTATATCAGGGCACACGTGGCAAAAATCAATATGGCCAACATCCCGGAGGCGATTGAGAAAAGGTTCGCCACGGACGGGGGGTACCGCACCGGGTACATAAGGGAATTCAATGATAAATTAAGATTTTTCCACATTGCGCCCAACACTGATATTTTTGCCCAGAAGCAGGCCCTGGAATCCATCATTGGGTTTTCCGGTCTTGATCGTTTACAGTTAAACCCGGATATCCAGCGGAATTTAACAAGTCTGGTCAATGAAAAGCTGGATGTCCCGGGGCATATGGAATCAATTATCAAAAACATCCAGTCAATCATGGAAAGCACCAGCAAAATGCTTAATGAAGCGAAAAAGAAGCTGGAGGACAATCCGGACATTGACCCCACGGAAACCGCAAAGATAAAAAAAGACATTGAAATTTTCAGGCCGTATATCGTTACGCTCCAGAAAACAATTTCCGACATCTTTAATGATATCCACATCATGGCCAATGTTAATGTAGCCGGACAACAGGAAAATCATTGATTGTACGGAGAGGGAGTGCACCCCTCTCCGTATAACAGTAACTTTAGCATCCGGACATTATTTTTTGGGCAGCCGTAAAGCACCCTGACTTGAACCTGTCGGAAACCATATATTTATCAATTACATCAGCGTGGTCATACATGGATACTACGTCATATAATTTTAATGCCAGTTCACCAATACCGATGTCTTCTGCACGCCCCATAAAACCGGTGATTAAACAAGCCTCCATTTCATAAGCATCATCCGGGGCGCATATGTAAGGCAATTCCAAAGGATTCCATTCATCAATAATGCTTCCGATATTTTCAAGGAGTTTCCGGCCAGTTCTTTCCATTTTAGAATCTGTAGCACAACTGGATATTATTTTCACTGCAACCGGGAAGCATTGCAACATTATTTTTTCGGAAAGCCTCCGTAGATAACTTATATGGACAGTGGCATAACTTTTGGAAAATATGTCGCTTATTTCTGATGCAAGCCCATTGGCACTGATATTTCCAACCGCTTTCAATATGTAATAGGAAATTAACCCAGCTTCCATGTCATATTCATCATCCGGGGTACCCATATTCAGCAATCCGATTGGATCCCATTCATTGATGGTCTCCCTGACAGTCCGGAACAATTTCATTTCGTATGGTGTCCCGCACATAAGCTCCTTAAAGTATTCTTTCTGTGCTTCATATGTTTCCCATAACATCAAGCCCTCCTTCCGCTGATTGATTTATCAATTTTCTCACCATTTTTCCAAAACCCGATTGTATTCATATCCAGTCCTTCAATATCACCTTCAATCCCGACCCCATGCTTTTCTCCCCTTTTAAAGCACCCGAAATGTGAAGATGAGATCGAACTCCCCAGATATTCGTAATAGCCCAAGCCGTGAAATCTGCCTTTCTTAAAGTTCCCGATATATGTAGTCGTGCCACCGATGCAATCGTAGGCCAGCATACCGAAGCCGGATGGCTTACCATCTTTTATTTTTCCGTTATAGACAGGAATGTAATTCAAGGCTTGTGGAATGCCATGTTTTGAACTTTCATCTTTCTTTTCTTCAAGAATTATCTTGCACCATTCTGAGTTTTCATTGAGCTTCACATCAACATACCCATATTTATCCAGTAATCGGGCCATTATTAACATTTTAATCAACATGGGATACCTCCATAACAATCGGTGGGAGCGAAAAGCCCCCTCCAACACCAGTCAGTAAATTTAAAGCTGCCGGAATCAATAAATCCGGTTTTCCTCTTTTATGTCATTGGCTGCGCCACATCATTAAACATTAACAATAGTCAGTTCCTTCGTCTGCCAGTCAAACAGATAGATATTATCACTTAAAAACTCCTCCGGCGACACCTCGCTTCTATTGATATCAAAAACCGCCTGCCTTATCCCACCGGCATCAAGCCCTTCTTCCACGGGCAGAAGCATGATTTCATGGCATGAACTGGGGATGATATAAAAGTCTTTTTGCAAATCCTCCCCAAATCCCGAGAGGAACGCCCGGTCAGTGGTGGCAGCGGCACCTAAGTGTTTCCTTTTGTTTGTGGCAACATAAAAGCGGTTTTTGACCCCATTCTTTTCAAGCTCACCAAGAAGCTCTTCCTTAATTCTTCCACTTTGGCTTTTTTACCGCTTCCGGCTGCGAATATATCCAGCATTACGCTCCTCATGTCCTTAATAATGAACGGGTCATTTTGCCCCATGTTGGAAACCGCTTCTTTCTGGACATCTTCAATACTTTTCCCCCATACTGAAAACATTTGATGGGTTACGTTAATAATTGACGCATTATTGCCGGCACTTTCCAAATCGAGATAGAAAATAACCGAAAGGTCAAGGAACCCGATATTCGGGACTATCATGAGAAATTCCTTGTTCCTGCCGGTATTGATGACCCTCATCTTCAGGTACTTCCGCGATTCATCAAAACTTGCAATGAATGAGTAATCTGCATGGTCTTTTTGCATAAATTCCTCATACAGAATACAGATTTCGCCAACAATTTCGTAAATATCCCTGCCGCCTTGGTAGACTGCAAAATAATCATCCAGATATATGCCCGGAACGGCACTTTGATTTTCTTTTATTGAAAGCCCGGCCAGTATGCCCCGGTTGCATACCGGCACATCCTTTAGTTCCACAGCAGAATCCGGATAGATATCCGATATCCTTTTTACTATTTCATCTTTAAAATCTTTAAACCCTGTAAAATTCATATGTTGTTTCCTCTTTCTTTTTTATTTTCTTTTTAGCCATTGCCCATACCGGTATGCTCATTATGGCGATGGCAGGGACAATCACTTTAAGTAACATGGGCATACAATAGTCCTCCTACGTTGCAGTTAATCATTCAACCGGTTTTACATTGTCCGGTCAGGTACGGCAGCCTGCTTTCCACAAAATTACTGAGTTCCTGATAGGTGCTGTCGGGGGTCTTTATCCAACCGTGGTAAAGGTAATCGAGCATACCCTCCTGCCCCTCCAAGTTCCGGAGTACCGCTTCCGGTAATTTCGCGGTCAGTTCCAGCATGATGTTGTAAAGGTTCAGGATAATATCAATCCGGTAGCAGTTCGCGAATATTTCCTCATGGGTGGTACGGAGCATTTCATCCTTGAATTTCAAATATTCAAGGTAAAGCTTGCCATTGACCTGCCCTACTTCTTTTTCATTGGCCATTATTCCTCCATTTCCAAGGGGGAGCATCCAGCTCCCCCTCCAACGTGACATTTTGTGCCGTTTATGCGGCCCTATATTCGGTTACAAGGTGATAGGAGCCGTACTCGCTGTTTTTCCGCTCAAGCTTTACTTCCCGCAGATGGGTACCGACAGCCAGTGACTGGTCGCTTGCCTTTATGTAAGCCGACACCACCTCACCGTTATCGTTCACAAGCTCAACGAACTGGCTGGACTTGCCGGATGGCTTGATTGACTTAATCTTATAGCCATAGACAATGGCATCGGGCTGCTTTGGTTTTTCTTCAGGTACTGGTACCGGCGCATTTGGTGTTTTCCCGTCCGGCGCATCTGCGGAAGCATCCTTATCGGCGGTACCCTTGCCGAATATCTTCGCGACGGCGGCATTATACTCGCTTTCCAGCTTTCCGTACTGGTTCTGTTTGATGATGGAAGATTTTCCTTTGTTTTCAACCTCGACCCAGATACCGCTGAATTCATATAAATACCTGCCGATGCCCCAGATACAGGCGGCGCGTTTAAATGAATCGCTGAGCCCGCCTTTGATTGGTTCAATATCTGAGTTTTCGGCGCCATCGAATTTCGTCACCCATTCGTTCCGTTCGGCATTAAAGATACTGATGCCACATATCTGGGAGTTGTCATGCCATAATGAATAGACATTCTTCCAGTTAAACGGGCCCACAACATCGTCCAGCCTCCTTTGCACCGCACGCGCGTCCTGGTAGGGGACGGCCATTCCCCGCGTTTTGTCATTTGTCAGTACCTGGATTTTCCATTCTATTTCACAAAATTTGAATGGTTCACGCAGCTTTTTAATTATTTCCTCATGGTTCATAAATTTGATTTCTCCTCCATTCTAATTGTATTTTGCAAACAGACGCGCATTATAGCCGTCAATTGCCGTTTGTTCGTTCCCGTAAATACCCCAGTAATAATCACGCCCACCTTCGGTTACTGTAAACTGCCAGCAGACGTACCGGTCGGGTGCATCCGGGTTATGGGCGATGGCGTAACCCTGGTTTTCGCTGAACATGAATGACCGGATGACCCCATAGCCGTTGGCCGATTTGAATCTGCCATCTTCCTCCTGCCCGGGCAGCGCGGAATCTCCTGTGCCTAAATCGCTATGGAGCTTGCGGGCATGGGCGGCAAATCCCTCGACCAGGGTGGCGTGGGAATTCAGGAACACATGGGTTTTGTCAGGAATATTGAAGCCTTCCGCCCACTTTTTACTGGCCCCGGAGTAACGCCCGTCATATGCGTGTTTCTGGACCTGGTGGGCCAGTACCGCATTGACACGCCCAAACCCATGCCCGCTTATGACGCACATCGCGGCAAGCTCAAGATTATAATGGTTCACCTTGTAACAACTTTCGCTGATTGCCGCGTCAATGGCATGGGTACATTCCGTATTCATATCCCGGTTTTTGTGGTAATAAGATGTTTCCATACGTTCTTTGGCAACTTCAAAACCATAGGGATAGACGAGTTTTACCGGGACAAACACATCTTTCGTTGCCTCTGCCATCGCCGCGAATATTTCACGGCAGAACCGGCACTCATCTTCCTGATGTTCGCGGACCAGATTTATGCCCAGGTAACGGCTGCAAATCGCGACAGCTTCACCAGTACCATAACCCAAAACATTATCCCGCCAGAAATCAGCACCGGTATCATAAACGCTGGCCAGTTTACTTGTTAAGCCCATCTGCTTCACCTCCTTCCTTCCGGCATCGGGATATTTTGCCATAAAATCACTTATGCTCCGGCAGTCCCCGGTGCCATAATTCAAATCCATCGGACCAATATCCAGATAACCATCATTTATTTCCAACTCATCCCGTGTGATCAGGCTTCCCCAATGATTCACACATATATTTCGGGCTATCTGTACGGCATCGCCCTGGCAGTCATCATCGTGGCGTACCTCATAAAGATGGCAGCCATACGGAACCGTACTGCGGTCAATGCGGGCCGGGGTAAATAATGCGGGTATTCCGAAAATAGCGACTTCCTCAAAATTCTCCATCATTGCATCGTATCTTATTTAAATCACCTCCCTCATCATGAAATAATGACGTGCTTCTTGATATAGGCAAATAACGTCCAGATGCTGAACATCGAAAGCTCAGCGGCACAGCGCAGGATTTCGCATTGGAACTCCGGCGTCATGATGGGATTTTTGCCATTTGCCTTATCTTCTTCGCCTTTTGCCATTATCTGCCGTACGTTTTCATCCACGTTTTCAGCCGTCAGGTTACGGTGCCCCACATCCACTAAATGGGAAAGCCCCATCCTGAACAGGACGAGGCCGTATTTTTCTTCCAATTTACGGATGGCTTTCATTTCTTCTTTCATAATTAACCGTTCCTTCCATTAATAAAATCATCAAGCACCGACCCGCTCGGAATCAATATGTCGCTGTAATAAAACTCCGGTTCTTTGTCCTTTAACAGTTCCAGCAATTCACGCATCTCCAAACCCTGCTTATTATGCGAATGCTTGAAGTGGTCGTTATTGTTCGGCATCGCCATGATAAAATATGGCAGGCTTGCCAGCGTGTGGGGGCTTTCACATTTGGGCAGGACATTATTGCCGGTGCATAAACTGAACCCGCTGACATTTGACAGCGGGTAATGGTACATCGGGGTATCCGGTTTTATATTATCCTTACTCGCAATGACACCCAGCCGGCACGAACTGACCCGCCCTTCTTTTGAAATACGGAAGCCGAACACCAAGCGTGGCAGGGGGAAGTTCTTATATTCCGTGCCGAAGTAACTGATATCTGCCCGGTTTTCCTGGTGGAGCAGGTAAATTTCCCTGTCTCCGTCGTCGTGGGCGGTAAATAATATGCACCCCCGCGGCAACAGGCCGCTGGTCAAAGTGCCGCGGCGGAGGCTTTTACCGATACACTCAATTAATGTGTCCGGCGCTATCTGCTTAAAGCTCTTCACCCCGCCGTCATCGCCCTCAACCATAATTTTACCGTCGCTTCTGATCCTAATAATAATTTCATTCATGCTGCCATCACCTCCTCCGGCAATGAAATTTGTATCCCGCCCATCGTATCGTCAAGAATACTACGGAGTTCACCGCATTTATCCGTGAACCACCCATGCAGCACTATCAGCCTGTAGACCAAAACACCTAAGTCCAGACAGCCGCAGTCCTGGCTGATGAACAGCGCAAGCCTGCTGTGGAACGGGCGCCCCGGCTCGGTATGCCCCACCAGTTTCCAGTCAAGGCAGTGGGAAATGTCAAGGTTGTTACGCACTTCCTGTCCGGCTTCCTTGATATATGGGTTGTCTGCCTCGGGAATATTGTTACGCCTGCCGTATTTTCCGGCGAGTTTATAGAAATCGACAATCTCCGGGCCAGATAACACATGCAGTTCAATGTTATGGTTTTCAAAATACCGGCAATAATAGTATTCATGGAGGTTCCCCATCAACGAGTACATGTTATCATAATACAGGTCAAGGTCGATGGTATCAGAAAAGCTGTCCTTGACCAGGTCATATCTCCCCATGTCAAACAGCTTCTTGGCGATGTAAATGGTATTAAATACTTCACAAATCCCGTCAACAATCATATCAATAACCATGTTCCTTTCAAAATCTGGAGAATTGGGCGCAGCCCAAATCTCTGGTTGAAAGAATGAAATTCTTTCAACTTTCACGCTCCTATACGAATAATGCCTTTGCCGCCACCGGTGCAAGTTCCGATAACGAACAGCGTATTATTTCCGTCTTGCATTCATTTTCATAAATAGTATCCGTATACAAATCACGCATGGCATCAATGTCGTCAATATCAAAGCGGCCAAAATCAATTTCCGACAGGTCCAGTTCCTCGCCACGGGTAAGCCGTAAATAAAGACTGCCATAAATATATTCCGTCCCTTTGTTCATTTCGGGGAACTTAAAAGCTTCCGCCTCCCCGATGGCGGATATCAGCTGCTTAACACATACTGTGACCATAGTCCATCCTTTCCATATTTAATAATCGTCCGGCATGAGTACCGTTGTATACGAGCGGTCGGCCTCGGTTATGACCCAGAACTTATCGTTCCCGGTGCTTGTATAGGCTGACAGGATGCGGAAACCGTTCCTGACGGCATCGTCATTTACCTTCCAGTCATCCTTGCAGACCTCGCCCCAGTCACCGGATTTGTGGCGGGAGAGGGCTTTGTTGATGTCCCAATCTGATAAAATACCGCCGGCATTGGCCGTGATGACTACCCGGCCCAAAGCGACACTGTTGTCATTTTTGTTGGTCTGGTATTGACCGGCGTTGGCACCGGCGGTAGTAGTTTGACCATGCCGGTCATCATCCCCGGTGCCGGGTTCACCGACTGGGCAACTACCACCGTAATCCGACAGCGATATGAAGCCCTTCGGGGTCAGCAGGTTGAACACCATCTTGTTCGAACGTGTCTCCGTCATTGTCGTGGATGTTGTTTCCCCGCGGCTGTTGGTATTTTCTTCCATGTTCACGTTGTTCTGCTTTACTATCCTTCCTTTGATGATGTGCGGCGTTTCACATTCGACAAGGCCGTTTATAAGTCCGGAACCGCCGATCAATCCTATCTGACTTAAGCTGAGTGGCAACAGCGGCCGTTTTACATCGCTGTCCAGCTTGCTTTTTTCAAACAGCTTCGTAAAACTTTTCGACCTGTTTAACTGCTCCGCAAGTTCCATCACATTAAAATCCGCACCCTTGAATATTTCCACTTTCTTTGCTATTGCCGGCAGGACATAGCGGCCCTCCGGCAGTTCCGTAAGTTCCGCGATATTATCCGGTTCCAGTGCAAGTGATGCCAAATCCGCGGCCATTGACGCTCCATCCTGTCTTTTCCGGCGGATGCCCATGACTGCCACCTGTTTATACTTCTTAAACTCACCGCCGGTAAATTTATGCACGGTCAAATCATCGAAGTTATCACATAATATCCGGCATATATCGGATGTAAGACGGTAATAAGGAATAATATAGATTATTAGTCCCCCATACATTAAACGTGATAAACTGTCCACCAAAAACCGTTTTTCGCTCCGGGTATTATTGCCTCCCTCGGTCATGACCGACAGATACGGCGGGTTCAGCAGCATTAAGTGAAAAGCTTCATTACTGATACGCGCCCGGTAATATGAGCCGAAACCAACCCGGTCAAGCCTTGTCAGTGCTTCTTCGGCCCTGTAGCCGTCCAGCTCTATCCCATAAGTATCGCAATCATTCCCACCAGCCAGCATCCTGAGTGCCAGCCCGCACCCGCAACAGGGGTCGAAGAGATTCACTTTTATATCTTCCGGAAAGAATATGCCGTTTGATATGTATTCGATATGCCCTAAATCCGTTGGATAATAACCCATCTTGATGCTATTCATCAGCCTTCCGATGACAGCGGCACTGGTTATTTTTGATTCTTCTGCATCAGTGGGAAGATTTTTGGCAAGATAATCACTTAGGACATCGCACAGCTTCGAATAATCAGGGGTCATTAGATTGAATGATCCGATCGACTTTCCCAGCTTGACTGTGTAATCGGCTTCATCGGTTAAATCCATTTCCAGTAACGACAACGCCGCATTCCGTAATGCTGCCAATAATCTGCCAAACTGTTGTTTAAGGTCATTGTATATATCCGAAGCTTTGGCCTTGTTATCTTTGTGCTTCTCAAGGCGTTTCCGCAAGAGTGGGAGTTCAGCAACCGCCTGTTTGATGGAGCGTCCTGACTCATTTAATTTTGACAATGCATAGTGGGTCTGGTTAATCCCAAAGCTGTCATCAAGCAATTTTCCTCACCTCCCCCTGTTCTATTTTGTGTATAAGCAGAATATTTACGAATTTTTCGTACATTCCTTCTTCAAAAAATCCATGTGGCAGCCACTGGTTCTGGCCGCCGGAATAATCTTTCATGTACTTGATGCCTCGGCTCATAATTTCCAAATTCCCATGCAGCGATTGGGATAATTGCAGATACAGCCCATTATCATCACCCCACATCCCCATTAGCGTCACCTCGCCGCTGACGGCTATCCCGCCGGCATTTTTTGTGACTTTCATTTCATTAAATTCCAAGTCTTTACCTAAAACCCTGAGAAACGATGCAGACTTATAAAGGAACTCCTTTTTCTCCCCATTCGGGCCGCTTTCGCGTTCGCCGGATATATAACTAAAATCTTTTGATGCAAGGCGGTAGATTGCCTGCATGTTTCGTTTTTGTGAATTAACTGACATATTTACGCCGCCTTTCTTTTCTTATTTTGCTTCTGGGTTACTACCGGCTTTAAATTCACGGTCTTGGTTGAAAATGTGACGCTCCTGGTTTCGATACTGCCAAGTACAAGGATGTTATAGATGTACGATATCACCGCCGTTGCCGCCATGATATTGGCAACAATGCTTTGTGGTGCTGATATTGATGCTTCGGCACAGGATAACTCGGTCGGAAATTTATCTATATCATTTAAGATATCCGGGTATATGGTACCTACCGGCTTATAGTACGTTTTCCCGCTCCGCCGGATTCCGCAGACAACCTGCCCGGTAAACTCACCGTTCCCGCTGTCGATATAAATGAGGTTGTCGGCATTAGTAAATATCCGGTGGCACAACTTGCGGCTCCGGTTATTGTCAACTGCGCCGATAAGGATGGAATGCCCTTCATCGTACATACGCGGATAGGTACCCGTGTGGTAATTGTCCGGTCTGGCAAGCTCCATGAGCATTTTTTCATCCTCAATAAAATCAGGGATGTAATGTGCTTCCATTCCGAACGCCGAAGCATACCGCTCCGCCAGTACCTGCGCCTTGTTCCTGCCTAAATCGGCGGAAACAAAGTTCTGCCGGACAAGGTTCTTCCCCTCGACAATGTCGCCATCTGCTATGACTACCTTCACGGGCCGGTCAAGTGAATACAGTAACCTGTATAAATGCGGAGCAATATGCCCGCCTGTACCGCCTGCGCCGACCATCACTATCTTTACCGGTTTTTTGGTGTCAAATCTCATCTTTTTGCTCCTTTGTCGGTTCTCCATCACCACTATTTGCTTTCACAACGCGCCGGGATACATTATATTCCCAGTCATGGGGGTAACCATGCTCAATATTTTCAAAAACCTCCATCGGGTCTATCTCATGGAATTTACCGCCGTTTGCGATTCTGGTTACAATCGTAGGAAAATACTTGTCCAGTTCGCCCATGACAGTATAAAGGCGGGTTGCTTTTTCATCACAATCATCCGTGGGTGAGAAATATGCTTTCATTGTGTTATGGGAATGGATATCCATATAATGGATATAACGGACGTCAGAGTATGCGCTATTTCCACCGCTGTAAACCGATACCTTTGAAACAACCTGGACAGGTGCATCCAAAATAAATTTGCTGCCAGACGTATCCCAATATACATTTACCAGAACCTCTGAATCATTTTTTGAAAATTTGCGGAAGAATGATATAACCTGCATCATCAGTTCTTTGGGGATGGGTGGAAGGGCAGGGGTAAACCCTGCCCTTATGTCCGATAATTCCTCGCATCCGCTGATTGGGGTGATAAATCTACCCATGTCGGTATTGCGCATTTCGTAAACTCTGCCGTCCTTGCCCGGAATAATTGAAATCACCTTGCCGGCACTTAATGCTTCATCGGCATTACCAAAAACTCCACGATACGATGATGGTAAGCCTTTACTTTGTGCGGTAACACGCGGTTTGATTTTGCAGGCCGGGTTTTTATCCGCCCCGCGCTTCTTCAGACTGTCCTCAAATTCCTTTGAATTTTCGATATCGGTTTTCATTTTCCCGATGCTTGTCCCCTTCGCGTCGGTGACGGCTTTGGTGATTTTGCCGTATTCAACAGTCCAGCTTACACGTTTACCATCGTCCAGCTCCGGGAAATCCGTGGCCTTCTCAATACGCAACTCATCGAAAGTCTTGGATGTGTCGCTGATGTCCTCCGTGGCTCCGGCATACTCAAACACCGGCAGTTTCTCGGCAAAACTTTGTGTTGCTTTTTCATCTTTTGGTGTTGCTGTTTTATCAGCGGCCCCTGCCGGTTCCGGTTCATTAACCGTTGTTTCCGCTTTCTCCTCCGTCACGGGTGCGTCAGGCACAATTTCAATGACATCTGTTTCCGTGATATCTGCACCGTCGTCATCAGCGAAGGGGTCAAATCCTTCATTGTCGGGTGAACTGCCAAGATCAAACTCATTGTTGTTTTCGCTCATTTTTTCATTTCTCCTTTTTTTGTTTTATTTCCACGCAACTAAAAATGCCCCCGGAGCAGTGTCCAGGGGTAATTAATGCGTTTTTCCTATGTTCCCTAACGATCATAGAAACCAGGTGGCGGGTTTTGGGGATGTTCCATTATAATTACATTAAGCTTTAAGCCGCTATTGCTTCTTCATAGAGGGTAAACATTGAAATTTGGCTTTCATCGGTGAATGTGGCAATGCTCCGCGTGGCTTTGACAGCCCTTGTGCTGTCCACAATTGAAAGTATGCCTGTATGAGGCATATGTACTCCGATGGTAAATATGTTGCTGTCAAACATATCGTCGCTGATGTATGCCGGAATATCATAAACAATATCTGCAATAGCATTACTAATTGTACTGCTTGTTGCTTCACTGAAAACATTATTAATTTCAATGCTGGCAGTGTCACTGAAAGCATAGCCGGCTACTGGTAAATCATCATTGCCAGCCAAATCGGCCAATGTTTGTGTTGCCACGGGTTTTAATACCGCCATTTTCTTAAAGACGGCGCCAAGGTCTTCGACTTCGTCTTTGATGCCCTGGGTTAATTCCCGCGCAAGGGCAGTGGCCATGTCGGCACATTCACTCATTGCGGCAAGTCCCTCGTCGGTAAAGTTGCTACCTTCGATGATTCCTGCCACCGCCATTTTTGTTGCCATGAGCCGGATTGCCCGGTGCTGCATCGTGCCTTCGTAGTAGGCGAAATATACCTCAATCCTCGGGGCTTTCTGGTTAATGCGCCATGAGCGCCTGCTTGATTGTCGTAAAGTAAATAAATTGTAGCTGATGTTGTAGTAATAAAGTGTTGTGAAATCATTCATGTCCAGGCCCGTTTCCACGAGGCTGGGGTTTGTAATAAGCACTTGGATGCCGTTTTCAACTTGTTTCGCGACCCACCCCTCACGTTTATTGGGGGGTACGGAGGCTGTAAGGACACTTACCCTGTAACCATGCTCGGTTAAGAGATTGCTTAGCTTATCCTGTGAATCAATCCGCACCCAGCTTGTGTAAATAAGTACGCGCCCGCCTTCGGCAATTTTACGTTGCACCACATCCAATACGGAATAGTCTTTTTCGTGCAGCTCATTAAAACTTGAAGTGTCATTTGGGACAACCAAATCTTCCAATGTAAGTGGATGGATGACCGGTTTATGTCCGTATGGCTGGTCGGGGTAAACTGTCAGTAACCCTAAGTAAGCAGACAGGACTTTCCGGGCGATATCTTTATTTGCCCGCAGGACATCTTTGAAATTTCTTTCAAGCCGGTTATATTCGTGTGCCACATCTTCATTCATTATTAAAGGTATCGGATATTCCTCAAATTCAGGCAAATCTTTACCCATGTCGTTGAGGCTCAGGAATGCCGCCTTATCCATCAGGAATCGCGAATATACCAACGGCGAAACTCCCGGCAACTGCCGTTCCCTTACTTTCCGTTTCGCTGTGCGCCTGTTTGAATTATAATCAGCTCCTGATATCTCGAAAGTTGATTCCGTAACACCGTACTCACTATTAAATTCAATGGGTTTTTCATAATGCTTCCCGTCTTTTAACATCAAATCCGGCGAAATACGGTATAGCAGGTGGAATATGCCACTAGAGTAGCCATTGATGATTGTTGCCGTCATCCCGATTACTTTCTTTGCAACCTGGAACAACTCGCCCATCGCGTCGCCCTGACCCGAATTGTTGTTAAAATTATGCAATTCATCAATTATCAATCCGTCGATCCTGCCGCGCATCTGGTACTTGATATAGGTTGACAGTGGGAACCGCCGGTATGCGCCGGCATTCGGGTAATTCCCATCAGGATTTCCGGCAATTTCCATTACCGCACCATATACCGACGGCTTTTTCTTGACCCCTTCCAGATATCCGGATGCCATTCGCCGGTGGACAAAACCAAAGTCCGTTACCTTTACCCACTCGCTCTGGCTTTCCGACCTCAGTGCCGTCCACAGCAGTGAACCGCAATGCCCGCACTTATGGTTCTGCTTATTCTCCCGTTTGAAGAACAGCGCATCAGCCGGGACACGGTATTTTGAGCCGTCGTCAGTAAGCTCCATTTCGATTGTTCCGTGACAGTCCGGGCATATAAATCCCTTCCTGCGTTTGTTCCATATGGCGGCAGGCCGTTTCATGTATCCGTCACGAGCTTTCTCCTTTGACATGATTGCGTAACAGGTGTTATTGTTTTTCGCAAAGGCGGCGTAAGCTTCTTTAAATTCCTTAATGCTTGTAATTACAACTGCAAATGTATCGGGTAAAGATTCTTCAATTTCCCGTACCCACTTCTTCGTCATATGCGACGGGCACATGACCACGTTAAAATACTTGCCGGGCTTACGTTGCTGGTGGGCATGGAGTGCCGTTACACCGATCTTCGTTTTACCGGAACCGCATTCGGAGATGCACAAGGTCGCTTTTTTCCGGTCAAGGCATCTTTTATGTGCTTCGGCCACGGCAAGCTGCGCATCGTAAAGGGTGTAACCGGTTTTTTTCATGATGTTTGCGTTCACTGCCAGTATTTCCGGCGAAAGTGTTTCCGTGGCAGGGTCAAATACCGGCTGGAATCTGTTCTGGATATTTTCTGCTATCATGACACCGAATTTGTTGAGGTACTGTGTCACGGAATGGATGCCGGGGAATTCACTGCCGTCTGCACCGGGGATGGATATTGCGCCGGATTTTAGGCCGTTGTTTATTACGTCGATGATGTTTTTTTCATCCGCTGAAATGGTAAGCAGCCATACATCGAACTTCTCATGGTAAGTGATGACTTCCAGCTTCTTTAAGATACCCTTGTTTGTAAGCTCTGACAAAACGTAATCCTTGAACTCCGGTATTAACGGGACCGCGCTCTTTTTATCAAGCTCCTCAAACAGCCTGTCGCTGTCATCCTGTTCGCAGAACAGGTAGCATTTGCGCGGCTTGCTGCCGGCGGTTTTTCCGTCAGTACCATCATCGTTAGTAGCGCTTACTTGCTCATCATCCTTTATCATTAGCGTGGCTTCGCAATAAATACCGTCATGCGAATATTCCCTGCGGTACTGTTTTACGCGGCTGTACAGGCATTTTCGCTTTCCGTCCAGCATGATGCTTATCTGCCCGCCGCCATAAATGGCGTCAGCCATGCCTTTCACGCCCTCCGCATAACCGCCGAAGCGGATGGCGGCGATGTATGAAGTGAATCCCTCTTTTTCAACCACAACCGTATCCGCATAAGTTTCCAGCCGTACTTCTGATTTCGCGTCGTAATACATCATCTTCATTAGCTTTTTTCCAATAATTTTTTTCACCTCCCTTTTGGTTTTACCCCGGATTAAAGCCGACATAATCAGCCGGATTAATTTAACCATGCTAAGTTTAGCTCCTCTCTTTGGGATTTTTTGGCATAAAAACAGGCATCCCGTGACGGGAAGCCCATTTTTATGTTGTCATGCCTGGTTTCTTTGAACTATGTTTTTACTGCCAGCAGGTCATTGATGCAGACGACGATGGTGACGACCGCCTTCGCTATGACCAGTAACGCCGTCAACGCCGCCAAAATCGTCTTGGCGATTTTAATCCCGCCCATAATGTCCTCCATTTCCGTGCGTGGTTTGGCTGTCGCCATTATGGTTTTATAATATATAGGCATAATTGCTTGAGATACGGTCAATATCCCCTTTCCAGCATTTCAATCCTGACCCTTAGCTAAGCTTCGAAATAATTAATTATACTATGTTTTTCGACTATCAACACTGTACTGTAGCCGTTATCTGCTTTTTGATTGATGACGTTATAAACATATATCTTGTCATTGTTCATAATACACCCTTTCTTCCACTAGTTTTGTATTGCAAAATCTGTTTAAAATAAATTAAGAAGGCAATAAGGCTCCTTCACTCATTTTAAAGTTTTATTTACACCTCGCTATTAATTCTCAAACATAAGACATTATCTACCAAAGCCAAGGCTGATATAATGAACTGTATGTCGCAAGGTCAATAACATTATTATTACCATCCATATAAACTGGATTTCCTCCTCGTTTCCATGTACTTATTCTTACAATAGTTCCATCAGCCCTATGACTAGTCACCCTAGATGAGAGCATAGCAGTCGAACTCCATTCATGTTCTGATATGGTGTATGAACCTGTCGCAACGTGTGTACCCACAACATAAACAGAGGCACCGTTTCTATTGTTCCTAATTACTTCATAACTAAATAATTGACCATTTTCAAAGTACTCACTTCTAACTAAATGATTGTTCCCATCATAATATAAAAGTGAATAATCATTTTCAGCCCATCCTGGCTGCCGATACCGTTCAACCCGCAATTCGGTGGTAGTATTCGATGTACTTGCCATTGTTTGATCAGGTTGGGTGATATCTACATTATTAGTATTAGTGGTATTGACATTATTAACAGCAGGTCTTGATAGCCTCGCCACAGTCCTTTCCAGTTCGGCAACCTTACTTTCAAATTCTTCTATTTGTGATTGCTTTTCGATTATTTCTTCTTTTTTATTTGATATGCTTTCGGTAAGGCTTTTTTCGGTATTTTCTTTTTCCGAAAGTAATGTTTTGGCGGAATCAATCGCCACCGTTTGCTCTGCCAATTTAGCATCAAGGATTTTCACTTCGCTTTGCAGTGATGCTAAAACCTCTTTAAGGTTGGCAATATTTTCGGATTCATTTATCAATTCTTCATTGGCGGCTGCAATTTCTGAATTGGTTTCACCCAAACTACTTTCTAATTGGTTGCATAAAATAAATGCGTAAACATTGCCTGCCACTAATACCGTAGATAATGTCCCAAGTGCTATGTAAACTATCTTTAGCATTTTAAACCCTCCATTTCAATTTGACAGTTCCGTTACCCTGTTATTTAGTTCCTCGATTTTTTCCCCAAACACTTCCACTGAAACATTTAATGCGCTTATTGATTCATCAAGCTCTGCATCTTCATTTACTAAATTCTGAATGCTTGATTCCTTTTCAGAAATATTACGTTCAAGGTCGTTTAACACCTCTTCTTGCTCACTAATGTGCGCTGTTGAATCTTCAATATCATTACCCAATTTTCCAATCTCGGCATTAATGCTTTCGATTTCGTCTTTATTGTCTGTAATTTGCTTTAATATTACTGAATGCGCCGATGATGCTTCAGTATACATGTGATTTATACGGTTGATATTAACAAATTGAAATGCAATTCCGAAAGTAACAACCGCTGTTAATGAAATTAAAGTAATAAATAATGCTTTTTTCATTGTGTACCTTCTTTCAATTATTAATTTTGATTTTTATGTGGCTGCCAATATCAGATAAATAAGCCTAAATTGCCTAGAGAATCAACAGTTTCCAGAGGAAATCGGAAAGCAAGGAATAAGTTCCCTGCCTTCCGAGAAACCATCATTAGTTAAATTAATCGCTTAAAGAATTTATAAACCTTGCTGATATGTAGGCAATCGGCACTTCATCAGTATAGGCAATTTGCGCCCAGCCGTCAGTGATGCTTATGACATTAACCACATCACCCCTGCGAAGTGTTCCGACCCTTGCATTAAGGACACCAGCTCCGGCGCGGACATTTAAACGTGTCCTGACATTAACTACATAACTACCAGCGCTTACTTGTGACTCTTGTACTTCAGCGTCTTCATCTGCTGGAACCGCTACATTTCCGCCAGCAAATTTAGCAACCGTTGCTCTGTCCACAACATAAATCCATATACCAATCTGTCCCCCTTCTTCTTTAAACCAATATGTTGTATTTACCTTTGTGGACATTTCGGTGTTGCTGATCAGGTATCCATCAAACTCACTGGTAAATGTAACAGATAGTTCACCCCTTTCAGAAACAGATGGATTTGAGAAGGTGGCTTGTAAGAAGTGGAAGTCTGAACCCAAGGGAATATTTGATATTTTTGCTCCCTCCGATACATAAAAATAGTAATCAACGGTATCAGTCCCGAAGTCATTCTTGATCCAGCCTTCACGTATGATATTGTTTGGTCTAAAGGAATTACCGGGTGCGCTTACGGCAGTAAGCGACATCATTGTTACGAGCATCAACGCTGAGAGCAGTGATGCAATTAGTCTTTTGCTTTTTGTTTTGTTCATTTTCTTCCTCCTGATTGATTTGGTTTAATTGTTCCATGATGCATTTATCTATAAAGCATATCCATAAGGCGGACTTACTTTGAAGATTGATAATATAATCCACTTGAAAATAAATATATCACAAATACTTCCTATTGTCCATATTCTGTTGTGTGGTCTGTGTTTTCTTTTCTACAGTTCGCTTATGCTCAATATAGTAAAGGAGATGGTGCCGACAATGTATAAAATTGATTATAAAGAACTTGGGAAACGTATCCGGGCAGAACGACGGAAACAAGACCTCACCCAGGAAAAGCTTGCGGAAATGGCGGAAATCAGTAACTCATTCATGGGTCACATTGAGCGTGGGGGACGTACATTGAGCATAGAAACATTGATTAAACTCGCCAATGCCCTTAACTTGAATATTGAATACATAATCTGCGGGGAATTCAATTACCAGCCTGACATGCTTCCATCGGAAGTACATGATGCTTTGAGTAAAATGAGCGGCAGCCAGCGCAGGGTATTCCTAAATATAATGAAAACGCTGGCAGCGCACCCGGATATGTGGCCTGTTTAAATCTTAATGCTTTAACTCTATTATCGTTATTTGCTTAAAGTGGCGGTAATAAAACGCAATCCGCAGGTCTTGAAATAGAAAATCGTGTTTGAAGCTGGTGTGGATAATCCCATCCGGAATCTGTACCGGCTCGTCATCTTCCGGGATGTTACCCAAATATGGTGCAATGCCGGTATTGTGCAAATTATTGACTTCGTCCATGATATAGAAAGTGAAATCCTCTAGCCTGGGTGTGACCGTACCCGCGTTTCTGGCTCCAACCTTAACGCTGAATGCCAGTTCTGTTGCATCAAGGTTATGTTCCAATGGGTTCTCCAATAATAAATTGACGGATATATCTCCATCTTTATAGACTCCGTCGTAACCGAAGTTTTTTAGCATCGTGATACCTCCCTGAATGAAATAATCACCCTGGCAAAAATGATGGGTGATTTTAACTGTTATGGATTTATAATATATAAAGGAAGATATCACATATGCACTCTCAAAGCCTCAGCAATAAGTATCTTTGAATGGCAACAATATTTCCATTTCTAAATAAATCTGCATTTATCATTACCGCTTATAACACTGAATATCTGCATCACTAAGTGTTAGTGCTGCTGCCAATTAAATAAAATTTCTATTTGACACAATTCGTAAATTTATATATAATATTAATAAATTTATATGCAAATGGAGGATTCGTCATGGGTCAACAAATAAATGTTAATATTAGAATGGATAGTGATGTCAAGGAAAGTGCAGACCGTTTATTTAACATGCTGGGATTTAACCTAACAACTGCAGTAAATGCGTTTGTAAGACAGGCAATCCGTGAACAGGCAATACCATTCCAGATTAGGGCTACACGCAATGAACTATTACTAGAGGGCAAAAAAATACTAAAGGAACTACAGGAAGAATCTGTCATGAATGGTACAGACGATATGTCAATGGACGATATTAATGCCATTATTTCCGAAAGCAGAAAAGAACGGCGGGTAAAAAAATGAATAAAAACATCGTAATTGATACTAATGTAATTGTTTCAGCGATGTACTCGCCATCGGGAAATCCCGCAAAGATTTTGACACAATTCTTTGATGATGAAATAATAATTTATTATAGTGATGCTATTTTGGAAGAGTATAAGGATGTTCTATCAAGACCGGCACTAAAACTAAACGCGGAAAAGAAAAATAATTTTTTCCAAATACTGAAACATACCGGGGTAGTGATTACTCCATCGCCAAGCACTTTTCCCATGGATGATGAGAGCGACAGGGTATTTTATGATACCGCGAAGTCTGGTGAAGCGATTTTAATCATCGGCAATAAAAGACACTATCCTGATGAATCATTTATTATGTCGCCTTCTGAATATTTGGAATTCATTTCACCAAAAGAACCATTGAGGCCGGTTGGATGGTCTAAAGAATAACATTAGGCAAAATCGCAAAAAGATGAGGATTACCCCTCCTGCCAAGGGCAGAAGGGGTTTGGTTTTATCATACACTAGGCAAGTAATTATATAAGCTTTCTAAATAGTCTGTTGTCTGACGTTTGCTTATGGTAACTGGTGAAACATTTATTTTAGCAAATAGTTCCAATATTTCATTGGAATTTCTAACGTTTAATTCTCTTAAGGCAAGGTATAACGACTTTTTTATTGGTATTAGATTTAGTAGCCTTAGCATCTTTTTTTTTTGGTTATTTTTCAGTCCAGATGCAATAACAAGGTTTTCGGCATTTTCCAATCGGTAATAATCGCCACGAGGCACTAAGGCACTAAATTTTTCCATGAAAATATCCTTGCTTTTGCTTGCCATGATTTCTATTTCTTCCTCAATGGTAAGCCCCTTTAAATTGGCATATCTGGCTAAAATACGTTCTATTGCCACCCGGTTTAAAAGGCTCCACTCCAACCTCAGTATTCCATTGGCCAATACGGCTCTATCAGGTTCTTTTTGAAGAGAACCAGCTTTATCATAAGCGCTAAAACTGGTTCCGTTTGTTTTCCCTTTTAAACCGAAACTTAAATTTTTATCAATTTCCCCTGAAGCATACTGTGGTTTTTTGTGCTTAGGCGAAAACATCATCACTCGTCCTTGCTTATGCAGAACCTTTATGTATTCCGGAACATTTTCTTCACTAACATTTACGTTTGCCGTAAAATCAACGCGATTAAGACGAAATGCTGATAAACCATAGGTATAACCAAAATAATCACTGATGTGGTTATCCAGTACCTCAATCAGTTCCGCTATGTTGTAATCATCCGGTTCCCATAACTCAACAACATCATCGCCTCCAAGCAGTTTGCTCGGATTAACGCGCAATTTAACACTCTTCGTATACACATAATCACAGTACTCAATCTTGATTCCGTATGGTCTAAGTCCTTCATCAATTATGATAGGGTACTCCCATAGCTCATAAGCCTTGTGATTATTTTTTTTTGCCATTTTGTAAGAATGTGAAATAAATTTGCTTAATTCATTCTTATTTGTTTCGAGTCTTATTTCGAACGTATGTATTGATATGGGTGTCATCATAATACCTCCAATATTTTTATTTTTTTAATTTTTGATTTTGCTTTCCAATTATATTGCATCCATTTTCTGCATATTTTCCCTTACTCATTGCACTCACCATCGGTTATTCCTGTGTGTCATTGCACATTTCCATTCCCAGTAACTATTGACATTCACTACCAGTTACTACTACCCGTTACCTGCATTTACTGATATTCACCATCTGCATACTCACTGCTAATCACTATTGGTGATTAGTTATTAATTGAGTTAATAACCATTATCGTGTACATATTAAAGAATTTAACTATATGTGTGTTATTGATATTTTTTTATTATTATGTTATATTTTGATTTTTAAATTATTGCTAATTGTGTTGCTTAGCAATAATATGATTATGGTGAGCAATAGATATGTGCTGATAACTAGAACCAATGGAAACCATTTCACCCGATATACATTTAACTTGAGCCGATTGTACAAAATTACTATATTTAGCAACATGCTTAACGAATGTAGCTAATGAATTATAACGCGATAATATATAACTAGAAAATGAGTTACTTTTGAGCCATTGTTTACGAATATTGTGTAATGCAACTTCGCAAGTTCAATGAATCCAGTTATAATATGCACTTACTTGAATCATTGGATTGGTTGATATATAATTGATTAGGGACTAAAGCTAAATGTAGCATTGCCTAATTGTGAAAGCAAATACTTCTAGTTACGTTTAGTTTATATATTAAAAATGTATTTTGTACTTGCCCTATATATATCAAATGTACAAAGCACAAATTCAAAGGATGGTGGTAAAATGATTAAGCAAGACCGATTTGCCTATATCAGTGATGAAGAAAAAGAAAAGTATTCATTTAATTTCTGCGAGCTTTGTTATTTCCATGATAACTGTGAACTAATTAATGATTACATAACCGGACATGCTCTGCATAATAGAACCGCAACAGACCTTCCGTTTTACATGAAAGAAATTTGGGAGAATGGCGGTTGCCCAATGCAGCGGCTCACTCAGATTGAATGTGGCAGCCAATGGGTTGCCGATGGAATCGGGGATGATTTCAAAATAGAATTAAAATATAGCTACGAGACTAATTTACATGACATTGTTAATAAAGATGATAAATGGGATCCACGCCAACCTGTTTTCATTTCTTCTCAAACCGGTACCGGAAAAAATACTTTCATCGACAAAAAGATTCTTCCATATGTAGAGAAACTGAATCAACAAAATGATTATTGGAACGAAAACGGACAGAAGCTCGCAACAAAAAATAGGGTATTGATTTTAAGTAACCGTTTAGCATTAACAGCCCAAACAAAAGCCAGGCTTAAGCCAGAAAATGATTTTTCCGAAGATGAAGACAATGGAATATATCAGCATCCGGGAAATCCTTCCGGTAACAAGTATGCAAATGTTATGTCATATCAAAGTCTTTTGAACTATGCCAACAAGCTTAAAAGAATACAAAAAAGTGATTCGAAGTATATTTTTGTAATCTGCGACGAATGCCATTTTTTCACTTCCGATGCCATGTTCAATCCTGACACCGAAAAAATTCTGCGTACAATTGTCAACACCTTTAGTAACGCGGTCCGGGTGTACATGTCGGCAACGCCATATGAATCACTTAAATATATTTTGGAAAAAGAAACTGCTGTTCCGAATCACAAGATGGGCATTATGTATCACTTCCCACGTAATTATGACTATCTCAATGCCAAGTACTTTTCAAATGAAGATGAATTAGTAGACATTATCATAGAGAATGCCGAGAAAAAGAAACCCAAAGAAAACTGGTTAATTTTTATTGATAATATAGAAGAATGCAAACGCTTTAAAGCAAAGTTGGAGACCAAAAAAAATGAAAAAGGTGAATCGGAAGCTACTGCTTTAGATGGAAAGGTTATTACTATTGATGCTAGTAGCAAAAAAAAGGATGAAAAATACCAAAAAATGATTGTGAGCGAGCTCTTTCACAAGAATATCAATGTAGTGCTTTCCACCAGTGTGATTGACAACGGTGTCAATTTTCGGAATGTGCAAAATGTAGTAATAACAGATACGAATCGTACAAAGTGCATTCAAATGGTCGGCAGGCTAAGAATAGATAGGGTTCCAAATACTAGTGAAGCTCTTGGCAATATTACCATGTATATCAAGAAGCATCATCTGGGATTAGTCAATAACAGGCTAAATGACATAAATGTCCAGCAAGAAGCTTATCATGACTACGAAATGATGCTTCGTAACAAATTTGATAAATTTTTGTTCTTAGAAAAATATTACAATAACATGAGAAGGGATTGGGAAAATGCCAAGCATTGGTTTAGCAGGGACAAAAAGAACCCTGACATGATATACCTGAATGAAATCGCCAAATCGTTGACAGTAAAATATGAGCGTATTTATGAATCCATTTTGAATGAAATGGCAAAAACGGAAGCGGAGGATATCAAACACGGGCTGGAGTATTTGGAATATCAGCTCTCTTGGTTCAATAAAATTTACAGCAAGGAAAATGACATATATTTGAACGCCTCCATGTCTAAGCGGCTGGAATTTGAGGAATGGATAAAAGAAAAATGGCTTGGAATGCAAATGTCCAAAGAAGCCCAAAAGAGCTTTGGAAAAGAATTCTTTGAAAAATATTATCCACTATTCGGTATTTGCACCAAAGAACAGGGATTTAGCTCTAGGGATAACACCGGTATAAACGGTCCAAAATTTGCAGGTTATAGCATCAGAAGAATTAAAGAAATCTTCCAAGTTAGGAATATGCCTTTTGAAGTAATTGAAGAAGAAGGTTTTCACCGCATCATTTTTGTTGAGCAAGATACGCAATCCTGTATAGCTGATAAAGAAGCTCACACTCATGAATCCAATAGTATACCGATTACCGATTTAATGGATGATCTGTCCACTTTTGACGTTATTCAAAAAGAGCTTATATAATAAAAATCGGTCATTTTTTTAGCCACTTCTCATATTCAATAATATTTAACTTTCCTTTATCCGCCTCATCATATCTTTTTCGCGCTTCAATGAGCCATGTTTTGTATTCATCCTCTGACATAATCCCATATTTTACACGGGCATAATGTGTTTTGCGGGCGCGGTTATACATCTTTAGCAATGGCTCATCCTTGACTTTATTTTGCCATGAACGTTTTGAACCAACCTCGGAGCATATCTCTCCAGTTTTACTGGATTTTCTGTCGCAATAAAATTTCTTCCGGTCAGTTACAACGAAATACCTTCCGCAATGCCGGCAGTGTCTGATGGCAGTTTCGGCCTGTGCCATGAATGTTATCTCAAGATACAGCAACTGTTCCAAACTACCAATATCATATTCCTCATAAACACACGATGTTGAGTTGGCTATCACGTAGTCAGTAATGGAGTCAAAAACTTTCAATACTTCCGGTTCCAGTTTATTGTAGTCTACGTGATTATTAAAAGCAGAACGGATAGGGCTTAAAAGTTTTTCAAGCTCATACTTTTGGTCAGCCTCAGCACTCCGGTCATGGTTATTACGGAATAGTGTGCCGGAGGAAAATGTTCGTTTTGATTTCACTTTTTTATTACCCGACCCAATTCTAATCATTTCAAATAGTAATGCACGTTGCATCGTTGTCAATTTACCAATGCCGGGAACCTCAGTGTCCAAAATAATATGCAACATCCACTGTATATACTCCTGTGTCTTAAGCTCAGCTGAAAAACCTTTTGCGTTTGATGTCACCGGGATAAGGGCTTCATGGTCATCAGGAAGGTCATAGCGATTCATTCGTATATAATCGTCATAAAATCCATTAATTTCATCGGCATTATCCAAACAGGACGATGCAAGCTTCTCGAATCTTTCATGGTACCATTCTTTCCATTCACTATCACTTTTCTTTTCTTCACTCACTTCCCTGAACCTTGAACTAGAAAGCAGGGCATTCAAATAATCACCCACTGCCTTTTTGAATATTGTTTTATATTCATGCCCGTAATACGGATGAATGGATCTTAAAATCTTAATTAATTCATCACATTCATTGTCATTTTCCAAACAATCACTAAGTTCAAAAGTATTAATATTCATTACCTTTGAAACATACGATTCAAACTTATCTGACAACTCCGATAAATCTTTTGATGTGTATTCAAATAAAATATCATGCGACCCATCAGAACTGAATAAAATATATCGCCCCTCGTCACAGTAATCATAAGCACTATTGCCAAAACTAGCAAAATTCACGAATACATCTCCTTAGCAACCATCTAAATATGGTCAGTTATAATGCACGTTTTATGGTTCGTTGCATCACTCCTCTATATCAGTCTACTTCCTTGAACATTGCGTTGTCAAGTGATATAATCATAGTCCGATGATAATTATTTTATTGTCAGTCCATTTTTTATTAAGGATGTACCCACATACCGGCGAAAGGAGGTGCATATTTGAACAATTCCATAGCAAACAACCAGATTATGCACCCCGATCCGTTGGCATCCCCTTACTTCATAACAACAAAACCAACGAAAAAAGAAGCGAAAATTCTCGCCTCACTATTTGATAAAATCCAAAATGGTGTTATACTATCTAGTGACGAGATGCTGATTTTTGAAAATTATATGAGAAGAAAACAGCGTCACAATAAAGCAAAAGCCTTGCATCCATACAAAATTCATTACACCGAAAAAAGCGGCTATTTCACCGTCGTTGATGATGTCACTGCACCAGATGGAAAGCGCAAGATAAGAAGGGTTGATGAAGAGTCGTTATTGGATGAACTGGCAGACTTGTACCTTGTAAAATTGAATATCAAGCTAAATGGCATTTTTGAAGAATGGCTCGAATGGAAAGAAACACCACAAAACGGCGATAACATCAAACGCATAAAGGCTTCATGGAAGGCATACTATGAGAACGAGAAATTGAGTGTCGAGTTATTGGACACCCCGATAACGCAAATCACTTCGTTAATGTTGCTGAAATGGGCTGAGTCGCTACTACGGAAACATTATCCGGTAGATATGAAAAAGTTTTCACGGATATTCACGATTGTCAACCAATGCTTTGAGTTTGCTTGCGACTATGTCGAATTAGTCCCCGTGAATATGTGGAAGAAAGCCCGAAAGAAGCTGAACAAGAGTCTTATTGTGTCTTCCACACCGGTTGCTGACGATAATGAACAGATTTTCACCGACGATGAGCGACGCCAGATTAAAGCAATGGTATATGAGGATATGGGACGGTATGCCAAACAAGCGACCGTTGCCGGATTGCAAATACTCTTTTTATTTGAAACAGGGTTAAGGATTGCCGAATGTTGCGGACTCAAATTTTCCGACATCAAAGACAAGCGACTATATATCCGCCGGCAGGCAAACAATGACGGTGTCAAGGAATGGGTCAAGACTTCTTCCGGCTACCGGGACATACCCCTCACCGACGAAGCATTGCGGATACTGGATGATGTCAGGGACTACAACAAGAAACATGGGTTCAAGGCCGAATGGATTTTCCAAAGCAACAACCCCAATTATGATTACCGGCTCAGCTACAACGCCGCCGATCATAAACTCAGAAAGTTATGCAACCGGCTGGGCACCCCCATAAAAAGCCCCCATAAATGCCGCAAAACCTGTATCTCTGCCCTGCTTGACAGCCCCCATATCAACGAACGTACCGTCCAGCGGTATGCCGGGCACCGCTCGATTACGACTAGCCTTAATTACTACTCCTACGAGCGGAAAACCAAGGAAGAACAGGTAGAAGCCATCAATCTGGCATTGTCAATTTAGCAAAACACTTTATCGTACCAGAGCGTACCGAAAAAACAGCGGAAAAACGATGTGTACCCATTGTCAAGGACAGTTGGCTTTTCGCAATCCTTCCAATAAGACAGTGCTATTTTCTACATAATATCACTTATTCCGAGCCATAAGGTTT
>Ga0209737_10000147_pt1 | contig 62396 bp, 53 predicted proteins | sample TergutCu122P3_FD_187284 | JGI IMG/M metagenome (GOLD analysis project Ga0209737, IMG submission 187284) | Cubitermes ugandensis P3 segment gut microbial communities from Kakamega Forest, Kenya - Cu122 P3 (SPAdes) (version 2) | ecosystem: Host-associated > Arthropoda: Insects > Digestive system... | reverse complement strand
TAACGAGGGGGGGGGGAAGTGGCGCATTAAAAAAACCAGGAGGCGGTTGGAAAGCCCGGGCACCACGAGGCGCTTGTTGGCGCAAAGGCCCCTCAAGGCAAGCCTGGCACATTGGGGCGCAGGCATAATGCCGGCGGTGCCGGGTTTAAACTTTTTTCCAAGGCCCGAAATGTCCAGCAACTCGGTGTCAATACCGCCGGGCGCAAACACCGTCACCTGCACCTTGTCCTTGCGAAACTCATGGCGCAGGCCCTGGCCGAAACTGGTGAGGAATGCTTTGCTGGCGCCATAGCTGCTTTGCATGGGCATAGGCGAAAAACCCGCCACGGAGGAAACCAGCAAAAGCCGGCCGCCGCCCTGCCTCGCAAAATGCTGAGCAAAACGCAAAGCCAGCTGGGCCGGCGCAAGCACATTGGTTGCAAGCAAATTGTCCAGGTTTTCCAGAGACTGCTCCCGCAGGTGCCCCCAATAAGTCACTCCCGCGTTGAGGAGGGCGGTTTTAAAACCTTCCTGCGCGCAGGCAGCCTGAAAGCAGGCCTCCACACCTTGAGGGCTGCTTAAGTCGGCAGGCAGGGCCTTGGCCAAAACGCCGCACTCTGTTTGCAGCTTGTCGGCCAAAGCCTCCAGGCGCTCCCTGCGCCGGGCCACAAGCAGCAGGTTACCGCCATAAGTGCGCGCCACTTCCAGCGCCATTTCCCGCCCCAGGCCTGCAGAAGCCCCCGTTACCAACGTCCATGTACCTTTAAAGGAATTCATCCACCCCCGCGTTTAGGGCAGAGGGCGCCTTGTCGCAAGCTTATTTACACGACTGCCCTGCGCGCCGCCGCCGCCTCCTTTCTGGAAACCAAAGGCAGCCCTTCGCTCAGCTTAGGGGCATGAGTTCAGGGGGGGGAGGCAGCAGGTGCAGGGCGCTATTTTTTAGCGGCTTTGGGTTTTTTGCCTTCTTTTTTTGGGGTGTCGCCGAAGAGGGTTTTCATGTCCACGGCGGCTTCTTTCTTTTTTTCCAGGAGTGCGTTGACGGCCCGCAGCATTTTGCCGCGCTGGCGCACGGTGAGGGCCTGCTCATTGAGTGCGGCGGCCACGGCGGCGGCAGACAGCCCGCGGCCGCTGTGGGGTTTGGCGATGTTCAGCTCCGCATAAGGTTTGGAGGCAGAGTCTTTCCCGCGGCGTTTGGCTGCTCGCTGCGACAGAAGTTTTCTGTCCTTCAATGTTGTTGCCTCCAGCTTCCGGGAAACGGCGACAATGGAATCGGGAAGTATGCCTTTGGAATGAATAAACGCTTGCAATGTACCCATGGGACTCCTTGAATAAACCTTTTGAATAAAACAAAACTTAAAAAAAACTTTTTAGAAAACAAAAGAAAGGCCTGTTGGACAGGTTTTTTTTCAATTCTTTGGTTGCTTGCTTTGGCAACAAGAGATAGAAGGCCAATTCCCGTTTTTGAAAAGTCGTCTTTAAAAAAGCATTGTGTCCCAAAAAGTCATGGCAAAGAAAAGCAAAATAAACAAAAACAATCTGCGCAAACAGCTTGTTGTGAAATACGCAGCGCGGCGGATGGAGCTTAAAAAGCTGATTAAAAACCCAAGCACGGAGCCCGAAGCCAGAGCGGAGGCTCAGCTGAAGCTGGACAAATTGCCGCGGGACTCCAGCCCTTCGCGTATTGTCAACCGCTGCATGGTGACAGGGCGGCCACGAGGCACCCTTCGCTATTTCCAGCTTTCAAGAATCAGCTTTCGAGAGAAAGCACTCCAAGGGGAGCTTACTGGCGTCACCAAGTCCAGCTGGTAAGTTTTCTGTTATGAGGTTGTTATGAGTCGGGTTTGTCAGGTTACAGGCAAGCGTCCTTTGGTTGGCAACAACGTCAGCCATGCCAACAACAAAACGAAGACGCGCTCTTTGCCCAATCTCCAATATAAGCGCTTCTGGGTGCCCAGCCTCAACCAGTGGGTGCGTCTGCGCATTTCGGCCCACGGCCTGCGCATTATTAACCGCCGCGGCATTGATGCTGTGGTTGCCCAGCTAAAAGCCAACGGACAGCTTTAAACCGCTTCCACTTTGACATGATCTCTTCGTGAGGCTCGCTTCGCTCGCCTACTCCACTCCGAGAATCATTTGAGAAAGCATGCTTTCTCAAACGATTCCCTCCGCTCCGTTGGGCTCGTTTTTGTTCGGGTCATGCACTCAAGTGCACTCCCCTCACAAAAGCCTCGCCCGCCTCGATATCATGTCAAATTGAAACCGGTCTGTAGAATTAAAACAGTTTAGTCGAATTTAACGGGTTGCCCTGAGGGTTTGCCCACAAGTTGTGCTTCGCGTACAACCCACTTTCCGCGCAGCAAAGTCCCCACGGGCCAGCCTTGCAGAAGCTGCCCGTCAAACGCATTCCAACCGCAGCGCGTTTGGCTTGTGTCGACGTTTTGTTTTTTCTGCAAATCCACCAGCACCAAGTCAGCGTCATAACCCAGGCTCAGCCTGCCTTTGTTTTGCGTGCCAAAAACCCGCGCGGGGCCGTGGGCTGTCAACTCCACGAGTTGCTCCAACCTCAAAAACCCCTTGGCCACCTGGTTTAACAAAAGGGGAAGCAGGGTGGCCAGGCCCGGCATTCCCGAAGGGCTTTGTGGGTAGGGTTTGTTTTTTTCTTCGCGGGTGTGGGGGGCGTGGTCCGTGGCAATGCAGTCCAAAAGGCCTTCATGCAGCGCTTGCCAGAGGGCTTTGGCGTGCCTTGCTTCGCGCAGAGGCGGGTTTATTTGTGCCAAGGTGCCCAGGCGCTCATAACATTCCGGGGCTGAAAGCAGCAGGTGTTGAGGTGCCACTTCGGCGGTGGCAAAAGCGCGCGCTTCTTTTAACAGGGCCAATTCTTCTTCGGTGGAAAGGTGCAAAATGTGGACGCGCGCGCCGGTTTTTTTGGCCAACTCCAGCAAGGTTTGAGTGGCCAAAACAGCGCTGGTTTCGTCTCTCCACAGCGCATGGGTTTGGGGCTTTCCTTCCAGTGCCAGGGGTTTGCGCTCTCTTAAACGGTTTTCGTCCTCACAGTGGCAGGCAATGCGTCGCCTGCAGTTTTGAAGGAGTTTGCAAAGCAGGTGCTCCTCACTCAGCAGCAAGCTGCCTGTGGAGCTGCCCAGAAACAATTTAACACCCGCGCAGCCCGGCAAACGCTCCCACTCGGCCAAAAAGGGGAGGTTGTCGGCGGTTGCCCCCAAAAAGAAGGCGTGGTCCACCCAGCAGCGGTTTTGGGCCAGAGAAAGTTTTTGGGCAAGCAACTCCGGTTGCGTGGTGGGTGGGGAGGTGTTGGGCATTTCAAATACGCTGGTAACACCCCCCAAGGCCGCTTGGGCGCTGCCTGAAGCCATGTCCTCTTTGTGGGTTAAGCCCGGCTCTCTCCAATGCACATGCGTGTCCATGAGGCCAGGGAGTATAAACAAACCCCTGGCGTCAAAAACTTCGGCAGCTGTGGCGGAAGGAAGCTTTCGGAGGGCCGCTATTTTCCCGTTGAGAATGCCTATGTCCACCTCGGCTTTTCCCCAGGGCAGGAGGCAAATACCGTTGCGAATAATTAGCTCAAAGGGCATGAAGCCTCCTTCTCTAAAACCCCAACGCCCTCTCAAAACCGCTGTGGAAAGCCTCACTCAGCAAAGAAACCGGCACCTCGAGGCTGCCCTCTATGCAGAGTTGTTGTCCGGCCACTTCTCCCAACTCCCAGCACAAAAGTCCCTGGCTTTGGCACAGGGCTTGAAGCGCCGCCAACTTTTCAGGGCGGCAACTCACCAACGCCCGCGAGGGGGCCTCTCCAAACAACAGCTGAGTTAAAGAAAGTTTTCCTTGAGGTGGCAAACGCAACTGCACACCCAGAGGACGTTGGGGCTCGGCCACACAACACTCGGCCAGCGTCACCAGAAAACCGCCCTCGGCCATGTCGTGGGCTGAGGAAAGCAAAGCTTCGCGCACGCCTTGGCGCAATACCTGTTGCAGGGCTTTTTCCTGTTTCCAGTCCAAGGGAGAAAGTTTGCCACCTGCACGTTTGTCATGCGTCCAATGCAGCCAGGCACTGGCCCCCAAGGCCCCCTGTATGGGGCCCAGCCACAATACCCTGTCTCCCTCTTGCTTAAACGCCATGCCCGTTGTTTGGGCGACGTCCTCCACCAACCCCACCACCGCCACAATGGGCGTGGGGAAAATGGCCTTGCCGTCGGTTTCATTGTAGAGGCTGACGTTGCCGGAAATAACCGGCACTTCCAAAGCCTTGCAGGCGTCCGCAATGCCCGAAATGGCTTCTGAAATTTCCCACATTGTTTCCGGGTTTTCGGGGTTGCCGAAGTTGAGGCCGTCGGTAAGTCCCAAAGGTGTTGCGCCTACGCAGGCCAAGTTGCGTGTGCATTCGGCAACGGCCTGCAACGCGCCTTCAAAAGGGTCCGCATACACATGTCGCGCATTGCAGTCCACGGACATGGCCAGGCCTTTTTGAGAGCGCCGCACGCGTACCAGGGAGGCGTCGGCCTTGCCGGCGGAAAGCACCGTGCCCAAACCTGCGCCTGCGTCAAATTGGCTGTATACCCAGGCCTTGTCCGCAATGGAGGGTGAGGCCAACAAGCCGAGCAGCGTTTGCTGTACCGGTTTGGCAGGCAACGTCTCAACGTCCATGGCCCACTCTTCGTCCAGGCGTTTGGGTTTTTGTGTGGGGCGTGAAAGCAAAGGCGCGCCCTCTGTGAGGGGGCCAATGGGCAAGTCCGCCACCACGGTGCCGGCTTCGCGAAGGACGACGCGCCCTGAGTCTGTGACGTGTCCAATGAGGGCTGCCTCCAGGCCCCACTTGGTGCAAATGTCCAGCACTTCGCTGGTGCGCTCTTTTTTGGCCACAAGCAGCATGCGCTCCTGGCTTTCGGAAAGCATCATTTCATAGGGTGTAAGGCCTGGCTGGCGCACGGGCACGTATGAAAGCTCCAACTCCAGGCCGCTGCCGGCGCGGGCCGCCATTTCAATGGAGGAGGAGGCAAGTCCTGCCGCGCCCATGTCCTGAATGCCCACGAGTGCATCCGTTTGAAACAACTCCAGGCAGGCTTCCATCAACATTTTTTCGACGAAAGGGTCACCGGCTTGTACGGTGGGAATGTTTTCTGCGCCCTTCTCGCCAAACTCGGCGGAGGCCATGGTGGCGCCGTGTATGCCGTCGGCACCGGTTTTGGCCCCCACGTAAATGAGGGCGTTGCCCACGCCTGAAGCGGTGCCTTTAAAAATGTTGTCGGCGCGAAGCAGTCCCACCACAAAAGCATTCACCAGGCAGTTGCCGTTGTAGCTGGCATCGAAACTCAACTCCCCGCCCACACAGGGAAGGCCCATGGCGTTGGCATAAAACGACATGCCTTCGACGGAGCCTTTCACCAGCGAAGCCGTTTTGGGGTGCTCCGGCGCACCAAAGCGCAGGGCACTCATGGCCGCAATGGGGGTGGCGCCCATGGTAAAAACGTCGCGGACGAGGCCGCCTACGCCGGTGGCGGAGCCCTGGAAAGGCTCCAAATAGGAGGGGTGGTTGTGGGACTCCAGCTTAAACGCCACCGCATCCCCATCCCCTATGGAAACCACGCCCGCGTTTTCTCCGGGGCCCACCAGCACCTGTGGCGCTTGTGTTGGAAAACGCTTCAGCAACTTCCTCGAGGACTTGTAGCAGCAGTGCTCGCTCCACAACACGGAGAAGAGGCCCAGCTCCAACAAGTTGGGCTCTTTGCCTATTTGCTTTTTTATGCTAGCATACTCTTCTTGCGTCAACCCATGTTCAGCGAGGACTTCTGGCGAATGGCTCACAGCTTTTTCTCCTTTGGTGTTTCCGGTGGAGGGGGCGACACCACCTGCATGCTATCGTCCAGGGCAATGCGCCCGGCGGACTGAAAAAAGACACTCCACAAAGCCTGGCGGTGCTCTTTGGGGCTCAGCTTGCCGGACATTTCCAGCGTGGCACCCAAATAGCGCAGCTTCACTTTGCCTTTTCCTAAGGCTGCTTCTGTTGCTTTTTGCATTTGGGCCAACTGCGAAGCAAGCACGCCCATTTCAAAAACCAGCTCCAATTCTTGTGCCAGCCACCCGGGCTGCATCAGCAAAAACAACAGGGCCTGGCGACACGCTTCTGTGTCCACTTCGCCGGAAATTTTGGGCAACTTGTCTGTGTGGAAGCCAAGTTTTGGACAAGCTTTCCTGGTTTCCAACAAAGGGTTCGGGGGAGAAGGTGGGGGTTTCGCCTTTGGGGCGGCACTTTCTTCCACCACCACACGCCATACGGCCGCCCTCCCCTCGGCATACAGCAGAAGCAAAGCGGTTCCGGGTTTTTTGGCTTCAAACAAAATTTCTTTGGTTTCAAAAAGCTCAGCACTCACAATGGAAGGCTCATCCACCTCCACCCACTCCACAGCTGCCGGCTTCACAAACCTGGCTTCGCCTTTTTTCAGCAGCAGCTCCACGTCCACAGGCCAGGCCCATGCAAGGGAGGGCAGCGTGCACAAAAAAACCAAACCCAACAAAACCCGGCTTGGGTGGCATCTGCCTTGCAAACACCGTTTTTGTGCCGACATAAAATGCACCTTAAGAAAGCCAGGAAAACATGGAAGCCAGCAACCTGCCTCCGTCCCCTTCCCAGTTTCTTTCCGGAATGGGAAGCATGCCCAACACATTGCCGGCTGTGTTGACAACGGCGGCAATGCCGCTGTTCGAAAAAACATTGTCCTGTGCAAAACGCAAAGCCACGCGCGCTGCTTCAGGCTCTATGTCCTGAGGGAAGCTGTAGTTGGCGTTGGCGCTTGCCACGTGCAGGGAAAAACAGTCTCCCTGTCGTTGCTTCTGGAAGAAGCAGTGGCGGTGGTCCACCACCTGGCACTTGGCCTGCGTTGAAAAAAACCGCGCATTCATGTTCGGCAAAAGGGTGCCCGGCAAAAGTTTGAGTTCCGTCAGCACCGCAAACCCATCGCTTATGCCCACGACAGGCCCGCCCTTTTGGGCGAAACCCTCAATGGCTCTGGCCAGGGGCGTTTGGGCAGCCAAAGCGCCCGGGCGGTAGTAGCTGCCAAAACTCATGGAAAACGGCAGTACCACCGCTTCACAGCCGGACAAGTCGCGCTCCGTGTGCAGCAAGGTTTTGGTGGAAAAACCCAGGCGCTGCATTGCAAAAGCAAAGTCCGAGTCCAGTTGCCCACCGGGGAAAAGCGCTATGCCTACCCCTTTCATGGGAGTACCTCTGGGGAGCCTGTTTCGACAGCCTCATTCACCAGCAGTTTTTCGCACATTTGTTGTACGCGCGGCAAAGCCACCTCCACCTCCTCGTCTCCTAACTCTAACTCCACCACCTTTCCCACCCTTACGGACTGCACCTCGCCAAAACCCAGCTGGTGCAAACCCTTTTTCAAAACCTGCCCCTGTGGGTCCAAAACACCGTTTTTTAAGGCAACAACAACTCGAATGCGCATACAACACCTTTTTGGTTTAAAACGGGGAAAGCATGCCGGATTGGCTTTTCATTTCTATCAGCTTCTTTTTTATTCTCCTGCGCGGCCTTCTGGGCGCCGCCGAAACAGGCTTATATGGCATCTCCGACTTGCGTGCACGAGAGTTGCTGCAGCTTTTTCCTAAACCGGGGAAACGCCTCTGGCTTTGCAAAGTGGGGCGCGAAAAGACAGCCTCTTCTGTGCGCTTCGGCATGGTGCTCAGCAATGTACTTGCGGCAACGCTGATGGCTTTTGTCGTTTTGCGCCATGTTTCGCCTTGGGCGGCAGAGCTCAAACTTTTATATGCCGAGTACAACGCCTGGGTACTTTGGTTTCTGGACAACATGGACTGGGTTTTGGGGGCCATGGCCGCTCTCATCACCGCTTTGTTTGCAACGGCCCTGGAGACAAGCCTGCGCGCAGCTGCCATGGCCAAACCTGAAACCTGGGCCATGGTGCTTTCGGGGTTTATTCGCGCAGCCACCCTCTCCCTCTCCCCCTTGGTGCATATGGTTGCCGGCCCCTTAAACATTCTGCTTAAACCCATGGGGTTAAAGGCCACCTTTGAAGCGCCGCCTCTGCCTCTGGAAGACTTGGAAAAACTCCTCGTGGACCAGGCGGCCAAAAATGAAGTCGACAAAGTGGCACCGGAGCTGATTCGCTCCATTTTTGAGTTGTCGGACAAGCGCTGCAGAGACGTCATGGTGCCAAGGACGGATGTTGTCTCTGTGGACTTGCACGCCTCCACAGAAGAAATCCTCACCCTCCTCTCGGACAAAAACCATTCGCGTATGCCCATTCTCGGCGACGACGAAGAAAGCATTCTCGGAATTCTGCACGCGAGGGATTTGCTGCCTCTCATTCGTACGCCCAAGGACATTGTCCTCAAGGACATTCTTCGCCCCGCTGTCTATGTGCCGTGGTTTAAACCCATTGGGGACTTGCTGCGGGACTTGCAAAAACAACGCATCCACATGGCCATTGTGGTGGATGAATATGGAAGCTTCATCGGCATTGTCACTCTGGAAGACATTCTGCGGGAAATTGTGGGGGACATTGGGGATGAGTTTGAAGAAGCCGAAAAAACCATTGAGAAGCTGCGCGACGGCAGCTTTCTGGTGGATGCCACTTTGTCGCCCGAAGAATTTACCAAACACTTTGGCGTTGAGTTGCCTTCGGGGGATTTTGAAACCCTGGGCGGCTATTTAAGCTGGACAGCAGGCGCTTTGCCGGAAATAGGTGACAAATTTATGCTCTCTCAGCTTCACCTCGTTGTGCACTCCAAGGATGGGCCACGCATAGAGCGCATTCGCGTGCTGCGCTTAAGGAGCTCCGTTTCTTCCGGCCTGCCTGTCATTTTGCCACCTGCAGGGGAGTAGGGAGGCCGGCCGGTTTAGGGGGTTAAACTTCCAAAAGCTTTGCTACCAAGCTGGCATCTTGCTTCAGGCCCATGCGCTGGGCCAAAGCATCCAAAGCTTGTATAAACGCTCTGGCTGACGCAAAGCGGCTTTCCGGGTGGACGGCCAAAGCTTTGCGCAAAATCAACTCGGAAAAGTGCGGCACGCGCGAGTTGTAGTGTGTCACGGAAGGGACACGCGCATTCTTCACCTTGTGCATGCGCTCCACTTCGGAGCTGCCGTCAAAGAGGCGATGGTTTGTCATGAATTCCCACAACAACACGCCCACGGAATAGAGGTCTGCCCTCTCGTCCACAGGGTGGCCCAGCATGGCTTCCGGACTCATATAGGCAATGGTGCCGTGCAGCTCATTTTCCTTGTGGACTTTCTCACCCAGCAAACGCGCCACTCCAAAATCAATCAGCTTCACTTCTCCGTCTTTGGACAAAAGCACATTTGCGGGGCTTAAATCCGCGTGCACCAAACCGTGCCACATGCCTTCTTCGGACAATTCGTGAATGTGACAAAGCGCCAAAAGCAGACGCTTCAACACAAACACCACAGCATCCAAGGGGGGAAAGCGGTTTCGCTGGCGACAGCGCTCTTGAATTTTTTCCAGAGTCTGCCCGTCAATCCACTCCTGCACCAACACACAATCCTTGTCCTGTCTGAAAAAATCCAGCGTGTGCACAATGCATGGGTGCTGAAGGCGCGACATCAACTCCCCCTCCTTCCAAAACCTTTTGACACGGTTTGCGTCCTGGCGAAACGCGGGCAACAGACGTTTGATGACGACAAACTCGCCCTGGCGCAGCTTTTCAAGCGCAGCGGGACTTATCGCTTTGGCACGAAAAATCTCCGCTTGTCCGCCGGAAGCAATCCGCGAAAGCAGTTGGTAGCCTCCTAATTTTTTCCCCGGTTGCACGTTCATCAGCTTAAAGCAAATGTTTGTCCAAAGCGAGCTTTGTTCCCCACTTCACACTTCAGAGGTTGTTTCCAACAAACTTTTATTTCGTTGTTAACAAGCTTTCATAGAGGGCTTCATATTCCTTTGCCGCATGCTCCCACGAAAAATCCTGGCTCATGCCCCGCTTGCGAAAAGCATGGAGTGCTTCCGGCTTTTCAAAAAGCGCCAAAGCCCTTCTGAGTGCGGCCCAAAAAGCTTCCAGAGAAAACTCGCTGAATTTAATGCCTGTGGAAGTTTCTTCTCCTTCTCCTTTCATGTCCACCACAGAATCCTCCAGGCCACCTACCGCCCGTACCACGGGAATGGCCCCGTAGCGGAGGGAGTAGAGTTGGTTGAGTCCGCAGGGCTCAAACTTGGAAGGCATCATAAAAAAATCGCTTCCGGCTTCAATGCGGTGGCTTAGGGCTTCATCAAAACCGATGACAACACCCATGCGTTTGGGAAAACGCCTGGCCATTTCCTGAAAAGCCTGCTCAAAGCGCTGCTCCCCCGTGCCGACGACAACAACGCGGGCACCCGCCTCTATCAACATCGGAATGGCTTGAAGCACCAAGTCCACCCCTTTCTGCTCCACCATCCTCCCCACCATCCCAAAAATGGGAGGGCGCTTTTGCGCAGAGAATGCGGGCGCAAGGGACAATCCAAATTGCTCCAGCAAAGCCAGACTGCAGGCTTCCTTGCCGGACAAGTCTTCCTTTGAATAGTTGGAATAGGGGGCGGACAAATGGGTGTCGTCGGAGGGGTTCCACACTTTGTCGTCAATGCCATTCAAAATGCCGCGCAAAACCGAAGAGCGTTTCTGCAAAATGCCTTCCAAACCAAAACCGTATTCCACTGTCTGAATTTCCTGCGCATAGCGGCGCGAAACGGTGGACAAAGCATCCGCGAATACAAGCCCCGTCTTCAAAAAAGACAGCTGCCCCCAAAACTCAAACCCATCGGGAGCAAACAACTCCCACGGCAAACCCAACTCCTCCACCGCCCATGAAGGGAATACACCCTGGTAGGCCAAGTTGTGAATGGTCAGCAAAGTCTTCGCCTGCCCCACCAACGTGGACTCATAACCTCGCTTCAGCGCCAAAGCCGCGAGGCAGGTTTGCCACTCATTCAAATGCAGCACCTGAGGGCAAAGCCCCAACATTTGCGCCGCCGACAATGCCGCCATGGAGAAAAAGGCAAAGCGCCGGTGGTTGTCGGCATATTCCACGCCTTTCTCCGCATAAAATCCGGCGCGTTCAAAATAGGCGGGCTGGTGCACAAAGAGGGTGCGAAAATTTTCAGAAACCCTCTCTTCCCAAATTTCCGCCCACTGCGCGCCAAAAGGAAAATGCAGCCACAGCGTCCCTCGCAAAGACAAAGTTTTTGTGGGCACGGTTGCATAGCGTGGTGTCACCACCACCACCTCGTGCCCACGCTTCGCCAAAACAGCAGGCAGCGTGCCCGAAACATCCCCTAAACCACCCGTCTTCGAGTAGGGGGCCACTTCTGAGGATAGAAATAAAATACGCACGTCAATAACCTAACCTATGCGCACAAAAGAGGACACGAGCTTTTCTGTCGTGTACTGCAGTTTTGTTTTGCAGCCTTGCTTCTGCTTCGAAATTTCGACAATGTTTTGCGTATGCCACTTCCTCTTTCCACTCCTTTTGTGCACTTTGAGGCGCTTTTAAATGAAGCTCAACGTGCGGACTCTGAAAATTATAACGCTTTTGTCCTCGCAACGGTGGATGAAAAAGCCAGGCCCCATGCCCGCGTGTTGCTTTTGAAAAGTTTGGATGCGTCGGGGTTTGTTTTTTATACGAATACTTTGTCCACCAAAGGTGAGCAATTGGCGCATGACACCCATGCAGCCATGTGTTTTTGGTGGCCCGCGCTTCTTCAACAAGTGCGCATTGAGGGCTGTGTAACCCAGGTTTCCGCGGATGAGGCGGATGCTTATTTCGCGACGCGCCCCAGGCTTTCTCAGGAAGGCGCCTGGGCCTCTTTGCAAAGTCAACCACTCGCGGACCGACAAACGCTGCTTCTGCGCCTGGCCGAAATTCAGGCACGCTATGCCCAAGCCCCTATTCCTCGTCCACCCCATTGGAGCGGCTACAGGCTTGTGCCACAGCACTTCGAGTTTTGGAAAGCTTGCCCAGGCCGCCTCCATGAGCGCCAGTGTTTTGAGCGACAAGGCGAAGGGTGGAAAAATTTCTGGCTCTATCCTTAACGAGTAGTCGAACCTGAAACTTTGTATGTCGCTGTCGCTGGCTTTGGGGGGTGGGCCATGTGGGAGTGTACATTTTTTTTTGCATGCGGTGTTTAAGCGCTTGGAAACCTACACTGGGTTTGGGGTATGTGTTTCTAGTCGTAACCGCATTTCCAGAAAAACCGTCGAAGGGGAACGGTGGAAGTGCAGACCATCCCGGGGAACAACACATGAGCATAGTACTGGCTATTTTAGAGGGGAAAGATGCTGGACGTGAGTTTGTCTTCGAACGCTTACCTATCCTTGTTGGGCGCACAAAAGCATGCAATGTTGTCTTATATCACCCATCCATCTCCCGGCGACATTGCCGCTTCTATAAAGAAGACGAGCATGTCTTCGTCGAAGATTTGCGCAGCATCAATGGCACCTTTGTGAACGGTGTCCCCGTTCTGCTCAATTCAGTGCTGGGCTCCGGAGACATTGTCGGACTCGGCTCTTTAAAGTTCCGCTTTGACACCCTCAAAGCGGAAGAGCGCACAGAGCTTGTCGAGTCTCCCAAGCAGGACAAGAGTGCTCAGGAGCATGCTGCTCAAAGCAATGGCGCTCAGGAGCATGTTGCTCAGAGCAATGGCGCTCAGGAGCATGTTGTTCAGAGCAATGGCGCCCAGGAGCATGCTGCTCAAAGCAATGGCGCCCAGGAGCATGTTGTTCAGAGCAATGGCGCCCAGGAGCATGTTGTTCAGAGCAATGGCGCTCAGGAGCATGTTGTTCAGAGCAATGGTGCTCAGAAGCATGTTGTTCAGAGCAATGGCGCTCAGAAGCATGTTGTTCAGAGCAATGGCGCTCAGGAGCATGTTGTTCAGAGCAATGGCGCTCAGGAGCATGTTGTTCAGAGCAATGGCGCTCAGGAGCATGTTGTTCAGAGCAAGGGTGCTCAGAAACATGTTGTTCAGAGCAAGGGTGCTTGGAGCAAGGCTGCTTGTGAGCTGGCAACGCTTGACCAGCTTTTCGCATTCAAACCCACCCCAGTTGCTCCGGAGCAAGTCACCTCCTCCTTTCTGGCTTTTGAGAAAACCCTTCCTGTCGCCCCTCAAGAAAAAAGTTTCTCTGAAAAAAAGTCGGCTGAAGAAAAGCCGGCTGAAGAAAAGCCTGAGCAAAACCTGGCCCCCAAAAACTTGCTCGAAGAAATTTTGCCTGAAGAAATTGAAGGGATTTTGCCTGAAGAATTCTTGTCTGAAGAAAACATGTTCGAAGAAGGTTTCTTTGAAGAAAAACTTCCCGAAGAGCTTTTGGCTGAAGAAACTTTGGCCAGAGAAAACTTGAAACAAAACCTCTCTGAAGAAAAAGGGCCTGAAAAAACGGCTGAAGAAACCTGCGGCGAAGAAATTGTGGCTAAAAAAACGGCTGAAGAAGCCTGCTGTGAAGAAATTGTGGCTGAAAAAACCTCGTTTGAGGAAAGCTTCTCTGAAGAAAAACAGCCAAAACAAAACCCGGTTGAGCCAACACCTTCCAAACAAAACCATTTGTTTGAGCAACTTTTGTCGGATGAGCAAAAATTGCTTGAAGAAATTTCGGTTGAACAAGAGCTGCTTTCCAAACAAAAATGGGACGAGGAAAGTCTGGTTGCAGAAAAGTTGCCTTCACACCCGTTGGTTGAGCAAAACTCATTGGGGTTCCAACTGCATACATCCAAACTCTCCCGGCATGTGCTCAAACACCCCATTCTCTTCACAGGCTTAGGCAGCCTTCTTTGCGTGCTGTTTGTTTTGCTTATAAGCCGTTTATAACGCGGCTTCTAAGCTCTGCTTAAAACGCTTTTCTCCGCTAGAAATAATTCTTCCCGCAGTTGCATTTCGCCCTCAAGAGAGCGATGAACGGATACGCCATGGCTAACTCTTATCAAACGCTCGAAGAGCTCCACGTTTCGAAAAAAACCTTCACCCTCCACAGCCTCGCAAAACTTGCCAAGCGCTTCCCGCAAACAAGTCGCCTGCCTTTTTCGCTCAAAATTCTCCTGGAAAACCTGCTGCGCTTTGAGGATGGGCGCGTTGTGAAAAAGGAGCATATCGACGCCTTGCTTGCTTTTGCGCCCGGCAAAATCAACAACGCGGAAATTTCTTTCACGCCTGCGCGCGTGCTGCTTCAGGACTTCACGGGGGTGCCTTGCGTCGTTGACTTGGCCGCCATGCGTGAAGCCTTGCAGGCCATGGGAAAAAGCCCTCAAAAAATTAATCCGCTCAGCCCTGTGGACCTGGTCATCGACCACTCCGTCATGGTGGACCACTTCGGCTCAACTCAAGCTTTCGACGACAACATCGCCCTGGAGTTTGAGCGCAACCAGGAGCGCTATGCCTTCTTGAAGTGGGGACAAAAAACCTTCAAAAACTTCCGCGCCGTCCCCCCCGACACCGGCATTTGTCACCAAGTCAACTTGGAATATTTGGCGCAAGTCGCTTTTGTCGGGCCCAACCAACAACTCTATTCCGACAGCCTCGTTGGCACCGATTCGCACACGACAATGGTGAATGGCCTCGGTGTGCTGGGCTGGGGCGTGGGCGGCATTGAGGCCGAAGCCGCCATGCTTGGACAACCCATTACCATGCTGATTCCTGAAGTCGTCGGCGTCTGCCTCAAAGGAAAATTGCCCGAGGGTGCCACCGCCACCGACGCTGTGCTGACGTTGACACAAATGCTTCGCAAAAAAGGCGTCGTCGGCAAGTTTGTCGAATTCTTCGGCCCGGGCATGCACGCCCTGGCGCTGACGGACCGCGCCACCATTGCCAACATGGCCCCTGAGTATGGCGCTACCATGGGCTTTTTCCCGGTGGACGAAAATACCCTCGACTATTTGCGCCTCACAGGCCGCAGCGAGGAGCAGTTGGCCATTGTCGAAGCCTTCTGCAAACACCAGGGCTTGTTTGCAAGTGCCAACCACGAGCCTGTTTTCTCCGACACCCTGGAGTTGGACTTGGGGGCCATTGTCCCCTGCCTCGCCGGCCCCTCCCGCCCTCAAGAGCGTGTCCCTCTGACGGAGCTCAAAACCACCGCTGCCGCTGCCATTCAAAGTTTAAGCAAAACCGACGCCACCTCTTCCGCTGTGCGTGTGCAACAAGGCGAGCAAAGCTTTCAGTTGGAGCATGGCAGCGTCGTCATCGCCGCCATCACCTCCTGCACCAATACCTCCAACCCCTCCGTGTTGCTCGCTGCGGGCCTGCTCGCCAAAAAAGCCGTGCAGCTTGGCCTTTCCACCAAACCCTGGGTGAAAACCTCGCTGGCCCCAGGCTCTCAAGTCGCCGTTGACTATTTGAGTCAGGCGGGCCTTCTGCCCTATTTGGAGGCGCTGGGCTTTCACGTCACAGGGTTTGGTTGCACCACCTGCATCGGCAACTCGGGCCCTCTCCCTCAGGCTGTTTCAGAAGCCATTTCCATGGGTAACCTGAATGTCGCAGCCGTGCTGTCGGGCAACCGCAACTTTGAAGGGCGCATCCACGCCCAAGTCAAACTCAACTTCCTGGCCTCGCCGCCGCTGGTGCTTGCTTTCGCCTTGCACGGCAGCGTCAATGTGAATTTAAGCAAAGAAGCTGTGGGCACAAGTCGCGACGGCAGGCCCGTCTTCCTCAAAGACATTTGGCCCAGCAACCAGGAAATTCAAGAGGCCATTGCCACCTCTGTAAAGCCGGAATATTTTCAGAAACGCTATGCCGAGGCCCTTGAGGGAAATGCCCTCTGGAAGTCTCTTCAAGTGCCTGAAGGGGACACCTTTGTTTGGGACAAGGCCTCCACCTATGTGCGAAAACCCCCCTTCTTCGAGGGAATGCCGGCCACCCCCTCCCCCATTGCCGACATTGTCGACGCCAGGGCCCTCGCTGTGCTGGGCGACTCTGTCACCACGGACCACATCTCCCCCGCAGGGAATATTGCGAAAAACAGCCCCGCCGCCCAATACCTCATGGAAAATGGTGTGGCACCCGAGGACTTCAACTCCTATGGCGCAAGGCGCGGCAACCATGAAGTCATGCTGCGCGGTACCTTCGCAAACATTCGCCTCAAAAACCTGCTCGTGCCCGGCAGCGAAGGCGGCTTAAGTGTGCACCTGCCTTCCAAACAGCAGATGAGCATTTATGAGGCGGCCATGCGCTATAAGGAGGAGAAAACACCGCTTCTGGTTATTGCCGGTGCGGAATATGGCACGGGCTCCAGCCGCGACTGGGCCGCCAAGGGGACTTGCCTTCTGGGGGTGCGTATGGTTGTCGCCAAAAGTTTTGAGCGCATCCACCGCTCCAACCTCATCGGCATGGGTGTGCTTCCGCTGCAGTTTGTGCAAGGCCAGGACGCCAAAACTTTGGGGCTCGACGGCACTGAGTTTTTCTCTCTTAAAAACCTCGCGCAAACTTTAAAACCTCAGGCCACGCTGCGCCTGAGTGCGCGCCACCTTTCGGGCAAAGAAACCACGTTTGAAGTGCTCGCGCGCATCGACACGCCCAACGAGCTTGACTACTACGCGCATGGCGGCATTTTGCAGTATGTGCTGCGCCACCTGGCCGTGGCTCCAGCCGGCAACACATGAGAAGACGGCGACAAAAAAACCACCCTGAAGTCGAAAAAAACCTTTCAGGGCAACATGCCCAGCGCCGCAAGGCGAGCAACATATTTCGCCAAAATATCCACCTCCAGGTTCAGCTCATCCCCGGGCTTTTTGTCTCCAAGGTGCGTGCGCAACAAAGTCTCGGGAATGAGGTTTACCCAAAAGCGGCCTTCTTCCATCCGGTTTAGGGTGAGGCTTACGCCGTCCAGCGCGACGGAGCCTTTGGGCACAAAACCATAGGCGAGGGGTTGAGGCATTTCAACAGCCAGCACACGCGAGGTGCCCTCGTCAAAACATTCCAACACACGCACCACACCGTCCACATGGCCCTGCAACCAGTGGCCCCCAAAACGCGCCCCCAGCGCCAAGGCCCTCTCCAAATGCACGCGGCGGCCCACCTGCCAATGCTTCAGCGTGGTGACACGCAAACTCTCCTGGGAAACCTGCACGCGAAAATGCGCGCCCTCCCACTCCACCACCGTGAGACAACACCCGTCACAGGCAATGGACTCCCCCAAACGCTCTCCTCTCAATTGCGCCTTTATCCAAAAATCAACACCACCACCTGTGGCCTGCATGGCGTGTACGGTGGCAACTTCTTCAATGAGGCCTGTAAACATGGTTAGACCGTTTTCAAGTTAAAATGATTCGATTCTTCAGACCGGTTTCAATTTGACATGAGATTGAGGCGGACGAGGCTTTTGTGAGGGGAGTGCACCACCTGAACAAAAACGAGTCCAACGAACATGTCAAAGTGGAAGCAGTCTAGCGCTTCTTCGCTTTGGTTTCTGCTTTTGCCCTGGGCTTGCTTTCTCCCTCTGCCTCTTTGGCTTTTCCTTCTTCCCCCTCCTCCTCCTGCGGCTTGCCTTGTTGTGCCAGAAAATCCGCAATGCGGCCATCGGCTTTGCGCAGGCGGCGACTTAGCATGCGACAAATGTTTTGCAGCACAATGACGTAGGCATAGTTGTCGTCGCGGTAGAGGTTGTATAAATCCATGTTGGTGAGGGAATAGGTGTGCGTGCGTTTTTTGGCAACCACCGTGGCGGAGCGGGGTTGCAACTCCACCAAAGTCATCTCCCCAAAAGTTTCGCCCGGGCCAAGGCGCACAATCAACGCTTCGTCTCCGCTGGAAGCACGGCGTACAATTTCCACTTCGCCTTCCCGCAGCACATGCATGGTTCGCCCAAGTTCACCTTCGTTAAAAACCACTTCTCCGGGCTCAAACCGCTGCTCTTGCAGACGCTCAATCAACCTGTCGAGTGAGCGCCCCTCAAGGCCTCCAAAAATAGGGACACTGCGCAAAAAAGTAACGAGGGACATTTCCTGAGGGTTCTTCATAGGGCCATTAAACGACAAATCGGGTTGGTGGACAAACAACAAAAACACTCCCCCCTCCATTCCTCCCCCGCCTCAACGGTTACTCAAAAAAACAGCCTCAAAGCCCGCCCACAACTCACAAATGCACTCGAGGGGTTTTTCTGTGTGCGTGCTTATGGAAAGCGTCCCTTCAAAACGCTCTTTCGTCCGGGCCTTGGCCTCCACAGACATGCGAATCTCATTCAACCTGCAAACCTTCCCATTCACATTCCAAGTCACATTTCCTATGTTGCCGTCCGCACGCCAGCGCTCTGTCGCGGACAAATAGAAACCTGCCAGCTGCATCTCAAAAAAGTCATAGCCAAAAAACACCAAATCCCCCGTCGTCCTCAAATGCCCAACCGTAAATATACCGGGAATGTCAGCCAGGCCACAGTCGTCTTTGAAAATCTCCTGCCTTAAAAGCTGGTAGTCCCCATCCTCCAGCTTATGCCCACAGCCCGGCAACAAAACACCCGGCAACAGCCCCCACAACAAAAAACATGCCTTCTTCATTTTCCGGCTTCGGCGGCTGGAGGCTCTATCCCTATCCACGCTTCACCGTCCTCGTAAACTTCTTTTTTCCATACGGGGACAACTCGCTTGAGTTCCTCTATCGCAAAAGTGCAAGCCTCAAAACTTGCCCGACGGTGCGCCGAAGCAACCGCAATCAGCACAAGGGTGTCTCTGGGTTTTAAACAGCCTACGCGGTGCAGCATGCGTATGTGCGTGCCGGGCCAGCGCCGCTGCACTTCGTCGGCAATGGCTTCCAGGCTGTCTTCAGCCATGGAGGCAAAGGCCTCACAATGCAAGGAAACCACCTTGCGCGCCTGGGCCTTCGCACGCACGCTGCCCACAAAACACAAGGTTGCACCACAATCCTCGTCACCCACGGACTCAAGAAAGTCTGCCACATTCAAAGGGCTGTCCACCACGCGGCAGCGAGGCTGGCCTCCCGCCACCGGGGGCACCAAAGCCAACTCGTCCCCCTCCTGCAACCCGGCTTCCTCCTCAACAAAACGCGCATTCAACGCAACCCTCAAATGCGGGCGCAAAGGCAACAACTGCGGGTAGTCCAAACACAGGGCCTCCATGGCGGCGGCCACTGTCGCAGGCGTTGGCATTTCCCGCTGCTCCGAGGACTTGCCCACCACCTCCCGCGCTATTGCAAAAAACAAAACCCTCAGTGCCATCTGGCCTCCGGGAAATGGGCTCCAAAAATCCGCAAAAAAAACACTGGCCAAAACGCTGCCTAAAACTCGAAAGCCAAACCAAACATCCAATGGTTGGAAGACAAGTTGGGGCCCTTTTTACCAAAACTCTGGACGCGCTCAAAGGCATATTCCGCAAACAAATAGCTGTGGTTGATGCCCATGCTGGTGTCCAAATCCTTGGCCAGCTGCCTGTCAAAAGCATCCAACTGCACAGCCAGCCCCAAAATACCCAAATAGCCGCTGCGCCACCCGGAAGCCTTCTCTTTGCCGTATTCTTCCCTGGCTACGCTGGTTTTTCCGGCTTTGGTGGACCACCAGCGGTTTAGCATAAAACCCCCTTTCACATAGGGCACAAAGGGAATGTCCAGGCGGTTGGCGAGAATGTCCATACGCCAAACCAATAAAAGTTTTATGGGAATGAGTTTGAGGCTGGTCGTTTTGGGGCTAAAGCTTAACTCCCCACTGGCCGCATCTTCTATGAGGGACTTGCCGTTTATTCCCGCATAACCGCTGGCAACACCCAAACCCAGGGAGCCAAAACCGTGAAAAAACTGCCAGTCCAACTCCACCTCGCTCAAAAGCATGTGTTTTTTTCCAAACACCTGCGCATAGGGGCCCTGGCCTGAAGGGAAGGCCTTGTCCACTTGGGGGCGGTAGGGGCCAAGCCTGAATTCCAGGGCAAAATCCTGCGTGGAGGCCATTTCGTTTTGCCCCAAAACCACCCATGAAAAAAGGCTTATAAGCGCAAAACTCACCACAGGTGCCTCCCCGGGCGTCTCTTTGGGTGCCTCACTGTGTAAAGGCCTAAAAACGCCAGCGCAAAGGGGAGGGCTACGCCGCTGCCGCTGCCACCTCCGCCGCCTCCTGCCGAATGACATCCTCCTCCTGCCCCTCCATTTTGTTTGTAAATGTCCCAAAAACCCAAGGTGGGGACGGTGCTGACTTCTATTTCTTCGGAGCGCTCGCTTCTGTTGCCGGCTTTGTCTGTGGCTTCTAAATATAGCCTGTAGGGGACGCCGTCTTTAAAACCCGAAGCGGAAAGGGGGCGGTTGTTCGAAAAATCCCTCTGCTCCCCCATTTTTCTGCCATCTCCCGTTTCGTCGCTGCGCCTTCCAAACAACTCCACTTTGTCCAAATTTTCCCCGGACACCGAAAAACGAATGCTCACTTGCCCATCATAGGCAATGACGTTGTCAATGAGGGGGGCGGGGACGCGTGAAGTCCTGTAGGTGACGGAGAGGGTGTTGGAGAGTCGACTCTCTTCGCATTTGTTGTCATAGGTGTTTCTCAGTTTCACCAGGCCGCAAATGTTGTGCTTTATTTGCACACCGTCCTCGCCTTCGGTGCCACAAGGCACTTTTCCTGCTTCCTTAAACCCGGGCCAGTCGCTTAAGGGTTTTGTTTTCCCGGAGCTTGCCGAGGACAAGGGTGTCTGAAACAACTCCACGTCATTGCTCTTCGGCCCTTCCGTGCTGCAGGACTGGGTGCTGGCCCAAACCCTCAAGTCGCTGCAAACCTGGTAGCCCGTGCTGAATGCCCAATGGACGACAAACTGGGTGGAGCAGCCTGAGCGCCCAACCACGGCGCTTTCTTCGCCCGACGCAAAGGACAATGCCAAAGTCTGTGCGCCGGCAGCCGCACTCACAAAAAGTGCGCTCAGACACAAAAGACGGCGAAAGCTTGAGGACATGTACATGGACTTTTCTCCAGCAATTCGTGGGCCAACTTAAGTGCCCGTATTTTCAAATGCATGTGTGGCCTTCCCCGGCGTTTTTTGACAAGTTGTCACGCCTCCACCCCCGCCATCGCCAAATTTGCCGCAAAATCCGCCAGGCGGTTGGCCGGCTCAAAGGCCAAAACCCCCCTTAAAACCTCGTTTTCAAGGCGCAGCTTGCCTATCAGCACAGAGGCATCCTGGCTTACCAGCATGGGCATGGGGGAAAGGCCGTGTTTTTTGTCTTCCAGCATTTTCATTTCATAACCCGAAGCCAGGGCTTTGCGCCAATGCTCCAGCCCCTTGCCGCTTTCAACGGCTACAGCAAAGGAGACGGTGACGCCGAAGAAAAAAGGCGCCAGAAAAACATGCAGCCCCAGCGCAACGGGGCTGCCTAACAGGCGTGTCAATTCTCTGGGGGTTTCGGCTTCTGCGTGGTTGGCGAAACCGCCCTGGGCGGCCTCTCCCTCAAAGGCTGGAAGCAGGTTGAAGGCCTGCCTTCGCCCCTCCTCCACTTCCACGTCGCGGCCGTTGAGTATGGCCAGGGTTTGTTTCTCCAGCGCCTTCAGCCCCGACTGGCCCAGGCAGGCAGCTCCACAAATGGCCGTCGCTTCCACTGGCCCCAAGGGTTTGAGGGAAAAAAGCAAACAAGCCAAAACCTGTGCCAAAGGCGAAGCCAGCGCCAAGTGCCGCTCTGAGCGAGGCCATTCCACTTTCGCTTTTCCCAGGGCATGAGGAGAAGCCAGCGGCACCTGCGGCATGCTGCCGCCACTGGCGTCCAAAATGCGCAGCCCCACCTGCTCCGCCCAAACCACGGCCTGGGCCGCCGCCTCCCTGGGCAATGCCAATATGGCCAGTTGGGCCCCCTTCAAAACAGAAGGGGCCATGGCTTCCACCCAGAGGCTGTCCTCGCCATAGGAAACTTCCTCCCCCTCGGAGTGCTTGCTGGCCACAAGGCTTAAGGCGTCGGAGGGGAAACCCTTGGCGCAGAGGGCTTCTGTCAGCTGCTTCCCAAAAATGCCTGTCGCCCCCAACAAAACAATGTGGCCTTTTTTCATGGTGTGTCTCCTCGCTTTGGCGTGGCGTTGTGGGCTTTGGGTGCAAACAGAGGGTTTTCTTCCGCGCCGCTGCCACGCAAATAGCTGGGGGCCAAAGCAAAAAGTGCCTCCTTGTCAAAAGGCTCAAAGCGGGCCAGTTGTGCAATGGCCGCAGCGGAAGGCCATATGGGCTGCTCAAGCAATTGGAGGGAGGGCACGCCTTCGGCCAAAAAAGCGTCGCGAAAGCTGTGTATGCCAAAACCCAGGGCGAGGCTTGGGGGGAGTTGCTGGAGGCGTCTGGCCAATTGCGGTATTTTAAAAGTTTGCTCCGCCTCCAATACCTCCACCTTCCCCTCTGGGGTGTGTAAAAACAAACCGGCAAACACTTCGCCTTGTCTGAATACACCCGTCGCCCACAAGGGCTGCCCCACCGGCCCCTCCAAAGCCAAAGCCGCAAGCGAAGAAACCCCTGCCAGCGGAAGGGAAGCCGCATAGGCCAGGGCTTTGGCCATGGACAAACCCACGCGAAGCCCGGTGAAGGAGCCGGGTCCAAGCCCCACAGCGAGGCCGCTTAAGTGTGCTGCTTCCAGGCCTTGTTCTTCCAACATGGCAAAGGCAGCTTCCGGCAAAACAACGCTGGAGCGCTCAGGTGGAAAAAACCAGCGCGAAGAAAGCACCCGGCCTGCTTGCCAGAGGGCCAGAGAAAGCGCGGTTGTGGAGCTGTCCAATGCCAAAACCATGTCTATCTCAACATGCGGACAATGTCGTTTTTGAGGGCATAACCCATCAGCAAAAACAAAAGCACCAAACCCACGAGGTTGGCAATTTCTCTAAACCGCATCGGCAAAGGCTTGCGGCGAATGCCTTCCCACATGGCTGCAAGCAGGGTGAAGCCGTCAAGCACGGGCACGGGCAACAAATTCGCGAGGGCAAGGTTAATGGAAAGCAAAGCCATCATACTCAAATAGCTGTCCAGTCCCTGCTCTGCACTTAAGGCCGCGGCTTGGAAAATCATCACCGGGCCACCCACGTTTTCACCTGAAACCTGCCCCGTCAACAGCTTCATAATCATCGCCGCTGTCTGGAGTGTTATCTCCGGCACCACCTTCAAGGCTTTGCCCCATGCCTGCCAAAAGCCCACTTCAACAAAATGGGTTTGTGGTTTGACAACACTCCTGAGTGCGTCCTGCGTGGAGAGGTAGGCCAGTTGCGGCCGAAGGCCCAACTCCCAAACCTGGAAGAGGTGTTTGAGTTCCCCTTGAATTTCTTTCTGCTCCTGGGAAAGCGTCGCTTCCTGTTGGCCGTCCGCATTCAGCCAGCCAAGTCGAATGGGCTGCCCTTCCAGCCCCTTGAGTCTCTGCGCCACAGCGTCCCAGGACTGAATCGGCTCCCCATTCCAAGTCAGCAGGCAGTCGCCTCTCTTGAGGCCTGCCTTTTCGGCGGGAGAGTCCGCAAGCACTTCGCTCACAAACACATCTCCCGGCAGGGCACCCATGGCGGCATAACCCAAACCCTCTTGTTTGGGCATCGTCAGTGAAACCACTTCAGGCACCTGCAGCCTCCAACCCGCCACCTCCTCATGCTGCGCGCGCACCACTCGAAGCTGCAAAGGCGTCGAGGCCACCTTCAGCGCTTTGAGTAAGTCAATTTCGTCGCGAATGGGCTCGCCGTTGAGTTCCAAAACTCTGTCAAAGGTTTGAAGCCCCGCCTCCTGGGCAGCGGAGCCTGGAAGCACGCCCAGCACGGCGGGGCGTGCGTATACGGAAACACCCAGCAGGCCTTGCGTGTTTTTCCCGAAGGGCGTCGCCTCCTCGTGTTTTTTGGGGCGCAGCCGGGTTTGGCCCAAAACACCGTCGCGCTGGTATTCGACGACAATGTCTTTTTCCCAACGGCTCTGCACCACACTGGAAATGTCTGAAAATGACTGAATGGGGACGCCGTCTATTTTTGTCAGCACATCCCCCGGCAACAGGCCGGCCTGGGCTGCGGGCAACTCCGGTACCACGGAGCCCAGGCGCGGCGAAAACACTTCCATGGGGCCCCAGTAGACGACAAAAAACACCAGCACCGGAAACACAATGTTGAAGGCAGGGCCTGCCAAAGCAATGGCCGCGCGCTTCCACCAAGGCTGCGCAAGAAAGCTTCGGGCTTCTTCCTCAGGCTCAAGCGTTGCTACGTCCTTGGGCAACTCTCCCGCCATGCGTACAAACCCACCCAGAGGAATCCACGCCAGCACATACTCTGTTTCGCCACGCTTAAACCCAAACAGCTTGGGGCCAAAGCCAATGGAGAATTTCAGCACTTTTACACCCATGAGTTTGGCCACCAGAAAATGGCCCAACTCGTGCACGGCTACCAATCCTCCCAAGAGAAAAACAAAACCCAAAATTTTCTGAAGCAGCAACATGCACCATAGCCCTCAAATGTGTCCTCATTTATTGGTTGCTTGTGTCTTAACTTTTCAAACCCTATGCCGCCACAACAAACAAGACGGTGTGCAGCCAAACCGCCGGGGCAACAAGCAACAAAGCATCCACCCTGTCCAACATTCCACCATGGCCCGGCAACAATTTTCCGGAGTCCTTTTTTCCGAAGGCGCGTTTGAGTGCTGACTCGCTGAAATCCCCCAGGGGGCCCACCACCCCCGCCACCCCCCCCAGCAGCAAACACTCCCACCCTTGTATGTCCGGCAAAGCCCAAAACTTCAGCGCAAAAGCCCCCGCCATGGAGCCCAACATTCCCCCCGCAAAACCCTCCCAGGTTTTTTTGGGGCTGACGGAGGGAAGCATGGCGTGTTTCCCTAAAAGGCGCCCCGTAAAATAGGCGAAGGTGTCATTGGCCCATGTCAGCACCAGCGCCATACCTACCCAGGCAAAACTTTGCTCTCTTAAGGCACAAAGCGCTGTCGTGCCCAGGCCTATGTACATGGAAGCCGCCATGAGGTGTCCCATGCGCACAGGCGCTTCTGCACGCGGCCCCAAAACCAAATGCCAGGCCCAGGCAATGGCATAGAGGCCACCCAGCAGACAAAGCGCCCAAAGCAAGGGGCGCTCTACGGAAGGGCTGCAAAACCACGGCGCCAAAGCCACCGCCAAGGCTGCCACGGCCCCCAAAACGCCTGGACGCCCCCACGCCATGTGGAGGTATTCCAGCATGCACAACACAGCTGCCAGAGAAAACAAAGCGGTGCTCCACACGCCGCCTTTCCACACCAGAAACAAAACAATGGGCAAAAGCACCAGCGCCGACACCACCCGCAAAAACAAATTGTTTTGAAGAAAACTCACGTAGAGGAGGACCTTAGTTGTGCAGAGGTGTGCCCGAAACGACGCTCTCGCTGCTGGTATTCAACAAGACAATCCAAAAATTGAGGCTCCCGAAAATCCGGCCACAAGGTGGAAGAAAAAACCAGCTCCGCATAGGCAATCTGCCACAGCAAAAAATTGGAAATGCGTAACTCGCCGCTTGTGCGTATCAGCATGTCCACCTCCGGAAGCCCTCGCGTCAAAAGCTCCGCCTCCAGGGTTTCAATGCCTATCTCCTCCACGGACATCTCCCCCTTCTCCACCTTCCGGGCCAAACGACGCGCCACCAACACCAGCTCCTCGCGTGAGCCATAACTGACGGCCAAAGTCAAAACCATCTCCGTGTTGGAGGCACTGGCCGCACATAACTCCAGGAGAGGCTCTCGCACTTCCTGGGGAAGACGCTCTAATTCTCCAATAACGTTGAGTTTTATTTGGTTGTCTAAAATCTCATGGCGCTCTTTCAGCAGGTATTCGCTCAAAAGCGCCATCAAACCTTCAATTTCGTCCCAGGGACGCATCCAGTTTTGCATGGAAAAGGCGTATAAGGTAACCGCTTTCAGGCCCAGGCGGCGAGCGCAGCGTGTCACTTCGCGTACGCGGCTGGCCCCCTCCCGGTGGCCTTCCAGGCGCGGCAATCCACGCAACTCGGCCCAGCGCCCGTTGCCGTCCATAATAATGCCAATGTGCCCGGGCAAGGGACGCTGCTTCACCAATGGTTCAAGAGTCGCTGACTTCATCAAAATGAGGCCCTACAGGGTTTAGCAAACTTTTCTACTCAAAAGCAGGGGGGTGGTGCTAGTTTCTATTTCTCTTCTCTCCCACCTTAGCCTTTTTGTTGTTATATGTTTCAATTATGCCCCCAAAAACCGTAGGCCCTTACCGTATCCTTGAAAAATTGGGTTCAGGGGGGGTGGGGACGGTTTATAAAGCAATTGACAGGCGCTCCGGCCTTTCTGTGGCCCTCAAGCTGCTCTCCACGGGTACTCCTTTGGACGTGCGCGTTGTGCGAAGGCTCACCCGGGAATATGAAACCTTGCAGGGCCTCGCCCACCCCAATGTCGTTCGTGTTTATGACACGGGCGTCCACCGGGGCTACCCCTATTTAACCATGGAATTGGTGGAGGGGTTGACGCTGCGCCACTACCTCTCTTTGTCCTCCGGCGAGTTGACTTCTGACGAGCAACTGGTTCTGGCCATCAAAGCCCATTTGGAAAGCATCAACCGACACCCGTGGGACGAGGAGGCCTCCCGCACAGACAGGCCGGAGGAAGAATCCGAAGCTTCTTTTGGCCTGGCGGACTATGCCGAGGAAGCGCCCAGCGAAGTCGGCCAAAGAGGGCTCGAGTCCATGCGCGCCTTTGCCAAAATGCTTGTGGAGCCCGACACGCCACCCAGCGCTTCATCCGTTTCGGCTGAGTTGCCTTATGAGTTGCCCACCACCCCCTATGTGCCTGCCACCTCACATTCTGTCAGCGAAGCGGAGCTCATTCAAATCAACCGGCCGGAGCGTGTCGGCCGACTGAAGGATGTTTTTTTGCAACTGGCGCAGGCGCTCTCTCATATTCACGGGCGCGGCCTCATTCACCGCGACTTGAAGCCGTCCAACATTATGGTGAATGAAGACCGCATCGCCAAACTCATGGACTTTGGCCTTGCCAAATTCATTTCGGACGACTGTCCCAGCGTCACCAACCCCGGCAACATGGTTGGCACATTCCGCTATATGGCGCCGGAGCAAATTCTGGGCGAATATATAGACGCGAGAGCCGACCTTTATTCCCTGGGCGTCATTCTCTATGAGTTGCTGACGGGCAGGCCGCCTTTTGAAGCCAAAACACCTTATGAGCTTTGGAGGCAAGTGCTGGAAACAGAGCCCAAGCCTATTGCGTCTCTCAACTTTGCGGTTGACCGTCAGCTGGCACAAATTGCCCAGCAACTCATGAACAAAGAGCCTGATGACAGAATCCAAACAGCGGAAGAAGTGTATGAGGCGCTTTGGGAGTGAAAAAAAACATTGAAGTCTCCCCTCAGGGAGCTCACCAGCGCATCGACGTTTATCTGGCCCAGGCCCTGCACTTGTCGCGAAACACCGTCAAGCGGCTTCTGGCCTGCAAAGCTGTTCTCTTTGAGGGACGCGCCGTCTCCAAAAGCCAAAGCTTTGAGCAGGGCACGCTGTTGGAAATCGACTTGACGTTGGCAAAGGTGCAACTCATTCCAAACCCTTCTTTGCCGCTCCGTGTGCTGTTCGAAGACGACACTTTGCTTATTCTCGACAAACCCTCCGCGCTCCCTTGTTATCCTTTGCGCACAGACGAAACGGACACCTTGGCCAATGCACTTGTCGCGCGCTACCCACAGCAGACAAGCGCCTCTTATAACCCGCTTGAAGCGGGGCTGTGTCACAGGTTGGATGCAGAAACCTCCGGCCTCCTGATTGCCGCCCGTAACCTGCAAACCTACCGCTGTATGCGTGAGGCTTTCTCAGGACAGCAAATATACAAGCGCTACCTCTGCCTCTGCGTGGGGGAATTGCCCCCTGTGGGCCTCGTCTCCTCCCCCCTCGTACAAAAAGGCCAATACTCCAAAATCGCCTCCCCCGATAACCCCAAAGCACGAGCGGCCCAAACCCAATTTCGTGTGCTTGAGCAACAAGGTGTCTATTCCCTTTTGTCTGTTGAAATTGCCACAGGTGTCATGCACCAAATACGCGCTCACCTGGCAAGCCTTGGGGCCCCCGTTTTGGGAGATGAGCGTTATGGTTTGGGGAAGTCTTTGTTTTGTCCGCGGCTGTTTTTGCATGCGACGGAGCTTCGGTTTTTGCATCCTCTGACGCGACGACGCCTGCGCTTCGAAGGGCCCTTGCCTTCGGAATTGTGCTGCGTGCTGCAAAAGCTGGGGTTTCAAAACGGACGCCAGAGCGCCTAAAACCGGTCTGCAGAACGGTCTACGGCAAAGCTTCGGCTGTTGCCTGGCAGTTGTTTTGCGCACTGCCTGCTTCGACAGCGCCACCTTCGGGCAAGCGCGATTGCAAAGAGCGCCCATGCATGGGCTTTCTTTTTTTGGAAGAGGCTTTGAGTGCAGGCGCCTGTTCGTTTTTCCACGCTGTCAACTCTTCAGAAAACTGGCCTGTGGCCCTGCTCCAAACTTCAAACACCAGCATGGCATCTTCATACAAAGCATGCGTTCTGAATTGCCTCAGGCCACCTTTGTATTTGCGTTGCCCGGCCAGAATACGCTGGGCACTCAACAAACTTCTGCAACCTTCCGCAACACGTTTGGGCAAAGCAACCTCCCTCTTGAGTTCCTTCAAAAACTCATGGAGCTTTGCCATATTGTGCACATACACTTCCGGCTCGAGCGGGTTGGCCACGCAAACAGCCAAACAAGCCAAAACCACCGCGTCGCTGCAACTTTTCTCATTGGAAAGCAAAGAATCCAAAACTTCCGTGCAGGCAAAAAACCTTTCTCTTTCTTCTGCACTCACCCCCTCCAAAAAACGCCACAGAGGCGGAAGCAACAGTTTGAATGCATCCAAAGCAATCAGCATCTCCAAAGCGGGCTTCGCAATCCCTCCTCGAAGCAGCCTGAAGGTTTCTTCCAAAAGACGTGAGCGCGAACACCTCGGCAAATCCTCCACCGCGGCCTTCATGGCTGCATAGGTGGGGGGCTCAATTTCAAAACCCAGTTTGCACATAAAACGCACCGCACGAAGAATGCGGACAGGGTCTTCCCTCATTCGGATTTCAGGGTCTCCAATGGTGCGCAACACACCTTGCTTCAAATCCGAATAGCCGTCGACAAAGTCGATGATGCGTGCCGTCAGCGGATCAAAAAACAAACCGTTAATGCTGAAGTCCCGACGGCAAGCATCCTCCTGCGCAGAGCCAAACACATTGTCGCGCCGAATCAGCAAGTCTCCCGGGTTTTGAGAATGGTCCGGACTGGCCCTAAAGGTGGAAACTTCAAAAATTCTCCCCTTGCGAGAATAGATGTGGGCCAGACGAAAACGGCGCCCTATCAGACGACAACGCCGAAACAATGCCCGCACCTGCTCCGGTTGAGCGTCGGTTGCAATGTCAAAGTCTTTGGGCGTACGCTGGAGCAGCAAATCCCTCACACACCCCCCCACCAAATAAGCCTCGTGACCGTATTGCCGAAGGCGAAGCACAATGCGGATAGCATCCGAATCCAGCTGCCCATATTCAATGACAGACTTCACACTCTCCGTTTGTGCTTGTGCCACACACAGAGAAGTGGACACAGCACCTGAATCCACTTCAGCGGCCAACTCCATCGGATGAGCTGGCACGGTACTGAACTCCACGTCAGTCATGTTGTAGGGTACTCCCAAACAAAACACTCCAGGCCCATGCGAAATTCTTCCCTCCTTAGCGCGCACATGGTCAGGCTACAAGTGCTGACAGCATTTCAACGATTTTTCAAGCGGGGCAACCCCAAAGCACCCAGACAAACCAGACAAACCATTCCTGCAGCTACGAAATAAGTCGCGGAAGGAGCAAAAGTTGTATATAAAAACCCACCCACAATGGGGCCTAAAATCCGCCCCAAAGCCCCCATGCTTTGATAGGCTCCCAAAGCTTCCCCATGGTTTTCCTGAGGGACAAGTCTGGAAACCAAAGCGGATAACGAAGGGTTATAAAGCGCTGTCCCAAAGGCAATGACAATGACGGGCACAAACATCCACGCAAATTGCCTGGGCAAGGTAAACAAAGCCAAACCCAAAGCCACCGAAGCCGCACCCAGCACCACCAGGCTTTTTTCAGAAAAATATTTTCGAAAATGCCGAATGGCAAAACCCTGAATGGAAACACTCACCACACCTATGGCCGCAAACAACCAGCCGACCATGGTAGAAGCCTGGCGGTGTGCTTCTGGGTCCACATGGGTGTGAAGGCGAAACAAATCTCCTTCTATGAGGGCATGGGGCGCCACAAAGGTTTGGAGGACAAAAACAGCAAAAGTCGTCTCCATTTGAGTGAAGGCTGTCATGTAGAGCAGGGCCAAAAGCAAAGCCAAACCAAAACCTGGCGCCTTGGGCCCAAGCCGCCATGGGCTTTTGCGAGGGTTTTTCTTTCTTTGTGCTTCCGGGACTTCTGCCAAAAAAAACAGGGCCAACAAAAAACTCAGCGCGGAAAAAAAAGCGCTCGCAAGTCCTATGGCTAAATTCCCTCCGGCTCCTCCCAACAGCCCCCCCATGGCCGGCCCCAAAACAAAACCCAACCCAAAGGCAGCACCAATCACCGCCATGCCCTGGGCTCGTTTGTCTTCAGGGGTTATGTCCGCCACATAGGCCTGGGCTGTGGAAATATTGGCTGCCGCAGCTCCTGCCAACAGGCGCGAAACAAACAACATAAAAAGAGAGTCCGCAAAGGCAAACACAAGGTTGGCTACAACAAAACCCGCCAGGCTGTAGAGGAGCACGGGTTTGCGGCCTATGCGGTCGGACAGTTTCCCCAAACGAGGAGCCATCAGAAATTGCATCAACGAATAGCTTGAAAGCAGCAGCCCAACCATAAAGGCGGAGCCCTGGTATTTGTCGACATAAATTCCCAGCTGCGGAACGACAACGCCAAACCCCAACAAATCGACAAAAACAATCAGGAAGATGATGCCAAGAGACGCCCTTTGCCTCACGAACCATCCGATGCTGCTGCCGGTCTTTCAATGCAACCTTTGGTCAGTGTGTAGCGGTAGGTGCCCAGCTCATCGCGCCAATATTCACCCACATAGGGCCAATAGAGATAGTCATCCGGAACGGCAACGGAGTATTTGTATTTTCGGATGACATCCCGCGCGCCACCTTCAGACAGTTGTTTTTCCAAATAGGTTTTTTCTTTTTCGACAGTGTCCACGCGAATTCGCAGCGCGTTGGAGCTTAAGGTGCGCAACTCCAAAAGCTCAAACTCCAGTTTGCCCTTGGCCATAATGCCAGCCTTGTTCATCAGCCTTTCGCGCTGCGCCTTAATCGAATCAATCAGCGCTTTAACCAATTCGGAATATTTAAAAGTGTCCCCATAGCTGCCAAACGCATCCACTTCTTTTTCCAACTCATGAATGGCTTCCAGGTTTTTTTTCAAGTCCGTGTCTGTCAGCGCGAGATTCAAAACCCGAGCGAGAATTTCATTGGTTGTGTTGCGCTTGCTGAGATTCATTTTTTGGATGTTATCCAGGGCCTGGTAGTATTCCTCTGCGCTCATGTTTGAGGCCACCATTTCTGCGAGTTTGTCCTGGACAGGCCCATAAATGCTTTCGAAATCATCAACAATGGTGAGCGCTTCCTGGTAGCGGCAATTCTCAAAATAGATGACGGCCTTTAATATGAAGGCTTCCGGAAAATATTCCTCGCGGAAGAAGGGGGAGGATAAGGTGATGAGGTTTCCGAGGGCCTGCTCATATTGGCCAATGCGATAGCTGGCCCAGGACGATTCAAAGAGAGCGTTGAGCCATTGCGCATGTCCTCGCTCAATTTTTGAATAGTAAAAAATGGCATTTCGGCTTTGCTGAACACCAAAGTGAATGCGTGCCAGCTGCATAAAAGCCAATTCACGCAAGGCCAAAGAAGTTTTGCTGCCTGCATCCAGCGGCCCTTGCTCCACACGTGTTTTGCGAACCACTTCCTGCAAGGCACTGACAGCTTGCTCCAACTTTCCATCGCGATAATAGGTCAGCCCCTCCAGGTATTTCGCCCGGGCATAATAAGGGTCTCCTTCCGGAACAGCCAAACTCAGGCGAACCACTTCTTCAAAACTTTGATTGGCCTGTGCCGTCTGCCCTATGTCATCGAGCGCTTTTCCTCTCAAGAAATGATAGCGCGCCAGCAAATAGCGAAACTCGCTTCGAAACCGCTCCGGAAACTCCACGTTGGAATAGCGCGCAATTTCGTCGAGGATGACTGTCTCATTCACCGTCTTCCTTCCAATGAAAAACAGCCATTCCAGCGAGCTGCTGAAATAGGGGGTGGAAGCACCTCGGGCGAGAATCTCCGAAAACTGAGACAGCGAAGAATGATAAAGCCCCAGACGATAAAGTGCCTTCGCTAAAATGTATTGGGCCTCTACGGCAATGGGCGTCATCTGGGGATTGCGCACAATCTCAAACGCTGTCAGCGCAGCTCTCTCATAGTTTTCTGCTTTGAACTGGTCCACGGCCACTTGGAGCAGGCTCCTGTCCACGTTTTTGCTGTCCCCAACCGTGCGCACAGGCTCACGCACTTCGTCAACAGACACTGCAGAAGTCGCTGGAGCTGGCGTTACAGGCACAACCGCTTCCGGGCGTGGCGCAGGCCGCGCTGTCTCTGCCACAGGCGTCGCTGGCGCTGGCCTGGCTTTCTTCCGGGGCGCTGTTTTGACTTTTGGCTTCGCTTGCGAATCTGCCTGAGCCTGGGCTTCGGAAAACCCCACCAGAGAAATAAACAGCAAACAAACGAAGGCGACATATTTATGCAACATGCAAAGCCTCATGAGTCAAAACCTGTCGGGAAAAAGAAAGAAATACCTAAGTCAAACATGAGCTGGTTTCGGATGGAACGTTCGTTGGTTTCGCTTTTTTCCTGATAGACAAAGTCGCGAAACTCCATGCGGACAGCCATAAACCGCGTCGCAACAAACCGAAACCCTATTCCAGCCGTTCCACCTAGGCTGGTTTTGAGATTTCCCGCCGGGCCATACATGACGATTCCGGGCCCTATAAATCCATACAACTTAAACGGCAAAAACGCCTCGGCACTGAGAGAAATTTTTCCATAAATGGGAGCCCATTGCAGCTCCAAGTCTCCCATGACGCGAATGTTGCCGTAGGCCCCCACCTTCTCCAGTTTCTCTCGCGCAGGTCTCTGACAACCTTTTGCCTCGCAGACTTGCGTTGCACCAGAAATGGAAGAAAGCGCATAACCTCCCCGCAGGGCCAGCCCCAGCCCTTCTGTGAAATGATAAGCCACAAGGCCGCCCAGCACATATTTGTTGAAAAAAGCATCCCTCACAGAGAGGCCTACTCCAGGGCTCAATTCAAAACGTCCGTCCTGCTTAAAAAGCTGGCCGGAAACAGGGCGTATACGCTCTCGCAAGGGCCCCCTGGCATCTTTTTCAACCTCTGAAACATCACCAGCTTCCTCTTCTGCTGTTTGGGCAAATACAGGAGCGGCCATCAGCATTCCGAATATAAACCAAGCACGCATCATTCAGCCTCTCTCCAAGTCGACTTGAAGGGGAAGAAAATGGACACACCCGCATAAATCATCTGCACGTTTTGAATACCGCTTTTCGTCAGACCAAAAGGCTTATCCACATAGGAAGTGTTGACCCAGGCCGCGTTGACAGCCAGAAAATCCTTCGCCACCACACGCATACTGAATCCAATATCAAAAGCCGGCAAAAACCCTAAATCCCTGTATGTGGCAGCCTTCACCATCCCCGCCCCACCAATCAACCCCGCATCAAAGTGGAGAATGGAGTTGAAAATCGACACTTTTCCATACAAAGGGCTCCACTCCACCGAAGCCATCGCCCACCATTCAGGCTCCGAGGGGAAAATGGCCGCAGACAAAAAACCCTTCGCTTTGCGCACATCGTCCGTTTTCACCATGTTGATGTAGGTGAAGCGGGCTGAAATCGCCAGAGTGTCCGCCAAATAATAGGCGGCTCGAAGGGAGCCACCCCACTTTGTATACAGCGGATCATTCACGCAAAAAGCAATGTAGGGGGCCAGCTCAAACCTGCCGCGCTTCATATAAAGCTTTTTTTGAACGCTTCGCACCCGGTCCGCTTGGGCAATGTCGCGACCTGCAGGCGATTGCACCGCAGGCCTGTCGCTTGTCACTTCACGAGAGGGCAAAATTGCAGCGGGAGGGGCCGACGTTTCTTGTTCTTCCACATCTGAAAAATCAAGTGTGTCCAGAGCATCTGACTGCTGCGCCTGAGCATGGGCGCCCCAAAGAAACCCAAGCAAACAGCACACCGTCTTTGTCATTTGGTTCAAAAGCACTCTCCATTTTCGCGCAACCCGCGAAACAAAAGGATATACCCTGCACGAAGGACTCTAGCGGGACTTGCCGCGCGCATCAACAAGTCGACACAATTATTGCTTATGCTAACTTGAGTTTCCCATACACACCTTAGAGGTTCCATTTTAGCCTCCGTTGTCATAAAAGGATATTTTATGAAGTTAAAGACAATTATATCCCCCCTTGCCATTTTGTTCGTCTCCCTGGCTCTGGCCTGCACGGATGCCAACGATTTGGGGCAAAGTTGCAAGCTTGTCAAAAAAGGCCCGGAAAACACGGCGGTGTCTCTCACCGAAGCGGAAGTCCGAAAAGCACTTTCAGGCTCAGCCACAGGCGACAAAAACGCCACTTCCGTCAGAGACTTCATCTCCCTGGGGGCTCCTGACTGCGAGGACTTGGCCTGTATACGCGACTCTCAATTTAACCCAGGCTCTGTCTCTGACTCCTCTGATGCCTACGGTTACTGCGCCATACGTTGCGCCAACGAAGGAAGCAGCTGCAAAGCCAGCAACTCAAAAACCAAATATACCTGTCGCCAACTGATGTTGGACCCGGAAACCTGGGAACAGGCCTGCAAAGCAGACGCTTCCAACTGCATCGACATCAGCTCCACGCTTTTTTGTGCACGGGAAATTTAGCTGCATCAACGAAACCCGACGAAGAAATGGGAAGTGCCCTATTGCCAGTGGACGCGGGAGCCCAGGCGTACGCCGATTTTAGCGCAAGTTCCTGCAGGAATTTCAAGCACATAGCGGCTTGGGCGCCCAATGCTTAAAGGACGCAAACTCCGGGGAGTGGCCTGCTCTATCACCCCCACCACCTTCTGCTCCTCGGAAATAAAAACCAAATCCAAACCCATCAACGTGTTTTTCATCCAAAAAGACTGCTCCCCCTCCCGAGCAAAATCAAACAACATCCCCTCCCGAGGTCCCAGGGACTTGCGCCACATGAGTCCTCGGGTCGTCGCCTCGGGTGTGCTGGCAACTTCCACCCAAAACACCTCCTCCTTATGCGAAAAGCTGCCCTCCAAACTGAGACGCGCGCGCGGCAAAGGAGGCATTTTATAATGCTCCGCCGTCACCTCTGTCACCTCCTCCCCCACACTTTGCCTCGCTGAATTTTTGGCCGGCTCCTGGCAAGCCCATGCCCCAAGGCACAGGGCCACCAGGGTTTTGCCAAGCAAGCTTTTTTGTCTGCAATACATAGGCTCCTCCTCAGACACAGGCTCCTCTCTCTGTGGAAACCCTCCCTCAAAACCCTTGAGTCTAAAATATTTCACCTGCCGGGAATACTTTTTTCATAAGCATGCTCTGGTATGAAATTTGAGGCCAGACACGTTTTCGCTGCAACACTGGAGGAAATTGAAGCCAGTTTTGTGGATGAGCGGTATGCCTCTTTTCTGCTGCAGCACCACCCCTCTGTCCAGGCCATCCAAGTCCTCGAAGTCCGCCTCCAACACACCCGCCTCCTCCGCCGGGTGCGCTGCTTAACCAAACCCGTTATTCAAACCATAGGCCCCAAAAAAGTGGAGCCCGGCTGGTTCAGCTTTGTCGCCTATTCCACCTATGACTTTGAGACGAAGGTTTTGCATTTCTGCAATGAGCCGGACAATAAGCACGTCCGCTCCATGTTCAGCAACCAAGGCGAATTTCAGTTTTCCGCTCTGGGGGCGCAGACGGAGCGCATTGCAAGCGGTAACATTTCTCTGTGCCTTCCAAAACGCTTCCGCCTTCTGGCCCCTGTGGGCGAATATCTCATTCGGCGGGAAGGTCTCAAAATTCTTTCGGGCGAAATTCCTGTCATGGAGCGTTTTGTCCGGGAGGTTTTGCGCCCTCCTCCTTAAATTCCACTCAGAATACGCCATGGGCCGTCTTTTGTTTTTCTAAGGCGCATCAGCTTCACATCCGAGTCCTGCTGGTTTTTGTCGCCTATGGAAAAACTCAGCATGTAGCTGTAGGAAACCACATAAATGTCCGGCTGGGACTTGACGCGCTCCAGTTTGCGGAAATTCATGTTGAGTCGCACATTCTTTATCCGGGAAAACCACTCTTCATATTTCTGGCGGACATTGGCATATTCCACGTCATCCGCCATATCGGCCGTGCCACCATCGTCCGCGAAGGACTCGTCCAACAAGCGAACAATGCCTTCAACATTCTTGTCCTCAACAGCCCGGCGCAACTCGTCAAGCATTTCAAGCAAAGCCCGGTTGCTCTCCGTGTCGCTCAAGTCTGTGCCTGGAATTTTTTTGGTTGTGCAGGCAAACGCAAAAATCAAAGCCGCGTATAAAAAAAATTGTCTGAGCATGTCTGCTGCTTAGCATGGTTGGCGGCCTAATCCAGAAAGATGCGTGTGCCCCACACGCAGACTCTCCTGTTTACAGCCAGCCCGCATGGATTTATTGCATGAATGGATGATTTTTCCTTTCAGTCGCAAAACCAACTCCCCCAAACCAGGCTTGCCTGAGCGAATGCGGAATGCGGCAGCGTCCACCCGACACATTTATGTACATGGGCGGGCCTGGCTAAAACAACGCCCGTGGGTGCTGGCTTTGGGGTTTTTCTTTCTGGGGTTTTGTGTCGACTTGCTTCTTTTGAGCAGCATTGACTCTGTGCCCCTGCTGCTTCAACAAGGCAGCTATGTGGCGTTGCTGGCAGTATTCATTCTGCTGGACCACCATTATTGGGTAACAAAGACTTTGCCCAGGGGGTGGAAGGGGAGGATTCTTTCGCGCCGAGCTTGGCTCATCCATTTTTTATTCGGCTCTCTGTTTAACGCTTTTTTCGTCTTTTATTTTCGCTCCTCGGTGGTTTCTTCGATGAGCTTTTTTATATTCATTCCGCTCCTGGCTTTGCTGTTGGCCCTCAACGAGCTGCCCTTGTTTCGCAATTCGGGCCCGTTGATGCGCGTGGCTTTGTGGAGTTTCACCTGCACCTCTTTCTGGGCCTATTTGCTGCCCTTGCTGTTTGGGTTTTTAAGCGCCTGGTTGTTTGTGCTGGCGGTTTTTTTGTCCACCGTTTCCGTGTTGGGGATGTGGTATTTAGCGGTGCATTTTACCGACGACTTCAAATGGAATTTTTGGAGAGCGGTTGCGCCAAGCCTCGGCATTCAACTGCTTTTGCTGCTGCTTTATTTTTCCGGGCTGGTGCCGCCGGTGCCTTTGTCGCTGAAGTGGATTGGGGTATACCACGAAGTCCGCAAGGCGGATGGGACAGAGCTTCTTTTTCATCGCGATGGTTTTCGCTTTTGGGAGCACGGTGCCCAGACGTTTTTGGCAAGGCCTCAAGACAAGCTGCACGTGTGGATGCGCATTTTTGCGCCCAAGCGGTTTAAGGATGACATTTATGTGGCCTGGCAGCACAAGAATGCACAAGCGCAGTGGATTCAAACCGACTACATTCGTTTGCAGTTGCGCCATTCCGGCCAAACAGGTTGGACAGGCCACACTTATAAGGCCAACCATGCGCCCGGTGAGTGGAAAGTGGATGTGCTAACAGCGGATGCCCGTCTGCTGGGGAGCATTGAAATAGAAGTGCGCCCCGACCATTCCACGCACCACCGCGAATTCTCATTGGACAAACGTTAGAAGCTCATTTTTTGCCAGGGGGCAGTTTGTGGCATAAGCCATTTTGTGGAGGAGTTATGTCGCAGGAGCAAGAAGTGTTGAGCCTTCCGTTGTTGCCTTTAAGAGACATTGTGGTTTTCCCGCGCTCCGTGACGGTGCTTTATGTGGGGCGGGAAAAATCCGTTGCCGCGCTGAATGTCGCCCAACAAAGAGGCGAAGAAGGCAAAGCAAAAATTGTGCTTTCCGCGCAGAAGAAAGCCAAAACCAATGAGCCAACGGAAGATGAAATTTTCCAAATAGGCACCCTTGCGCAAATTCTCCAGCTGATACCCATGCCGGATGGGACAATGAAGGCTTTGGTGGAAGGGTTGGGGCGTTGTCGAATTCTTCATTTTCTGGAAGCAGAGAAGCATTTCGAAGTGCAATATGAGTCTCTGGAAGAAGCAGAGGAAACGAGTGTTGAAGCAGAGGCACTCATGCGCTCAGTGCATGCCACTTTTGAAAGCTTTGTTAAACTCAACAAACGCATTCCTCCCGATGTTCCTCAAAAAGTGGCCTTCATTCAGGAAGCCTCTGCTTTGGCGGACACGGTTGTCGGCCAACTCTCCATAAAACTTGCCGACAAACAAGGCCTGCTGGAAATTTTAAGTCCGACAGCTCGCCTGGAGCGGGTGTTGGAATTGATGCAGGGGGAAATTGAAATTCTGCAGGTGGAGAAAAAAATCCGCACGCGCGTCAAAAAGCAGATGGAGAAAAGCCAGAAGGACCATTACCTCAACGAGCAAATGCAGGCCATTCGCCGGGAGTTGGGAGAGAAGGACGAGGAGAAAAACGAACTTGAAGAATTGGAAGAGCGCCTGAGCAAGACACCGTTGAGCCCCGAAGCCCGGGAGAAAATGCAGCGCGAGCTGAAAAAGTTTGCGTTGATGGGCCCCATGAGTGCGGAGGCAGGTGTTTTGCGAAACTACATTGATTGGGTGTTAAGCCTGCCATGGCAACAAGAAACCACAGACAATGTGGACATTGTCCATGCAGAAAACATACTCAATGAAGAGCACCACGGGCTGGAGCAAGCCAAGGAGCGCATTCTGGACCACCTCGCCGTCCAGACTCTGGCCGGGAAAATGCGCGGCCCCATTTTGTGCCTTGTCGGCCCGCCGGGAGTTGGAAAAACTTCACTGGGGCGCTCCATTGCGCGCGCGCTTTCGCGGAAGTTTGTGCGCATTTCCCTGGGGGGAATTCGTGATGAGGCCGAAATTCGAGGGCACCGGCGCACCTATGTGGGGGCGATGCCGGGGAAAATTCTCCAGGCCATGAAGAAAGCACAATCCTGCAACCCGGTGGTGCTGCTTGACGAGGTGGACAAAATGTCTTCGGATTTTCGTGGAGACCCCTCCGCCGCCCTCCTTGAAGTTTTGGACCCGGAACAGAACGAAGCTTTTAGCGACCACTACCTCGAGCTGGACTATGACTTGTCACGCGCCTTGTTTGTGTGCACAGCCAACAATGCGCATGCCATTCCAGGCCCGCTGCTGGACAGAATGGAGCTCATTCGCATTGCCGGCTATACGGATGAGGAAAAAACAGCCATTGCGAAAAAACACCTGCTGCCGAGACAACAAGAAGCCAACGGGCTTTCCAAGGTGGAGGTGGGTTTTGAAGAGGCCGCGTTGAGGACGCTGATTCATGGTTATACCCGTGAGGCAGGGGTGCGCTCTCTGGAGAGAGAAATTGCCAGAGTCTTCCGAAAACTGGCCCGCGTTGTGTTGCAGGAAGGCATGAAGTCACACCAGCTTGACAGCAAGCGTTTGTGTGAGCTTCTGGGCCCCCGGAAGTTTTCAAAAAGCCGCAAGGAGCGTTTAAACCAAATAGGCATTGTCGCTGGCCTGGCTGTCATGGAAAGCGGTGGGGATGTGTTGCTGACAGAAGCCGCCGTCATGCCCGGCAAAGGAAAACTCATTATTACAGGCCACCTCGGGGAGGTGATGCAGGAGTCTGCCCAAGCAGCCATGAGTTATGTGCGGACTCGGGCGCGGCGTTTTGGGATTGATGAGAAGTTTTTGGAGCACTCCGACATTCACGTGCATGTCCCGGAGGGAGCCATTCCCAAAGACGGGCCCTCTGCAGGAGTCGCACTCGTCACCGCCATGTTGTCTGCCCTGGCACGTATACCTGTGCGCAGCAATGTGGCGATGACAGGTGAAGTGACGCTGCGTGGACGTGTGCTTTCTGTTGGCGGCGTCAAAGAGAAAATTTTGGCCGCACGCCGTGCGGGCATTCGCCGCGTGTGCATTCCCAAAAGCAACCGGAAGACACTCAAAGAGTTGCCGGAGGATGTGCGCAAAAGCATGAAATTTTATCCCGTTGAATATGTGGATGAAGTCTTGCAGGTGGCTTTGGTTTTGGAGCAAAACGCGGCCAAGTTTAAACCCATGGACGCTCGAGGGCTTTGGGCTTCCATGGACACGCCCGAGCCGTTGGCGCCTACTCACTAGAAACAGCTCTGCAAGTTGGTGGGGGTGGACAAGCGGCTGCTGGTGTTGCAGTTGTCACGAAAAGCTTTGGGCCATTGCGCCATGCGGTTAAGGCCATGGCCGCCTACGCGAATGCCGCGTATTTCGCCTTGCGCACCCACCACCCACAAGGTGTCACCGGACAGCACAGGCTGCGCGGTGGGTGAAATGTGGATTCCCAGGTTGTGCGTCCACAAAGGCTCTCCCAACTCGGCACCATAAGCCAGCACTCTGCCGGTGGTGGTGACGAGATAAACCTTGCCCTCCCCCCCCGCCATGGGCTCCCCGAGAATGGGACTGCCAACAGGAGCCCCATCGAAGGGGACGCTGTTCGCCTCGAAATGGCCTTTGTTCTCCGACAACGGGACTTCCAGCCGCAGATGATAGCCGTCGCTGCCACCGGGTTTTATCGCAAAATAAACCCGGCCCTGGCTGTCAACAGCGACAGGGCTTTCAAAAGACAAATCTTTCACCCAGAAGTTTTTCTCAACAACCGCCAGAGGAGAAACTTCTTTCAGGCTGAATCCCAACATCGCCGCCGGGCCGAACTCCCATATTCCTTTGGTTGCATCAAAAACCCGCCCTTGAATAAAAGTTTCAGAAGGAGAGCCCTGGGTTTCACAGACGCCCACCACAGCTTTATTGGTGTCTCGAGACATGGGTGCTCGAAAACAATAGGATGTCCATTCATACCAATCGCAATGGTTGGACTCCGCATCGGGCGTATACACTGCCAAACGGGCATCATCCCACACAGGGCGGTTGGCAGGTGCCATCAAACGCCAGGGTGTGCCTGTTGAAGCATCCGCCATGTCCAGCAAAGAAAGGCCCTGGTCAAAAACAAAATTGCCCCCACAATCCCTGTTGGCATGGACAAAGTCCGGCTTGGCTGACACATCCACCAGAGAAAGCCGCTGCCCTTCTCTGCCTGGAGGGCCATGGCTGCCTATGGCCACAGCCACGCGCCCGGTGTCTCCAAGCGCCACCATGGGGCCTTGCACAGTGCCCGTGTGCAGACTGCCAACCAAAGTGCAGGCTGCGGTGTCAAATACATAGAGGCTGCTGTCGGCTTCTGTTTCACCCAAGCTTGTGCCAAACAACAAGCGCTTTGCGGACATGGCCAAAGGCTGCGTCACAGACGTATTCGCCAGGCCGGTAAGGTTGTGGCTGCACAATACGCGGTAGCTGCGCACGCGAGCGTCGGCTTCCCCCGCCTGCGCCCTCACTTCCACCGTTTCTGCTGCGTGTGAAGAAGCAGCCCAGCCCTCTTTGAAGCTGCATGTCCAACGCTCTCCTGCAAGTTTTCTTTCTGCAGGAGGCGTGCACACCGCAGCCACACCGTGGCCTGTCCATACTCTCAGCGCTTTGCCTGCCTCCAGCCCCACCACCTCCACTTCAACCGTCGCTTCTGCCATACCCACATTCGTCTTCTCCCAACCTGCCGCCCCCGCCTCATCCTTCTTCTCCCATAGCAGAGGTGCCACCTCTGTCTGGTTATGCAATACCAACTTCCACGTTGTTATTTTTGCCGCCGGTTTTCCCGCTGACGAAAGCTCTCCATAGACGCATACGCCCGTCTTCGCCTCTGCCTGCTTTCCGCCATAACAAAAAGCCCCAGGTTGAGGACAGTCGATGGCGTCATTTCCGGGTGTGCATTTGCCGGGCATTTCACAGGCACATGCCAAAAACAGCCAGGCAACAAGCAGAGCAAATGTTTTTATTCGCATGGACTTCCCCTCGAAAATTTTTGCACCGGTTGCCTTTCACTCAACACAGCCGCTTACGCTCCCCCCTCCCCCCTGTATGCCTACAACATACTCATGGCACAGAGTGCCTTGGCGGTACAAGGCGTTTTTTTCATCGCCTTTTCTTCCCCCTCCTCATTCAGGCCGCTGAATTTTGCGCATATAGACGAAGGTGAGGGAGGGGGAGAGTGCACGCGTGTGCGTACGCTTATAGCCCAAACACTCATAGAGGCGAATGTTGGAGGTGCTTTTTTCGCCTGTGAAAAGCTCAAAACACCTGGCCTCGGGAAAATGGGTTTCAATGGCACGCATCAGGGCTGTGCCAATGCCACGGCGTTGAAAGTCGGGGTGCGTCACCAACCTGCTGACTTCGCAGGTGTCGCCGCTGAGTCTGGCGCGGACGGAGCCTACAATGCGCGGGGCCGCCATGTGCGGGCCTTTCATGCGCTCGTCGGACATGGCCTTCAGCACCACCTGGTTTTGAATGTCCTCCTGCATGGACAAAAGCGTTTGCCAAAGCGGCTGCACATTTTCTTCACCATAAAGCTTTGCTTCAGACGCAAACGCAAGCTTCTGCAAAGCCAAAATTTCTTCACCGTCTTCAAGCGTGGCGCGCAAAATGGGAAACATGAGGGCCACTGTCATTCGCTGGTGGCGCAAACAGCCTGAGAGTCTTTTTCGCACACCACCAATATGCGCTGAATGTCGTTTCTGCCTTCATATTTCTGTTTCAGCGTTTTCAGCTGGCTTCGCGCAGCCGGGCAATATTGTTTTAAGGCCTCGCGAAGAAATTCTTCTCTCTCTTTGTCCGCAGGCACCTCTCCTGCAAAACGCTCACACGCCACAGCGTTTGCAGCAAAACACTTCACATCCGCAGGGGCGCTTTTAAATTCGGTTTCATGAATTTCAAAAAGCTCAAGCAAGGTGCTGACTGAAGCAAACTCAATGTCGCCTGTGCACAACTCGACGGGCTTGCTTTTGGCAGGCTCGCTTTTGGGGGAAGGTTTGGGTTTGGTGGGTTTGGTGGTTGCAGAGGGTTTGTTTTTGGTGGGCTTGCTTTTGGGGGAGTGTCTGGGCTTGGCGGGTTTGCCTGCTGGAGGCGGGCCGCTCTCCACTTCGGCAGCAAAGCCAAGGTTTGCAAAAACAAAAAAGAAGAGAAACACCAGAAACGTTTTGTGCATTGGAATGGCTCCCAGACAGAGGGTTGTTGGCCAAGCCATGGAGGCCGCTAAGGTGGCGGCTTTTGTTTTTTATCCTCCAGCAGCTGAGCAAAAGAAACCCCCTGAGGGGGTTTGTTGTTCTCATGGGCTTTGCGCTCCAACACTTCCACGCGCCTTTGCCGGGTACCGGGGTAAAGCTCCCAGGCACTCACGCGCTCCACAGCCAAAACCGCGGTGACGGTCCGGTGCTCGGAGTAGGGCGGAGTGCCGGGATAAAGCTCCCAGGAGCTTATGCGCTGCTCCACAGGCGAAGCTGCGGTGCGTGGTGGGCGCTCGTCGAAATCAGCAGGCATCTCTTTCTCCCTAGGAAACAGGAATGGCCGCTTGAGCCGGCTGCTCCTCGAGGACAATGTGAGGTGTCGGAAGCTGCATCTGGTCCGCAGCGGCAACCGCTTCTGTCTTGAGAATGTTCGCAATGGAAGCAGGCTCATTCGCGGTGAGGAGCTCCAAAATCTTCTCCACCGTCCAGCGGCCGCGCGCGTTGATGATGGCGCCTTTGTCTGTAAAGCTGAGCGTCTCAGAAAGCATGGGGTCTTCACTCAAGCGCGCATCCACTTCAGGCCCCAGCAAATCCCTGGCCGCACTCAAAATTCGAGACAGGACATGGGTCCACGCAGCCAAAGGCTCCTGCGAGTCTTCAATCAAATCCAAACCCACCGGCAAATTCCCAAGGCGCTCCAAAAATTCATCCATCAACTCGCCGCGCAAAATGCGCCCGTGCTGTGGAGCTATAATTTCGGGTGCCGGGTTCAGACGACGAATGGCTTCCACCGTGCGCGCCAAAGCAATGCGCGTCGGCATGTACATTTGGTGGAAAGCGCGAATGCCGGCCCAGTCGGACGCATCCGCCTCAATCCCCTGCACCCCCTCCGGTGTCAACCCTCCCAGAAAGTCACCCGAAAACAACACCCGCGTCTCCAAGTCATAGAGCATAACGGCGCCTTTGAAGTGACAGAAGGGGCTCGGGACAGGAAGAATTTGATGCCCTGTCGGCAGCGTAATGCCTTGCGCAAAACGGTCCAGCGACAAGAAACGCTCCCGCGGCAAACCCATGTGGATGATGAGGCGGAAGGTGTCCTCCGAAGTCAAAATGGCTGCCTTCGGCGAATAGCGCGCCATCAAAAGCGGCGCGGAGGAGCTGACGTCGGGGTCCTGATGGTTGATGAATAAGGCCGAAACGCGCTCGAGGCTGCCAATGACGCTGGCTGTCTTGCTGCTCACCACAGCAAAGTCCGTGGATGAGCCAGGGTCTATCAGCAAGTTAAACTGCATGCGCTGGCGTGTCTGAGGGTGACGCGATTCAAAAACACGCAAATAGGGGTTGGAGTGAAAAATGCTTTTTGGATCGCGCTTCCCCACCCAGAAAGTCCCGGGTGCAATCTCCACAGGTGTAATGGAATCTAACATGAACTTATTTCTCCAAGCAATTTTAAAACGTTGTGGAAAGAAGCCAAACGTCTCCCACTCGAAAACTTAACAACTCCCCATCTCCCTCCCCACCAAAAATAATTAAGAACGCTATCCGACTTTGAGCAACCTATATTATAACCCTTCCACGCATTCTCGCATATCCACTCTTGCAAGCAAACACTCAACTTAAGAGGAACCTAAACTTCTCTTTTCTTTTTTTCCACGACTTTTGTGTTTAAGACAATGTTTTCATTGCGTTTGCAAAAGAAGTTAGCGACGTTAAAAGAAACTCCCTTAGGTTTTGGATGACGCAATGCCTACATATGAGAAACCCGAGCTCCTCCTCAAAAGCGCCCTTGAGAAAATTGTCTATTTTGAAGCACGTCAGGAGCAGCTTCTGGCCGACTCAAAACACGCCGCCGCCGCCGCAGAAACACTGCGCCAACAGCTTGAATGCGCCAAAAAACGCGAGCTTGAATTGTCAAAAAAATTCGCCGAAATGGAGCTTCGCCTGCGGCATACACAGACAGAAAGAGACGAAGCCATTGAAAAAATGGAAACCCTTCGCAGAGAGCGCAGCGAATGGGTCGGCAAAATTCTGGAGGCCGCACAAATTCAAAACCCCGGGGAAACAGCCCAGGACACTTTTGACTTGGCGCACTTCATCGCCCTCTTGCGCGGCGAGTTGCTGAACATTCAAAACCATGCCCACGCAACCGGCTTGCCGCCTCAGGCGGAAAGTCTGCCAAGGCTTGCTTTGCAGTCCACAGAAGCCTTTGGCTCCTCCTTTGCGGCGCAGGGGCGCCTGGAAGTCAGCCCGAAGGAGCAACAAGTTTTGCAGGCCAGTGAAAAACCCCTCGCGGATACCGTGTTGGAGCTGGGGCTTAAAGAGCTTTCTTCGGCGGACGCGCATGTACGCCTGAAGACGGCCCTTCGCCTGAAGTCTCTGGGGCGAGCTTCGGCAGCACCCGCGCTGGGACAAGCCATTCACGCGGAGACAAACACCGAAGTGCTGGCCGCGCTTATAGACGCGTTTTCCACTTTTGCGAAAACGGAAGGCGTTCCTCTCGTTGCACCTCATGCACACGCACCCAACCCGAAGTTGCGCCTTGCAGCCATTAAAGCACTCATCCGCATGGACCCACTCGCAGCAACACCACAACTTCTGGCCGCATTGGAGGATGAGGATGCTGGCGTTCGCCGTCGCGCCACTTTGTGGCTTATGGGCTTGTCTCCAGAAGAAACTTTACGCCTGGGCAGCCTCGCTTTTGAAGACAAAAACCCTGAGGTGCGGGCCATTGCAACCTACGTCCTGTCCGTTTCTCAACAAGAGGCTGCAAGGCCCAAACTCCTGCGCGCCCTCAATGACGAAAACCTCAAAGTGCGCACAGCCGCTGCCAAGGCGCTTGGCAAATATTCCAAGGAAGAGGGGTGGACTTTGCTGCCTTCGTTGGAGCAAGCAGAGCGCCAGCGCGCCTTGCGTCGCCTCAAAAATCCACATTCAAGGCTGGCTTCCAAACCCATGCCCGCTCCGGCACCCATTCAACCTCAACTCCAATTCCAAACCAAAGCACGGACGGCCACTGTGACGCTGGAGGCGGTTTCTCCTGCTTCTGCCGCTTCTTTCGCTTCTCACGCACCGTCTCCGGCCACCTCTTTCTCCTCCCCCGTACAACAACCGGAAAGCAACACCCTGCACATGCTTTCTGCAGAGCTTCTGAGTGCACTCAGGGAAAGTCTGCGCGGAAAAACGCGAGAAGAGCTCATGTCTCTGACAGGCAAGTCCACAGAAACCCTCATGGCTTTGCTTTGGGAGCTTGAGCAGCAAGGGCAAATCATCCGACGAGGACAAAAATATTTTATTGCCTAGCCACAAAAACCCTATGGAGACGCTGCGCTATAATTTGAAGACTGCTTCCGACATGCTTGGCCTTAAGCCTGCCAAGTTGATGGCCCATGGCCGAAAATCCGAGTGGTCTGCCGAAGAAATTTGGGACTTGCGCGCCAAGTTGGATATTTATCCGCCCGCTGTCGGCAGAAGAAAACAACTGTTTCTGAATTTCAAAGGGGGCACCGGGAAAACTTCTTTGTCCACTTCCTATGCGTGGCGTCTGGCTGAAATGGGTTATGGTGTGCTTCTGGTTGACTTGGACTCTCAAGGACACGCCACCAAATGCCTCGGTTTTGAGGGTGAAAGTTTTCCTTGCACGCTGCTGGATGTTTTTCAGAAAAAAACCAACCTGGCCTCCATTGTCCAAAAAACGGCGCTGCCCAATTTGGAATTTGTGCCTTCCAACCTGAATATGAGTACTGTGGATTTGGTCCTCATGCCCATGGCAGGCCGTGAGTTTAAACTGAAGTCCGCCATCAAAGAGATTGAAGCCCGCTATGACTTCATCGTTTTTGATGCGCCTCCTTCCTTCGGCTTGTTAAACCTCAATGCACTCATCGCCTCCACGGATTTGTTTGTCCCCGTGCTCGCGGATTTTTTGTCTTTTCACGGGCTGCGCCTGTTGTTTGAAACCCTGCAAAACCTCGAAGAGGATTTGGGGCATATGCTGGAGCACATTTTTATCATCGTCAACGCCTTCAACCAAAGCTTCAAACTGGCCAAAGAAGCCCTGGACGCCTTAAAGCGCCACTACGCTGACTATTTGATGCCCCACGTTGTCCGTCAATGCACCAAATTCGCCCAGGCTTCGAGCGAAGGTCGCCCCATTTTCCTTGCAGACAGAGACAGCAAAGGTGCACAAGACATTCAAACCATCCTTCATTTCATTATTGAAAAACTCACCCAAGGCTCCCTTTCCAAATCCCCTGCCCCCGAGAGAACAAAGTGAAAAAATCCTTTGACCAGAATGTTCCGCGACTTAAGCCCAGGCTGAAATGGCAAGCCACAGCTGCCGACGCTCAAGAAGACGCCTTCGCTGCTCAGGAAAACACAAGCCCTTCGGCCTCAGAGGCCAGGCCACCTGAAACGCCTGCGGCAGTTGCAAACCTTGCCGCGGCCGTCAAAAGCAAAACCGCACAGCGCGAAGAAGAGCCTTTGACTGCCGTTCAGGCACTTAGAAAGGCCATCGGAGAGGGACAACACCTCCCCTCCTCCACAACACCGACAACGCTTCATGCCTCTCCACCCGAGGCAGCGCCTGTGCCTGAAAAAGCGCCCGCGCTTCCTCCGGTTTCGCCAATGCCTGCGTTGGACACTTGCACCCCCACCGCTTCTCAAACACCTCAGGCCGCACCTCTGTTGCCTGTTGCCTCGGCAACACTTGAAAGCCGTCCGGTGCCTTCGCAAGAAGAGCTTGCAGAGCGGCGTGCGCGACTCAAAGAGCGCCTCAAATCCGCGCGTGAAAACCCGGGCTTTCTCCCGCTGCCCCCCACCGCTTTTCAAGCCGGCGAGTTGGCCGTTGAGCGCATTGCGGGGCTGCAACTGGAAATTTCCAAGCTTCGCGAAGAAAATTTGCAACTCACTCAAAACCTGGAGGCGGCGCAAAGGCGCGCAGAAGAGGCGGCAGAAACGGCCCGCATGCGCATGGAAGAAATGGAGCAGATTGCAAGCGACATGAAAGAGCGCCTCAAACTCATGAGTGAGTTGGAAGAAGAAATGCTCGCCATTGAGACAGAGCGCGACGAAACGTTGATGCTTTTGCAAGAAACACGCGCGGAGCTTGGCGCCCTCAAAGCGCGTTTTGCCCAACAGGCGGACACGCTTCAAAAACGCGAAGAGGCACTTCACACAAGCCTTGAAGAAGAAGAAACTTTGGCCAACGAGCTTGAAACCCTCCGCATGCAGGCAGAGCAACTCACGGTTGCCCACCAACTGCTTGCCCAGGAGCGAGCTTCCCTCGCTTCGCAAGTGGAGGAACTCAAGCAAGAGCGCACAGAATTGCTCGAGGCGCGAAAAGCCCTCGAAGCCGTGCACAAAGCCCTTTCAAAAGCCGTCATGGGGAAAACCTAAACCGGCCTAAAAAACACAAAATATTTTGAAAGCTTAACAGAGGTTTCACGAAAGAAAACCGCTCGCTTTTAAGGCACAAAAAGGGCGTCCTGGGTGCCTTTCTGGCGCAAGTGCATGGGCTGGCTTAGGCTAAGCGGAGGAGTTTTTGTGCGGCCTTATTTTCTTTCCTTGTGGTCCAACAACCTCACTCAGCTGATTGTTGTTTTGGCGGCGATTGAAGTCGTCTACCTCATGGTGCTGGTGGTTTGGATTGTCATGCAGAAGCGCTCACCTGTGGCCACGCTGGCGTGGATTTTTGGGCTGGCTCTGCTGCCTGTCCTCGGGTTTGCCATTTATTATTTCTTTGGGCCCAGGCGCATCAGCAAAACACGCATGCAACGTCTTCGTGCTCGCAACTGGATAGCGGAAACTTTGGACATGCATGCGGCAAACACCACCAGCCATTATGCCGGCATTCCGCCACAGCTGTTGCCATTGGCACGGCTTGGCACTTTGGTTTCAGAAATGCCTGTGGCTGCCTGCAGCCAGGTGAAGCTGCTTAAAAATGGGGCCCAAACTTTTGAGGCTTTGCTTTTGGCCATTCGCGAAGCCAAACACCACATTCACCTCGAATATTATATTTTTCATCCAGACGCTTTGGGGCGCTCCTTCATTGAAGCCCTCACGGAGCGCGCCAAAGCCGGAATTCAGGTGCGTCTTTTGTTGGATGCCGTGGGCTCTTCCCGCATGCGTCGACGACACCTCAAAACACTGAGAAAGGCAGGAGGAGAGGTGGCCTTCTTTCACAAAGTGCGCCTCTTCAGCTTCAAACCCCGCATCAACTTTCGCACGCACCGCAAGCTGGTTGTCGTGGATGGGCACACGGGTTTTTTCGGAGGCCTCAACATCAGCCAGGAAGAAGACGAGAGACTCTCCTCCAAAGCCTACAGGGACACGCACGTCCAACTGGTGGGCTCCGCCGTCCGCTGGCTGCAAACGGTTTTTCTGGAAGACTGGAATTATGCAACCGGAAGCACGCATGTGGAGAAAGAATACTTTCCTTTGCATTCACAAACACAACCCCATTGTGTGCAAATCATCCCTTCAGGGCCGGATTTGAGGTTCAAAGCCATCCGCGACGTTTATTTTTCGGCCATCTCAACCGCCAAAAACCGTGTTTGGATTTCAACACCCTATTTTGTGCCGGATGAGGCCATGCTGACAGCACTTTTCAACGCGGCTTTGCGCGGCGTGGACGTTCGCATCCTTGTCCCCAAACGCAGCGACTCCTGGGTGGTTACCCTGGCAAGCCGCTCCTATTATAACGAGTTGCTGCTCGCCGGCGTTCGTCTGTTCGAATATCTGCCCAGGCTTTTGCACGCCAAAACCCTGCTGGTTGACGACCATTTGTCCGTCATCGGGACAGCCAACATGGATGTGCGCAGCTTTGAGCTTAACTTCGAAATCAGCGCCGTCTTTTATGGCAAAGAAATGGCTCAAACGTTGACACAATGTTTTTTGGAAGACTTGGAGTCCTCATCCGCGCTGCCGAGGTTTCGAGGAAAACGTCCCTTCGGACAACACTTCCTGGAGTCTTTTATGCGCCTCTTTTCGCCACTGCTTTAAGTTGTCATGGCTTCTTCAAAAAAAGTTTTCGGTTTTGAATTTGCTCCACCTTCAAAAGCCATGCGCGAAAAGCAGGGTAGTCTTTGGGCTCAATCCGGTTTGCCGTCAGCTTCCACCTGCACCTCACTTGAATTTTTCCCTCCTCAGAGGTGACGCTCATCGAAAACTCACCAAAAGGTGAATGCTCCTCTGTCCTCCAGTCACCTTCCGAAAGACGCCATCCAGGCAAAAGCTCATGCGTTATTTCATGCTGGTCAACAAAAGGCTCCGTCAACTCCAATGGCCAACGACGCGCGGCCAGCTGCCCCAGGCTGCTGCTTCGGTTTTGTTTGAAACCCAAAGCATAAAAACGCAGGCCCTCCGGTGTTGCCTCGGCATAACGTGGAAGGGTGGCTGAAAATTTGAGACGAAACGGCTCTTCCAGTTTTGAGGCGTCGCTGGCCTCTATGCTTAACAGCTGAATGCCTGGATAAGCTTGTCCCCATTGTTTCAGAAACTCGGCTTCTTGCCTGGCCTTCGCTGCAAAAGCCTGACGGTAGCCCGACGCCAACTGTCCTTTGACGGCCCATGTGCCCTGGGTTTGTGCATTGCCATCAGCGCTGATGGCAATGCTTTGTTTGTTTTCCATCCACGTGTCATCCGCCCTCAACGCGGGAGTGCGGACAAAGCGACTTTTTCCATTGGGCTCCACAATGAGTGCATTGGCCCCAGCAATCGCAGGCGGCATTTCAAACATTCCATGAAACTCCGCTGTGCCATCCAGAAAGAGATGGAACTCCGGCACATAGAGAATGGCATGGTTAAAGGCCGCCAAAGAGGCGGGGGCGGGAGCCATGCGCCCAAGAAAACCCATCCTCAGCAAAACAAAATTTGAAGCAACACCGGCTTCTTTCAGCATGACATGCATGAGCGCCGCCTTGTCTTTGCAATCACCAAAACCTCGAGAGAGAATGCGGGAGACGCGATAGGGTTTGAAACCATGAATGCCAAACTCGAGCGCGACATAACGCGTCTTGGAAACCACAAAACCATAAACAGCCTCCACCACCTTGCGCCGGTCACCCCTGTCCACTCCCTTCAGCAATTCAGCAACGGTTTTTTTCAACTCCTCATTGGAAGCAAGCTGCTCCTCCACCAGCCCCCACCAATAGTCACCCACCTCTTCCCATTTCGCATAGGTGGACAAATGCAGCGCTGTCGCCACTTCAGCCAGGCCCGGCATAAAAGGCTCCGGAATCATTTTGGGCACCTCCCTCGCTTCAAAGAAGCTTAAAGTCCTTTCTCCTTTTGCCTCCGTGCGTTTGGAAACCCACGCGGGTAAACTGTCGGCATTGTCATAGAGTCGGCGACCCGAGGGCAAATCCGCAACAAACTTCCATTGCACCACCCGGTGCTGGGCTTCAATCAACTCCACAGTCCCCCAATAGTCCGAAAGCAAATTGTCCAAGGCTGTGTCGTCCAGGCGCCACTGAAGCTCAAGCACATCCCCTCTGGCCAGTTGAGAAAAGTCCAATACCCGGGCGCGTACGTCATAATACATGCCTGCCCAGGGCTCGTTGACATGCGTTTCTGACTCCTGAATGCTGGCTACCACGGAGCCATCGGGTTTAATCATTCGAGCGCGCAATACATGCAGCGTCTGGCGTGTGGGCGCATAGACAACAGGAATTTTTCTGTATTGCTCCACGGCTCTTTCTGACTGCAAGCGCACAGCATATTGCGCCCAGCGGCTGGCGTGCCCTGTGGCTTGTATGCGTTGGTATTGGATGTTGGCCAACACCACCGCCTCCTCCCTCTCCACAATGGGTGTCGCTTTGGACAAAGCCAAAACGTCCACAGCATATGGCATGGCGGATTGGCTCTGCTCTCCCATGAGTTTTTGAATGGCAAGTGTCAGTTCCGTTTTTTGCGGCGCAAGCGCAGCCGCCTCCTGAAGTGCTTTGAGTGCTTTTGCCCTATCCCCCACCTGCAACCAAACCTGGGCTTCCTCTGCAGGAATGGCACTTTCTTCCGGAGCCAAACGCTTCGCCAGAAACAACAGCTCCAAAGCGCGCTCTGCTTGTCCGTTGGCTGCGAGTGTGCGCGCGAGGCCTATGCGTACAAAGTTTTTCAGTGGCTCCTGACGCAACACCTCCTCCAACTCACGTACCTCCTCCTCCCAGCGGCCCAACTGAGACAGTTTGGCCGAAAGGCGCAGGCGCGTGTTGATGTCCGAAAAACGCAGGCCCAAAGCCAGGCGCTCATAGGCCAATGCCTCCTCTTTCCATCCCATGCCTTCGGCATAAGCGGCGGCTTGAATGGCCAAAGGCGCATACAAAGGCAGTTCCTTCTGTGCGCGAAGGCTCATGTTTGTCGCATGGAAATAACCATGAAGCGGCTCCGCGGACTGAGCTTTCAAAACATGCACAACTCCCCATCGCGAAAACCGCTGCTCAAGCCCTTTCAAAAGCTCCAACGCTTTTTCAGGCCGCTGCATTTCAAGCTCACGCGCTGCCATTCGCAACTGAAGCCAGGGGTTGTCTGGAGAAAGGCTTTGGGCTCGCAACAAAAATTTGTATCGCTCATTGGCATCCTCAGCAAGAGAAGCCGCCATCATCTGCAATTCAAAATCCCCAGGGGCTGCGTTGGCCGCTCCTTTGGCCAATTCAAAAGGGAGGTGCTCACTCTTCGGAAATGTTTTGAGTCCATCCAGCACCACAGCCAAATCTTTTCTCAAATGCGTGTCTCTGGGTGCGTTTTTGAGTGCCTTTTGGAGTGCCGACGAAAGGTTCTCCAGAGGTTTGAAAGAAAGTTTTCCCCTGGGCGGTGCTTTTAATGCAAGCGCGTCTGCAGGGGTGCTCGCAGGTTTTGCGCCCTCTGCCACCCGCAAGAAAAAACCCGTTGGGCCTTCCGTCTGGCAAAGCTTCAACAGCACCTGGTGTCGCCCGACAGGAAGCGCCAACTCCACCCCAAACTGATCAAACCTCGCAACACTGTCCTCCAGCGAGGAAAGCACTTCCTGGCCATTGACAAACAGAGAAAACGCCCCCGAAGCCCCCACATAAAATTTCACCTTTTGAGGCTTCTCCACCTCCACCTGCCCAAATGCAAAACTCACCAGCTCCTTGTTGGAAGAAAGCAGAGAGGACAAGTCCACATAACCCCAACGGGGCTGTACTTCCAACTTGCGCCAACTCACCTCACGGAATTTGCCCGCATAGGTTTTGCTCAAATCCACAAGCTCCTCCGGCCCCACCTTCCGCTGACACCCCGCCTGGCCTTCGTTGTCAAAACCACTCAGCAACCAAAAGTCTTTCAAAAAACCCAAAGGCTCCAGCCACGCTTGTCCACGCCGCGTGTTTCCTCGCGCATACTCCAACTGCGCACTCACCATGCGGGCGAGTGCACGGACACGTTCATCTGCGCGACTGTCTTTGGCTACGCGTGCAAACAGCTGCTGGGGGCGCGTCAAATCCTCCACCTGCGCCAACTCAGCAGCCAACAAAAGCAGAGGCGCCGCCCCCCGCGGAGTGTGAGACTTTGCCAACAACTCCTGGCTCCATTGCAACACACGCTCTTCAGAAGGGTTTGCTGCCAAAGAAGGGCTGCTGGACAACAGCCCATAAACCATACTCATCAACAAAAAGGACATGCTTCAAAGCATAAGCCAGTCTGTTGGAAACCTGTGGGAAACTTCCGGGCTCATGTCTAAAACTTGAGGGAGATTTACCCCACGCAACCCCAAAGCTTAGTCTTGTAAATACATATATTTATGTGCTTGTTGCCCAAGCCGTTTGAAAAGCCGTGGAAAAGTCAAAAAAACCTGTGGAAAAAAACCGCAGGTGGCTCGCTTTCGGGTGAAAAGCGCAAACCTAAACCGGTCTAAAAGCTGGCGGCCACGGTGAGTGCTCCCCCTCCCTGCAGGGGAACAAAAGAGACGGCCGCTTTGTCTTTGTATTCCGGAGAAAGGAAAAACAGCGTCACACTCGCGGCTGCTGCTGCAGCGCCCAGCGCATAACCAGCGAAGAGGTAGAGTCTGTTGTCCTGGCTGCGCTGCATGTATTTGAGTGCTTCGGCAGAATTTTCCGCAGAACTCACGCCTTCTTCCCTCAAGAGGTTTTTAAACTTGTTGTTGTTTTTGAAAAAGAGGACGGTGAAAGTCACACCCGTCACAAGGCCTACAGCTGCTACGCCGGCTGTCGCGTAAGAGGCGACACGCATGCTGGACAAACCTTCTCTGGAAGCTGTTGCCTTCGTTGTCGAGGGTGCTGGCACATCCGCCGACAGCCCCGTTAAATTCAACGCCGTAAACAATGCCAGAAACCCATCCGCAAAATTAGAACCTTCGGATACGTCTGGGTCCGGCGTGTACACGGTGACGGGAATGTTTTGCAGCTCTGCTCCCTTGGCATCCAAAACCCGTGCGGACATAATTATCCATGGCTCTGTACGCACCACGGACACCAAAAGCACCTGCTTGACACGCAACGCTCTGGCCATGGCCGCAATGCAACCATCATCTCCCCAACACGACGTTTCCCCTTGTTGCCGCAAATAACGCTCCACCTCAGCAGCGTCGGCCCTCTCCGGCAATGTTTTGGACACTTGCTCCTGAAACGCCTGCTTCAACGCATTCACCGTCGCCCCTGCGGGAGCAGTCTCTATATGCAGAGGATGAACGGCTATCTCCGCCGCCCCCGCCACCACCCAAGCAGAAACAACACCCCACAAAAAAAACGATGCCGATATGTGTTTCATGCTTTCCTCTAAGAGACTTCAAAAAATTCAGACACCCACTGCGCCACGTGTTCCATTTCTTGACATTTTCCTCAAACAAAAAACAGATGAGCCTTGGCGTGCTCACTTATACATACTATTTTTGGCCCCTGCGCCAAAAAAACTCAACACGCCGCAGTCTTTCATTTTTAAGGCCAGGCCTTCGGCAGAGCTCCTTCACAGAATTTTGAGTCAAAAACTTATAGAACAATCAACTGAGCTTATAAAACAACCGGCCTTGTTTCTTCAAGGGCTTGGAGAATGTCCACGGCCAAAAAGCATGCATATGGGCTGGGTGGCCGTTAGATGATTTTTCATTGGCTTCAGAAAATGGAGCCCTGGGCCGCAGAAACATTAAAGCGTAATGCAAAAAAAAACTTACTTCATTTTATTTTCAGTCGTTGTTTTTTGGGGTTGCGAAGTTGGAGGAAGAATCAACGTAGGGGCTCGCGCCCTGGATGATGTCAAAGAGCCTCCGCCGGTGGAGAAGTGTCAGGATATGCCGGAGGGGCAAGGGACGTGTACGCCCGACGAGCTGGGAGCTACGGTGCTGGAGGTGGTGAGTTGGAAGCTTCTGCAGGAGGGGGAGGAGGTGGTGCCCTTGCGTGACGTGGGGGTAGAAGCCGACAACCCACAGGCGGGGTGGCTGGGTGCAGGTGCTGGGCACATGGAGCTGGTTGCCGAAGGGGCCGGGGGAGGAGGAGGGCTTCGCGTGTGGACAGAAAACCACGAAGCCGTGTGCACTCTGCAAAAGAAGGCGGAAGGTTTGGAGCGCTACACCTGGAGTTGTGTTTTTCCAGCGGGGTTTGCCGGGGAGGGGCCGACGGTGGAGGTGCAGGTGGAGTTGGGGGAGGCGGTGGCGCAGAAGCGGGTGTACAGGGCAGAGCCCTTGCCTCCGGAACTCACTGTCACCACCCAAGGCAACGGGGTACTCGGAACTACCCTCACCTTATGCGCGAAGGCAGAAGACAGGCCAGGCGCACCGGCAAACTCGGTGTCGCTGGACAACATTGTGCTGGAAATGGACGGAAGTTTCTTGGTGCTTCCATGGACAGAGGACGAGGGAAACACACCAACACACAAGTGCTTAAGCGCCCTTTTGCCGCTGGAGCTCAACGACTTGGGCACTTTGGACTGGAGCGTCGATGTCACCGTAACGGACGTGGCACACAACAAAGCTTCAAGCAAGAAAGCGGGACATTGGGTGCTTGGGCGCATTGCCACCCACGTTTCTACAGGCATTGGGGGCGCGCTGATGCCTCTGGCGTGGAGCAACAACCGCCTGGTGATTGGCACCTCCAACCAGGTGTATTTCTACAACAGCGACAACCAAAATTTTGAAAATGGCGCCCCCCCCCATGTGGGCACGTTGACGGGCCTGTCCGTTTTGGGCGACAGCGGGCGCGTAGCCATCAGTACCCAAGCGTCTGTCTCCGTGGTGGGCATGAATGGCCAACCGAGCAGCGCCAACTGCCCCAGCAACCAAGGTGGCGCCGGCAGCAATGCGGAATTTGTACATGGCCTGAGTCTGCTTTCTGTGGGCAATGCAGACGGCACAGGCAATTGGCGTTTTGCAGCCCCCTTAAACGACACCCGGGCTTCCTCCAATGCCAACGAGCTGCTGGCCTATATTCCCAATGCAAGCAGTCCTAACCATTGCAGGTGGAGCAGCCCCTTCCATGGAAATGTCATCGCCCCGCTGGTGGGGTTGGATGAGCCCTTGGAGTTGATGGTTATCCGACAAGAGCCGGATGGCGTTTCTCCAGTCCTTGTTCGTCAGCGAAAATACGACGCGGCAACTTCAACCTGGGAAAATGAAGTGACAGCCGGCGGTATTCAGGTTGACCTCCTTCAAATTTTCGGTGCCGCAGCCAACCGCGTGTCGGATTCAGCCACGGCATGGCATTTTTGGGTAACGGCTCAATGGGAAAACATTGCCACAGATGCTTCGGGGTTTGACTTAATGCGCGGCAGGACAGACCAGGGAACCGCGGTGCTCTCTCCAGAAGCCACAACATCCATCGGCGCCCTGGCCTTGGATTTCAAAGGTCGCGCCTATGCCGTGGTGAAGCTGGTCACCGGAGACTATGAGCTTCACAGCCACCCAGACTACGCCACCGTTGACACAACCTCTTCCGACGACAGGAAAGTGGCGCTGCCTCCAACAAGCGCCGCACCCGTCGGCAGCCCCATTCTGGGCCAGCCTCCCTCGGGACTTGAGGCGGACGCCGAAGTGTACGTCCTCATGACGGACGGCACCCTTCATGCCTTCACCATGGAAGACTTAACGCCTTTGTGGACACAACCCCTCTTAAGCACCACCGGCCAACCCATTTCCATTGCCCCCACGGCGCAACCTGTGCTGAAGGGAAACAAGCTGTGGCTGATGAGCACAGAGGGAGAATTGTATGCCGTGGTTGTCAACAGCGACGGCCTGCACAAAACCGCCCATTGGCCGAGAATGCTGCGCGACAATTGCAACTCCAGCAGCCATGTGTCCACGCCCGGCAACCTGCCCAGTTGTTTTTAGAAAAATGTAGGGGCGGCAACCTGCCGCCCGTGCAGGTTTTATAAACGCCTCGCACGCCGCATTGTTTTTACAGACGCCTATAAACGGGCGGCAGGTTGCCGCCCCTAAAAAAACCAATGATGTCGTTACGCGCTTCCACAAAGGCGCGTTTTTTTCAGGGCGTTTTGGCGGGAGCCCGTGGTTTGGGCGTCGGTTTAGGAGGAGAAGGAGGAGGCGCCAAGGCATTCGGGCAACCCTCAAAAGCTTTGACAAATATTTTGGAAGGCGGGGGCGGAGGGGTTTTGTAGAGGGGTTTGAGTTTGGAGAAGGGAAGGAGAATTTCAATGGGGCCGACGGCATAAGCGGCAACCTCATAGGGGTTATAATAAAACAACAGGCCGCACTCGGTGAGTGCAAACTGCTCACTCAGGCGGAATTTCCCCTTGTCAAACCAATAACCGTTGGCTTCAAACTCATCCTCCGGTTTGAGTTTTCGGACTTTGCGAAATTCCTCTTCGGCCAGCGCCAAAAGAGGCTCGGCCTCCAGCGAAAGGGCTTCCAGACTCAAGGGTGCTTTGGCCTCTTTGTCCCAGGTGACAAACTGTTTCTGACGGCTTTCATGGGCGCCACCTTCGAAGGTGACGAATTCAAAACTCAGCGAGAGAAACCGCTCATCTTCAAAGAAGTGTTTCACCGTCAGCGTCCTTTCCCACGGCGTTTGGGCAGTGTCCCTGTCGGTTTCACAGTCCTGCTTTTCATAGCGCTCCAACTCTTCCTGCACCCAGACGTCCACAGCATTGGAGTTGCTGGTTTCCGCTTCCAATGCCCAACGCAGCCAGCTTTGCAGTTGTGCTTCCAGCAGAGGTTTCAGCGAAGCGTGGGCTTCCACCACACTCAGCGCATTTATTTGAATGCGGTAGGCGCGCTTGCAAAGTTTGCTGCTTTTGTGAATGTTCAGCAAAGCAAATTTAACTCTGGGGTTTTTGGAGGGAGAGGGGGGTTTGGGCTGTCCCCAACCCACGCCGGAAAACACAAAACAAAAACTCAGGAAGCAGGGAAGCAGGCGGGAGAAAAAACGCATGGGACACTTTCTAAAGGGTTTTGAGTGCGGCCTCTGCCAAAGACAAATCTTCCGGAACATCCACAGCGACGCTGGAATAGGTGCAGGGAATGCAAAGCAGAGACATGCCCATTTCCAGGGCGCGCAATTGCTCCAGCGCTTCGGTTTGCTCCAGCGGCGTGGGTTGGTGCCTGGCCATTGTCAGCAAAGCTGTCGGGCGGTAAGCATAAAGGCCTATGTGCGCGAAACCCTGCAAAGGAGGTGTCGCCTGAGAGCGTGCATAAGGAATGAGGGAGCGTGAAAAATAGAGTGCGCGGCCTTGAAAAGAAACCGCCACTTTCACCACGTTGGGGTTGTTGGCTTCTTCAGGCTTCAGCGGGCGGACGAGGGTGGCCATTTCCACATTCGCGTCCAGGTTTTCCACAAGCTTTTTCAAAGCCCCCGGAGGCAAGGCCGGCTCATCGCCTTGCACGTTGACAACCCAGGTGTGTGCGGCATACGAAATTTGCTGCAAGGCTTCGGCGACACGCTCCGTCCCTGTCGTGCAGTTTGGAGAAGTGAAGAGGGCTTTGGCACCCGCTTGACAAGCGGCTTGCGCAATGCGCTCATCCTCCGTAGCGACATATATTTCCTGGAAGACGCCACTTTCCTGACAGCGCTCAAACACGTGTTGCACCATGGGTTTGCCCAGAAGGGGTGCGAGGGGTTTTCCAGGAAAACGCGTGGAAGCAAAACGGGCGGGGATGATGGCGATGGCGGAAGGAGCATTCATAGGGAAAAGGCAAAGAGGAGAAACCCGACAAAAGCAGACATGGAAAAACTTGAAAAGCGAATTGTAGGCACCTTCTGGATGCTTCAAAACAACCCAATGTGCGGATATTGGGTGGGGAAGGGGAGACTTGGCAATGTCGGGTGGAAAGAAAGCTGAGAGGGGTATAAACAAAGTTTGAATGAGGTGTTTGTGGAAAAAAAGGAAAACCCAAAGAAGGGTGGAGACCCCTTGGAGTGGAGCCACTTTAAAACGCTTTTTGGACAAGGTTTTTTGGTAAATTCGGCTTTAAAAAACCTCTACCGCCTGCTTTTGCGCCTGAACCAACCTGAATTTGAGCAGGAAGGTTTTGTCTGGCTGGAAGACTTGGCACATTGGATGTGGCAGTCCGGGCGTGTCCCCAAGTCCGTGCAGACAGACAGCCGCCCTCTGGCACGTGTGCGCTTGCTGCACGAGACACTCAAAACCATGAGCGCACTGCACGAAAAGCTGCAGCATTTTGTGGTTTCTGTCATAGGAAGCATGGATGTTGCGCATGTGCTGACGGACACAGGCCTTCCTGGCCGCCATGCTTTTGGCGGCGAAATTGTCGACAGGTTGATGCTGAAAATGTTGCCGGTGCCTCCCGCAAACGAAGAGCTTTCTGCATTGCTGATGCGGCTTTTTCCTTCGCAACGCGCCGTCAGGCGTTTTGAGTCTCTGGGCACGGAAGGACACACTTTGTTGTTGCAGGTGTTTTTTGGCGAAGAAAACACGCTGGAGCCCCATTGGAAAGAGCAGATGCGCAGGGCCTGCCGCGTGCTGGCGATGCGCATTTCGGCCAGTGGTTTGGCCAATGACTTGGATGAGCGCGTGGACAAGGCGCGCTCCGGTGACAAGTCCCCCTTTTTGAAGCTTCCAGCCTGCATTTTTGCCTATGTGGAAGAGCCTGCAGAGCCTGTTGAAAAAACAGAGCCTCTCAAGAGTGGCAAGCACCTGAAGGTAGAGGACAAGGAGGCCCGGAAAGTGGCCTGCCGGGAGCTGATTGCCTCATGTCGCCGCGTCGTCCGGGAAGTGATGGAGTCCTTTAACCACACCGGCATTAGTGTGGATTTGGTTTACCGCCTGGACTTGCTGGGCCGTCAGTTGGACCGCCTCTACGCCCTCGTCTCCCTCTGCGCCCCCACCCCCCCTGAGGGAATGGGACTCAAAATGATGGGTACCCTCGTGAGGGGTTGCGAGAAAGACAGAAGCTTGGGCGAGTTGATTCGCCGCAACAGCCGGCTTTTGGCGCGCCGGGTGATTGAGCGCGCTGGCCACAGCGGCGAGCACTACATTACCCAAACACGCAAGGAGCAGTTTCACATGCTGGCTTCAGCCGCGGGAGGTGGCGTGCTGACGGCCATTGCCGTTGCCTTTAAGGCCAGTTTGCACCTCATTCAGGTGCTGGCCCGTACGCCGCTGTTTCAAGGACTCGCCTCCGGCATAAACTATGCCGGCGTCTTCGTGACGATGCAGCTTTTGGGCTTCACCCTGGCAACCAAACAACCCTCCATGACGGCAGCCACTTTGGCGGGCGCCCTCAAGGAATACACCAGCTCCACCGAAGCGGAAAAACGCTCGCTGACTTCTCTGTCTGACTTGGTGGTGCGCACCATTCGCACGCAGTTGTTTGCGCTTTTGGGCAACGTGGGCCTCGTTATTCCAGCGGCGCTGCTGATAAACATGGGTTTGCAATATTGGGTGGGGCAGCCGTTGATGGAGGAGGAATACGCGCAAAAAAGCCTCGCCTCCTTCCACCTCTATGAGAGCCGAAGCCTGGCTTTTGCCGCGCTGACAGGCTGCTACCTCTGGTTTTCAAGCATTCTGGCCGGTACCGTGGAAAACTGGGTGGTGCTGCACAAATTGCCGGACGCACTTGCCACCAACCGCAGACTCAGCAAACTTTTGGGGGCCAAGAGGACTCAATACCTCGGGAAATTTGTCCTCAAAAGTGCCGCGGGTTTGGCAGGCAACATTTCTCTGGGGTTTATGTTGGGCCTGACTTTTGCCATTGGCGCATTTTTTGGCATGGACTTGGACATACGCCACATTACTTTTGCGGCCGGCCAGCTGACATATGCGGTGGCAAGCCTGGGTGTGGACACCCTGCTGACGCCCGCCTTCGCCTGGGCTTTGGGTGGCCTTGCGGGCATTGCACTGCTGAATTTCGGCGTCTCTTTTTCCTTGGCCATGGTGGTGGCTTTGCGTGCCAGGGAGGTGGGGTTTTCGGGAGATCGCCGCCTCATGAAGGAGGTACTCAAACATTTTACTCAGCGCCCCCTGGACTTTGTCCTCGCCCCTCTCCCCAAAAAGGGGGGAGAGGAGGCCAGAGGAAAGGCAGAGGAACAGAAACCCCCTCAGAAACTCACATAGTTTCTGGGGTTTACATAAGAGCCATTCACCTTGACTTCAAAGTGAAGGTGGGGACCTGTGGAGTTGCCGGTGCTTCCAACCGTCCCAATTTGCTGGCCTTGACTTACGGTTTGCCCCACACTCACCGAAACCGACGCGCAATGCGCATAGAGGGTACGAACGCCGTTGGCGTGCTCAATGACGACATAATTGCCATAACCCGTCTTGCTGTTGCTTTGGTTGTTGACGACTGTCACCACTTTTCCGTCTGCCGCCGCACCAATGCGCGTCCCCTGGGGTGCGCCCAAGTCAATGCCGTTGTGGTTGGGCCTGCTGGCAGAGCGATACTCGGAAGTGACTCTGTAGCTGCCTTTTGCCAGTGGGGTGGTGAGGCCTGTGCTGCTGCTCCCCCCTGTCGACGTCGTCGCGCCCATAGAAACCATTTTGTTGCGCGTATTTGGCCCATACACACCGTCGGCCGTCAGTCCGTTGGCTTTCTGGAAGTTTTTGAGTGCGGTTTCCGTCGCCGGCCCAAAAGTCCCGGGGCCCGTGTTCATTTGGGCCTGCGTCATATAACCCAGCTTGACGAGGGCCTTTTGCAGAAGCTCCACCTCGCTTTTGTTGGTGGAGCCTTTCTGCAGGTTGCTTGCGGGGACTGTGGAG
>Ga0209737_10000146_pt1 | contig 62403 bp, 30 predicted proteins | sample TergutCu122P3_FD_187284 | JGI IMG/M metagenome (GOLD analysis project Ga0209737, IMG submission 187284) | Cubitermes ugandensis P3 segment gut microbial communities from Kakamega Forest, Kenya - Cu122 P3 (SPAdes) (version 2) | ecosystem: Host-associated > Arthropoda: Insects > Digestive system... | reverse complement strand
GACCGAGTTGGACAAACCTCTGGTGTACCTGTTGTGGCGCCAGCCGCACCGCAGGGTAGCCAAGTTTGGATGAGATAAGTGCTGAAAGCATCTAAGTACGAAACTCACCTCAAGATGAGGCTTCATTTAAGGGTCGTTATAGACTATGACGTTGATAGGTCGCAGGTGTACAGGTGGTAACATCAAAGCCGAGCGATACTAATTACCCGATACTTGCGAGTTTACTCGGAAATTAAGCGGTTTATAAGTTTATGAGTTTAACTTGATTAATCCCATAAACTCATAATCCCATAAACTAAAAACTGTTTTTCTCTTCCAAGACCAATGTCAATGTCATACATCCTAATGGATGCAGCGAGATTGCGGTGATAACAGCGTTGGGGCGCACCTCTTCCCATTCCGAACAGAGAAGTTAAGCCCAACTGCGCCAATGGTACTGCCTGTACGGGTGGGAGAGTAGGTCGTCGCCCAATACCTTAACGCCTCACTAAACAGTGAGGCGTTTTTTGATGCTATGTCATAAGTTCGTACTATATGTCATAGTTTTTTGCATAAATTTATAGAAGAGAAGAAAATAAGTGGGATTTTATACTATCTTCGCGAATTGTTTGCGTATGCAAACCTAAAAATAGTTTTAATTTTTAATTAATATTCACAAAAAAAACAATACTATGACAAAATTCTACACTTTTGTTAAAAATGCAAACAAAAAATTTGCACCATTAATTTTTTTGACAGCTTTATTATTTCCGGTTTCTACTTTTGGGCAGGTAGTAGAGCAAGTACCCTTTAATCCTAGGACCTCGCCATTTGCAGGGAATAAGACGATGTATAACATTAAAGGAGACTTTGTTACGATGGGGAATACCAACCTCACCTGGCATCGCGTGTATGGATTTGACCGCGATCTAGTGAACAACTGGATGGCATTTGTGAATACCGACCCGTTGTATGCCAACATCTTGAGAAACTCTTCCTCTTCTACTTTGAAGTTTTCTACGGAACAGGAGGCAAATCCCGATTGCTCGCGCGTGCTTTATGCGGGATTGTATTGGACTGGAAGATCCTATAATATCCCGCCGGCAACCTTTCCGTCGGTGCCGAACTATGACCCCGCCAATTATCCGGATTATCTTTTTAACAATAGTTCCGACTCGGTACCGGTAGTGGTTTGGAGAACCGATACCAATTATGTAGTGGTTGATGAAATTTATCAATGGTATCCTTCCGGCTCAAATGTGCCCGGATTAGGAGCAATGACTATATGTTGTAATTCCAGTGGCGGTTCCGGGCACACTCAAGTATATACCTTTCCAGGGGTAATTAGAATTGCTATGGCTTTTAGGAATGGTCCAGTGGTTGACACAGATTGCGGTATTGGTACGACTGTTCCATTTAATTCGAACGGTAGTGTGCGAGTAAGCAAGCAGGACTGGGTTGGACCTCCTACTAACTGGACTCCCATTGAATCATGGTCGGATATCTATAATATTCCGGCTCCCCCCACAAATGCAGTTGGTTTTGCACCCATTACTTTTTCTATGAATGGAATAGACTCGGTGCAGATTTCGGGTATAGCAGGGGCAAGTAATTGCAGTGGGGGCAGTCAACAGGTACGTATCACTACTAAAGTAATGCGCATAGACATTTTTGATGTGGTAGATACCATAATATGGTATCGTAAAGACGAAATAAAATTACGACACGCCAATGATCAATATTTTACGTTGCGGGCGCAAGCCAATGACATTTATTATCCTCAAGGCGATGTTCAAACCGGTGTTTACGTGGCTTATGCCGATATTACGGATTATGTGAACCAATGGGGTGAAGGCGAATATTTAGTAGCCGACCTTGCCCTTCAGGCGGGACCCAGCGGTACTCCCGGATTATATGGCGGATGGGGAATGGTAGTGGTGTATGAAAATGAAAAGATGATTCCGAGAAGTGTTTCTGTGTTAGACGGATACACTTTTATGAATGGACCTGGAAATCTTTTCAATATTCATATAGATGGCTTTAATCCCGTACAGGAAGGCGCTGTGGGTATTAACGTTGGTGTAATGGCAGGCGGAGGTGCCGCAAACTTAACCGGTGACGCATTTAGTATATCGCTCAGTAGCGGTTTAGATTATACCCTCATCCCTAATCCTGTTACCAATATTGAAAACAATTTCTTTGCCAGCACCGTATATACAGGAGGGCTGGCACGAAATCCCAACTATGCGAATAATACAGGGATGAATATTACCATGATGGGACTTGGAAATATATTAAATGAAAATATCGAAAACGATCAACACAATACTACATTCCGTTTTGCAGCAGGCAATGATACCTATGTACTGTATAGCTTAGCGGCATCGGTTTTTGCACATATTTCGGAACCGCAAATAGAGTGTATTGCGCAGACGATAGACGGAACACCGGTAACAGATCCCACCAACGCGATTGCCTTGCCCGGATCTATAGTTCAATATACTTTGAAGTTGCGAAATAAAGGCTCCGAACCTCTTGAAAATCTTAAAATTGAAACACTTATTCCCTATCTTACCGAATTTGTTTCCGCCAACATCATGACTTACGATACAAGAGTAGTGAGTAGGGCGATTTTCGATCCGTTAGCCGGAGCAATGGGGCAAATTATTTGGGAAGTAGATTACTTGCCCTTAACTACTACAGCAGCGGATGATGTATTTGCAGAGTTGATACTTACCCTCAAAGTAACCGAAGATTGTAACTTGCTTGCGGTTTCAGGTACTTGCGAACCGGTATTGATTCTTAACGGCGAAACAAGTGGTGTGGGCGCACTTACGCATTTTGCATTTGACGGCGTGCGCTTTGTTTACGGATTTGTGGAATCGGGTCCGTGTGAGAACGATCCGATCTACACTCCAACGGTCATCCATATTAACTCGGAATGCGAAGAAACTACAAGAATCATTAATGTATGTTTTCCGTCGGATGCTACTTCTATTCCCTATGAGATCATAGCGAATGCATTCCCTCAGTCCACTCGTTTTTACGATATCATAGATACGGAGAATAACATTCCCTTGCCCTCTTCCACTGAATTTACATCAGCCAATCCGTTCCCTGCAATATCAGGAGTTAAGTATTATGCCTTACCGAGCGTTTTCACCGGAGCAGGTATAGAGGCTTGTTATTGGGAATTTATTATAAATGTGACCACCTATCCGGAATTTTTAATTGACGAAATTACACCCAAGTGTGGCGGCGATACGGTAAACTTGATGGATTACGTATCTGTTACTCCGGATAATGCTATACCCTATTTCTATAGCGACCCCGGAGCTACCCTAAGAATTGATTCTATTGTAACTCCGATAGTATCTACAAACTACTATGTAGTTGCTATTATTCCAATGGGTATGGGTTGCGTAAGCGATACTATGATTCGCGTAGTTGTATTGCCTACCTTGGTAGAGGAATATATTTATACACGAGATACCGTTTTATGTTCCACCGAAGAAGAGATTATTTTAACTGCTTCGTTAACTACCGACGCCCCCACTGATTTTGAACCGGAATACCTTTGGTATGCAACCCAGACCTCAACAGCGGTGTTAGAAACCGGTCCCATATTCAATGCCGGTGTATTGCAAACGCTTCCCGGTATAAATATTGATACAACATTTTATGTAGTGATAAGGGACTTGAACGATAATTATTGCGAAACTCCTGACGGATACCGTAAACCGGTGAATGTTAAAATATATCCGATACCCAGAGTGGGAATAGCCACAGAGTACTACTACTTATGTGGAGATTTCTTCATATTAAATGCCACCTTTGATATGGGAACCGACAGAACAGGAGCTACTTACCAATGGCAACGCAAAGAGATTCCTGACGGAAATTATGTTGCACCTGCCACCGTTAGTTTCACACCGGCGCCTGGTGGACCGGTGTCTTCAATAATAGTTGAAGGTACTACTGAAACAGTACGCGAATTTATCTATTATCCGAACCTTGACAACATTACAGCTGATACCATAATATTGAGATTAACGGCTAATACCCCTGTTTGCGGCGCTGTAACGGATTCAATTATGTTATTCACTGTTACGAATGAACCGGACGGAGTCCTTGAAATTGTGGAACAACCCATTGTGGAAGTTGACCCTTGTGATGAACCGGTGTATATATTAAAAGTAACCGAAACCGGTAGCGGAGGTTTATCAAATATTACTGTTACGTTAAATGACTGGCGCGGTAGCGTTATTCGCGTGGTGAAAGCCGAATATCTCTACCCCATTTATTTAGAAGGTGGGGTAGAAAATACGGATTGGCAACCCATGGTGTTGGATACCGGAGATTTTATTTTCCATGCTACCATACCCGAGGAAGATATGATTGTGTTGGAAAACAAAGACTCATTATGGGTTCGCTATACAACTTATGTGGGTTGCGGATTTTTTGCCGGTAACGATTATAAGTTCTATTTGGATGGTTTTGATGCTTGCGGAGGTACACCAATGACAGAATCCTTTGAAGTTATTTCGGAAAAACTATTACTTAACTGGGAAGGCGAGGAACTTGCAGAGTGGAGTATTAGCAGTGAGTTTAATTTTCCTTCATCTAAAACAGATTCATATCTCATTAACAACGCAGAACCCGTGATTCGGGAGATTATCTGGACAATTAGTGTAACTTATGATGCCGGTGGTGAACCGGACCTGGAAAAGGATTTTATCTATTTCAATATTCCTACCGGTATGACGGTAGTATCTTTAACCTGTACAGAGGGTTGTGATTATATTTTTGATGCTGCAGCGTTGGATGATTTTGAAACAGGTTTTGATGACCCTGCAACCAAAGAGTATGCAATTCCACTACCTGATATTACTTATGTTCCGGGCGCTGTAATAACGCTTGATGTTGTATTTACTATAAACGAAGAGATTACTTGTGATATATACAATTTTTATGCAGAAGTAATTCATGAAGATTCGCTCTCTTGTGATGGTGGTGTAACATTTTGCGACTTTGCTCAGGTACAAGCCGGTAGTTATCTTGATTTGGAGGTTGACCTGTTCGGCTTTGAACCAATGTTTGGAATTCTATATTACGGACAGATGTCTCAAGTGAACGAAGATGAATGGGAATATAGTGGTTCTTTCCGTGTAAGGGCGCTTTCCGATATTTACGCAGGTCAAGAGATTGAAATTCATTTCTATGCCGACATGAACAGTAACAGTATTTTTGATGAAGAGATAGATGAAGAGATGAGAGAACCGATCATAATTATATTAGATCAGGATTATTCTGCAGATGATATCCTTATTATTACTATACCGGACGCTGCATTTATTCCTACAGTACCCGGAAAACAATTGCTAGCTTACATGAGTGGAGGCTATGTTTGCGATCAACCCGCAATACCGTTAGCTACGCTTTTTGGTAAGCAATATGTTTGTGTAGGTGATACGGTAGAGTATTATACTACAGGTAATATGTCAAATTATGACTATACTATTAGTTCTATTGGTATAGGCTCAATCCCCGTGCGTCTTCCTCTGACAGGAACCTCAAACTGGTCTAATATGGATACAGCCATACGTTTGGTATTTACTACAGCCGATACCATTGCTGTTTCGGCAAGGTATGTGCCATCAACCGGAGGTTTACCGTTAAATCGCACTTTCCTTAATGTAGTGGTACTTGATTATCCTGAGTTGAATTACACCAATGAACCGGACACTATCATTTGCAGGGGCTCGCAAGTAGAACTCACGCATTTTGTTTATGATGTTAACGAAGCAGAAACAGTGATTACTTTCTACAGAGAAGAAGCAAACGGAACCTTAGTTTACGTGGGAGACACCGAAGCCGGCGAGCCGCTTGAAGTTGCTCCATGGAATGATACCAAATACAGAGCAGTAGCAGTAAATGCTGCCGGTTGTGAATCCGACACGCTCGATTTTTGGGTATATGTAATACACATGCCACAAGTATGGGCTACCGTAACTACGCAACCCACCTGCACCGAAACAGGAAGCATTATCGTAACCGTAACCGGAGGAAGCGGAGTATATGAATACAATATGGACGGCGGTACAAATTACAATGCACTTGGAGATGGCGTGATTTCAGGTCTTGCACCCGGAACCTATACTATATATATATTAGATGTAGAATTACCATACTGCGAGCCGTCTGTTAGCGAGCCGGTAATACTTACCCCTAACTCCGGATTATACGCAACCACATCGGTTACGGATGCTTCCGGATGTAACAACAACAACGGCGTTATTAAGTTGTGGGCTAATTTGGGCGAAATACCTTATACTTATTCAACAGATGGAGTTGACTTCTCTAACGAAATACCGGGAGACAGCACTATGGGCACTACATTTGCCCCCGGAACTTATACTTTTTGGGTGAAAGACGCTACGGGTTGTATCGCCGCAACCACCGCAACTGTGGGAACAGGCACGAACGGCATAATACTTACCTTGGATAAGCGCGATGCCCACTGCCGCGAGGATGGCATAATTATTATTGAAATATCCGGCAACGGAACCCCCGATTACGAGTATCAATTACCCGGACAAGGTTGGGTGCAAATGCCTTCCGAAATAGACTCGCTACCTGTTGGCGCAGGAACTCATATCGTTACCGTACGGGATGCTACCGGTTGCACCGCCTCCGGATCTATTACCGTGGGAACTGTCTCTACTTTAACGGTAGCCATTGACACGCTCTTTAACGTAGTGTGCGAGGGAACGCAATTGGGAAGCATTACCTTTACCGTAACCGGAGGAAGAGCGCCCATTGCCTATTACCTGAATGCCGGGTTTGTTGAAGGAACAGTACCGGCATCCGGAACAGTTACCATTACCGGCTTGCAAGCCGGCGTCTATCATTTTAGAGTAACCGACGCCAATCAATGTACTTATACAATTGATGGCATTATTATAGATAAAGAAAATGATTTACTGAGAATGGAAACCAAAGATACTACCGTTTGTAACGGAACGACGGTAAATCTGATGAGTTTGATTACCTATACCGAAAATGTTTCAACCATTAGATTCTATAGCGATAGTGAGTATACACAACAAATAACGAACTTAAATGTTACCACGAATGGTCGTCGTTATGTACGGGCATTTAATATTTATGATTGCTCTGTGAGCGATTCTGTTTACGTGCGTGTACTTCCGATTGCTACACCGGGCACTATTAACGTTTCCGATATAAAGATATGTACCGGAAATGATACTGCCTTGATAGCCACTGCACCTCTTGTTGAAAATCCTGTATTTACATGGTACAACGCTTCAAATGTAGTGTTGGGAACCGGTGACAGGCTTCCTGTTACACTGCCTGAAGTAACTATAAATGATACCTTGTACTATTATGTATCGGTAAAAGGGGATAATTACTGTGAAAATGCAACCAATAACCGCAAGGAAGTAAAAATAATGATTTATCCTGAACCTCAAGTAACTGTTTGGTCGGATAACACTTTCTTATGCGGAGGCGAAACCTTTGTCGTTGAAGTGGATTATAATGTAGGAACTGATCTTGTAGGCGCTACTTACCAATGGTACCATATAGATCCGGTAACCGCGATCCCTTCTGTGATACCCTTCAATACTTCCATGGCGCCGAACCCGGGCGGTAATTTGACAGCCATGTCTAACGTATTTGCATATACGCCAACACCCAATGATATATTATATGGTTACGTAGCATTGATACTAACTATTGAAACACCAGTTTGTGGCACCGCAACAGATCACATATTCCTCTATCTTGAAGTGGGCGAACCGAACGGAGAAATTGTTATCATAGAACAACCCGAGGGCGCACAAGATCCTTGCGATACGGTTTATTATGTAGTGAAAGTAACCGAAGCAGGCGATGGAGGTTTAAACAATATCATCGTTACGATGGAAGACTGGTTCGGCTCTATAATCACTGTGGTTGGCGCCGAATATTTTCACGATCCTACCGATTGGGATTATAAAGACATCGCTGACCATGAATGGAATGAAGCTGAATTTGATGATTCGGAGGATTTTGTATTTAGAGCATCTATTCCGGTTAAATTAGAAAACGGTGACTCATTATTAGTACGTTTTATTGCCATTGCCGAATGCGGATTCTATGCCGGTAATACTTACCTGTTTGAATTGGACGGTACAGACGCTTGCAGCAGCAACATAAATACCGGAACACGCATGAAAACAAAAACCGTGGAATCGGATGAATTTATACTTAGTTTTGATGGTGAAAACCTTCCCGAATTTTGGTTGGAAAGTCGTCTGAGTGATACATTGATTAACAATAATATTCCTCTTAAACGTCAAATTATCTGGACAGTAGAATGGGGGTACGATCCCACAAGCGGAGACATAGATTTAGACCTACAGACGATCTATTTCAATATCCCTACTGGCATGTCAATTGATACATTAATTAATATACAAAATTTCTACGACTTATCTGCTGATGAATTAAATAATAATTTCGAAACGGGTTTTGATGATCCTAATACCAAAGAGTATCAAATTCCGCTGCCCGATTTGAATTATTCGGAATTTGATCCGGCAACAGATACTGTAAAATTTCAGATTGTGTTTACGATAGATGAAGGAGTTGCCTGTGAGTTATTTCACCTCTACGTGGAAATAGTCCATGAAGATTCGTTGTATTGCGCTACTATGGATACCACATGTTTATTTGGGTTTATCAAGGTAGGAGACTATCATACGTTAGAAATTGATTTATACGATTTTAACATACATGTTGAGCAAGGGGCAAGCACTCCCTGGCATGGTCAAATGTATGATGACGGTGAATTATGGGGCGGCTCTTTCCGTATAGTAACGCCTTCCGAGCTACATGGAGGTCACATTATTGATATTACTTTCTATGCCGATATGAACAATAATGGTATTTTAGATGACGACGAAATAGAAAACTATGAGATGGGCGCCATCACCTATACTATTCCGGCAGGAGCGAACGATACGCTCATCATATCCATAGATCCGTCCGAACTCATTCCTACTGAAGACAGCAAACAGTTGCTGGCGCAATTAGGCGGACCCTACGTATGCGCCACTTCCGCTTATCCTTTGGTTACCCTTTTTGGCCCGCAAACCATATGCGAAGGCGATACCATGGTATATTATACCTCCGGCGGCATGGTGAATTATAACTTTAATTCCACTGCAGGCGCAAACCGTATTGCGTTAGAAGGACTACCTTCAATTGGCTTTTTAACGGATTCAGCCGCACGCTATGTATTTCCTACTCCGGGCAATTATACCATTTCCGTAAATTACCAGCTTCCGGGAAGAGGATGGTTGAACAGCGCTTATATGGATGTTATCGTAACACAACGTCCGGTATTAGCCTTAGCCTACGGATTAGATACGGTTATTTGTCGCGGTTCGGAAATAGAATTAACGCAATTCTTTAAAGAAACTACAGGCCAGCCAACGCTTATTGAGTTTTATGAAGAAGTTGAAGGAGATTATGAATTAATCGGCGATAGCGACGAAGGAGAAATCTTTGTAAATCCATGGATTACTACCACTTATCGCGCCGTTGCCTATAATTCGGATGGATGCGTATCTTTCAATTCATTAGACTTTACAATCAATGTAAATATGATGCCGCAAGTTTTTGCTACCGTAACTACGCAACCCACTTGCGATGGTGATGAGGGTACAATACAGATAAGCATTACCGGCGGATCAGGAGGTCCCTACTTCTATAATTGGGACGGAAGCGCCACACGAATACCCTTGCCCGGAGATATGCTCCTTACCGGTCTTACAACAGGAAACTACACCGTATATTTATATGATGGAAACAATATGGTTTGCTCTCCTGCAATAAGTGAGCCGCCCGTTGTGCTTACACCGCCCTCCGGATTAACTGCATCTGCTACCGTAACTGATGCTACCGACTGCGCTGAAGCTACCGGTACCATTACGCTTACGGCAAGCAACGGAAAACCCACCTATCAATATTTTATCACAGGAATATCTACTGATTTTGTGGATATACCGGCCGGAGGTAACTTGGGAAACTTTGCGCCGAATACCTATTACATTACCGTGAGAGACGCCGAAGGCTGTACTGCCGCTACAAACGCAACAGTAGGCGTAGTGGCAGGCGCCGGCATTATATTGTCTTTAACCGAAGTTAGCCCCGCCAACTGTGATGTAGCAGGCGTATTAGGTATTAAAGTTTCGGGCGGTACAGCTCCATACAGATACCGATTAGCCTCCGAAGGTTTGATATTGATGGGCTCCGACACCACGTCGCGTCCCGTTGCAGCAGGTACGCATACCATTTATGTACAGGATGTTGAAGGTTGTAACACCTCACAAAGCATTACCATAACCAATGTAACCAACTTGTTGGCAGAAATTGATACGATTGTTACGGTTAAATGTGAAGGAAATAGTCCGGGAAGTATCACTTTCACGGTTACAAATGCGGAACTACCCATTCATTACTTCTTGAATGGAAATTTCAATACCGGAACAATTACTTCAAATACTGATACTACCCTTACCGGTTTACACACTGGACCTTATACTCTTTTAATCGTAGATGGCAATGGCTGTACATTTACAGTAGAAAGCATTGTAGTGGGCGAAGATCGCGATATGCCAATGATCGTAAGATTAGATACTTCTATTTGTGTTGGAAATCCTGTGGATTTAAGAGACATGATCCATACTACCAGCGAATACGACTCGTTACTGTTTTCTTCCGATAGAAATTTTATAACCGAGTTGTATCCACCCATTGTTACTGACACGATTACATACTATGTAAGAGCATTTAATATTTATGGATGTCATATAGATGATTCGTTGCGTGTAAGATCTTGGCCCTATGGCAATCTTTCTACCATTTCCACCACATCGTTAAATGTTTGCTCCGGTGGTAATGCTAACATTACGGCAAGCGCAACCCATGTAATCAATCCCTATTATCGTTGGTACAACAGCGATGCAGAGGATGCTGATTTGTTGGCGGAAGGCATCAATCCGTTTACGCCTCCCATGCCGACAGTAACTATCAATGCCGATACCGTTTTCTATGTATCGGTATCGGGAGATAACTATTGCGAAAACCCCGCCGGTAAACGTGTACCTGTTACCGTAAAAATATTCCCGGAATCTCAGTTAACACTTTTTGCATATCCGTATAACTTGTGCGGTCAATTTCAAACCGTATTAACCTATGAGTTGAATGCAGGTGATGACCCCACAACGGTTACCGGTTATAATTGGCTATGGAGAAACAATAATACTAATGAATGGCAAGTGCCTAACTATAACCCGGCCGGTTCGGGAGGCTTTTTATTGGGTATTCCTCCTTCGGGTGGAGTGCCGCTTCCAGCTTCTTTCACCTATGGTATTGGTACGGCAGACCTTGATTCTATTGTTTTGCGAATGCAAGTACTTACAAACGTTTGTCCCAGCGTAACGGATACTATTATTATCTATAACAAAGCTAAAACACCGGATGCATTATTTGAATTGGTTGAACAACCTCTTGACCTGCAAAAGGTTTGTACCGATACGGTGTATATGGTGAAAGTTACCGAAATAACAGGAGGATTAACCAATATTCAGGTTACTTTAGACGACTATTTATCAAGTTGGCTCATTGTGTCTGGAGCAGAATATCAGTATCCTATTGATGGATTAGAAACCTCATGGCAACCGGCAGACTTTATTGCCGGTACTAAAATTTACTATGCAGGTGTTCCGGATATTATTTTAGAGAATGGCGATTCGCTTTTGGTTCGTTTTTGGGTAACTACGGGATGTGTTCCTATTGAAGATGGAGAGGGTAATATTATCGGTACCGAAGGTAGCTCTTTGGCAGGTTTGAACCTACGCTTCTTGTTGGATGCTATGGATGCCTGTGAGCAAAACCCCTTACCGACCAAAGCGGACGAGTCTGAAAATTTCCGTTTTGACTGGGGAGATGAGCCTATTGCCGAGTACTGGGTAGAAGCTTGGTTTACACCCGATGTTATTAAAAACGGAGGCAGCAGAAAAGATAGCGTAACACTGTCGGTGGCTTTCGCTTGGATAGGGGGGCCCGGTATACCGGATCCAACGTTGGAGGGACTTTATATAAATATTCCCTTCCCAACGCCTTTAGATACAAATTCTATAACAAGTTCCACACACCCGGGGCTTTACACTGCCGTAGCGCCTGTATATAATCCTTATGTGGGTGAAACAAGGAAGGAATGGAAGTTCCCGATACCTGCCGGACTTACCATGATATCAGATACGGTGAGACTTGAAATGAAGCTTGCCGTAGAAGACACCATCTCCTGCGGTGCCTATGAGTTTTACGTGGAGATCATTCATGAAGGTGAATTAACGTGTGAGGCTACCGGGGAATCGTGCGACTTTTTGGAAATTATAGAGGGAGCTTATCCTATATTAGACGTTGATTTGTATGCTGTAGAGGCTATCATTATAACGAGTACAGATGAATATTATGGCGTGATGAAAGATGGCGTGTGGTCAGGAGTTTATGCAGTTAGAGCGCTCACTCCGATTTTTGCGGGCGATTCGATGATGGGTATTATCTATGCTGATATGAATAATAATAATATTGTTGATGCCGGAGACCTCATCATGGATACTATTTATTACCCAACTTCGCCACGCAATATGGGAGATACGATTCCTTTATATATTGGTCAGCCAATTCCTCTTGCACCACAATTTGTTATTCCACCGATACATACCGAAGATGGAAAACAAATGTTAATCTACATAACAGGTACAACGGTTTGTCCGGGATATGCAGGACAAGCAGTGCCTCTTTTTGGCGAATACAAAGTTTGCCAAGGCGATACAATAACCTACTATACTGCAAACGGAATGCTTTACTATGAATGGGATATTCTTGATACGATAAAGGGAACCCCGGTGGGCAATAGCATTGCAGAACTATTCAGACAACATACGCCCACGCCTTGGACCACAGAAGATTCTGTGGTGCGTGCAGTATTTCATAAACCCGGAAAATATGCCATCTATACACACTATGTGCCCGAATCCGGAGATCTGAGAAACACCATGTTAAATCGTACATACATGGAGATAGAAGTTACGCCAAAACCTTACTTGGCTTTGACCTCCGGTTCAAGTATCAACATTTGTTTTGGGGAAAGAGTAGATTTAGGACAATTTGTTTACGACACAGTAACCAACAACAATACGATACTGCACTATGAAAGGATAGAGCCCGACCAAAAACTTACACCTATTGGCAATGGCTCCTCACTCATTGTAGAGCCTTGGGTTACTACTACTTACCGCATAACAGCTACCACAGCAAATGGAATATGTGAAAGTGCAAATGCCGTTGAATTTACGATAAATGTGCAACAAGCGCCAAGGGTAGAAGCTATAAGTATTTTAGCAAATCCGACCTGTGTACAGAGTTGGGGGCAACTAATGCTTACGGTGGTAGGCGGTAGCGGTCAATATAAATATAGTATAGATAACGAAGAAACCTATACAATATTGACCCCGTACCCCACGCCTACATACTTTTCTGTACCAAACTTGGCAGCAGGTACCTATACTATATATGTGAAAGACGATATAAATACCGCCTGCCCCGTTGCTATAGGAGATCCTGTTACATTAAGGGCAAGTAATAGCGGTTTATATGCTACAGCAACAATAGATTCTGCAACTAATTGTTCTTCTATCGACGGTATCATTACACTTACCGTAAACGGAGGGCAATTCCCCTACCAATACTCATTAAACGGAAGCGCTTATTTACCTTATCCGTCGGATGGTATCATTGCAGACACACTTAAAACAGGACATTATAATGTTACCGTTAGAGATGCCGGAGGTTGTATTGCCTCTGCAGGCGATCTGTTTGTGCCTGCAAGAAATAGCTTAAATATTAATTTGACATTGATGCAACAGGCAGTATGTGACACCGCCGGTATCATAAAGATTGAAGTAACCGGTGGTACAAGCCCTTATTTCTATCGTCTTGATGGTTACGGTTGGAGAGAGTTAAACGGAGGTATTGACTCAGTGCACGCATTAACCGGAAATCGCACTATTTTTGTAAAAGATGATCAAGGGTGTGAAGCTTCCAATATGATGACGGTTACAAATGCAATATCCAATCTGGCAATTTTTGATATTAATACAAGCTCATTCAATTGCGGAATATATGGAGGGTTAAGTTTCCACACACAAGGAGACCCAAAACCATTATACTACTCTTTCTCTAATTTTACAATGGATAGCTGGTTAGTAAATTCTGACCCTATAGAGTTAGGTTCTATGAGTTTGGGATACTATCACATTACCCTAAGAGATGCCGAAGGTTGCCATTATATAACCGAAGTCGTAGAAATTACAAGTAATGATAACTTCTTACAGGCAGTAAACAATTTTGCTACCACTTATGTAGATGTGCCGGTAAGCGGAAATTTGATTTTGAGCGACTACAACTATAATAATCTCAACAATGACTTAGTGGATGGATGGGAAGGTCCTTATCATGGCAGCATTGAAATGGTAATTGATCCTGTTAACGAGAATTTCACAGGTCACTTTACTTATACGCCGAATGAGGGTTATGTGGGATTAGATACGGTAAAATACCGTGTAACAGATGGATGTAATACAGAGGAGGCTTACTTGTTTATCACAGTATTACCACTATCCGGATCCGGACCTCGTCCGCCAATCGCTGTGGAAGACTATTATTATACATATCTCAATACACCGCTAACTACTGAAAATGTACTTACCAATGACGTTGACCCCGATGGCGGAACCTTAACGGCAAGCTTGATTGATGATAGCGGCAACACGGCATGGGGCGGTACGGTAACGCTTAATCCGAACGGAACATTTGTATATACGCCTCGTATAGGATTTATTGGCGTGGATGAATTTTGGTATGCAGCTTGCAACGATGCTATCCCTTCCATGTGCGACACAACTGTGGTATATATCTATGTGATCGATACCACGAATTTCGACTTGTTCGTACGCGCAATCAACGACCACTACACAACACCTAAATACACTCCTTTAGTAGTAGATGCTACACATGGTATTTTATCGAACGACGTCTTCCCGAACGATTTGGATTCTTTAATTATTACACTAATTACAGGTGTTAACAATGGAACATTGGAGTTAGACATAACGGATGGCTCGTTTATCTATACGCCAAACGGCGATTTTATCGGTTCCGACGGATTTACATATCAAATATGCGGATATCGCGGCGACTTGTACGATTGCAGTGAAGCGTATGTAAATATCTTTGTATATGATAATCCTTGCCCTAATATGCCTGTGTTGGCATTAGACAGCGGCTTTATTTGTCAAGGAGAATCTATTGACTTGCTTACACTGATAACCATAAACACAAATGTGGACTCTATGGCATTCTACGCCGATGCAGCCCACCTCAATTATCTGACAAGTACGGTAGTTAATACGCAAGGATATTATTATGTGAGAGCGTTCAATGTTCACGAATGTTATGTGGATACTTTTGTATATGTAACCGTTTATCCATTGCCGACTATAGCCGTAACGGTAACAGGCAAGGATACGGCTGTATGTTCCAATGACGCTGTGTTGTTTAACTTAACAATGATGGTAACCTCAAACGGAGACTCATTAGAATTTAGCCGAACAAAAGATTTTGCAATTTTGGCTACTCAGATAAATGCTTACAGTGTAAATTCGCCTGATACCGTAAAATTATATGTACGTGGTTTAAATACAACAACCGGATGTTATACAGGAACATTACAGATTGATTCTATTACGCTAATAGTAAATAAACTGCCAATGGTCGCAACAACGGTAACCGGCAAAGATACAACAGTATGTTCCTCTACTCCGGTAAACTTCAATTTAACGTCGATGGTAACCGTAAGCGACGGAGTATTGGAATTCAGTGAGACAAAATATTTTACTCCATTGATAACCACTCCAACGGCATATCAGGTAGCGCTAAACAATACGGTAACGGTATATGTACGCGCTCACAACAGCGCTACAGGATGTATAACCCCAGATGCTGCTATCGATTCAATTACGATGACGGTACACCAAATGCCAACCATAACCGTAAGAGACACGGCGGTATGTAGCAATAACTCTGAGGCTTTTGATTTGATGACATTGGCTACCACTTCCGGAGACTCTATACAATTTAGTACAACGAAGGATTTTGGAACTTTGATTAATCCGAACCTGAATGTAACTTCATCTTCAACCGTAAAAATATATGTACGTGGTTTGAATAAAACTACGGAATGCTACTCGGTTATTGATTCCATTACAATAAGTGTAAATGCAATACCTGATGTAAGTATAATCACTCCGGAATTTACACAGTTTAATTGTAGTAATGAAAATACGAGATTGGTATTAAAAACTACTTCTTCTTGTTCTTCATGTACCTATTTATGGAGTGGCGGCACAGCGCCATTAAACAGAGACAGTGTAATAATAACTGCTGGACATGTGAACGTTTCCGGTACAACATTCAAAGTAACTATAACTTCAATTGCCGGTTGTAGCGCTGTGGATTCTGTAACCATGACCAAAAATACTACCGATCCGATACCGCCTGTAATCGACAGTACCTACCAACAATTCTGCCAAGGAGCTACGGTAGCCGATCTGAATGCTCGTGGAGGCAATGTAGTATGGTACAGCAATCCGACCGGTGGAATGCCACTACCCGGTTACACGCTTTTGGTTCACAACACTATTTACTATGCAGCGACTATTTCCGGTGAATGTGAAAGCACAGTAAGAAGCGGTGTAAAAGTAGGCATCATTCCTGCAAGCGAATTGCCGGCGCCCAATGTACAAGATCAAACTTTGTGTACCGGAGCAACAGTAGCCGACATCTTAACCGATGGTAGCAATGGTATTGCCATCTATGCAACATCCGGCAGTACTGTTCCGTTAGCCGATAATTTCCCATTATCAACAGCTACTTATTATGCAGGTTATAGCTATGGCGCAGGTGCATGTGTAAGTGAATCAAGAACTCCATTTATAATAACGCTTGATAATAACCAACCGGAGCCACCTGTTGTAATATCTCCTCAAACATTCTGTCCGGGCGCCCAAATTGCCAACATTAAAGTACCTAATACCGGAATTATGTGGTATTTAGGCGAATTCGACATTATCTCATTAAGTCCAGAAGCAACGTTAGAGACAGATACCTATTGGGCAGCGCAAAACATAGGCGATAATTGTGCAGAAAGCAACAGAGTTCCGGTACAGATCGTCATTGGCGGTACAATACCACCCCCTGTTACTTACGGACCTTATACGCTTTGCGAAGGCTCAACCATAGCCAATATCAATGTATCCGGCTATGGCGTAACCTGGTATGCCGATCGTTATAGCACTGTCGCTTTACCGCTAACGATGGAACTTCCAATGGGTACTCACACGTTTTATGCAGAGATACGCGGCAGCTATGACTGCTATAGTGCAGTTAGAGCAGAAGTAACGGTAACCGTAGAAAGATGTGGATATTTGTTAGATTGTAATGCTTTGACAAACAGGATTGTGAATGAAGATCACTACCTGGCCTATATCTATACACTTACTACCACCGAATGGGATATTGCCCCGAGCATTATGGCTACACTTGATAGTGCACAATACATTATAAGTGACACTATCTATAGCAGTGGTCCGTTGGCCACGCTTCAATATGCAACATTCCCGATAGGCGTTTCTCAAGTGAGGGTAGTTGGCTACTTTGAAGATATAACTGATACCTGCGGGTTTACCGTAACCGTAGTGCGTGTTTGCCCTTCTACGATTTCCGGTATCGAAGGACATGTTTACAATGTAACCAAATTGGCAGGTTTGTGCTGGACTGCGAATCTCAGAGCCACTGTATATGAAGATGGTACACCTATTACATGGGCTAAACCATATCACAGTTCCTTATATCCTGACACTGCTTATCATACCGAAACGTTCGGATTATTATACACTTGGTACTCGGCGGTAGGTTTACCTGAAGGTTCAACGGAAATGTTCAGAGGCTATGTGCAAGGAATTTGCCCCGAGGGATGGCATATCCCATCGAAAGATGAGTGGGATCTGTTGAATGCATTCCCCGCAGAGCATTTAAAAAGTGCAGACCCAAGTCATTGGCTTGTTCCGGGCTTAGACCTTTATGGCTTTGATTCTCGTCCCGCAGGTTGGTACAACAGCTCTACAAACAGATTTGAAGATCTGTACGGCTTTACCGGCTATTGGTCAACCCTCTCCGATAATACTCAAATTGCACATTATTTCTCGTTTACTTACTATTGTGATAGCCTCATGGAAGGTGTGAAGTATAAACGGGATGGATTGTCCGTGCGATGTGTAATGGATTATTAAAAACATAGGGGTGCAAAATTTTGCACCCCTTTTTTCATTTTATGTATTACATTCCTGCATTTATCATAAAAACAATTTCAAATCTTCGTCTACAATCCCTATCCCTGCAATCTCAAAATTTTCTACAAGTATTTTCACCACATTGGGAGACAGGAATGCCGGCAAGGTAGGCCCTAAATGAATATTTTTTATGCCTAATGACAGAAGCGCTAACAATACTAATACAGCTTTTTGTTCATACCATGCAATATTATAAGCTATGGGCAGGTCGTTTACATTATTTAGTCCAAATATCTCTTTCAATTTCAATGCGATAACTACTAATGAATAGCTGTCGTTGCATTGCCCTGCATCCAGCACTCTTGGAATTCCACCGATGTCGCCCAACGGCAACTTATTGTAACGATACTTGGCGCAGCCTGCCGTAAGAATAACCGTATCTTTAGGTAATTTTTCTGCAAATTGAGTGTAATATTCTCTGTTCTTCATTCTTCCGTCGCAACCTGCCATCACAAAAAACTTACGGATAACGCCTGACTTCACAGCATCTACCACCTTGTCTGCCAAAGCAAATACTTGAGCATGTGCAAAACCTCCTATTATTTCGCCTTTTTCAATTTCGGTGGGCGCTTTGCATTTTTTTGCATGTTCAATAATTTGCGAAAAATCCTTAGGTTGCCCGTTTATACGCTCTGCTATATGCGGAAATCCGGTAAATCCTGCCGAACCGGTGGTATAAATCCTGTCAGCATAAGTGGCATTGGGACGTGGGGGAACAAGACAGTTAGTCGTAAAAAGAATGGGTCCATTAAATGGTTCAAACTCTTCCACTTGCTTCCACCAGGCATTTCCATAGTTTCCGGCAAAATGTTTGTATTTCTTAAATGCCGGATAATAATGCGCCGGAAGCATTTCGCTGTGCGTGTAAACATCAACGCCTGTTCCTTCTGTTTGTTCCAATAAATCGTGTAAATCCCGAAGGTCATGCCCGGAAATTAAAATAGCAGGATGATGTCGAACGCCGATATCTACTTTTGTTATTTCCGGATTACCATAAGTTGATGAATTTGCCTTATCTAACAACATCATTGTTTTAACACCCATGCTTCCGCATTTTAATACCCAATCAATAAATTCGTTAACAGAAAGGTTATCATTTCCTGTCGCAACCAAGCCTTCTTGCATAAAAGCATAAATTTCCGAATCTTCAAATCCAAGGTTAGCAGCGTGTTCGGTATATGCTGCCATTCCTTTTAATCCGAAAGTCAACAGTTCGCGCAGTGAACGCTGATCTTCATTTTCAATGGAAAGAACGCCCACATGTTTCGCTTTTTCCTCCATTTCTTCAATGGTTTTGGCTTTCCATGTTAAACAATCACAATCGTTTGGAAGATTTTTTTCACCTTTTTCAATCAATTTATTTTTAACTTTTTCCCGAATAAAAAACGCTTCTTCAATTTTTTTTACAAAACGCTGTTTATCAAAGTTTACATTGGTAATGGTCATAAAAAGACCATCTGTAATAAACTTGTTTACTTCGGGCGTTTCTTCGCCTTTTTCGCGCAAACGAATCGCTAATTTGGATATTCCTTTCATCAGGTAAATCAGCAAATCTTGTAGATTTGCTATGTCTTCGGTTTTTCCGCAGACTCCTTTTATTGTACAGCCTTTACCCATAGCTGTCTCTTGACATTGATAACAGAACATTTTTTTCATTTTTAGTTAAACATTGCTGCAAAAATAAAAGTAAAAAACTGAAAAAATGTAACATTTGTTACAATAATGGAAAATCTGCTATTTTTGCAATCATAAAACGATTTTACTTGTGAGTATTGATAATCTATTTTTATGTCCAATTTGTAAATACATTCCTGTTTTTGAGCGAGTAAAGTTCCTGAATGAATTAAAATTTAAAATTAAGTCTTTCAAAAAAGGAGATTATATCGCTAATCAAGGAGATATTGTTAAATCGCTGTATATCCTATTAAAAGGAAGCGTAAAAGCCGAAATGATTTCCGTATCGGGAATGAGTTTAAACATTGAAATCATTCGTGCGCCAAATCCGTTGGCACCTGCATTTTTGTTTGCGGAAAACAATCAATTTCCTGTTGATGTTATTGCGTTGGAGGATTGTGAGCTTATGCTCATTTTTAAAGACTCTGTTTTAGAGCAACTTGCTTCTCATGAGGCATTTTTAAAAGGATATATAGTGTTCAATTCCAATCGTGTGCATTTTCTGTCAGAACGGCTAAAATTACTTTCAATAAAAACTATTAAAGGGAAGTTAGCGCAATATATATTGACAAAAACGAATTGTACAGATTTTACCTTAGATATGAACCAAACGGAATTGGCAGAATATTTTGGTGTAGCCCGCCCCTCGCTTTCCCGAGCGCTTTCCGAAATGATAGAAGACGGAATTATTAGTTTAAAGAGAAAAGACGGCAAAGTGTTAGATTTTATAAAATTCAAGAAAATGATTATAAACTGAAAATTACGTTGCTGATTAAAAAAGAATATTTTTGCAAATTAAAATCAAAAAAAGATGTATGCTTCACAAAAACCGAAAAATATTTTAAGTAAAATACTAAAAAAGAAAGCTTTAGATGTGAATGCAAAAAAACTCTTTTTCTTTTTAGCATTTTTTTTAACAGCCTTTTCCGCAAAAGCGCAGTTCACCATTACAGGCCAAATTCGAGATACTGTAAATGAGCCCATTTCGTCGGCAACTGTGATGTTATTAAATCCTAAAGACACCTCGTTGGTCAATTTTACGACTTCCGACTCGAAAGGAAATTTTTCATTTAAAAATATAAGAAAGACAAATTATATTCTTAAGACTTCGCATGTTTCTTATATGCCGCGAGAAATTTTTATTCAGCCTGCGGAAGAGCGAGAGATGAACTTGGGCGTTCTTGAAATGAAACCAATAGCAAATTTTTTGTTGGAAGTAGTCATTCGCGATGCGAGAGCCCCCATTTTCATTAAAGGAGATACCGTAGAATATGATGCAACGACCTTTAAGGTTCCGCCCGGCTCAACCATAGAAGACTTGTTGCGCCGCCTGCCCGGAATTGATGTAGATGCCGACGGAAATATCTCTACAATGGGAAAAGATGTGAAAACGGTGTATGTGGATGGTAAAGCATTTTTCGGGAATAGCCCTAAAACCGTAACGCAAAATTTGGATGCGGCAGCCGTTTCCAAGGTGCAAATTTATACCGAAAAATCGGAGCAGGAAAAAATTACAGGCATTGCCGATGGCTCTAAAGAAAAAGTGATGAATGTGGAATTGAAAGATGAATACAAAAAAGGATATTTTGGGAAGGCAAGTGCAGGCTACGGCTGGGGAGCGGGCGCACCGCACCGTTGGGTAGCAAAAGGGAATTTTAACTGGTTTACCGACAAACAACAACTTTCGTTTATCGGATACGGCAATAATTTAAACCAATCGAATATGGACTGGAATGATAGGTCGGAATTTTACGGACAAAGCATGCAAACCGGAAATGATAACGGTGACTTTGGCTTTGGTTCTTCCAGGAGAGGCTTTCGTTTTATATCTTACAGTTACGGCGGCTCAGAAGGCGGCTTTTCAAATAATGGCGGCGGCGGCGTGAATTATAACTATTATGACAAAAAAGTAAAATTTAATGCCGGATATTTTTATACTGTAAATAAAACATTTAGCGATGTTTTTTCAGAACGGCAAACTTTTCTGGAAGATTCTACTTTTTGGAGGATAGATACCACCCATAACAACAATCTTCGCCAAAACCATAGCTTTTCAACTCGTTTTGAATATGAAATAGATTCATGTAATAATATTGTGGTTCGGGCAAACTTTGGTTATGCCCCCATTAACAGAAAATATAAGACCGATCAACTTTTTCAAACGGAAGATTTTTTGAATATTAACCGGCATTCTGTTGACAATAAATATGACAACGATGATTTGAATTTTGACATATTAACGATTTATAATCATAAATTTAAGAAAAAAGGACGTACTTTTGCTCTCAGTGGTTTCTACAATTATAAAAACGGAAATAATTTGGAAGATATTAATAACCTCAATGAGTTTTTTAATGCTACAACGACCTCCGATTTTATAAAATTCATGGTTAAAAATAACAAAAACTCAGAAGACCATAATGTTAAATCGAGTGTTTTGTATGTTGAACCGTTGGGAAAAAGATTTTCATTATTGGGATTTTATAATTTCAGAAATAGTTTGAGTCATAATCATAACGTTTCAACCGACCCACAAAATTCTAATGCTGAGATAGATTCTCTTTGGGTAGATTATCGGAACAATACGCTCTATAACAGAGTGGGTTCTTCTGTAAATTATGCACATAATGGAATAAATTTGTCGCTGGGGGGTGCTTTCCAATCGCTGATTATTGACGGAACTTGCGAAACAAAACCGGATGCTGTTGAAAAACTAAATTCTACTTCTTACAATAGTTTCATTCCTTATTTCGCAACATTTCTCCAACTTCCGAAAAATGTTTACGTAGAGGCTACTTACTCTTATGATGTTAAAGAGCCCGATGTTTCCTATCTGTTTCCGATGCCTAACTTGTCGAATACAATGTATAAAATATTGGGAAATCCAAACTTAATGCCGGAACGTTATCACGAAATAGATGGACGGATAAATTATTGGAATAACGCCTCCATGATTAATGCTTCTTTAAGCGGCAATATTAAATTCTACGATAGCCAGATTGTATATAATCAAATCACTGAGTTTGTTGAAAATCAAGGCTTCGTAACAACATCCATTCCCGATAATGTAAAAGGCGGAAATAGTTTTTCTTCATTTTTATGGACAAGCTTTCCCATCGTGAAAACAAAATTAACCATGAATATTTCCGGAAATGGAAGAATCAGCAATTCACCGATGTATATCAATAATGTTGAAAACAACACAAATTCAAAAAGTTATGGTGCAAATCTTGGATTAAATCTGACACTTGGCCAAAGATTAAGTTTTTCCGCCGGAGGCAATATCTCTCAAACTTTTACAACATATTCAATACAAATAGATAGGAATCAAACTTTTATAAATTATGGAGCAAGTTTGAATGCGAAGTGGCAAGTATTCAAAAAAACGTATTTAGAAGGTACTTACCGCTTTTCAAACTATGCCAATAGAAACCTTGAATTTAGCCAAAATATAAACACATTAAATCTTTCGGTGCGTCAGGTAATCGGCAAAAAAAATCAATGGGAATTGCGTTTAGCGGCGGTTGATATTTTGAATCAAAATGAATATATCAGGCAAATAGCAGCCGTGAACTATATAGAGTACAGAATTTCACCTACGCTTGCCCGTTATTTTTTGCTCACTGCCTCCTATAATTTAAAAGGATTTGAAGTAAAAAACACTGGTAATCAGAGAGTGCAAGTGAGGGGTAGATAGGATTAGATGACGAATAATCCCCTTCAAATTTTGAAGAGGTGCCCGAAGGGTGGGGTAGTTTATATAAAAATTAAAAATTACGAATTATGAGAAAAAATGCTTTTTTAACATTAAATATAATTTTAATGACATTTTTCTGCTTCGGTCAAGAAAACGGTGTCGTAAATTACACCATATCTCACAACTGGATAAAAAAAATAGAATCTTCCAAAACAATGTCCAAAGCCGACAGAGAGCGATACGCCTATGTTTGGAGTGGAGACAATGAATATATACGAAAAGCAGAGTTAAAGTTTAATGCCTACACATATCGTTTTGATTATAAAGAAAATGAAGACAATCAATGGCGAAAAGGAGATGATTATATTATTTACAGAGACCGTGAAAAAGGTGAAACTTTTGATGTAATGACTTTGCTAAACAAACAGTATGTCATTCAAGATTCGATAAACTGTCAGAATTGGAAAATTAAAAACGACATGAAAGAGATTGCAGGACACATCTGCATGAATGCCTCCTATTACGATCCGATAAGGGAGAAAGAAGTAATTGCATGGTTTGCATTAGATTTGCCTGTTCCCATTGGTCCGGATAAATATTGCGGTTTGCCCGGAATGATTTTGGAAGTAAATGAAGCTAACGGCGCGGTAGTTTACACGGCTACGAGTGTTTTACTTTCAAACGATGTTGTAGTAGAAAAGCCGGTAGTTAAGAAAAAACGAAAAATTATTACCCAAGAAGAATATAACAAGAAAGTTATTGATTATATTAATGAATGTGAGAGAATGCAACGCCCTTATTTTTGGGGAATTGCGTTTTGATGTCATTTTTTTATCACATTTTAATATATTCGCGCCCTAATTTTTTAATATAGCATTTGTGTATGAAGCAAGTTGTTTTCTTTTTATGTTTTTATTTTATTTTATTCGGACACGCTTATTCTCAAATAGATACTACACAATCTGATGCACAATCCGAAATCATTTACGTAGAGGACATTCAAGCAGATATTGCCTCCTCTTTTAGCAGTATTAGCGGGGGGCAGTTGGATGATAAAGGTGGCGCCGGATTTATTCCAACCTTGTTCTATTCCACACAGGATGTGTACCAACGTAATACCGCTTTAAATTTTAGTATTGCCAATTTCCGCAATCGTGGTTACGATAGCCAGTATCAAGATATTAGCATTAACGGATTTATCATGAATAGCATGGTTACCGGTTGGGCTTCTTTTTCGCAATGGAGCGCTTTGAATCATGTGGTACGTTTGCCCGAACACGTTATTAATATGCATCCGGCTGCTTTTACTTTTGGAAATATTGGCGGCGCTACTAATTTCGATCTTCGCGCTTCGGGCTATCGTAAGCAGGTGCGTGCATCTTATTCGTTATCAAATAGAACTTACAATAACAGAGTTATGCTTACGGCTGCATCCGGTGCGCTAAAGAACGGATGGTCTGTAGTAGGTTCGGCATCAGCGCGTTTTGGAGATGCCATTACATACATTCCCGGAACCTCTTATCTTGGATTTAGTGGATTTTTGGGAGTCGAGAAAAAGTTTAATCAGGAACATGCTTTAAATTTAACAGCTTTTATTTCCCCTACCCATCGTGGTATGCAATCCGCTTCTGTGCCGGAAGCTTACGACTTGGTTAATTCTCACTACTATAATCCTAATTGGGGCTGGCAAGAAGGCAAAAAACGTAATGCCCGCATGAGAACCACCGTTGAACCGGCAATTTTTCTCACACACTATTTTACTCCCGAAAATAATAAATACACTATAACTTCTACATTAGCCACTTCTTTCGGAAGAAGCAGTACTACTGCATTAAATTGGCACGATGTGCCCGATCCGCGTCCCGACAATTATCGTAACCTGCCCAGCTATCATATTGTAAACGGAGATACTACCGATATGTATTATTCCTGGAGAAATGCGTGGCTTTCAAGTGAAAATATTCGCCAAATAAATTGGGATCGCATGTATTTTGTAAACCAATTAGCGGCATATCAAGGCAATCGTGCCCAATATATAGTAGAAAACCGTGTGATGGATCATTTTGAATTAGGAGGCGCTTCTTATTTGATTACAGATCTGAATAGTAACATTAAACTTTCTGCCGGAGTGGACATTCGCGGATGGAAACAACATAATTATAAAACAATTAACGATCTGTTGGGCGGTGCATTCTGGTTAGATGAAGAAAAATTTTCCGAAGGCGCTTTCCCTGAAGAGGTAAGTATTATTTATAATAACTTAGATAATATAGACGCAGAACTGAAAGAAGAAGACGTATTCGGATATGATTATAATTTCTTAATTTACAGCCAAAAAGCATGGGCAATGTTCGATTTTACTTATCCTAAAGTTGATTTTCATGTGGGAGGACAGCTTGGCGCTACCGAAATGTGGCGTGAGGGATTTATAAGAAACGGGCGTTTTCCCGATAATTCCAAAGGGAAATCGGATGTGAAAGCCTTTTTTGAAGGTGGAGCAAAAGCAGGCATCACCTACAAAGCCACGAATCATAATTATTTGGTGTTGAATAGTCAATTTGTAAATTCTGCCCCCAGTATCTTAAATTCCTTCTTGGCGCCACGTATTCGAAATACCTATATCAATAATTTGAAAACGGAAAAAATTGTAAGTGTTGACTTATCCTACATCATGAAATATCCTTTTATGCAAATGCGCGCAAGTGTTTATTTTACGCAATTTTACGATCTTTCAAGAGTAATCAGTTTTTTTGATGAGAGTTTTACCACCATGGTAAACTATGCCTTGACCGGTATGAACCAACGACACATGGGTGCAGAATTGGGTACGGAAATTAAACTAAGCTCCATGTTTGCGCTTGTCCTGGCAGGTGCTTTCGGCGATTATCGCTATACTAATAATCCTTCGGTATATATCAATGCAGAAAACGGATACAATATTTTAGGCGAAGATGATATTGATGCCAAACAAACCGTATATTGGAAAAACTATTTTGTTGCCGGATCACCGCAAGTAGCCGGTACTTTGGGACTTAGATTTAATCATAAGTACTGGTGGGTAACCATCAACGCCAATTATTTCGACAGAATTTTTTGTGATTTGAATCCTGACCGAAGAACTTCTGCAGCATACGGAATGTTAGATTTAACCGATCCTGAACAAGCAGCTTTATACCATAAAATTGTAGATCAAATTCGCTTGAAAGGACAATTTACGTTAGACCTTTCCGTGAGCAAAAGCTGGCGGATAAAACGTTATACTATAGGATTTAACCTTAATGTAACCAATATTACTAATAATAAAAACTTAATAACTTCTGCATGGGAGGCAAATCGTTTCGGTTTTAGCGGAAATAATACCGAAAATTTCCAAAACAGATACTTCTATGCGTTTGGAACTACGTTTTTTGCAGGATTTAACTTTATGTTCAACTAAAAATTAAGAATACAACGGTTATGAATAAATTACGACTTATATTAATGTTATCTTTGGGCATATTCATGTTCCTGGGGTGTCAAAAATGGAATGAACCGGAATTTAATATAGAAGAATGGGTAGGACCAATCCAAGATAACCGGTATTTCACAATTGGTCCAAATAATGTTCATAATAGATATGTGCTAAGACGACACACAAATGGTATGCCACCCGATTCTATCATAGATCGTTTAGGTCGCAATGAATTACGCTATCTTAGAGCCGTTGTGGTAAGCTCAGATGAAGGTGAAAATTACTATAAATCAATAGTCATTCAAGATTCTACCGGTGGGGTAGAATTACAATTGGACATGATCGGCTTGTATACTATTTATCCTGTTGGACAAAAAGTAGTAATTGTTCTAAATGATTTGGTGATAGGAGATTATAATCATCTTCCGCAAGTCGGCTGGATGAGAGATGATCAGGTAAGGCATATTAATTCTTTGTATTTTGATCAATATATTATCAGAGATGGATTGCCAAGCCTTAGTAATCTTCCAAAAGCATTAACAAACAATGAAATTGATTTTACAAAACTTAGAGATATCAACAAATTAGTGCGCTTGGAAGGAGTCACCTTTCAAAGTGAAGCCATTGGAGAGCCGTTGGCTTACAACAACTTTACTACCAATTGGAAAGTGCGTGTGCCATTGGCTAATGGAAACACACAAGAAGTAACGGTGCGTACTTCTAATTCTGCAAGATTTAGAGGTACGATTATTGAAGAAAAAGAATATAATCTCACCGGAATACTAACCACCGATAAAGGTACTTATCAATTAATGATTCGAACCAAAGATGATATAGAAACGCTATAATAATTAGATAATGAGACGATGAGATGATAAAATATCCCCTTCAAATTTTGAAGGGGTGCCCGAAGGGCGGGGTAGTTTATATAAAATTAAGAATACATTGAAGATATATGGAAATCAAACTAAACACCATAGAAGAAGCATTAGAAGATTTTAAAGCCGGTAAGTTTTTAATTGTGGTAGATGATGAAGATCGTGAAAATGAAGGCGATTTTATCATTGCAGCTGAAAAAGCTACGCCCGAAAAAGTGAATTTTATGATGAGCTACGGACGTGGCGTTTTATGCACGCCTATTACCGCAGATCGTTGCAAAGAATTAGAACTTGAAATGCAAGTGGCAAGTAACACTTCTTTACACGGAACACCATTTACCGTTACCATTGATTTACTTGGAAACGGCTGCACTACAGGAGTTTCTATGCATGACAGAGCGGCAACAATTAAAGCGTTATCCGACCCAAATATGAAACCGGAAGATTTCGGGCGTCCCGGACACATTAATCCGTTGCGTGCACGCGACGGCGGCGTGCTGGTTCGCGCCGGACATACGGAAGCTACTGTTGATTTGGCACGCCTTGCAGGGCTATATCCTGCCGGTGCACTCATCGAAATCATTAACGAAGATGGTACCATGGCGCGCTTGCCCCAACTCATGAAAGTTGCCAAACAATTTGATATTAAGATTGTTTCTATTCAAGATTTAATAGCCTACCGTGTAAAAACCGAAACCTTAATTCGTAAGGAAGTAGAAGTTACATTGCCCACAAAATGGGGAACGTTTAACTTAGTTGCTTATACGCAATTAAATAATCAATTAACGCATTTGGCATTGAAAAAAGGAATGTGGGAAAAAGATGAAGAGATTATGGTACGCGTACACTCTTCGTGTGTTACCGGAGATATTCTCGGATCGTGCAAGTGCGATTGTGGCGATCAACTTCACGCGGCAATGCAAATGATTGAAAATAAAGGTAAAGGCTTGGTTTTATATATGGATCAGGAAGGTCGTGGTATTGGCCTGACAAATAAACTGAAAGCATATCACTTGCAAGAATTAGGACGGGATACCGTAGAAGCCAATTTAGAGCTCGGTTTCCGCGCCGATGAGCGCGATTATGGCGTGGGCGCGCAAATACTCCGCGATTTGAATGCTACTAAAATACAACTCGTTACCAACAATCCATCCAAACGAGTAGGATTAAGCGGACATGGAATCGAAATTGTTTCGACTATTCCAATTATCATTGAGCCTAAGTGCGATAACTATAGATATTTAAAAACAAAGCAGGATAAAATGGGGCATGACCTCCAGATTGCTGAATATCCTTAGGACAAAAAAAAGAGCGCAACCTTTTCAGTTGCACCCTTTATTGAACATAATTACTATTTAGAAGTTTTTACTGTTTCATCACTTTCTTAACAATCTCCCCTTGTTCTGTAATGATTTTTATAAAGTAAATACCGGAGTTTAGGTTAGAGATGTCAATTTTTTGATTAGATGATGAGGTGATTAGATGATGAGATGATACTATTTTACCTACTATGTCAAGTACTTCAATTTTATCAATTTTCAATTCACCACTTACAATTCTCAATTCGCCTGTAGTAGGATTGGGAACAACAGTAATTTTATCTAATAATGTTTTTTCATCAGCTTGTAAAGTATAGTTGATTATAGGGCTTATAGTAGTTTCTTCTTCCGTTTGATTTTGATGAGCGGTATATTTTGGCTCTTCCTCAAGGCAGATGTTATACAGTACACACAAAATGTTATTTGCAAACACAGCGCCTCGTCCGGTGTTGGTTTCAACATATTTTACCAAATAATCCAATTCTTTTTCAGATAATTTATAAATTCTTTTTTGTTCTTTTTCTAATTGTTGTAGCCATAAAGCGTAAGTTTCCATACCTTTTAATTCAAGCATTTGCTTTTCTGTAACTTCAAATTGTTTGTACATTTTCGCTAATGTTGTTATGGCTTCTTCAAAATTACTTTCGGCTAAGTAGGTTTCTGTAATAGAAAGATAGTCGGTGTAGTTGCCGCGATACCCGAACAAATATCTTAGATTTTCAAATTTCCCTTTACTTTCTTCATCAATTTCTTTATTGTTGATTGCTGCAACCAATATGGAATTATAGAAATTATCTTTTAATCCGCTAAAATACGAAACCTCATTTAATATTACATAATATTCTTCGCTACCAACCTTTGTAGCAAGGAGTTTATCAAGCCAAAGTTCATATTCGGCATTCCATTTATCATATTGGGCTAATTCGTATTCTAAATTTCTACCGCCTTTGCCCGGACATCCGGTTGGATAGTTTGATGGTGTTTTATCAACACTTCCGGATACATAAAGAGGGTTTTCTTCCGGCACTCCACTACTATAGTAGTAATAAATTCTATAATTTGAATTATTTCCTATATTTACTCTCGGAGGTTGGTTGTTAATAAATTTATTACCGGCAGGTTGTATAGAGCTTCCCTGTTCTCTTCGTATGGAATGATCTGCTAATTGAGACGGATCTCCCACAAGAATATCAGTCTGTTTAATATCTTCAAAATGATTACAAAGAAATTGCAAGCCGGTAGCAAATCCTGGCAGGTTTAAGCTACCTTGCGAAGAATTTCTATCCATAGCCAGTATGCCAACATTCAATTTTGAAAAATGGTTATTATATACAACATTTTCCCCACTTCCACTTTTCATAATTCTTATACCTATACTTGAATTTAGCGGAGATGGATTTGGAATTAGAAAATTATTTTCAGAAATTTGATATCCGGTTACGTCAACGGTATTAACTCCCGAGGCATCTAAAATTGAGAGGTCAAAATTATTATTTTTTACTTTTGGATAATCTACAGTATTTATCCTTATGCCATATACATTGTTTACAAATTCACTGTTTTCGATGCTTAATAAAGGACTACTTCCGGAATTTATAGAAAAAAAAGCAACGTAAAGTCCTGAGAATTTCGTTGGAGTTGTAACTGAATTTATTACATAATTATCTACAATGACCGGTGAATTAAAAGCCCAAATTCCCGTATTATTACCAATATTTGAGTAAGATAATTGATTGTTTTCATTTAAAAAATTGCATCCTAAAACCTTAACTGTAATAGAATTGGACAATTTAACATGCGGTCCAAAATCATTAACATTTCCAAAATAACTGTCATTAACAACAAACTGTGTGTTTATAAAACTTATTGGTTTTGCCGCTAAGAATGAGCCTATTCCAGGATCTATTTGTACGGAAATTGCATTGTTAATAAAACAAGCGCTATCTGTTTTCATCCATCCGCCATCAATGGAATGAATACCAATTTTGGCATTTTCGATGGTGGCTCCATTGATCAATTCAACAACACCCCTGCTACTAATATCTCCCAATACCGTTATTCCTTCCCACATACCTTTGCCATTTATATTGGTAATTGTAGCGCCGTCTATAATTAACTTAGCGCCAGGTTGAACAATAATGGAAACATTTTCATCACAATACCGGTTACAATCAATAGTAACTTCGGAATTTACAACCAATGTTGTATGCAGGGTTCTTTCACAGTTCTCATCCTCTACTAAGATGTTAAGTGCAGGGTCACCGAGAAGATTGTAGGCATGTTTATGTTGCAGATAGTTTTGAAAGGCAGGGGTTCCCAAATATTTGGTTGTCAGCAATAATTCACCAGCTATGGAAACTGTATCACTGAATAGGTAATTCGGAATCCATCTTAAATGCGCATCATCTGGCCACACAGAAGTCATAGGAATAGTCATATCTCTTGTTGCCCCAATATATCCTACTGCCCCTTTAATTGAGTCATAACGTGTAAGAAATTCTCCTAAACTTTCTACGTTATCAAACTGCGCTGTTTTAGAACCTATCGTACTTATAAACGGAGTCATGTATTCATTACTTAACTCACTTGAAAAATAAGTTATATCTAAATCATGAGTCCACGAGTTCGGCGGATCTACAACACTTGCATATTGAATAAAAACAACTCCTTCATTAAAATAGTTAATAGTGGGTATTTTTAAGGATCCCGGCTGTTGACTATCTACTATTGTATAATTCCATTCCCAAGTATCTAATAAGTTACTCAAAAAATTATTGTATAGTGGATCTGTGTAACTAGAAGTCTGCCATATATGTGTAAAACCGGCCGTTTTGCGCCAAGATTTATCGCTAAAGTTTGTTTCATGGTTTATGGTCTTTTTAACCATGTTAAATAATTGTATTTCGTCCTCTACGCTAAATCTGCCTATACACAGGTCGCCAAATTCATCATACTCACCTGTTGCATTTTTTGTGAGGCAAGAATAGTAGTAGTCTGAAGGGTACACATCACTTAAAGGATAGTAAGGATTATAGATACCATGCTCCGTAGCGCCGGGTATCCCTCCATTCACATCATCATAATCGCCTACCAGCAGCACAAAAGCAAGGCAACTGTCCCCCATGTGGTGCGCATTTTTTCCTTCATAAACCTGCCGGATAAAAGTGCGAATACGCTGCTCGTCCTTGAAGTTAGGTGGGTTGTTATCATCCTCATAATAAAACCCCACATTATCGTCAAAAATATCCGCCACATTAACAATGGCAACATCATATCCATTGTAGTATGCGCGGTGTTCGGCAAGGCGTTGCAAATCGGCATTTTGGGGGTTAAAAAACTCCGGTACGGTGATGATGAGATAATCGCACAAAAGGGTATCCGCCTGAGCGGGATCTTCAATGGTAATCCAATTCACTTTTCCGGGAACAAAGCCCGGTTTTTCAAACGCTTTGTCATATTTAAGAAAACTGTTTCCGTTGTCCGGAAAATTTAAAAAGGATAGAAATGCTGTTTTTGAAAAAGCACCCAAATTGGTATTCACATCGGTAACGGGTTTGTTGAAAGTTAAGGTAATTTCTATCTCCGTAGCCACTTGCAGTTGTCCGGTAGCGGGATTGAATTGCACAGGGTGGATATTGAGTGTTACAAATTTTTGGCTACGCAAAGCGCCGGTTTCTGTTACGGCATAATTGTCACCGGGAGTAAAGGCGTTTTGCAAATAGGCAGAAGGATTAATAGCAAACACTTCTTCCAAAGCTCCTTCGTTGTTGGGTTGGTAGTTGGGCACAGGATATACCGTGTAGCCCGTTAAGGTTTGTGTGGCGGTAATATTTACCGAGTAGGCTATTCCACTGCATTCCGGTACGGCAATGCGGTGGGTAATGACCGGTATTTCCGGCTCTCCGGTGACGCCGGTGGTGCCATACCCTTGAATGGAAATACGCTGGTAGTGGGTTCCGTTTTCCGTGATGGGGGTTGAGAAAAACCCGGGTACACCCATGGTGAAGTTCACCTGGTGGTTGTCGGAACGGGTTAGCGTAATTTCGGGTGCGGCAGGCTCTGTTCGGGTAAGGGTTACCCAATTTTGGGCAAATGCAGAAAGTGTAAATACACCTGCAAATAAAAAAAAGATAAATAGTTTTTTCATAATTTATTGAAATTATGTTACGCTTACTCTTTGATAAGGTTTTCGGCTTCCCCTTTTTTGTTGGTGATAAATAGAAAGCGTGACAAGCTATCAACTTATTCTATATAGCGGGCTTTAGCGGTGCCTTAAGGTAAAATAAATCACAATGGCTTGCACGCTAAGCGTAAGTCAAATTGATTTATTCTCCCTTAATAAACTGCTAAATTTGCTATAGAGAATAAGGATAAAACACTTCCGTTTTTTATCCGATGGCAAGAGTAATTTTTTTTTGTTCTTTTGCAGTCGTTTATTAAAATTATTTTTTTTATGAAAAAGATTTTCTTTTTTTTATCAATTTTAGTATTTGTAAATAACATTTCTTTTGCCCAAAACAGAAGCGTAGCACGAGGTGCAGAACCCGGAGAATTGTATTTAGCCTGTGGTTGGTACGGTATTTATAACCCAACAGGTATGTATTACGATACGTTACAAACAGCCATTTACCGAATAACCGAAAACGGAAAAAAGTTAACTATACAATATGATATTGACGCTTTTGCCAATCCTGCCGATACCGTAGTGCCGTATGCTATTCTTGCTGATGCTACCCTCGGAGTAATTTACGCAAAAACCTACTACGCCAATTCAGGATTTCGAACTTCCCTTTGGGTAAGTTTCGACTATGGGAAAAATTGGATACATAGAGAGGAAAATATTGGACAAAAAATTTATTTTTCTGCTAATCATGAAGGATTAGCTTACAGGGGGGGGGGGGGGGTTTTTAAAAGTTTTAATTACGGAGAAACTTTTAGCCAAGAACACGAAGGAGGTTCTTGTCATAATTGTGATATGATGTGGGACGTGCAAGAACTTTTCAGCGTAGGGTCCCTTAGCCCTTACCAAGGTCGTTTATATCATACGTATGATTTTTTTAGAACATATACAGAAATCCCAATTGACAGTCAATTTATGTTTGGCAAATACAATTTTCCTCCTGATGTTTATCGAGGCGGTTTATTGGGAGAGGCCTATGTAAGTTCTTGGTTCCCAGATAATAGATACAGAGTTTCGTTTAGCGTAGATACAGGGCATACTTTTAGGCATGTGTATGTCAGCGATGTCTATCCGCCAGGTGGTAACTCCTACCCATTTTTCATGTCAGACAGAGAACCGGGCGTATTTTATATTCTTAAAGCCGAGCAAATAGAGGATTTTAACCCTTGGGGACACCACACAAAAATTTGTATTGAGTATTACCGAGATTACGGGGAAACCTTAGTTGCCACGTATTGCCACGATTTACACAAAAACTACGGCAAAAGTTGTGAGGCTGTAAATGATTTGGTTTCCGAAAAAATTGATAACAATTCTATTTTATTAACTTGGGGTGAGCCGGAGAGCAGTTTGCCGGTAACAGAATATCATGTTTACAGAAATGATGAATTACTATCGGTTACTACAAATACTACTTTTGTAGATGAAAATTTATCTGTTGGCGAGTATGAGTATTATGTGATAACGAATTATGAAATGAATTGTGTGTCGGACAGTTCAAATCATGTAAAGGTAGAGATTGAGGTAGGGGTAGAAGAGTACTTACAACCCAATTTTTCTATTCTTCCCAATCCTGCCACAAACCAAGTAATCATTTCATCGGCAAGCCCTTTTCATACGGTAGAAATAATCAACCTATTAGGGCAAACGCTCGTTTCTCAATCTGTTATTGGCAATAGTGCCACCCTCAATATTTCAAACCTGAACAACGGCATCTATTTTGTTCGTGTGGTTTTTGAAGGTGGGAGTAGTGTTAAGAAATTGGGGAAACAGTGATTTTGTAGTTAATGTTACAACTTTCCAATATAATTTTGCGGAGTAATATTCTGTAATTCTTTTTTCAATTCTTCCGAAATATTCAGATTATCAATAAAATCAAAAATTACCTCTTTGGTAATCACTTTACCTCGCGTGGTAGCTTTCAATATTTCGTAAGATTCAGGATAACCTTCTCTACGTAAAATAGTTTGAATGGCTTCAGCAACCACCGCCCAATTTTTCTCCAAGTCGTCGTTAAGTTTTTCTTTATTGATAATGAGTTTGCTAATGCCACGTTGCAACGATTTTAATGCAACAATACTATGGGCAAGCGGAACACCGATGTTGCGCGTTACAGTGCTATCGGTTAAATCACGCTGCAGCCGTGAAACCGGCAATTTAGCGGAAAGCCCTTCGAATAAAGTATTGGCGATGCAAATATTTCCCTCCGCATTTTCAAAGTCAATGGGATTTACTTTGTGCGGCATGGCAGAAGAACCCACCTCTTTTTCATTTACTTTTTGTATGAAATAATTCATTGAAATGTAAGCCCACACATCGCGTGCAAAATCAAGCAAAATGGTATTGATGCGCTTCATCGTATCGAAATAAGCAGCCATCATGTCGTAATGTTCTATTTGTGTGGTGGTTTGTAAACGTTTCAATCCCAATTTTTCTTCCAAAAATTTATTTCCGAAGGTTACCCAATCTATATTTGGATATGCAACATGGTGAGCATTGAAGTTTCCTGTAGCGCCACCGAATTTTCCGCAGAAAGGAATATTTTCAAATAATGCTAATTGATTTTCAATACGTTCATAAAAAACAAACCATTCTTTCCCCATGGTAGTAGGCGAGGCAGGTTGCCCGTGCGTATGCGCCAACATCGGAATTTGCATCCACTCCATGGCACATTGCCGCAAAAGCTGTTGCACGTTTTCTATCTCTTCAAACCAAATATCTCTGTGAAATGCTGCCATCAAGTAAGGAATCGCGGTGTTGTTAATATCCTGAGAGGTTAACCCGAAATGAATAAATTCTTTATATTCAGATAAATATAATAAATCAAATTTCTCTTTCAAGAAATATTCAACTGCCTTTACATCATGATTTGTAACATTTTCAATTTGAATAATGTGCCAAGCATCTTCTTCGGAAAAATGGCGATAAATGGCACGCAGTTCCTCAAAAACATTAGGATTTACGGCTCGCAACTGTGGGAGCGGAAGTTCGCATAAAGCAATAAAATATTCAATTTCCACGAGTACTCGTGCTCGAATCAATGCAAATTCGGAAAAATAATCGGAAAGTTTCGCCACTTGTTTGTAATATCTTCCGTCAATAGCGGAAATGGCGGTTAATCTGTTTGCAGTCATACCTTAAATTTTGGATGTACAAAAAAACACAAATTTTTACATAAAATCAGTAGGGGCAGATAATTATCTGCCCCTACAAAATTTGTGATTCCGGCAGGATTCAAACCTGCAACCTTCTGATCCGTAGTCAGATACTCTATTCAGTTGAGCTACGGAACCGCATTTGAGGCGGCGAAAATACAGTTTTTTTTGTATCGCCTGCGGATCAGAAATAATTTATCTTATTAATTGCTGAAAATGAGGCGTTTAATTATTCCATTTCTTCTAAACTTTTCATTAATAGGAAAGGAATATTTGAATTTTTTGTGCCTTTCTCATATCATATCAGATTTTTTTTTACGCGGTTTGTTGGAGGTGGGTTGGGGGACCACCGTTTCTACTTGTTCGGCGGCATTTGCAACGCCGTCTCCGACAGCCGGTACACCGTCCATTCATCCATCGGAATAGCGCCGAGATAATCTGTGTAAAACCGAATTGCCGGTGTATTCCAATCCAAGCAAATCCACTCCATTCTCCCGCATTCGCGTTGACGGGCAAGCTGCATAAGTTCGGAGAAAAATTGCTTTCCAAATCCTTGGTGTCTGTACTCAGGCAAAATGTACAAGTCTTCCAGATAGAGTCCGCGTTTGCCGGTAAAGGTAGAGAAGTTGTGGAAAAAGAGCGCAAATCCTATAACTTTTCCGTCATATTCTCCCAATAATACTTCTGCTGCTTTTTTCACAAACAGTGAATCATACAAAATTTCCTCTGTGGCGGTTACTTCGTGCAATAGCTTTTCATAATCTGCAATCGCTTTAATGAGATGGAGTATTGTGGGAATGTCTTCTTTTGTGGCGAAATGGATCTTCATATTTAAAAATTTAAAGATTTAAAATTTAAGGCTTAAATTGTCGTCAGTTTTAACTGACGGAAGACTAATATATTATTCTGTCTTGGTTTTTTGTAAGAAAGGCTTCCCAACCGGAAAACTTTTGCCCAACAGCGATAATTCTATTTTGTAAATGATGACAAATCGCCACCGCGAGCGCGTCGGTAGCATCAAACGGATGTTCATTTTCCCGGATAAGATTCATGTGTATTAACATCGCTGCTACCTGCTCTTTAGAAGCATTTCCGTTTCCCGTGATGGACTGTTTAATTTTGCGGGGAGAATATTCATATACTTCAAGTCCTTTGTACATGGCAGCAGCAATGACCACACCTTGTGCACGCCCCAATTTCAACATAGATTGCGGATTTTTTCCATAAAAAGGCGCTTCTATAGCTAATATATGAGGATGATGAAGTTCTATGATTTGTAATGTTTTTTCAAAAATAGATTTCAGTTTATCTGCGTGTTCCTTTATTTTGCTTAACCTGAGGGTGCCAATGTCCATCAATGCTCCTTGTGAAGAAGTCGCATCTAAAAGAGCAAACCCCAAAATAGTAGTTCCGGGATCAATCCCAAGAATTATTTTCATGTAGCAAAATATTAATCACTAATCACTAAACACTAATCACTACGCTTGCGCATAAGCAAATTGAGACAAAAATCGCACATCGTTTTCAAAATAAAGGCGAATGTCATTGATTTTAAATTTGAGCATTGCCATGCGTTCAATACCCAGCCCGAAAGCATATCCGCTATATTCTTTCGAATTAATGCCGCAATTATCAAGCACACTGGGATCTACCATTCCACAGCCGAGAATTTCTACCCAACCGGAATATTTGCATACATTACAACCCTTTCCGCCACAAATTTTACACTCAATGTCCATTTCTGCAGAAGGCTCTGTAAAAGGAAAATAGGAGGGACGGAGGCGGATTTTGGTTGCTGAACCAAACATCTCTTTTGCAAAAAACAACAACACTTGTTTCATTTCGGCGAAAGAGACATTTTTAGCAATGTACAGTCCTTCAACCTGATGAAAAATGCAATGAGAACGCGCGGTAATCGTTTCGTTGCGATACACTCTGCCCGGGCATATCACACGAATAGGCGGCGGACAACTTTCCATCGCGCGCACTTGTAATGATGAGGTGTGCGTACGAAGCAAAAACTCAGGGTTTGCGTTCACAAAAAAAGTATCCTGCATATCGCGTGCCGGATGTTCTTGCGGAAAATTTAAAGCCGAAAAAACATGCCAATCGTCTTCAATCTCAGGACCGGAAACCGTGGCAAATCCTATTTTTTCAAATATTTCACATACCTGATTCATAACGATGGAAACAGGATGCAATGCGCCTATGGTATGCAGCGTTGCAGGGCGCGTTATATCAATTTCCGAAACATGAACCGTAGCAGTGTTTTCCACTCTATCTTTGTGCGCATCGAACAATTCCTGCGCGTATTGTTTCAAATTGTTTACTACTTGTCCGAATTCTTTGCGCAATTCAGGCTCAACATTCTTAATTTCGCCGAGCAATTGTTGCAATTCACTTTTTTTGCTTAAAAATTGCAAGCGGAAATCCTCTAAATGCTCTCCGGTTTCCACACGGAATTGGTCTAATTGTTGTTTTATTTCTTCCACTTTAGGGTTCATAGTGATGCTTTAGGATTATAAAAATTTGTATGCTAAAATGCACAGGGCAAAAATACACTTTAATACAAATATGTATAGTGCATTAATTTTTTAAGCATACCATAAATCTGCTAATCCTTCACAAACTTCACTACTGTATCTAAAACTTTTAGGTAGTACATACCCTTTGCCAAAGATGCTACATTTATTACAGAAAAATTATCCAATTTGCCTTGCATGACCGTTTTACCCATTATATCAAAAATCACGATATCCGTAACGTCATTGCGGGCTCGGTCTGCAATCTCAACCCTCAGTTCTTTTGTTGTGGGGTTTGGGTAAACAGTAATTTTAGAAGCTGTTGCATTTTCTTTGATTCCCACAGAATTATTGGTGGCAATATTCGATTTGATTGAAACAATCTGGTCTCCCGCAATACAAGGCGCATTCGGTACAATCTCAATCATATAGTAAACATGGCCCTCCGGTGCGGAAAAATCAATGTAGTAGCTATCATAGGCAGGTACAGTCTCAATCAGTTCAAATGCTTCAGGTGTTTCGCCTGTTGCACGGTAAATATTATAGGTAGAAAAAGTTACCCCCTCGTAAGCATTCCAAATTAAAATCCATGAGTTATTTGTGCCGGGACCTATGTTTAAGTTCATGGTTTTATGGGAAGCGCTTAATACCGACTCTTTAGCGCAAGTATCCACACCGGCGATTTTGTAGCGATAAGAACGATTTTGGGCATTACTTCCCGTATCCACCCATATATTCGGACTGTTAGACTCAATATTTGCCACCCACTCGTAATTTCCGCTTTGGTTTTCTTCGCGGTAGATGTTGTAAGAGGCAGCAAGCCCTTCGTTTGCTTTCCAAACAATTTCGTTATGGCTGTTCTCATTCACCGAAATCATACAAAGCTGCGGACGTGAGTTTTCTACAAGCGTTAAGCATATAATACTGTCACAATTATCGGTATTCGGCAAACTAACATAGTAAACGCCTGTATACAAAATTGGTTCGGTAAAATTATTGTCGGTAAAAGGAAGATAACATTTTGTATTGTAAAATGTGACATCCGGTGTTGAAGGCCCGTCAATAACATAATTGGTAAATGCATTCCAGACAGGTGCGTTTATGTAGCTATTAAAAGTTAAACAGGGAATAATAACGGTGATGTCTTCAGGTATAAGGTCGAAAGCTCTGGGCGTACAAACAGGAGGCGTTACAGCAAGAATTGTTAAAGTTTTTAATTCGGGTGGGGGACAAGCTGTGCCCTCACAATTATAAAAAGCACAATCTCCAATTGAAGCGACAGAACTACCAAGGGTTACCGAATATAAATATCTATTACCTGAGAAAGCATTATTTCCTATGGTAGTTACCGAATTTGGAAAGATTACTGAGGTTAACTTGCCGCCACAAAAAGCATAATTTCCTATGCTAACTACCTTATCCGGAATTATTATGGATGGTATTTGGCAGCGATAAAAAGCATAATCTCCAATCCTTGTAACGCTGCTTCCAATGGTTAAGGATGAGAGAAAATACATATAATAACTAGATAAACTACCAAAAGCATAATTTCCAATACTTGTAACACCATTTTCTATGATTATAGTTTTAATATTATTCGTAAAATAGTACCATGGAGCATTAGAGCTTTCGCTATAATCCGGCATATCGCCATTCCCACTAATAGTTAGTGTGAGATTGTTTCCGGTGCCGGTAATTTCCCATGTAAGCGGCCCGGTAGTTCCGCCTTGCGCATAAGCGCTTGCCACACTAAATAGCATGGTTATTGATAAAAGCAACATTTTTCGTTTCATAATTATTCAATTTAAAGATTTAAGGTTTGAATATTTAATTATTCATTATCATATAATAATTCTTAATTTTTTATTATCTTTTCCATTACCGTCCCTGCTTCTGTTTGTATTCGTATCAAATAAATTCCTGCAGGCAAATGCGAAATATCCATAACCATTTCCTCTTCTGCTTTTTGCTTTCCGCTTTCTGCCTTCTGCTTTCTACCATAAATATCAAAAATATCAATATTTCCCATTCGTAATTCGTAATTTGTAATTCGTAATTCCCCCGTCGTTGGGTTCGGATATACCCTAAATCCTGCTGCTGCGGGCACCTCTTCTATACCTATGCCGGTTACCGTAATCATAAAATCCTTCGTAAAGTTCGAGCCGGCTGTTATGCCATTTATAATGGTTGCTGTAATTGTTGCCGTACCTGATGCTAAGGCAATGAAAGTGTTGCCGGCAGCACCGGTAATAACTGCACCGGTAGTTCCTGCGTCTTTTACACTCCAAACTATGGTTTGGAATGTGGCATTGTCCGGAACAACAGTACCGATGAGTGTAAGTGGTATGCCTGCCATGGCAGTTGTGGGTACATCTATAATGTCAATTATTGCAACAATTGGAGTGCATTCTATATTTTGCCAGCGTAAATGCGGCAAGGAAATAGCTTCACATATTTTCCAAATTCCCAATGGTTCGGTAATACTCCATGCACTCCCAAACCAATTGCCGGACGTAGCATAGAAAGAAAAAGTTAGCATGATTCCCATGGACTTCTCTATACCTGCTTCATACGATTCGTCCTTTATGGTAACATTGCCGTTGCTATTTTGTACAATCATTGTGTTGAGGGCGTAGTTATTTCTAATGATCTTGTCGCTTAAAATAGCTCCGCATAAACGATTAATTTCATCACTATCTGATGTAGTAGTCACGAGATTGCCGGCTGCAATGCAGTTCATAATATGGCCGGAATTAACGCCCACCAAGCCGCCTACATAGTGCCCGCTTGCATGTACGTCACCTGTTGCATAGCAACGAGAGATGGTAGCAGCATCAGAACTCCAGCCAACCAAACCACCTACGCTTATCGTTCCGTTTACATTGCCGGTAGCATAGCATTCGGAGATAAATTCGGCATTTGCGCCCACTAAGCCGCCGGCATGTTGGTCGTTGGCAGTTACATCACCGGTAGCATAACAACGGAGAATGGAAGAAGAAGAAGGATTCCGTCCCACTAAACCGCCGGTATGAGAAGTTCCGCTTACATCACCGGTAGCATGGCTATTAGTGATAGTAGCATTGTTATTAGATCCTGCCAAGCCGCCCGTATAGTCACCACCTCCGATAACATTACCGGTAGCATGGCTGTTAGTGATAGTAGCTCTGTCATTTAATCCCACCAAGCCGCCCGTATATTTATCACCCCCTATAACATCACCTGTGGCATAACTATTGGAAATGACAGTACCTGTATAATTATTTAATCCCACCAAACCACCTACCATAAACCCGCTCCCATTTACATTACCTGTAGCATAGCTATTAGAAATGGATACAGGATCACCAGTCGTAGAAGTATGAAATCCCACCAAGCCACCTACCTGCCAATGTCCGCTTACATCACCAAGTGCATAACAATCGGAGATAATAGACCTATTCTCTCCCACTAAACCACCCACTTTAGAGCTTCCGCTTACTACATTGCATATAGTATAACAATTTGAAATAGAAGATCGGCTGGCATATCCTATCAATCCTCCTACATTACCAAATGTGCTGCTTACATTACCCGTAGCATGGCAAAAAGAAATGGTAGAAGAAAAACACCGACCCACTAAGGCGCCTACATCACTACCTCCACTTACATTACAGTTTTCCACACCAAGTTTTTGAATAGTAGCTCCTTCAATACAACCGAACAATCCTTGCGGACCATTTGTTTCTGAAATAGTAAGGTTATGCACTACCTTTTCATTGCCATCGAAATGACCTCGGAATCTATTATTATGACTGCCTATTCCCACCCAGTTATCATAGCTGCTCAAGTCAATATCGTTCATTATTTTGTAGCATTTACCACTGCTCATACCCACAGAATATGCCAAAGCTAACAAATGTTCCGCTGTCGTAATTTCCCACGGGCTGTTTTGCGAGCCATCACCTTCCATTCCTGCGGGAGGCCATTGAGCTAACACTAAGGTTTGTAAACAAATGAAAAATGTGATACATGCTATTTTAAAAATTGTTTGTGTTGTTTTCATACGGAGTTAACTTTAAATAAATTGACGATGCAAATTTATGTCTTATTACTTACGAACTCATTATGATTAAGTTTTTAAAGGTCGGATATACTTAATTTCGACCAAAAAAATAAAAAAATTAAAATAGTTCAAAGTCCCCTTCAATCCTTCACTCCCTCAATCCTTCAATCCTTTTCAAATAATAAGCAGGTGTAACACCGGTAATCTCTTTAAAAGCATCACGAAAAGCGCTTCGCGATTTAAAACCTACTTGTAAAGCAATATATTCAATAGTATAATTTGCCGTTTCGGGCTCCGAAAACAATCGCTGCGCTTCCTGTATTCTGTAACTGTTTAATAGTGAACGAAAATTTTTATTCAAACCATTATTTATTACTTCTGAAACGTATCTGTGGTTATACTGTACAAGTGCGGCTAAATTATTAATGGAAAATGCAGGATTGCAAATAACTGCAGTATCATTCATTACGGTTAAAATTTTATCTAAAAGTTCTCCTTGGCCATTACTAACATCACTTATTTTATTCTTTTTCTGCTCATTTTTAGATGAATTTTCTAAAAACTTAACGATTTCAATATTCTTTTCAAATAATACCTTATACGCATTTTTTAGCTTTTTGTTTTGGAAAATGAAAACTAATGATACAATACATGCAGACAGAAAAGCAGCCAAAATAAAAATCTGAATCATTTTTTGGGTGCGCTCCTTAATTTGTTGCTCTATAATAAGTTGTTCTATTTGTTGATTAGTTTTCGAAATTTCATACAGATGTTGCAACTGATTAATGTCGCCAAAGATGCTTGTATTCAATACCGAATCTCTCAGATTTGCATGTTTTTTAAAATGTTCGAAAGCCTTTTTAACATTTCCTTTCGATTCCTCAATTTTTGACAAGATAAGATAGTTTCCCGCTATAGTGGTTAAAAACTTTTTTTCTGTTGCAATAGTGTTCGATAAGTTAACATAAACCAAAACGGAATCAGGTTTGTTTAATTCAAAAAACAATTGACTTAGACCGGATAAAGTATGAGCTTCGGTTTTAAGTTGGTTATTTTTTCTGGCATCCTCTAAAGACAATTGATAATAATAATAAGCTGAATCATATTGTTTTGTTTTCCGGTAAATCAAAGCAATGCTTGCTAATTTGCCGGATAGCTCTTTAGGGTTATACTGCTTGCTGAGTTGTAATGATTTGTTGAGAAAATAAAACGCGCTGTCGATATTCCCATTTTTCAGCTCTATTAGTCCAAGGTTACTAAAGGCACGATCAAATGACGCAGTATCTTCACTCGAATTTAATGCCTTATTAAAATAGGATTTTGCGATATCGTATTTTTCAAAACTGGCAAAAATATTTCCTATGTTGTTGTATATTTTGAGCAATGGGGAGGTCACATTATACTTTTCACATAAGAGCAACGCATCAATAAAGTATTTATAAGCGTTACGGTAATCACACAAATAAGCATAGATAATTGCAGTTCTGTTAAGTGCATCAATCACAATAGTTTGTTGTTCAAGGTCTCTACTTTTTTCCGGAGTGTTAATGATTAAATTGTAACAGACGATTGCCGTATCATAACTGTTTCTGAAATCATCATAGTAACAGGCAGTATCAAAGAGTTGCTGCATTGAAAGTTGTCTGAAATTTGAAAACAACTCTTCATTTTGTGATGAAACGGATGGAAAGTTTTGCCCATATACAATTGTTCCAAAATTGAGCAATCGGTTAAATTGCAATTCTTCCGGTAAAATAACAGTCAATATGGGAAAGTAAAGAATGAAGATTAAAAAGCTCTTTTTTAACATAATAAGTTTATTAATTTAGATTCTAAACAACAGTTTAATTTGAGAAATCGGGCGTAAAATAAAGAAATAAAATCAAATTTCACTATGCTATAATTCAAAAAAAATTTGAATATTTGCAACTTCATTTAATGATGATATGTATCAAGTAAAAACTAATCTATAAAACAAAACATTATGAACAACGAATTATCGAAATTGTATCCTCACAAAATGTGGGAAATCTTTGCAAACATCTGTGCAATTCCGCATCCTTCCAAACATGAAGAAAAAATACTGGCATGGCTGAAAGATTGGGCAAATGAACATAATATCAAATATGATCAAGATGAAATCGGTAATATGATTTTGCGTAAGCCCGCCACTCCGGGATACGAAAACCGTGTGCCCGTAATTCTTCAAGGACACATTGACATGGTGCCGCAAGCCAACAGCGATTCTAAACACAACTTTGTTACCGACCCAATCTTACCGCGCATTTGCGACGACGGCTGGGTACGCGCCACCGGTACCACCTTGGGCGCCGACAACGGAATGGGCTGTGCTGCCGGCATGGCAATTCTTATAGATAAAGACATAGAACACGGTCCCATTGAGGTGTTGCTTACGGTAGATGAAGAAACCGGAATGACCGGCGCCTTCGGATTGAAACCCGGTTTTATTAAAGGAGATATTTTAATCAATTTGGATTCGGAAGATGAGGGTGAGCTTTATGTGGGTTGCGCCGGCGGATTGGACGCCAATTTCGAGTTGGATTATACGATGCAAGCGACACCGGCAGGTATGAAAGGTTACGAAATTGCTATTACCGGTTTAAAAGGCGGACATAGCGGCATGGATATCAATTTAGGACGCGCCAATGCCAATAAAGTGTTAATGCGTTTGTTGAAAAAAGGATTAGAAAATTTTGACATCCATATGGCTGAAATTAACGGCGGAAGTTTGCGCAATGCCATTCCGAGAGAAGCCTTTGCTACGTTAGCTGTTCCCACAAATAAAACTGCTGATTTTGAGCAGTTAATGAATAGCTTAATTGACGCCATTGCAAAAGAATTTGCAGGTACAGAACCTGATTTGAAAATTGAATTAAAACTCATTGAAACGCCCAAACAGGTGATATGTAAAAAATGCCAGGAAAAAGCGGTGAATCTGGTGTTGGCGATTCCTAACGGCGTAATGCGCATGAGCGATTCTATGCCCGGCCTGGTAGAAACCTCTACCAATTTAGCTATTGTTAAAACCGATAATGGCGTGTTTTCCATTGCGAATTTGATGCGTAGCAGCGTAGAATCAGCCAAAGAAGCATTAGCCGACAAAATGCGCGCTATTGCCGAATTAGCAAATGCAAGAGTAGAGTTAAGAGGCGGTTATCCGGGTTGGAAACCCAATTTACAATCTCCCATCTTGAAAACCATGCTTAGAGTATATGAAAATATGTATGGCAAAACTCCCGAAATAAAAGCGATACACGCAGGTTTGGAATGCGGACTTTTCAACTTGGCGTATCCGAATTGGGATATGATTTCTTGCGGACCAACTATCAGAAATCCACACTCTCCCGACGAGCGTGTAAATATTGAAAGTGTAGGAAAGTTTTGGAATTTCCTTGTAGAAACTTTGAAAAATATTCCGGTAAAATAAAACACTCATGCAGTTGTTGAATGTACCCATTCGCGCCTATTTCTCATATCGCGACGAAAGAATCGTTTCGCTTTATGAACATGCGTTAGAAACGCAAGGGAAATGGTTTGCTTACTTGGTTCGTAACGGATTGAAAACCAAATTTGGACGCGATTTTGGGTTTACGCCTGATATGAGCTATGAGGCGTATCAACGCAAAGTGCCTATTCACAGTTATAATGCACTCTATCCTTATATTGAGCGTGTTATAAAAGGTGAAGATGATGTACTTTGGAATGCGAAAGTAGAATGGATGGCAAAATCATCGGGAACTACACAAGCCAAAAGCAAGTATATTCCGGTAACGAACGATTCGCTCAAATTGAACAATTATCTGTCATCAAAAGATGTTTTAACATTTTACATAGCGCTGTTTCCTGATACTGAAATGTTTGCAGGGAAAGGGATCACCTTGGGAGGAAGCGTACAAAAAATGGATATGGAAGCCAAAGTAAAGTGCGGAGATATCTCGGCAGTACTTATGGCAAACATGCCTGCAATTGGAGAGTATTTAAAAGCGCCTAACAAGGAGGTCTTGCTAAATGATGATTGGAATAAAAAACTTCATCTTATTGCAAAACATACTGTAAATGAAAATATTACTTCTATATCCGGTATTCCTTCATGGATGTTGTTAGCATTGAAGGAAGTATTAAAAGTTTCCGGAAAAAAACAATTAAAGGAAGTATGGCCCAATTTAGAAGTATTTTTTCATGGCGGTGTGGCGTTTGCCCCTTATAAAAAAGAATATATCGAACTACTTCCCGATGTTTTCTTCATGAATATGTATAATGCTTCGGAAGGATTTTTCGGTTTTCAAGACCAACGCTTTTGTGATGACTTGTTGTTGCTTACCGATAACGGCATTTTTTACGAATTCGTGGAGATAGATGAAATGGGCAGCACAAAACAGCAAGCCATTCCTTTACAAGAAGTGCAATTAAATAAAAACTATGCTTTGTTGATCACCACGCCTGCCGGTTTGTGGCGCTATGAAATAGGAGACACGATTATGTTTACCTCACTGCATCCCTATCGCTTTAAAATCACAGGAAGAACCACCCACTATATCAACGCTTTTGGTGAAGAATTGATGGTGGATAACGCCGACAAAGCCTTAGCAGAAGCGTGCCGACAAACCGGCGCTATACTAACTCATTACACAGCGGCTCCCGTTTTTTTGGAAGCAACCCAAACCAAAGGAAAGCACCAATGGCTCATTGAGTTCTCTATTTTACCTGATGATATTGAGAAATTTAGAACAGTGTTAGACCAAACATTAAAATCGCTTAATTCCGATTATGAAGCAAAACGTACCGGTGATCTCTTGCTGGTTGCTCCCGAAATCACCATTGTCCCTGAAGAAACTTTTATGACATGGTTAGCTCAAAAAAACAAATTAGGCGGACAGTATAAAGTGCCACGCTTGCAAAACGATAGAAAACTGATAGAAGAAATCTTACTCTGTGAAATTTAGTGCTCTCTGTGTCTCTGTGCTGAATAAAAATTTTTAACACAGAGACACAAAGAACACAAAGCTACACAGAGAAATAAACGAAAGGAATCAAAATCATAAACCAAAAATCAATAATTATGAAAAAATCTTTAAAAATTTTCGCCCTCTGCATTGGTTTAATTTCACTAATGCAAATCAGTGTTAGCGCTCAAAATGAAATAGATGCGCTTCGTTTTTCGGAATTAGACTGGCAAGGAACTGCGCGTTTCATGGGCGCAGGAAGAGCTTTTGGCGCTGTAGGCGCTGAGTTTTCAGCGCTCAACACGAATCCTGCCTCTATCGGGTTATACAAAAGAAGTGAAGTAACTTTCACCCCCATGACACTTTCTATTTATAAGAACACCTCCGCCTATAACGGAACCAACACATTAGCACAAGGTGTGAAGTATAATGTGGGAAGCGCCGGCATGGTGTGGGCGCTTCCGGGTGTTTCAAGCACGCTATGGAAAAAATTCCAGATAGGTTTCGGCTTTAATCGCATAAAAAACTATGGTAATGTTTTTTCTATTGAAGGAGGAAGTCTGGGTAGTACCATAGGGTACGCTATTGCTAAAAGTGCTGAAGGAATTGACTATTTGGATATTAATGCATTAGATAGAAACGGTAATTATATATGGCCGGAATTAGGAATTGCATGGGATTCTTATCTCATTGATCCCGCACCGGGAAGTTTTACCTCATACGTTCCTGCACTTGCGGGCGTTGATATGTTCCAATCTTCTAACGTTATACGAGCAGGAGGAAATGATGAAATGATCTTTTCATTCGGAACCAATTATGATGATATGTTATTTTTGGGCGCAACCCTTGGCGTACCGTTCATTAATTTTGCGGAAAATAGAACTTATAGAGAAGTAAATGATACTGAGCCTGATGTCTTTGAATTTCAAAATATAACCATCACGGATAGACTTAGCGTTCGCGCTACCGGTATTAATTTAAAATTAGGTATTATTTATCAACCTGTCGATTTCTTACGTATAGGTGTGGCGTTTCATACCCCTACCTATTATGGTAATGTGAGAGATTACTTTGAAAGACAAATAAGTGCACGCTTTTGGGATATCAACAATAATGGCCAAAGAATATTCCATAATATAGGGGATGGCTATGCAAATAGATTTAATTACTCGCTTACCACGCCTTTGCGTGCTACGGCAAATGTGGCTTTCTTCATTCAACAACGCGCTTTTATCAGCGCTGAGTATGAACTTACTGATTACAGTATGGCAACCATGTATTCAACTAGTTATAATTTTAATACGGAAAATAAAAACATCCAAAACCTGTATGGTCTTAACCATACTGTACGTGTTGGCGCGGAAGTTAGTTTAACCCAAGTATTTTCTCTAAGAGCCGGATATAACTATATCTCATCTCCTTATAAAGATGATATTAATGATGGCTCAAAACACTACGCATCAGCAGGTTTTGGTTTTAGAACCAGAGTATTTTATGGAGATTTTGCTTATGCATTTATTACTTCTAAAGAAAAATATTGGCTGTATGATCCTAGATTTGTAAATGCGGTAGATCATAAATTTATTACGCACCGTGTTATACTCACAATGGGGGTTAGGTTTTAAACTATCCCGTCCGGCTTTGCCGTCCACCCCTTCAAATTTTGAAGGGGATTTTTTTTGGCTACAACGCTTTGTCTATTATTATCTGCACTTTTTCTTTCAGTTCTTGCACATTTTCATCGGGATTGGGATAAACAGGAGGCAAAAAGTTTACAAATATTTTCGCTAAAGGTCGTGGAATACGTTTAAAACGATAGGCAGCACGTTCGGCACCCGAAATGGCAACCGGAACAATGGGGATATTCAACTCTTGACTTAAAATAGCAAACATATCCTTAAACTCTTTCATTTTCTTGGTTTTAGTACGCGTTCCTTCCGGAAAAATAATTACATTTTTTCCTTGCCGCAGCACTTCACTCATTTGTACAATAGACTCACGAAGGTTGGTGTTAATATTCATCAGAATAATATTGTTTCTGGGTGCCATAAAACGTGCAAAAATCGACTGAAAATGTTTATCTTTTGCAAAAAAGAAGGTATTTTTTACTCTTTTCCACGGTAAACGCGATGTTACAAAAACACCATCTAATCCGCTTCGGTGGTTTGCCACAAAAATCACCGGCTGGTTCGGAATATTTTCTTTTCCTTTTCCTCTTAAACGAAAATATATGTGAAAAGTAAGCTTAATAAAATTGGCTGTAAACCAATGAATAAAACCGGAATGTGGCAGCTTTAATGTAGGTTTTGCTGTTTGCAAAATCTCTTTCCATGATATTCCATTTTCGTTGTACTCCGTTGCTTGTTTATCAATATGATCGCTCAATTTTTCCAAACAACACAATTCATCTAATTGGTGCGCTTTCATAGGTAAAGAAAAAGCGTTTTCTATAAAAGTGAGTAATGAAAGTTTACTCAATGAATCCATTGCCAAATCTATTTCAAAATGATCATCAGAATGTGCCTTTACGCTTAACTCTTTATCAATAAATTGTTTAAGAATTTTATACGTAGATGAGAATTGTTCAATATTTTCTTCGGGTCTATTTTCCTTTTTTTGAACAAATGCTCCTAATTTAAAACGTTGCACTTTTCCTAATCTATTTTTTGGCAACTCTTCCGAAACGATATGGAACTGCTGGATGCGCTTGTAATTCATTGCATTTTTGTTGTATGTTGCAATTTCATCTTTCAATAATTCTTCTATATCGCCATCAGAATGCAAACGTACGGCGCTCATTTCGGGATAAATGAGTAAATGAAGTTGATCATTATGAAGAAAAGCAGCAATTTCTTTCATAAAAGCGCTTTTTTTCATCAATTCGAACTCAATTTCTACAGGATTGATGTTTTTTCCGTTAGAAGTAACAATAATTTCTTTAATTCTACCTGTAATTTTAACGCCTGTCTTATCTAAACTTCCTATATCTCCGGTATGTAACCAACCGTCGCGAATAATCGCTGCCGTATCTTCGGGTTTTTTGTAATAGCCTTGCATTACGTTATTTCCTCTCACTAAAATCTCGCCGGTTTCAGCAATTTTCATTTCACAGCCGGGCAACAAACGACCTGCATAGCCGTAGCGCCACTCACCGGGTCGTGTAAAGGTAATCATAGGGGCGCATTCGGTCATGCCGTATCCTTCCAATATGTAAAATCCTAAGGTTCTGAATATTTTGGCAGTCTCCGTAGGCAGTGCAGCGCCACCGGAAACCAAATATTGGATATTTCCTCCAAATTTTTGATGCACCGATTTGAAAATTGTTTTTGAAAAAGCGCGCGACCTTAATAATGATGCCAATTTATAAAATGTTTTTGCCGCAAAACTTGCATTAATTTTTGACATGATACCCTTGGTTAACATTTCATATAATCTGGGTACTCCAATAATTAACGTTATCTTTCCGTCATTTAAAGTTTGTAAAATAGATTCCGGTTTCATACCATCTGTAATCCAACAAGTCCCTCCCACATAAATGGGCGCCAACAGAGAGCCGGCAAAAGGAAAAACATGATGCAACGGTAAAAGAACCATTACATTACTATTTGAATTAAAAATCGGTAATTGATTACAAACCGCATCCATGTTATACCAAAAATTCTTGTAAGAAAGCATGACACCTTTGGGCGATCCGGTCGTTCCGGAAGTATAGATAATTGCTGCCAAATGATCATCTTGTCTCATTAAAATTTCTATTATGGGCATTTCTTCAACATTTGAAATATCAATGTCTGAAGATGAAATAATTGCACATTTGTAATCAGGAATTGCATCGGCTATAGTGGCGATCTTTTCTTTATAATGTTCTGAAACAAAGATGATTTCAGGACGACATTCTTCCATGATATATGAAATCTCCTTTGCTGTTGATTGCACATCTACCGGCACAATGCATGCGTCGCATTTGAACGTGCCATAAGTAGCAAAGAAATATTCCGGACTATTATCGGCAAAAATCATGACCTTTTCAGGCGATATTCCTTTCGATAAAAATGTTTGACGATACTTTTCTGCGTATTGTAGAAGTTGCGTATATGAATACTTTACACCTCGAAAAACGATTGCGGTTTTGGGAAGATTTTTTACCATTATATTGTTTTTTTACACAAATAACGCTTTTTTGTAAAAAATCTTGCAAATCCTGCAAATCTTATTAAAATATTGGTTCAAAATAATATAAAATCCGCCACCACTAACGCTGCCATCGCTTCTACCACCGGCAAAACTCTGGGAGTAACACAACGGTCATTGCGATCATTTCCAATATAAGTGATGGGTTTTCCATCAAAATTAATCGTATGTTGTTCCATTTGCAACGTAGGAATCGGTTTGAATGCCACAGAAAAATAGACTTCTTGACCATTAGTGATTCCGGCTTGCACACCACCATCATTATTGCTCTGAAAAGAAAAATCCGGATTTTGAATATCGTTATATTTAGATCCTTTCATATTGGCGGCATCAAAACCTTTACCTATTTCAAAACCCTTACAGGCATTAATGGAAAGCATGGCGTATGCTAATCGTGCATCGAACTTATCATACACCGGCTCGCCCAAACCGGCGGGAAGGTTTTTGATTACACAATGTACTAAAGCACCGAAGGTGTCGCCATTATTTTCATATAAACTACCCCGTTCGGCTTCGCCGTCCACCCCTTCAAAATTTGAAGGGGATTTTTCTTCCTTCTCTTTTCTCCCTTCCTCTTTTTTCCAGGCATGGATTTCAATTCCAAACTTTTTCAAATAGAGTTTTGCGATGGCTCCGCCTACGACTCTGCATGCGGTTTGTCGTGCGGAAGCTCTGCCAATGCCGGAATTGTCTGTAATTCCGTACTTTATCTTATAGGTGTAAGAGGCATGCGAAGGTTTTATGACATGCAACATCATTTTATTGGGTTGAACATCTTCATTTGGGATGCGAAATTCGATAGGAGCGCCGGTGGTTTTGCCGTTTTCGATGCCGGACAAGAACTCCACGCAATCCGGTTCGCGGCGTTGGGTAGAGTAGGGGTGTTGCGAAGGGGCACGGCGGGCTAATTCGCTCCGGATAAATTCAAAATCAATTTCCACACCGGCTGGGCAGCCGGTAATTGTACCGCCAATATAAGGATCATGCGTGCCGCCGTAGTCGCTGAGGATGAATGATGTGCCGAAAGAATTCATAATGATTCATTAGAGGCTTCAAAAATACAAAATTGCAGATATGTAGTTTTTGCATTCTATTCCATTTTTTTCCTTCTTTTGTAACCTCAAATGAAAATGAAAATTATCGACTTCTTAAAAGACAAAAAAATCGCCATCCTCGGCTTTGGAAGAGAAGGAAAATCTTCTTTTAACTTTATTAGAAACTATTTGCCTGACAAACGTTTGGCAGTTCACGATAAAGATCTTATTGACATTAGTGACTGTAATGCGACAGTCATTTCCGGCGAAAATTATCTGCAAAACCTGAACGATTACGATATTATCCTGAAAACGCCCGGAATTAGTTTTGCACACCTAAACTATTACATTGAGCCGGAAAAAATAAGTTCACAAACGGCGTTGTTTTTACAATATTACGGAAAACAAACCATTGGAATTACCGGAACCAAAGGAAAAAGCACCACGAGTTCATTAATTTATCATATTCTTCAACAAAATCATAAAAAAGCGGTGTTGGCAGGAAATATAGGCACACCTTTTTTCGATGTGATTCAAGGAATTGATGAACAAACACTTGTAGTGGCAGAACTTTCGGCGCATCAGTTGGAATTTGTGCGCCATTCGCCTCATATTGCCGTATTGTTGAATCTGTATCAAGAACATTTAGATCACTTTAACTCATTTTCAAGTTATGTGCATGCCAAATTGAATATTACCAAATATCAAAATGAAAAAGATATTTTGGTGTACAATGAAGATGACATTCAGATTTCAAAACAAATCATCCAACATAATTTTGTTCGTGAATTTTATCCTTTTTCGAATCATATTAAAAATAATGCTGCCATTACAACATGCAAATTATTAGGTATTTCCGATACAGCAATTGATACAGCATTAGCCTCATTTGTTCCTTTAGAACACAGACAAGAGTTTGTAGGGGAAAAGCATGGTATTCGCTTTTACAACGATTCGATTGCCACGGTGCCCGAAGCTACGATTTATGCATTAAAAACGTTGAAAAATGTTGATACACTATTACTTGGTGGTTTTGACAGAGGTATTGATTATGCAATTTTGTATGATTATTTGGATAAAAATCCTGTGGAAAACATTGTGTTTATGGGACCTGCCGGGCAACGGATGAGGGCAGAATGGGAAAATAATGCGACGGCGGTACAACCGCCGCCGAACGGCGGACAGCGAATGAAAACCATTATAGAAAATGACATGCAAAAAATCATTCGGTTTGCGATCATGCACACGCAAAAAGGGAAAGCCTGTTTGCTTTCTCCTGCTGCCGCCAGCTATGACCAATACACCAATTTTGAGGAGCGCGGCAAACTGTTTAAACAATGCGTGTTACAACCTTTTTCTTTAAAGCCATTCAACTCGTTTAAAATAGAGGTTTTCTGCAATGACTTTATTTGTATTAACAAAGAAGAAGAATTTGAATATTTGTTTGATAAAAAAATATTTGAAGCTCCTTTTTTTATATTAGGCAAAGGTTGCAATGTCTTATTTACGAAAGATTTTAACGGCACAGTTATTCATATTAATACAAAAGGCATAAAAATTATAGATCAAGCTAAGGATTTTGTGGATATTAAAGTGAAATCCGGTGAAAATTGGGATGATTTTATTAATTTTTGTGTAAAAAACAGATTTTTTGGCGTAGAAAATTTAGCCGGTATTCCGGGAAAAGTGGGCAGTTGTCCGATGCAAAATATTGGCGCTTACGGAGTAGAAGTAAAAGATGTAATCAAAGAAGTGCATGTACGCGAAATAGCTACCGGGAAGTTGTTGGTTTTTTCCAACAAGGCGTGTAAGTTTGGCTATCGAGATTCCATTTTTAAAAATGAATTGAAGAACAAACACATTATTACTTCTGTGGTGTTCCGATTGTCAAAAAATGAAAGCTATAATCTTACATATAAAGCATTAAAGGATGAATTGCAAATTCATTCTCACATAACCTTGGCGTTGGTTCAAGAAAAAATTAAAGAAATCCGCAATCGAAAATTGCCTGATACCGAACAAATTGGTTCGGCGGGAAGTTTCTTTAAAAATCCTGTTATTTTAAAAGCGCAATTTGAAAAATTACAGCAAAAATATCCTCAGTTAGTTCATTTTGCAGAAGATGAAAATCATGTAAAGTTAGCAGCTGCACAACTTATCGAAATTTCCGGCTGGAAAGGCTTCCGCGAAGGTGATGCAGGTGTTTACCCCTTGCAGCCGTTAGTATTGGTAAATTACGGAGATACTACTGCACAAGAAATCATGAATTTAGCTAATAAAATTCAACAGTCTGTTTTTGAAAATTTTGAAGTAAATTTAGAATGTGAAGTGCAGTGGGTTTAAAAGTACAAGATTTATATTGCCAAAACTTTAAACGTTATTCCCCAATATTATAAAAATACCTATTCACCTTCTCTTTATAATAATACTGTAACGACGGCGGCACACTCTTCAACAACTCCGTTTGTTGGCTCTTGTTTTTGTCAAATTGCCACTCTTTAGGCGGTGAGGGATTGTATCTTTCACGGGCTTCGGTGGACTCGCGCTTTTCTTCTTTTTCGCGTTCTTGTTGGGCGCGTTCGCTCTCTAACATGCGCGTTTCAATACTTTTTTGCCGGTTAATGGTTTGCGTTGTAATGGAACGGTTTACCAATTCTTTCTCTGTCTTCTGCATCTCTTCAAGGAGTTGCTCTATTGACTTATCACCTACTCCGTGTTGTCCCTTCAATTCATCGTTATAATCTTGCATCATTTTACGTATCGCTTCTTGTTGAGCAGCCATGCGAGCAAACTGTTCGCTCGTGCCTTGCTGACCGGGCATAGGTACTTGTCCATCCGGCTTATCACCTTGTTCCATGGAACGTTTCATCGCTTCCATTTGGCGGTTTAACTGTTGCTGAAGCTCACGCGCAGTTTTGGGTTTCCCTTTGCCCGTTTTACCTGGCTTGCTACAATTCCCGCATTTGCTTTTTTTACTTTTACAACAATTCGAATTGCTTTGCTGTTGTTGATCTTTCATATTTTTTAAAGACTCTGCCAACATTAATGCCAAATTATTCATCGAAGTTAAAGCAAATTGTTGATTAGAAAGCGCCTGCGGAACTTTTCGATCTATTAATTGTTCTATAGACGGTTTTGAATATTCTCTAATTTTCGTAACTTCTTTGGTAATAAATGGTTCCACCATCGGTTGACGTCTTGCCAATTGGGTCAGCGAATCGTCAATCATACGCATATAATCTTGGATATTCGATTGTTCACGAATATAATCTGTTAATAAAGGAGATTTTGCACCGACTTTTCTCACGCCTTGCATCACCTCTTCTTGCTTAAATGAAACCCGAATGAGATTATCCAAAATTTGACGTAAGGTTTCTATATCTTCGGCAAGATCTTCCTCTTCAGCTTCATCCTTTTCTTGTTGCATCTCATTTGCCATATCTTCCATCTGTTGTGCGGCATCGTTTTGACTATCTTTGGCTTTCGAACGGTTATTTTTGTTCAGTTGCTCCGCCGACTCTTTCATCTTTTGCATAATTTGTTGCTCCTGCTTTGAGCGGTTTTTCAATTTATTCGGCTCTTCCAATTCTTTATTTAGTTTTTGCAAATCTTGCATCTCCTTTTGCAAATCTTGAAATTTTTGGTTCAACTGCTCCTGCTTTTGTTGCAAATCTTCTTTCGGAATTGCTTTTTGTTCGGTTTGTTGCGACAAATTCTTCTGCTCTTGCGCCAATTCACGTGTATTATCGATCACTTCCTGAAATTTTTTCTCAAATTCCAACAGTTTAAACAATGACAATTGTTGATCCAAAGATTTGTTAATATCTTCTGCGCTCATCTTCATTTTTTCCAATGCCTCACGCATCTGATCCTTATTCATTTCCTGCATCATATTCTGCATCTTTTCAATCATGTCCTTTATTTCATCAGAAAGCAGATTATCGAAACGTTTTTGTAGTTCTTCCTGTTTTTTCATGATTTCGGAAGCTGTATTTTTATACTGTTCCTCTTTCATCAAATTTCGATCTTGCTCATTTTTGGTTTCTTGAATCTTGTTTTGCAGTTCTTTATATTTTTCCATCAACGCTTCCATTTTCTTCTTATCTTGCCAGGAAGGTTCATTCACTTGAACCAATTGATGATTCAATTTTTCTAACTCCTTCGCCAGAGCTGCCGCTTCTTTTGCCAAGTCATCCATACTACTTTTCGCTTGCTCGTTACTTTGCTCAATCTCTTTGTTAATTTCTTCCATGGTTTTTAACCGGAAAGTAACCGTATGCGTTTTTGCAGCTTTTGGTCCGTTAACACCATCATTATCTCTCACTTCAAAGAAATATTCCATAGAATATCCTGGGCGTAAATTCAACGAACCGGCATCAAAATTAAAGTAATAATCCTGAATTGTTACATCCCTGTCAAAATGAATATCAATCGTTTTATCTTGTTCCAACAAATTTTTATCCGCATCAAAAATAGAATATACAAACTTCAAACTTGTAAAACCGTAATCATCTCTGATGTTACCTTTAAAATATACACGATCCGCAAATAAAGAATCTGCTTGACTTTGCACACCAATTTCCGGGTACAAATCTTTAATTACTTGAATATTATATGACAATGTGTCGAGACTTACGAAATATTGATTTTTTGTAATGGTGGCGTAATGAAAACTTTCGCGTGCGGTGTGTGAAAGCGTAAACATCTCTTTTTCAGGAGTTAATTTTTCTTCTTTATCCTGTAAAAGAAAATCAATTTGATCGGTATTTTTGGTATAAAATTTCCAGGTAATGCGCGTTCCTTCCGGTACGGTAGCATCTCCGTTATTTTCAATAATTTCCTTATTTTTATTGAGGTAAGAAGGATAATTTAATTCCATTACATAACTCACAATCACAGGTTTAGGAAGTACATTTATCGTGTAAAAAGTAGTAGTAACTTCTGCGGTTTGCAATTGAAACATCATATCTCTTTGCAGGTTAGAAAAGGTGTAAGAAAATTCCGTATTCGATTGCTTTGTGCATCGGTAATTGCGTTTATCATACACAATAAAAAGCTCATTAGGTACTTCATCGCCTACAATTTTAATATGTACGGTAAAATCATCATTTTGCAGCGCTTTCAAACTTTTATTCACTACCTCAATTTTATAAGGCGCCGGTTTTTCAAAATATTGTTGATATTGCACAATTCGTTGCGTAGATTCTGTAAAAATTTCACTTTTTGTAGAAAGAAGCACAAAAAACAGCAACACAGGAATCATTGCCCATTTTACAAAGCGGGTGCTTTTTTTAAACGGAATTGCTTTCACAAATGCGAATGGCTTTAACGTTTCAATTTTGGTGTCAATTGCCGCGTTGAGCAAATCTATACTTTTATATTTTCCGTTTTCAATTTGACTTTCTAATTGTATGACGTTAAGTAATTTATCGTCAATTTCGGGAAAATGTTTTCCTATAATTTTAGAAACCGTCAAGGAATTTAAAGTCTTTCCTAATCCTGCTATTTTCGTGAGAGGATAAATGACATAAATTGCAATAGTAGCAATAAATAGCGCCAAATAAGTATAAAAAAGCGCCGCGCGTGTCGTAGAATTTAAATAAGAAAAATATTCCAACAGTGCAAATACTATAAAAACTCCCGTAGTAATCATTACGAAAATAAGCGCCCCTTTATACAATTTATTGAGGTAATATTTTCGTATAAAGTCCTTGATTCTTTGATGAATAAAAATTCTATTTTCTGTCATATAAATATGGTAAAAGTAGTTTTAAAACGAATCGGGGACGAAAATCGTATTTTTCAATTATCAAAAGCTATAAAAATTGCCAAAATAGATTAACTTGAAGATTTTATTAAAGCGTGTTTGGTGTAGAATTAGCGATTTCAAAAAAGCAGGCATTATTTCTAGTGTTGGTTCCGATAAAACAGGAAATTGGAAAATCGGTAATTTGTAACGAAAAATACAAAAAATCGCACCTCAAACATTCATAATAAAATTTTTATATTTTTGCACCCCCCAAAAAATGGGGGTATTTTACTTGTACAATTGACAAAGACCAATTGATTATTAACAAAAAAAAGAAAAGACAAAATGAAAATTCACATTAAGAAAGGCGACACTGTGAAGGTAATTGCCGGCGATTCGAAAGGGCAGCAAGGAAAGGTGCTCGAGGTAATCGTGGACAAATACCGCGCATTGGTCGAAGGCGTAAACTTGGTGTCGAAGCACACCAAAGCCAATGCCAAAAACCCTAAAGGAGGCATTGTGAAAAAGGAAGCTCCTATTCATATCTCGAACCTTATGGTGGTAGATAACAAAGGTAATGCTACGCGCATTGGGCGTAGATTAGGCGAACCCAAAAAAGCGGGTGAGAAAGCAAGGTTAGTTCGTTATTCTAAAAAAACAGGAGAGGAGATCAAGTAATGTATACGCCAAGATTTAAAGAAAAATACACAAATGAAGTGATTCCGGCGCTAAAAGAGCAATTCGGATTCGAATCTGTAATGAGAGTTCCTAAATTAAAAAAGATCTGTTTAAATCAAGGTCTTGGAAAATTCGGTATCGCCGATAAAAAATTAATTGACGTAGGTGTGAACGAAATGACCCTGATTGCCGGTCAAAAAGCAGTGGCTACTAAATCAAAGAAAGACATTTCTAACTTCAAATTGCGCCGTGGAATGCCGATTGGTGTTCGCGTTACGCTTCGCGGAGAAAGAATGTACGAATTTTTAGATCGCTTAATTTCAGTTTCTATTCCGCGTATTCGCGATTTTAGAGGCATTAGCGATAAAGGCTTCGACGGTAGAGGAAACTATACGCTCGGTGTGCCCGAACAAATTATTTTCCCCGAAATTGACATTGATAAAGTGGCAAAGATCAACGGTATGGACATTACTTTTGTTACTACCGCACGCAACGATAAAGAATGTTTGGCATTGTTAAAACAATTTGGATTACCCTTTAAAAATCAGAAATAAACCATGGCAAAAGAATCATTAAAAGCAAGAGAAGTTAAGAGAGCAAAATTAATTGCCAAATACGCTGCAAAGCGTACAGAGTTGAAGAAAATTATCAACGGTAATGATTATGAAGCTAAAGAAGCTGCAATCGTTGCGTTGCAAAAATTACCTCCCAACTCCAATCCTATTCGTTTGCACAATCGCTGCAAACTTACCGGTCGTCCGAAAGGCTACATTCGCCAATTCGGAATTTCGCGTATCAATTTTAGAGAAATGGCAAACCAAGGGTTAATACCCGGGGTTAGAAAGGCCAGTTGGTAATCAATTGCCGTCAGTTTCAACTGACGGATAAAAATTAAAATTTAAAAATTTAAGAATTTAAAGAAATGAATACAGATCCGATTTCAGATTATTTGACCCGAGTGCGTAATGCAATTGCGGCAAATCATAAGGTAGTGGAAATTCCTACCTCGAAAATGAAAAGAGAAATTACCAAAATATTGTTCGATAAAGGGTATATTTTGAATTATAAATTTGAAGATGATGTTTTCCCCGGTATCATTAAAATCGCGTTAAAATATCATCCAAGTACCAAACAATCGGCAATTAATACATTAAAACGTGTGAGCCGTCCCGGACTTCGTAAGTATGTGGGCGTTGACGAAATGCCTTCCGTGTTGAACGGTCTGGGAATCGCCATTGTTTCTACCTCACGCGGTATGATGACCGATAAAGAAGCCAAAACACAAAAAGTGGGTGGCGAAGTTATTTGTTACATAAGTTAATAGGAGGAAAGAGTTATGTCAAGAATAGGAAAATTACCCATTACGCTACCTAAAGGCGTAGAAATTTCAAGAGATGAAAAAAGCCAAGTCGTTACTGTAAAAGGTCCGAAAGGCGAATTGAAACAATATGTAGATGGCGACATCACTTTTACTGTCGAAGATGGTAAAATAACCCTCCTTCGTCCTACCGAACAAAAACGCCACAAAGCGATGCACGGTCTGTACAGAGCATTGTTAGCCAATATGATTAAAGGCGTTTCGGAAGGTTTCGAAATTAAACAAGAATTAGTTGGTGTGGGATACAAAGCTGAGGCAAAACCAGGCAATGTGCTGGAAATGAGCTTAGGATATTCTCACAACCTACTTTTTGAACTTTGCCCCGAGGTAACCGTTGAAACCATAAATGAAAAAGGTAAAAACCCATTGATCATTTTGCGTGGTATTGACAAACAATTATTGGGACAAATAGCCAATAAAATTCGCTCGTATCGTAAGCCTGAGCCTTATAAAGGAAAAGGTATTCGCTTTGTGGGTGAAATTGTACGTAAGAAAGCCGGTAAATCCGCCGAAAAATAAAATCATTTTTAACATCCTCATAAAGTTTAGAACATTATGGCATTTAACAGAAAAACATTTAGACGCAACAGAATAAAAATGAGAATCCGTAAAACGGTTCACGGATCCTCAAGCCGGCCAAGAATGTCGGTTTATAGAAGTAACCGCGATATTTATGTGCAATTAATTGATGACAACGCAGGCGTTACTTTACTTTCTGCCTCATCGGCACTTGCAAATATTCGCGATAAAAAAGCCACCAAAATCGAAAAGTCGGCAATGGTAGGTAAATTAATAGCTGAAAAAGCAAAAGAAGCCGGTATTGATACCGTAGTTTTCGATAGAAACGGCTATTTATATCATGGTAGAGTAAAATCTTTAGCGGAAGCCGCGAGAGAAGGTGGTTTAATTTTCTAATTTAAGGAGAAACAGTTATGTCAAGTTTAAAAATTAAAAGAATAAAAGCAAC